>Ga0213919_1000010_pt1 | contig 357170 bp, 385 predicted proteins | sample McNCre317MG_FD_161056 | JGI IMG/M metagenome (GOLD analysis project Ga0213919, IMG submission 161056) | Freshwater microbial communities from McNutts Creek, Athens, Georgia, United States - 3-17 MG | ecosystem: Environmental > Aquatic > Freshwater > Creek | place: USA: Georgia | collected...
CGGTGGAGCCTTTAGACAAGGAATATCACTGAACTTTCTAATTGAATGTGGTAACTGGCGAGGTAACATATGGTTGTTCCCTCTTGGAACACGCATAAAACCTCATTGCATGGAGGAGGTAGGCTCTGTCGCTATGAGTTCTGTTCCGTTTCTAAATACGCCCGAGGCCCTGCGCCAGCTGGCCAACCGACCCAACACCCCTTGCCAATGCAGCCTGCAACACTGCGCTGGCTGGGAAAGCGTCAATGACACCGCATGGCCTGCCCAGCAAATGACACTTGTGGCCACCTTGCGCGACCCTGATGCGTATGAACCCACGTTTGAAGAACAGCACCCTAACGGGACCCGCTACGAATCAACCAATGCGCCTGTGGCTTTGAAGTTTTTTCCGTACAACCGTTGCGATGTGCACGCCTGTAGCAAATGCCAACAGCAGGTACTGCGTTACACCGAGTTTGGTGGCTACTACGTCGACCACCGCGCACGTCGCCTAAATACTGAGTTGATTACCGACTAAGCGAGTGTTCGCAGTCTTCCCACGGCAGCACATTGCAGCCGCAATGCGGCACTTCTACCGCGGGTTTTGATGCAACGGGTGGTTTGACCTTAACCATGGATGCTTTAGGGCTTGCAAGCGCTGTAGCGCCCGTATCTTGGGCTGCATCTAAGTTGGGAATCCAGCGCAGGAACGGCGTGAGGTCTTCCGCATCCACGATGTACCAAATCTTCTTGGTTGAATCCCAACGCGCGCCTAGCGCTTTGGCAGCGTCTTTCTCGGCAAATGGGGTGACCAGGTTAATTCGCATCACGCGCCCCTAACCTTTAGCCCAACGCCATCTCGCCGCCCAAGGCTTCAAACAAGTCGGGCAGCAGCTTGCTCAGCTCACCGGTGGCAATGGCCACATCGGCATCAAAGCCTTCGTCTTTTTCGGTGGACGTGGCTTCAAACACCACATCCAAGAATGTGATCTTTTTCAGCTGCATGCCTTCGGTCAGCGAGAACGACACACGCCCTTCCCAAGTCAGCGCCAAACGCGTGGGCAACTTGCCACTTTCCACATGGTGTTTTACTTCATCGGTATCCAGCGGGTGGCGCACATAGCGCACCACCGACTTAGATTCATCTGCGGCCTTCAGTTCGCACTCGCGGTCCACGCTGAACGCAGCGGGTGACTCTTGCGTGATCAACCACGAAGCCATCGCCGATTGGGGCGACATTGCGGTGTTAATCAAGGTCAGGCTCAGGCCCGCAAACGACTTGACCAACATGGTCACCACTTCGTCTGCTTTGGCTTGACTGCCTGCGTCCATCACCAACAGATGGGTGGTGGGGTCTATCCACACCAACACGGACGATTCTTTGCTGAAGGCCATGGGCATCAAAGACATCTTCACGTCTTCTTTGATTTCCTTCATCTCTTTCTTGCCAGGCTTGCGGCCTTCGGTGGCCTCAATCTGCGCGCTGCGCTCTTTGGCCTTGCGCGTCACCACCGAACCAGGCACGCCTCGGGTCTCCATCTTGAGTTTCAAAATACGCTGACCACCCACGGCCTCGACCAAGGGGCCGTGAGCTTCACCGCGCGGCTCAACCCAGCCAATGGCTTTTTCTTGACTCGCGCCGCAAGGCACAAAGCGCTCGGCGTCCAGCGCCTGTTCAATTTGCTCTAGGGTGGGGCTCCAGCCTTCACCAATTCGATACACCATCACATTTTTGAACACGGGTCACCTTTGCTCTTGGGCACTGCCGAAATAAAAAAGCCAACCGCAAGAGTTGGCTTTGGAAGTTGCGCTGATTTTAGCGCCTGCACATCGGCGTCACTTCATCAAAGCAGCCAACTCTTCATCGGTGATCAAAGATGTTGGCGTTATCTCTCGCACAGCAGCAGCACCTTTGATTTGCTCTTGAATTTGAGCCAACGCCGCACGTTGCTGTTGAAAAGAGGCCGACAAATTGCGGGCCAAATCGGCGTTTGGCAAATCAGCCACCTTGCCTTGACGGGCCCACACCACGGCTTGCACTTGCACTTGCTCCACCAAGGCTTGCAACTGCTCACCCGCATGCTGAATGCGATTGATCTTTTCTCGCAGCTGCGCGTTCTCAGGGTGGCGTCGTTCTGTCGCTGTCATAGCTTCACCTCTTTCAAGCGTCTGTTTCTATTATGAAGACATCTCGGAAAAAGACAGATGAAAAATTTAGAACCATAGAACTCAAAGACATTAATTCATTGATTTTTAACAAATCAATTGAAAACATTTAATAAATATAAAAATATTTGAACCGTATCAAACAAGCAGCATCTTTCATTTCCCAAACAAACCAAACTGTTAACACGTTTACAATTCAACTAAAAATGATGCCTAGAACAAGTTTTGATTAAGAGTTTTCGAATTCCTGCAACGTTGCCAACAATTGTTGCCAATTACTTTGAGCCAACAAAACTTAACGGGTTTGAGCTTGTGGGTGGAAATCGCGCAACCCATCAGCTCTTTATCGCTCACCAAATTCGCTTGCTGAACACAATACTTGGTGACATCAAAGGCTTACAGCACAAGCATCCGCTCGAGATGGCCAAACAAAATGCTTGGCTCGATCCAACAGACATTACGCACCTACTGGCAATCAGCGAACGTTCATTCAACAGCGGTCTGATCAACGAAACAACCAAATGGAACTTGGATAAAAAAATTTCAGAGTTGTTTGACTTGCTTTATCCAGCGCACACGCACTGACAGATTTTTTAAGGAGAGTAAATTGAACAAGACCGAACTAATTGATCACATTGCTGGTCAAGCAGACCTGTCAAAGGCAGCTGCTGGTCGTGCACTAGAGAGCATTCTTGATGCTGTTAAGAAAACTCTAAAGAAAGGCAATGCAGTGACGCTTGTTGGCTTTGGATCTTTTAGTGTGACTAAACGCGTAGCTCGCACAGGTCGCAACCCGCGCACTGGTGACACCATGAGAATCAAAGCCGCAAAATTTCCGAAGTTCAAGCCTGGCAAAGGCCTGAAAGACACACTGAATAAGTAAAACCACATCGAAGCTTGGCTTGAGTGCCTGATGGATCGTCGCGGGCAACGACAAAAAAGCAAAGAATTGTCACGCCTGCGGCAACAACAATTTCAAACTTGGAAAGATCACATCAAGGCACTGCTTCGCCGTAGCACCATTCACAACGGCATCTCGGTAGCCAACGTAATACAGTGACCAAATGGCAAAACAACGAGCAGGTACATCGGAGTGCCCCTCTTCGCTCAAAACAGCAATGATGGGGCCGAGCAACTCCATGACTTGATTACGAATGCGCTCTTCGTATGTTGCTGACCACATCCAACCATAGGCTGCACTTTCGCGACGAATTTTTATGTGCTTGATATCAAACACATAAAGTGCCAGCAAGTAACGGATAACAAACTCGCTCAGACCTTCGTTCGTCTTTTTTTTCGTCTTTTTCGTGACCTTGCTAATTTGCTCATCTGTCAAATCGATGCTGATTTCAGCAAGCAAATCCACTTTAGCAAGTCCCAAGCGATACGCTTGAACAGGCGTGAAGCCCGCGTGAGCTGCAATCTCACGCATACCCACTTCAGCGTAGCCCTTTTTCTCAAAGAGTTGTCGAGCTGCTTTTACAAACTGACCCTCTCTATTCATGCAATTAGACCCCAGCGTAAAAATGTACAACTAATGATACGCGCCGAATCGATCAGGAAATCTTCAAAACAGCGTTGCTAGGTCGCGTGTGATTGCAAAAAATGTATACAGAAAGATTTGCCGCTTGTTTACCATTTCGTAAACGAGTTAACAAATGGCACTTCAACAAAGAACTTTGATCATCGCATCCACAGCAATCGGGTATTTTTTGCTTTACCAAGCAAATTTCTCGTTGATTGGCAACACACTAAATTACGCACACCGTGTTGATTGGATCTTTTTGCCGAGTGGGCTACGACTTGCGTTTGTATTGGTCTTTTTACTGGACGGCGCTTTAGGCATTGCGTTAGCTTCAATGATCATCACATATCAGCAATATTTTGATGGCGACTATGTCAAGCTACTCGTGTCAGGCTCGCTGGCTGGCATTGGTCCTTACGCGGCTATGCAGGCTGCATCTTTCATTCTCAAACTGGATGAAGAATTAACAAACCTAAGCTCTATCGGTGTATTCAAACTAGCTGTGTTCTTTGCTTTCGTAAGCTCACTGATACATCAACTTTGGTATTTCTGGATCGGAACAAACGAACAATTCGTAGACACGCTGATTGTCATGTTCATCGGTGATTTGCTGGGTTCTATTGTAGTTTTAGGCTTTCTTCAAATTCTTTTAAAAGGAATCAGAAGTTTTCAACGTCAGATGCCATGACAAGCGTCTAGTTACGTCATGTTGGAAAAGAAAAACCCTAAGTAATGATTTACTTAGGGTTTGATATTTGGCGGAAGCTGTGAGATTCGAACTCACGGAGGGCTCACACCCTCGCCGGTTTTCAAGACCGGTGCATTCAACCGCTCTGCCAAGCTTCCTAGTTGAAATTCAGGCGAGATTGTAATGGCTCTTTGGCCCGTTTTCACGATCAGGCTTCAGACAAAAACAAAGATTGCAAATCGCTCAAAAAATCAAAGCCACGTTCGGTGGGTATCACGCGCTGAAAGTCACGCGTGATGAGGCCTTTGGCCTCGGCCTCTAACAAGGCCGCCTGAATCGCTGTCACGGGCAAGCCCGTGCGATCGGTGAAATCAGCCAGTGAAAAACCGTGGCGCAAGCGCAGAGCGTTGAGCATGAACTCAAACGGCAGCTCGGCACGCGTCACTTCGGTGCTTTGGGCCACGGCGCGCTCAGGTCGGCTGGTGTCTAGTGCGTGGTCCATGAACAGACGCGGGTCGCGGTTGCGCACTTGGCGCAGCACACGGTGGGCAAAGCTGAGTTTGCTGTGCGCACCAGCGCCAATGCCTAAGTAGTCGCCAAACTGCCAGTAGTTGAGGTTGTGCCAGCAGCGGTGGTTGTCTGTGGCGTAGGCCGACACTTCGTAGCGGTGCAGGCCCACGGCGGCGGTGCGCTCGGTGATGCGGTCGAGCATGGCGTAGGCGTCGTCGTCTTCCGGCACTTGGGGCGGGAATTTGGCAAACACGGTGTTGGGCTCGATGGTCAGGTGATACACCGACAAATGCGGAGGCTGCAAAGACAAAGCCATATCAAGGTCTTCGTCTAATTGCGCCAGCGTTTGGCCGGGCAAGGCGTACATCAGGTCGAGGTTGAAGGTGTCAAAGGCTTCACGCGCTTCTTCTACTGCGGCAATGGCTTGGGTGCTGTTGTGTACGCGGCCTAGGGCTTGCAAGTGTTGGTCATTAAAACTTTGGACGCCTACCGACAAGCGTGTGACGCCTGCGGCACGGAAGGCGCGGAAGCGGTCTTTTTCAAACGTGCCAGGGTTGGCCTCTAGCGTGATTTCGCAATCGGCCTCAAGGCGCAAACGCGCGCGCATGTCGCTGATGAGCCGTTCAATCGCAGCGGGCGAAAACAAGCTGGGCGTGCCGCCGCCAATGAAGATGCTGTGCACACTGCGCCCCCAGATAAGGGGCAGGCTGTGCTCTAGGTCAGCGCACAGAGCATCAAGGTAGCGCTGCTCGGGCAGCTCGCCACCCACGCTGCTTTGCGCTTCGTGCGAGTTGAAGTCGCAGTACGGGCACTTCTTGAGGCACCACGGCAAATGCACATATAGCGAGAGCGGCGGCAAGCTGCTGAGCGACAGCGTGCCGGGGCGCATGAGGTGTTGGATATCTTGGGTCATCGAAGAAGCTTTAAGCGAACCAACGTTCGCGCATGAGCGCCAGCATTTGCTGCGCGGCTTGGCCGCGGTGACTGTTGGCGTTTTTCACCTCGATGGGCAGCTCGGCAAAGGTTTTGCCAAAACGCGGGATGAACATGATGGGGTCAAAGCCAAAGCCATTCGTACCCACTGGCGCACGCGTGATCTCGCCCACCGCACGGCCCACGGCAATGAGTGGTTCGGGGTCATCAGGGTGGCGCACAGCCACGAGAGTGCTCACCAAAGCTGCGCGACGGTTGTCGATGTTGGCCATTTGTTCGAGCAAGGCACGCACGTTGTTGTCATCGCTTTTCTCGTAGCCAAACTGGGTCGCGTAGTAAGCGGTTTGCACGCCGGGCAGGCCGCCAAAGGCGTCCACGCACAAGCCCGCATCGTCGGCCAAGGCGGGCAAGCCGCTTTCACGCGAAGCATGGCGGGCTTTGGCCAAAGCGTTTTCAACGAAGGTGTGAAACGGTTCTTCGGCTTCGCCAATGTGCAAATCGCCTTGGCGCACCAACTCAACCCCCAAGGGCGCAAACATGGCTTGCAACTCGGCGAGCTTGCCCTGGTTGTTAGAGGCAAGAACGATTCGCTTCAAGGTGTTTAAACCGGCGCTTGACATCAAGACTGCAGAGCTTCTTGCTGCATGGCAATGAGTTCGCGCACACCTTTTTCGGCCAAGGCCAACAAGGCGTTCATTTGGTCGCGGGTGAAGGGCAAGCCTTCGGCCGTGCCCTGCACTTCCACATAGTGGCCAGCACTGGTCATGACCACGTTCATGTCGGTGTCGCAAGCCGAGTCTTCGGTGTATTCCAAATCGAGCAAGGGCAAATCACCCAGCATGCCCACCGAAATCGCAGCCACGCCTTGGGTGATGGGGCTCTCGGTCAACTTACCTGCGGCGATGAGTGTGTTCACTGCATCTTGCGCAGCCACAAACGCGCCGGTGATGCTGGCCGTGCGTGTGCCGCCATCGGCTTGCAACACGTCGCAGTCCAAATGGATGGTGCGTTCGCCCAATTTCTTCAGGTCAAACACTGCGCGCATGGAGCGGCCAATGAGGCGTTGAATTTCTTGCGTGCGGCCAGATTGCTTGCCGCGCGCGGCTTCGCGATCGCTACGGGTGTGGGTGGCGCGAGGCAACATGCCGTATTCAGCAGTGACCCAGCCTTCGCCAGAGCCTTTTTTGTGGCCAGGCACTTTTTCTTCCACCGACGCAGTGCACAGCACTTTGGTGTGGCCAAACTCAATCAGCACCGAGCCTTCGGCGTGCATGGTGTAGTTGCGGGTGATGCGCACGGGACGCAATTGGTCGGCAGCACGGGTGTGGCGAGAGGCGGGCAAGGATGTGGTCATTTTTTGGCTTTGAATCAAGCGTTTGAGGGGTTCGGTAAAACGTCAATTGTCGGGCAATCCGAATAGGCACAAAAGTGCGGCAGCCGGCCTGAGATAATCTCGTCTTTGATACCAAACGCCACACCATGCCCATTTACAGCATGACCGGTTATGCCAGCGCGCAAACCGAGCTGACTTCTGACACCGCCAACAGCCCAGCCCTGCGCTTGGGGCTAGAAATTCGCTCGGTCAATAGCCGCTTTCTGGACCTGACATTCAAGATGCCCGAAGAGTTGCGCCAGCATGAAGCGGCCATGCGCGAGTTGGTAACCAAACACCTCAAGCGCGGCAAAGTCGAAGTGCGCGCCAACATTGAAAGCACGGCTGACACCAGCTTTGCCGAACCCACCCCCGCCCTGTTGCAACGTCTGTCGACCCTGCAAGACGTGGTGCACGCACACTTGCCCAAGGCCAATGGCCTGTCAGTGGCTGATGTTTTGCGCTTGGCCACGGCCCAGTCTGCCGCGCCAGCCGACATTGGCCCTGCGGTGCTGAAGCTGGCCCAAACCACCCTGACTCAACTGAGCGATGCCCGCGAACGCGAAGGCGCACGTTTGGCCCAAACCCTGCGCGAGCGCATTGGCCAATTGCGCGTGCTGGCCACACAGGCCGCGCCACTGGTGCCGCAGCTAGTGGAGCAACAGCGCTTGCGCTTTTTAGAGCGTTGGCGCGAAGCCATGGCTTTGACCGAAGGCACTACCCTGCCCGAAGCCGCGCAAGACCGCGCGTTGACTGAGGCCACCTCGTTTGCCATTCGCATTGACGTGGCCGAAGAGCTGACCCGCTTGGTGTCGCACTTTGACGAAATGGACGACCTGCTGGCCAAAGGCGGCAAGGCCGAAGGTGTAGGCAAGCGTTTGGACTTCCTGATTCAAGAGCTGCACCGCGAGGCCAACACTTTGGGCTCAAAGTCAGCCACCATGGAAATGACCCGTATTTCGGTGGACATGAAAGTGTTGATCGAACAACTCCGCGAACAAGTACAGAACATCGAATAATGGACAACTTCCCCGGCAACCTCTTCGTGGTCGCGGCCCCCAGCGGGGCTGGCAAATCGAGCCTCGTCAAAGCCTTGATGGAGCTGGACGCCAAAGTGCGCCCTTCCGTATCGCACACCACCCGCCCACCGCGCGGGCAAGAAAAGCATGGCCGCGAGTACTTCTTTGTCTCACCACAAGAATTTGACCAAATGGTCGTTTCTGATGCCTTCTTGGAATGGGCCAATGTGCACGGAAAGCGCTATGGCACCTCGCGCAAAGCCATTGAAGACCGTATTGCCCAAGGCGCTGACGTGATTTTGGAAATCGACTTCCAAGGCGCCATCCAAGTCAAGAAGCTTTTTTCCAACGCTGTGCTCATCTTCATCTTGCCGCCGAGCTGGGAAGAGCTGAAATCGCGCCTGCACAACCGTGGCGAAGATGCCGCCGACATCATTGAACTGCGCCTGAAGAACGCGGCCGACGAGATGGCACAAGCCAAAGAATTTGACTACGTTATAATCAACGAATTGTTTGAGACTGCCTTGTTCGACCTGAAAGCGATCGTGCATGCACAGCGCCTCAAATACCTGGCACAGCGCCGGGCTCGGGCTGATATCTTTCAAGCCCTGAACATCACCTGAATTCTGGAGTACCCACATGGCCCGCATCACTGTTGAAGATTGCCTCGAGCAAATCCCTAACCGCTTTCAATTGGTGCTGTGCGCCACTTACCGCGCTCGCATGCTCAGCCAAGGTCACACACCCAAGGTTGAGAGCAAGAACAAGCCTGGCGTGACCGCCTTGCGCGAAATTGCTGCAGGCCAAATCGGCATTGAAATGCTGAAAAAAGTACCCGGCTAAATCGGGCTTGCCCCAAGTCAAAAGCACCGCACTGCGGTGCTTTTTTATTGCGGGTAAAGTAAACAGTATGAGCGTTACCCAATCCACGTTAAAGCCCCCTGCTTCCCTGTCTGGAAGTGCAGCTGCAGCCAATGCGGCAGCGGCCAGCTTTGCTGCGTTGACTGAAAAACTAGGCTACCTCAATGCAGAAGGCCTAGACATGGTGCGCCGTGCCTACCGCTATGCCGACGAAGCCCATTTGGGCCAGTTGCGCAACAGTGGCGAGCCCTACATCACCCACCCCATCGCCGTGGCCGCGCAATGCGCGGAATGGAAGCTCGATGCACAAGCCCTGTCGGCAGCACTGCTACACGACGCGATGGAAGACTGTGGCATCACCAAAACCGATTTGATCGAACGCTTTGGCATCCAAGTGGCTGAACTGGTAGATGGTCTGACCAAGCTCGACAAGCTGGAGTTCAACACCCGCGAAGAAAATCAAGCCGAGTCGTTCCGCAAAATGCTGCTGGCCATGGCGCGCGATGTGCGCGTCATCCTCATCAAGCTGGCCGACCGCAGCCACAACATGCGCACCATGGGTGACATGCCGCGCAGCAAATGGGGTCGCATCTCGAACGAAACGCTTGAAATTTACGCGCCCATTGCCCATCGTTTGGGTCTGAATCAAACCTACCGCGAACTGCAAGAACTGGCCTTTCAACATCTGTGGCCTTGGCGCCATCAAGTGCTGAGCAAAGCAATTCAAAAAGCCCGCCACCGCCGCCGAGATTTGATGCAAAAGGTGGAGCAAGAGGTGGAGACCTCATTTGCCAAAGCAGGCCTGAAAGTGCGCATCTCGGGCCGAGAAAAAACACTGTATTCGATTTACAAAAAGATGGCGGGCAAGAGCCTGAGCTTTGCACAGGTGACCGACATTTATGGTTTCCGTCTCATCCTGCCCGATGTGATCGACTGCTACACCGCTTTAGGCGTGCTGCACCAGATGTACAAGCCCGTGCCTGGCAAATTCAAAGACCACATTGCCATTGCCAAACTCAACGGCTACCAATCGCTGCACACCACCATCGTGGGCCCATCGGGCTTGAACGTGGAGTTTCAAATGCGCACCGAGGCCATGCACCTCGTGGCCGAAACCGGTGTGGCGGCACACTGGCTCTACAAAGACAAAGGCTCAAGCAACGAAGCCAATGCCAACTTGGGCAACAAGTGGCTGCAATCGCTGCTGGACATCCAAGATGAAACCCGTGACGCCACCGAGTTTTGGGACCACGTCAAAGTCGACTTGTTCCCAGATGCGGTGTATGTGTTCACACCCAAAAGCAAAATCATGGCAATGCCACGCGGCGCCACCATCGTGGACTTTGCTTATGCCGTGCACAGCGATGTGGGCGACCGCACCATGGCAGGCAAGGTCAATGGCGAACAAGTACCGCTGCGCACCGAATTGCGCAGTGGCGACATCGTCGAAGTCATCACCTCAGCCGTGGCGTCCCCCAACCCTGCATGGCTAGGTTTTGTGCGCACAGGTCGCGCACGCTCCAAGATTCGCCACCACCTCAAAACCATGGCATATGCCGAATCGCAAAGCTTGGGTGAGAAGTTGTTGGCACAAGCGCTACGCGCTGAAGGTATTGAAAAAATGCCAGCACGCGATGGCGAGCATGCTTCATTGTGGGACAAGCTGTTGCATTTCACAGGTAGCAAAACACAAGCCGAGTTGTTGACCGACATTGGTTTAGGTAAACGCGTGGCCAGCATCGTGGCCAAACGCTTGGCGACCTTGTTGTCTGACACGGGCCTCAAGCCCGATGCCTTGCTGCTGAGCCGCGAACGCTTCACTGCGCATGAAAATGTGTCGCAAGGCAGTGTGACAGTCGATGGCAGCGAAAACGCATCCGTGCAATACGCCACCTGCTGTCGCCCTGTGCCAGGGGACGCCATCGTGGGCTATCTGGGTCGCGGTGAAGGCTTGGTGGTGCACACCGATCAGTGCGGTGTGGCTCAGCGTTTGAAATACAAGGACAGCGAACGTTTCATCGCCGTGGAATGGGCTGAAGAACCCACACGTGCTTTTGAAGTGGCCGTTGTGGTGACGGTCAGTAACGGCAAAGGTGTGCTGGCGCGTGTCGCATCTGCCATCACCAGTGCCGAAGCGGACATCACCCACGTGTTAATGGCAGACGAGGTCAGCGGTCGCGAAGAAGCCACTGATTTGCGATTCATCTTCACCGTGCGCGATACAACTCACCTAGAGACTGTGTTGGGTAACCTGCGCCGTGTGCCTGCCGTACTGCAAGCGCATCGCGTGATCTCGGGTGTGGGCCGCGAAGCCTAAGACTTGTCCAACTCAGGTGCTGGATAACGCACCTCAATGACTTCCACCTCTTGCACGCCCACAGGCGTGACCAGCTTCACCGCATCGCCCTCACGCGCTTTGAGCAATGCACGTGCAATAGGCGACACCCAAGTCACCTCGGCTTTCAGGCTATCGGCCTCATCGATACCTAGGATGGTGACCGTGCGTTCCACATCCGCCTCATCCACATACGTCACAGTGGCGCCAAAAAAAACTTGGTCACTGCCGTGGTGCACGCTAGGGTCGGTAACTTCGGCGATTTCAAGGCGCTTGGTCAAAAAACGAATGCGTCTATCGATCTCACGTAAACGCTTTTTGCCATACAAATAATCGCCGTTCTCAGAGCGATCACCATTGCTAGCGGCCCAATGCACGATTTCGACGATGCGTGGACGCTCGTTGTCAATCAGTTCAAACAGTTCCGCGCGCAGCACGGCATAGCCTTGCGGTGTGATGTAGTTTTTACTGCCCGCAGGCAAGGGTGGCAAGGTGATGTCATCTTCCTCGCCATCCGTCTCGCGGGTGAAAGCCTTGCTCATGGCGGATCAGAAACTCAATGCCAGCCAATGACTTGGTAGCCACGCTCAGCCAAACATTGCTGAACAAACTGGCGATACAAGCTGCTACCGCTGACCGATTGACCCGCGGCAGTGGCTGCGGCACCACCAGCGCCAATCGCCGCTGCGCCTGCGGCAATATTCTTCAGGTCAGGTTTATGACCGCTGAGCAATGAGCCCACCACACCTGCTGTACCAACGCCTGCCGCACCTGCGGCGGCTGCACGGCCGGCATCGACTTTGTTCACAGCCCCCACCTCGGATTGCTGCGCCAACTCAGCGCAAGACTGGGCATCGGCATTGGCTTGCATGGGGCCCACGCGTTGGTAATGTGCGTTGGGATAAAACGCTGGCTTGGCCACAGGCGTGGCGCAACCATTCAACAACACAGCCGCGACTGCAGTGACTGCGGATAAGGCAATGACTCGGTGATTTTTCATGGGTGAAATTAGGTGGAGTGAAAGCAATTGAACGCGACCAAAGAAAAAGGGTTTACATCCGAAAATGTAAACCCTTGTTCAATTTGGTGCGGCTGGCAGGAATCGAACCCACGACCCCTTGGTTCGTAGCCAAGTACTCTATCCAGCTGAGCTACAGCCGCTCTGGAAAACCGAAAGTATATCACAGTTTTTTGGTAGGACGTGACAGACTTGAACTGTCGACCAAAGGATTATGAGTCCTCTGCTCTAACCAACTGAGCTAACGTCCCAACCGAAGCGACAGATTGTAGGGGCATCGCCAACTATCATCTTGGCCATGAAACTCTCTCCCAGAGCCCTCGGGCTCACCGCTGCGGTTGTCACGGTCCTAATCTGGTCATCGTTCATCGTGGTGGCGCGCGCATCCGCCGCGCACAATTTGCTTCCTCTCGACATTGGTTTTTTGCGCATCATTGGTGCAGGCTGCGTGCTATTGCCTTGGGGCTGGTGGCTCATGCGCTCGCAGCGCCAATCAGGCGAACGGGTGGGCTCGCTCATGGGCTTATCGCCTCTGCCCTTGCGCATCACCGCTTTAGCAGGGCTTTTTGGCAGCATGCTGTATGCCATGCTGGCCTACTCTGGGTTTTTCTATGCTCCCGCTGCACATGCCTCCGTGCTGATGCCTGGCAGCTTGCCGCTGTGGACCTCACTTTTAGCTATCGTGGTTTTGCACGACCACATCACCCGAGCACGCGCCATGGGCTTGGCTTGCATTGTGTTGGGCGACTTGCTGGTGGGCGGCGCGAGCTTGCTCAAAGCTTTTGAAGGTGGTGAGGTGTGGAAGGGCGATGTGATGTTCATGTGCGCCGCGTTTTGCTGGGCGTGTTACAGCGTGCTGGTACGCCGCCACGCGCTTGAGCCTGTGCGGGCCACCATCGCCATCACCGCATTTTCTTGTGTGAGTTTTGTGCCTATCTATGGCTTAGCCGCTTACGCGGGCTGGGTGCCTACGCATCTGGGCACAGCGCCAGCCGCCGAAATGTTGTTTCAAGCGGTTTACCAAGGCGTGGGCTCGGTGGTGATTTCAGGTATCACCTTCAATGTGATGATTCGCCACTATGGCCCTGTGCGCTCCACCATGATTACCGCCTTGGTGCCGGGACTGTCCGCCTTGGGTGCCGTGATGTTTTTGAATGAACCCATGAGCCTGAACCTATTGGGTGGCTTGGCCTTGGTCACCTGCGGTATTTTGTTTGGCGTGCGCTTGCCAAAAACCTAAAGCGCTTATTTATACGCCTGCTTACTTGTGGCTGAGGGCGTTGCTCACCAGCTTCGATGTGATGTCCACAATTTGAATCATGCGGTCATAGGCCATGCGCGTGGGGCCAATCACACCGAGCGTGCCCACCACATGGCCATCGACCTCATAAGGCGCGCTGACCACCGACAGTTCTTCCATGGGCACGATTTTGCTTTCACCACCGATATAGATACGCACACCTTCCGCTTGGGCTGAACTATCTAGCAACCGCACCAACTGCGCTTTTTGTTCAAACAAATCAAAGGCACGGCGCAGGTTACCCATGTCACTGGAGAAGTCGCTCACCGACAGCAAGTTACGTTCGCCGCTGATGACCACATCATCTTGCGCCTGCGTCAACGCCTCAGTACTGACCTGCACAGCCGCTTGCATCAGTGTGGCAATTTCGCCGCGCAGTGACTCCACCTCAGCCAATAGCTTTTCGCGCACTTGCTCGATCGCCATACCTGCGAAATGTTGGTTGAGGTAGTTAGACGCTTCCACCAGCTGAGAAGATGTGTAGTCGGTTTCGGTGAACAGCACACGGTTTTGGACATCACCTTCGGGCGACACGATGATGACCAGCAAGCGGCGATCCGACAGGCGCAAAAACTCAATGTGGCAAAACACCGAGCTGCGACGCGGCGCAATCACCACGCCCACAAAGTGGGACAAATCGGACAGCAAGTGCGCCGCATTGGCGATCACCTTTTGCGGTTGATCGGGGGCTAGCGTTGGGGTTTGCATGTGGCTGCGCTCAGCCGTCAGCATGGTGTCCACAAACAACCGGTAACCCAACGCTGTGGGAATGCGGCCTGCCGAAGTGTGGGGGCTAGCAATGAGGCCCAACTCTTCTAAATCAGACATCACATTGCGGATGGTGGCGGGTGACAGCTCAATGCCTGTGGCACGAGACAACGTGCGCGAGCCGACGGGTTGCCCGTCGGCAATGTAGCGCTCTACCAGCGCTTTGAGCAATAACTTGGCGCGATCGTCTAGCATGGTCATCCTGTTGTCGAATTTTAGTGATGTAATTTGCTTATGAAATCGAAGTTTCGTCAGATTGCTTTGCTTGGGAAATACCACTTGAACTCAGGTTCAAGTGTCAACCCATCGTCCCGCAAAACCCTAGAGAGCATTGCTCAGTTTTTGCACACACTCGGCTGCGAAGTCATCCTAGAGCATGACACAGCCGCAGGCTCTGGCCTGAGTGGCTACACCGTGATGAGCATCGGAGAGATTGGCGCCTCATGCGACTTGGCCATTGTGCTGGGCGGTGACGGCACCATGCTGGGCTACGCTCGTCAACTTGCACCGCACGACGTGCCACTGATTGGTATCAACCAAGGCCGCTTGGGTTTCATCACGGACATCCCTCTGAATGAAGTCCAAAACACACTCACCGCCATGTTGGGCGGCGCCTACGAGGCAGACCGACGTGCCCTGATGCGCGCCAAGGTGTGGCGCGATGGCCATTGCGTGTTCAATGCCTTGGCCTTGAACGACGTGGTGGTCAACCGTGGCGCGACCTCCGGTATGTTGGAAGTGCGTGTGGCCATCGATGGGCGTTTTGTAGCGAACCAACGGGCAGACGGTGTCATCATTGCAACACCCACAGGCTCTACCGCTTACTCACTGTCCGTCGGCGGACCTTTGCTGCACCCCTCCTTGCCGGCTTGGGTGATGGCGCCTATCGCACCGCACACACTGTCCAACCGCCCGATCGTGTTGGCGGACACAGGCGAGGTCACGATTGATTTGGTGGCAGGCCGCGATGCCAGCGCCAACTTTGACATGCAGTCGCTCGCCTCGTTGTTGATTGGCGACCGCATCACCGTCAAACGTTCCAACTACCACGCCACCTTTTTGCACCCACGCGGCTGGAGCTATTACGACACCCTGCGTCAAAAACTGCACTGGAACGAGGGTGTGGCATGAGTTTGCGGCACATCGTTTTGCGCGATTTTGTGATCGTGCGCGAATTGGATCTCGATTTGTCGAGTGGCTTTTCTGCGCTCACCGGAGAAACCGGTGCAGGCAAATCGATTTTGATAGACGCCTTGCAACTGGTGCTGGGCGCACGTGCTGAAACCAGCGTGGTGCGCGAAGGTGCAAGCCGCGCCGAAATTTGCGTTGAATTTGACACCGCGCCTGATATTTTGAAATGGCTCGAGGCCGAAGGCTTTGCTGACGACGAGCACCTGTTGCTCAAACGCACGATTGACGCACAAGGCAAAAGCCGTGCGTGGATCAACGGCAGCCCTGCCACCGCCACTCAGTTACGCGCCTTGGGCGACAAAGTGCTCGACATCCACGGCCAGCACGCTTGGCAAAGCCTGACCCGCCCTGAGGCTGTACGTGGCTTGCTCGACGCCTACGCTGGTGTGAACCTGCAAGGCCTGACGCAAACATGGACGCAATGGCGTCAAGCCACTCAAGCCTTGTACGAAGCACGCAACGCACAAGCCACGTTGCAAGAAGAACGCGAACGCTTGCTGTGGCAAATCACAGAAGTAGACAAACTCGCGCCCGCAGAAGACGAATGGGACGAACTCAACAGCCAACACACGCGCCTCTCGAATGCGCAAGCCTTGATGGATGCTGCGCAGAGTGCCATCCACGCGCTAGAGGACGACGACAACGGCGCACTGCGCCTGTTGGCCAAAGCCCAAGACTCGCTGCAAGACCAAACCGATGTGGAACCCAAATTCACATCGCTGGTGGATGTGCTGGCCTCTAGCCTCGCGCAAGCGGGCGACGTGGCACATTCGCTCAATGCCTATTTAGGTCGCACCGAACTTGACCCCGCACGCCTGCAAATGCTGGACGATCGCATGTCGCTGTGGATGTCCTTGGCACGCCGCTTCAAGCGCACGCCGCAAGAGTTACCTGCTCTGTACCTTGAGTGGAAAACTCGACTCACGCAACTCGACGCCGCAACTGACTTGAAGGCGCTTGAAACAGCAGAAGCCAAAGCCGCAGCTGCGTACCAAACCGAAGCCCGCAAGATTTCACAAGCCCGCACACACGCTGCGCCCAAGCTGGCCACCGCCATCACCCAAGCCATGCAAGGCTTGGGCATGCAAGGCGGCCGCTTTGAGGTGCAGCTCGATAAAACCGAGCAGGCATCAGCCAGCGGTTTAGAGAGCATCACCTTTTTGGTGGCAGGCCATCCCGGCAGCACGCCGCGCCCTGTGGCCAAAGTGGCGTCGGGCGGCGAGCTGTCACGCATTGCCTTGGCGATTGCCGTCACCACCAGCGAGCTGGGCACAGCGCAAACCCTCATCTTTGACGAAGTCGATTCAGGTGTGGGCGGTGCCGTGGCCGAGACTGTGGGCCGCTTGATGAAACAGCTTGGCATTGATCGCCAAGTGCTGGCCGTGACCCACTTGCCACAAGTTGCTGCGTGCGCCGACCACCATTTGGTGGTGTCCAAGCACAGCGATGCACAAGGCACATCCAGTCAAGTCACCGCCCTCAGTGCCGATGCAAGAGTGAACGAAATTGCACGCATGCTGGGGGGCGAAAAGGTGTCGGACACCACCCTCGCTCATGCACGTGAAATGCTTCAAACCTCTGCAAAGACTGAAAAACCATGAAACAAGAACTGGTGCTCATCACAGGCATGTCGGGCTCGGGCAAGTCTGTGGCCCTGAACGCGCTGGAAGACGCAGGCTACTACTGCGTGGACAACTTGCCGCCCGAGTTACTGTTGCCGTTTGTGCAACTGGAAGAGCAGCAAAGCATCAGCAAAGTGGCCATTGCGATGGATGTACGCAGTGCCAGCTCGCTGCCTTTGGTGCCAGCACAGCTGGCCCATTTGCGCTTGATGGATGTGGACGTGCGCATGCTGTTCTTAGACGCCACCACCGAGATTTTGGTGCACCGCTTTTCCGAAACACGCCGCCGTCACCCGTTGTCACGCCAAGACGGCCCAGACGTGATTCGCGACCAGCAACGTGACTTGGTGGAAGCCATTGAACTCGAACGCGAATTGCTGGCTGAGCTGCGCGAAGAGTCGCACATCATCGACACCAGCTTGTTGCGTAGCAGCAAATTGCAGGGCTATATCAAGTCACTGATTTCAGCACCCGCCACGCAGCTGACTTTGATGTTTGAATCCTTCGCCTTCAAACGCGGTATTCCTATGCATGCCGACTATGTGTTTGATGTGCGTATGCTGCCCAACCCACATTACGAACCAGCCTTGCGCCCCCTCACCGGCCGCGACGCCCCCGTGGCTGATTGGTTGGCCGAACACGGCGCCGTCGAAAAAATGGCCAGTCAAATCGCTGATTTCATGAACACTTGGTTGCCCGATCTCAACCAAGATCACCGCAGTTATGTGACCGTGGCCATCGGTTGCACAGGCGGGCAGCACCGGTCGGTGTATTTGGTGGAATTGCTGTCTAAGCAATTTGCGCAAGAGTGGGTCACGCTCAAACGTCACCGAGAGTTGGATGTGACGCCTTAACGCACCAGCAATTTTCGAATGGGCGCTGGCAGACCCAACGAAGGCCAATCCGCCCGCGCCACCCACTGGCCCTCACCGATACCTGGCCCCAATTTGACTGCACTCGGCAAACTCAATTGCACCGGATGCAAGTGCAAATCTTTGTGCGTCAGCACATGTTTGAACACCGCCCCCTCATGCAGCTGTGCGTGATATTTCGCAGGCAGTGCAGCTTGCAAAGCTTCAAAACTTTCAAATACCGGCAAGCAATACAAACCCGCCCACACGCCCGTTTGCGGGCGTTGCATCAACCACACATCACCTAAAGGCGTCTCAGCATGCAGCAGCCACAACTGCTCTGAGGTGCGTTTGAGCTTGCGTGTTTTGACGGGATAGGCCTCAGGCTGACCTTCAGCCTTGGCCACGCAGGTATCCGCCAGTGGGCACTGCGCACATTGCGGCTTTTTGGGTGTGCACACGGTGGCCCCCAAATCCATCACGCCTTGGGTGTAGCGCGGCATGGCGTGTTTCACATCGCGTTGAGGCAACATGGTTTGGGCGGTGGCCCATAGTTCTTTTTCTACGCGTGATGAGGCCAAGTCTTCTTTGAAACCCAAATAACGCGTGAGCACGCGTTTCACGTTGCCATCCAAAATCGCAATCGGTTCACCAAAGCACAGTGAGGCAACGGCTGCTGCCGTGGAGCGTCCAATACCAGGTAGCGTTTGCAAGGCTTCTGCGCTGCGCGGGAACACGCCACCGTGCCAGGCCACCACATCAATTGCTGCGCGGTGCATGTTGCGGGCTCGGCTGTAGTAGCCCAAACCACTCCACAAGCCCAGCACTTCGTCTTGATGGGCTGCGGCCAAATCAGCCACCTTGGGGAAACGTGCCATGAAGCGTGCAAAGTACTCGCGCACCGTGACCACCTGCGTTTGTTGCAACATGATTTCCGACAGCCACACGGCATAGGGGTCTTGTGTGTTTTGCCACGGCAGATCGTGACGGCCATGTTTTTTTTGCCACGCCACCACGGTGTCGCCAAAGCTTTTGTTTTTTGCGGTCATGGTTTTTGGCAAGTGGTGCAGTAATAGGTGGAGCGCTGGCCTTGTTGGATGCGACGAATCGTCGTGCCACACACGCGGCAAGGCTCACCAGCGCGGTCGTAGACATGGGCTTCGAGTTGAAAGTAACCGTTCTTGCCATCAGCAGCAGAGAAGTCACGCAAGGTGCTGCCGCCTTTTTTTACGGCACGGGCCAGCACGTCTACAACCGCCAAGCGCAGCTTTTCTGCGCGGGGTCGGCTGATGCGGTCGGCACGCGTAGTAGGGCGAATACCCGCCATAAACAAGGCCTCTGACGCATAAATATTGCCCACACCAACCACCAGCTCACCTCCCAGCAGCACTTGCTTGATGGCGGTTTTGCGCTTGCGCAACCCCTGATGAAAAGCTTCCAATTCAAAACCGCCGTTCAAGGGCTCCACGCCCAAATGGCCGAGCAGCTTCACAGCCTCAGCACTTTGCTCACTGGGCGCAAACACCACAGCGCCAAAGCGGCGAGGGTCGTTCAAACGCAGCAACCCTTGGGTGGTGTCCAAATCAAAATGGTCGTGGACTTGCGGCGCACTTCGGTCGTTGCCAAACAGCAAGCTGCCAGACATGCCCAAATGCCACAACAAGAGACCGTCATCCAAATCGACCAGCAAATACTTGCCACGTCGCCGCACGCCCAACACGTGACGACCGATCAACGACCTAGGCTCGCAGCCCAAAGGCCAACGCAAAGGCTTGCCCACACGCACCCCCGTCACGCGTGCGCCAGCAATGCGTTCAGCAAAGCTCAAACGGGTCACTTCGACTTCGGGTAATTCAGGCATAGACGGGCAAGAAAATTTAGTGAGGGATTATGATGCGTGGATGAAATTCCCCTTGTCTGCTGCACGTCTTTGGGCCTTGCGCCTTGCGCTTTTAACGGCCGCATCATGTGCTGCCCCCCTCATCAGCCACGCCCAAGTCAGCGAAACCGACAAGACCGAAAACTCGGCGATGACCGGCGAGTTGCTTTATGAAATTTTGTTGGGCGAGATGAATCTACGTCAAGGCGAGCCTGGTGCAGGTTTTGCACTTTTGCTTGACGCAGCCCGCAAATCCAACGATGCGCAGCTCTACGACCGTGCGGTCGAGATTGCCTTGCAAGCCCGCTCGGGCGATGGCGCATTGATGGCGGCTCGCGCATGGTCGCAAGCCTGGCCACAAGATCGCAAAGCCAACAGACAACTTTTGCAAATTTTGCTGGCCATCAACCAAGTGCCTGAAAGCTTGGAACCTCTAAAAAAAGACATCGCACTCACCCCCGAAGCCGAACGCGATGCCATCATCAATCTGATTCCACGTCACTTCGCCCGTGTGACGGATAAAAAACGTGCCACTCAAGTGGTGCAACAAGCACTTGAGCCCTATTTGTCTAAGAGCAATGCCACAGGCGCCGTGGCATGGACCAGCTTGGGTCGCCTGCGCTTGGCCAGTGATGATGTGACAGGCGCACTCGACGCGGCCAAGAAAGGGCAATCAGCCGACATCAAAGCGCAAGGTCCCACGCTGTTGGCCATGGAGCTGATGAGCAAAAAAATAGCTGGGGCAGAACCTTTGGTGCAACAAGGCTTGCGCAAGCAAGACGGCACCGAAATGGCCATGAGCTATGTGCGCGTGTTGATTGAGCTGGAACGCTACAAAGAGGCGTCCGAACAACTGCAAGCCATCACCCGCAAAGACCCCAAGCTGGCCGATGCGTGGTTGGTTCTGGGCTCACTGCAATTTGAACAAGGCCAAGACAAAGAAGCTGAGGCCTCGCTGGCCCGCTACGTCAACCTCGCCAGCAAAGCTCCCACCGACACCAGTACACGTGGTTTGAACCAAGCCCAAACACGTCGCGCTGCGCTGCTGGCTCGCCAAGGCAAGATGGGCGAAGCCCGTGAATTGATTCATCAAATTCCAGCCAACAACGCCGACGAGCAACGCAGCCGCATGCTGGCCGAGGTGCAGCTTTTACGCGAGCATCGTCAATGGCAAGCCGCTTTTGATTTGCTGGCGGCCAACAGCGACGAAGACACCGACTTGGTTTACGAGCAAGCCATGCTGGCCGAAAAGCTCAACAAACTTGATGAGATGGAAAAGCTGTTGCGCCAAGTCATCGCGCAAAACCCCAGCTACTACAACGCGTACAACGCTTTGGGGTTTTCGCTGGCAGACCGCAACATTCGCCTCCCCGAAGCCAAGCAGCTCATCGTCAAAGCCCTGACCTTCGCCCCGGACGATCCGTTCATCACTGACAGCTTGGGTTGGGTGGAGTTTCGTTTGGGCAATTTGGGCTCTGCCCTGAGTTATTTACAAAAAGCCTACAAAGGCCGTGCAGACGCCGAAATTGCAGCCCACTTGGGCGAAGTGCTGTGGAAGATGAAGCGCCAAGACGAAGCCCTCAAAGTTTGGCGTGAAGGCCTTGACAGCGCGCCCAACAACGAGACTTTGCAAGAAACCCTGCAACGCCTCAAACCTGCGCTGTAAACCATGCGCATTTGGTGGTTTGCTCTGTGCATCGGATTCATGCTGACTGGCTGTGCCTCACCCAACCGCACAGCCAGACCCGTGAATGCTGAACAACAAGCCAACAGCCCTGAGTGGCAGGGTCGCATCAGCGTGCAAGTGTTGGGCGACGCCCCCTCCTCCATGAGCGCCAGCTTCTCTTTGCGCGGCGACGCCAAAAACGGCGAGCTTGATTTGTATTCCCCGCTAGGCACCACACTCGGCGCATTGCAATGGACGCCACACGTGGTGCAACTCAGCGAGGGCGGCAAGCATCAATACTTCAACTCGCTGGCCGAGCTGACTGAAAAAGCCACAGGTGCCGCCCTGCCGGTCGATGCGCTCTTTGGCTGGCTACAAGGCCGTGATGTGCAAGTCACGGGCTGGCAAGCCGATTTGTCTGGCGTGTCTCAAGGCGCGCTTACCGCACGCCGCATCAACCCTGCGCCCGAAGTGACGCTGCGCATCAAACTTGACCAGTAACACCATGCGCTCGCTACACAACGTCTTAGCCCCTGCCAAGCTCAACCTGTTCTTGCACATCACAGGCCGACGCGACGACGGCTATCACTTGCTGCAATCGGTCTTCATGCTGATTGACTGGTGCGACACCCTGCACTTCGATCTGCGCGATGACGGTGTGATTGAACGCGAGGATCTCACAGTGGTGCTGCCTGCCGATGATTTGGTCATGCGCGCTGCGCAATCGCTGCAACGCGCCAGCGGCACACGTTTGGGCGCACACATCGCGATTGAAAAACACATCCCAGCACAAGCAGGCATGGGCGGTGGCTCATCAGATGCCGCGACGACGTTGTTGGCGCTGAACCGTCTATGGGGCTTGAATTGGCCGCTGTCCAAACTCATGCCCTTGGGTTTGGCCTTAGGCGCCGATGTGCCATTTTTCTTGGGTGGCCACAACGCTTGGGTGGAAGGCATCGGCGAAAAAATTACGCCTATTGATCTGCCCGCTGCGCGCTTTGCCGTGGTCAAACCCCATACTGGTTTGGAGACTGCGAAAATTTTTCGTCATCCAGAGCTGCAACGCGCCACAGAAACTGCTACAATGCCGGTCTTCGCTGTTAATCCTTACGGTTTTGGCCGTAATGACTTGCAGCCAGTGGCCCAAGCGTTGTGCCCAGAAATCACCGAAGCCCTTCAATGGTTAGGCTCTTTTGGATTAAGCCCACGCATGACAGGTTCTGGCAGCGCAGTGTTTGCACAGTTACAAAACGGAACGCTGATTGACTCAGCTCCGCGCCACTGGCAAATGCAGGTATGCAGCAATATGGCAGTTCATCCACAAGCGGGGTGGGCAGCTAGCGAAAGTTAACGGTTAGTCGCTGCAAAGCGCTTGACCTGTGTAGGGGAGTCGCCAAGTTGGTTAAGGCACCGGATTTTGATTCCGGCATTCGAAGGTTCGAGTCCTTCTTCCCCTGCCAAATTTTTTAAAAGCACGCAGTGCTTAATTTCTCAAAGCACATCAGTGCTTGGTTTGCAAGTGACGACTTATTGCGTCATTGGTCTTGAAGCGAAAGTCATACGTCATCATGTCGAACCACACCCCCGACTTCATGGTCTTTACCGGCAATGCCAATCCTACTTTGGCTGCCGAAATTGCAACCCACCTCGGCATTGAAGTTGGTGCAGCCCATGTCGGCCGCTTCTCTGACGGCGAAGTCACCGTCGAAATCAACCAAAACGTCCGTGCCCGCGATGTCTTCGTGGTGCAAAGCACTTGCGCGCCCACCAACGAAAGTTTGATGGAATTGCTGATCATGGTCGACGCTTTGAAGCGCGCCTCAGCAGAGCGCATCAGCGCGGTCATCCCCTACTTCGGCTACGCCCGCCAAGACCGTCGCCCTCGTTCAAGCCGTGTGCCAATTTCCGCCAAATTGGTGGCTGATTTGTTGCAAACCGCTGGCGTCGCCCGCGTGTTGACCATGGACTTGCACGCTGACCAAATTCAAGGTTTCTTCGACATCCCCGTCGACAACATTTACGCTTCGCCTGTGTTGTTGGGTGACTTGCGCACCAAAAACTACGACGACCTGATTGTCGTGTCACCCGATGTGGGTGGCGTGGTGCGTGCTCGCGCTTTGGCCAAACAACTCGGTTGCGATTTGGCCATCATCGACAAGCGCCGACCCAAAGCCAACGTGTCTGAAGTGATGAACGTCATTGGCGACATCGAAGGCCGCAACTGCGTGATCATGGACGACATGATCGACACCGCAGGCACTTTGGTGAAAGCCGCGGAAGTGTTGAAAACACGTGGTGCCAAAAAGGTCTACGCCTATTGCACACACCCCATCTTCTCTGGCCCTGCGATTGAGCGCATTGCCAAAGGCGATGCCCTCGACGAAGTGGTGGTGACCAACACCATTCCTTTGAGCGAAGCTGGCCGCGCCTGCAAAAAAATCCGCCAACTCACCGTGGCTCCGTTGATCGCTGAAACGATCCAACGCATTGCCAGCGGCGAGTCGGTCATGAGCTTGTTCTCCGACCAAGACCAGCTGTTCTAAACAGCCAGCGTCCAAGTCGTCGAACATCAACCCCGGGCTGCATTCATGCAGCCTATTTTTAAAACTGGAACCACACTGGTCGCGGTGGGTTCTTACTGGAGTTAATTATGAAATTTGTCGCTTTTGAGCGCGCTAAGCAGGGAACGGGTGCGAGCCGCCGTCTGCGTATCACTGGCCGTACACCTGGCATCGTCTATGGTGGCACCGCTGAACCCACATTGATCGAAATCGATCACAACGCTTTGTGGCATGCCTTGAAGAAAGAAGCTTTCCACGCTTCTGTCTTGCAAATGGAATTTGCTGGCAAAACAACCGAAGTGTTGTTGCGCGACGTGCAATACCACCCCTTCAAGCAACTCGTCTTGCACATCGACTTCCAACGCATCGATGCCAACACCAAGATGAAGAAAAAAGTGCCTTTGCACTACTCTGGCGAAGAAAACTCTCCAGCGGTGAAAGCTGATCAGTGCTTGATCAACCACATCGCCACTGAATTGGAAATCTCTTGCATGCCAAAAGATTTGCCTGAGTTCATCGCTGTGGACTTGAGCAACTTGACCAAAGGTCACTCTTTGCACGCTAAAGACATCACCCTGCCCGCAGGCGTGACCGTTGTGGCACCTGGTACTTCCAACCCTGTGTTGGTCGCTGTGGTGGCAACAAAAGCTGAGGCACCTACACCTCAAGAAGCCGCCGCTGCTGCTGGCGACAACAAAAAGAAGAAGTAATCTTTTTTAACGATTGCTTTGAACGGCCCACCTCGGTGGGCCGTTTTGCTTTTGGAATAATCCTCACATGATCAAGCTCCTCGTTGGCCTGGGCAACCCCGGCACTGAATACGAAGCCACGCGCCACAACGCAGGCTTTTGGTGGATAGACACCGTGGCACGCGACCTCAAGGTCACGCTGCAACCTGACCGCGCCTATCACGGCCTGGTGGCACGCACCTCGATCAAAGGCGAGAACGTGTGGCTGCTAGAGCCTCAAACCTTCATGAACCTCTCAGGCAAATCGGTGGGCGCATTGGCGCGTTTTTTCAAAATTCAGCCGCAAGAAATTTTGGTTATTCACGACGAGTTGGACATCACGCCTGGCGAAGCCAAACTCAAACTTGGTGGCAGCCATGCGGGCCACAATGGTTTGCGCGACATCCATGCACAGCTTGGCACAGACCAGTACTGGCGACTGCGCATTGGCATTGGCCACCCCGGTGTGAAATCAGAAGTTGCGAACTGGGTGCTGAAAAAACCAGCCCCCGATCAACGCACCGCCATTGAAGACTGCATCACACGCACCAGTTTGGCTTTGCCGCATTTGCTTGCGGGCGACATGGTGAAAGCCACGCAAATGATTCACACCGCCAAGCCGCCTCGGCCCAAACCACCTCGGCCGGCAGCGTTGCCTGGCACTGAAAAGACAGGGGCTACGCATGCTGAAACCAAAGGAACTGACGCCAGCTAGCTTGCCGATATTGCCGCTGCACGGTAGATGTGTGAGCGGTGTACCTGCGCTCAACACACTGATCCTCAGCTTCACGCTAAACGCGTGGTGCGTCCTGCCCACGCATGCCGACACGGTGTACCGCTGCGGCGATGCCTACAGCGCATCCAACCAATGTACCCACGACATCGCCACAGAAGTCAAACCGTCATCGGTGCAGCACACCACAGGGCAAAACAACAGCAGCACAGTCACCCATGACTTACGTGACGCACACGCCCTAGAAAGACAAAGATTGCAAGCAGAGCGCCAAGCTGCGCAATCAGTCCCTGTTCGCATTGACACCCCCCATGTGCCACCTGCCAACCTCACAACTGGAGAACCGCTGCCGAACAACGGCAAACGCCAAGGCAAACACGCCCGTAAGCCGCCAAGCACCTACTTCACAGCGGTAGATCCCAACGCCAAACCCAAAAAGAAAAGCACCGCCAAAGCGGTGCCTGCTGCATCTACATCGGGCCCGTGAAACGCAACGCGCTGCACAGACCAAGGCTTGGCTACTGTGCGGTTTGCTGCAACAGTCGAAACTTCGCCAACAACGCGTCACGCCCTTCCACCCGTTCAGGGTTCACAGGAATGCACGCCACGGGACACACTTGCACACATTGCGGCTCATCGAAATGACCTACGCACTCGGTGCATTTGTCGGGGTTGATTTCGTAAATCTCTGGCCCTAAGAAGATGGCTTCGTTCGGGCACTCGGGCTCACACACATCACAGTTGATGCATTCTTCGGTGATCATCAAGGCCATAAAAAATCCGTCAGTGGGCTAAACAAAACGCAATTATCCCCGCTCGTCTGCTATCACCCAAGGGCGCGGCGCTTAGGCCACACCGTTGGCATGTGTTTGAACACGGAGTTGCTCACGCGCTTCAAGCAAACGCTTTTGGCTATACACAGGCTGCTCAGGCAAATCTGCCAAATGCGCGGCATCGGCCCAGAGTTGAATGTGCAGCCCGCCATCGCGCCAAACCACTTGGTTGAGGCCTGCATTGGGAATATCACACGCGCGCGGGCCACTGAGCGACAAGGCTTGCGCATGACGCCACACCATGTCCAACACGCCGCCGTGCGTGACCACCACCACATGTTCATCCGCGTATTGCTGCGCCAAGGCTTGTAGCTCCGCAATCACGCGATCATGGAATGCGCGTGTGGTTTCAGCGCCCTCCACCGCCACATCGGCATCAAAGGCCAACCACCTTTGCCAAGCCTCGGGGTATTGCGCTTGGATATCGGGGCTGCGCATGCCTTCAAACATGCCGTAGCACTGCTCGCGCAGACCCGCATTCAAGATACAGGTGTGGCCCAACGCCTCGGCCACGGGTTGTGCGGTTTGTTGAGCACGCAACAAATCGCTACTGATCAATCGGGTAGGCACACGACCCTGCGCGTGCCATTCACCTAAGACCTGCGTCATGCGAGTTTTCAAACGCTGGGCTTGCGCAAAACCCATGTCATTGAGCGGCACATCGAGCTGGCCTTGAAAACGGAGTTCGCGATTCCACGCGGTTTCGCCGTGACGAATGAGCAAGAAATCAGTCATGCAAACAGATGCCAGCGTTCAAGCCAAGGCCGTCATCACTTAGCGCTGCGCTTAGCCAGCAAACGCTGGTACACGCCCGCTGACACCAAGTTCTTGCCATCATCGCCAGCGCCCAGCAAAGAGATTTCGCGCACAAAGGTGCTGGAGATGAATTGGTATTTGGCGCTGGGCGTGAGGAACACGGTTTCCACCCTAGGCATCAGCTCGCGGTTCATGCCGGCGAGTTGAAACTCATAGTCAAAGTCAGTCACGGTGCGCACACCGCGCACCATCACGGTGGCGTTGTGGCTTCGGACAAAGTCACGGGCCAAGCCGGTGAAGGGCACCACTTCTACTTGGGGATGCGCGGACATGGCCTCACGCGCCATGTCCATGCGCTCGTCCAAAGTGAACAAGGTTTTCTTGTGATGCGCAGTGGCCACCGCCAAGATGACTTTGTCAAACATGGCTGCCGCGCGCAACACGATGTCTTCATGGCCCAAGCTGATGGGGTCAAAGGTGCCAGGGTAAATGGCAACGACTTGCTTGGACATGAGCGCTCCTACGTGTTTTAAAAAGTCAAAACTGATTATGCAATCCGGCGCAGCAGGTGTGCATGCACCGCGCCTGCCTTGAGGTGGCGGTGCAACGACAAGCCCATGGGCTCAAGCTGCTCATCCGTCCACGCCGCAGGGGCTTCGAGGTACACATAGCCATCGGCCTTCACCGCTTTGGCGGCGGCTTGCAACGCGGGCTCAAACAACGCGCCATCAAACGGCGGGTCAATGAAAATCAAGTCCACGCTCGCTGCGCTGAGCTGCTTCAAGCAGGCCACACCATCGGTGCGCAGCACGTGCACGTTGGTGGCCTTGAGGCGGTTCACTTGGGTGCTGAGCTGCGCCACCAAGGCTGGGTCAAGTTCGCACACCTGCACATGGGCTGCGCCGCGTGAGGCGGCTTCAAAGCCCAAAGCACCTGTGCCCGCGAACGGGTCCACACAGCGCCAGCCCAGCAACGACTGGCCCAGCCAGTTGAACAAGGTCTCGCGCACACGGTCGGGCGTGGGGCGCAGGCCGGGCTTCAAAGCCACGGGCAGTTTGGTGCGGCGCCATTCGCCGCCAATGATGCGCACCTCGCCCGCACCTTTGTGTCGTTTCTCAACGACGGGTTTGGCAGGGGTTGCGGAGAAGGAATGTGGTGTGCGGGTTTTCATAGAATGGACTGATTCTAGAAACCCCCACACATGTTTAGCTTCTTCAAGAAAAAAATCGCTGATCAGCCTGCGGCCGACACCACTGGCAACAGCGCAGCCACACCCGCGAACGCAGCATCATCTGACGCAGCACCGCAGCAAATGCCTGCTGAACGCCCCCGCGCCAGCTGGATGGCTCGCTTAGGCCAAGGCCTGCGTCGCACCGGCCAAACCATCAGCACGGTGTTCACGGGTACCAAGATTGATGACGACCTCTATGAAGAGCTCGAAACCGCTTTGCTCATGGCCGATGCCGGCGTGCAAGCCACAGAGTATTTGCTGAAAGACTTAAAGCAGCGCGTCAAAAACACCGCCACCACAGAGCCCTCAGCCGTCAAGGCGCTCTTGGCCGCTTCGATTGCCGAACTGCTCAAACCTTTAGAAAAGCCACTCACCATCGGCGCACACAAGCCCACCGTCATCATGGTGGCGGGCGTCAATGGCGCAGGCAAAACGACCTCCATTGGCAAACTCACCCGCCACTTGAGCGACAGCGGTGCCTCCGTGCTGCTGGCGGCGGCCGACACCTTCCGCGCTGCTGCACGCGAGCAGCTGGCCGTTTGGGCCACACGCAACACGGTGGAAATCGTCAGCCAAGAAGGCGGCGACCCCGCCTCTGTGAGCTTTGATGCCGTCACCGCAGGCCGCGCACGCGGCAAAGATGTGGTGCTGGTCGACACCGCAGGCCGCCTGCCCACGCAGCTGCACCTGATGGAAGAGCTGAAAAAAATCAAACGTGTGGTGCAAAAAGCTGATGACACTGGCCCGCATGAAGTGCTGCTGGTGATTGATGGCAACACCGGCCAAAACGCCCTCGCCCAAGTGAAGGCATTTGATGAAGCGCTAGGTTTGACCGGCCTCATCGTCACCAAGCTCGATGGCACAGCCAAAGGTGGCGTGTTGGCCGCTATTGCGCTGTGGGGCCAAAGCCGTGCGGCAGCAGGTGGCTCGGCTGTACCTGTGTATTTCATCGGCGTAGGCGAAGCCGTGGAAGACCTCGAAACCTTCAGCGCCCAAGAGTTTGCCGACGCCCTCTTGGGTTAAGCCGCTCAGGGCTTTAAAACGCCCTTCAAACTGTCGCGCCAGCGGCCACAACGCTCATTCGCCTCAACGACGGGGTAGCTGTCCATACGGCCTTGCTTGCGCGTGAGCGGCGGCTGGATGTAATAGCCCAAGCCGCAACGCAGGTGGGTCTCGGAAGAGTCGGAATGGAGCACATGCGCACAGCTCTTGCAGCACTGCACGGCAATTCGCTCCAAGGTCATGGGGGGCATAGCGGGCTCCTTAAGTACTGTGATTATTTTCAGTATATGTTAAAAAACACAGTATAAAAGAAGCTCTTTACCAAGGGTTAACCCATAAACTTAGCAGGGTTTAGCACTCTTGAAGCGGGAGTGCTAATATACGTTTTAGTTATCCGAAAGGACTAATTCCATGACTGCAATCACCCATCAGCCACTCGCCATTTCCAACCCTTGGGGCTTGGTTCCGTCGCTGGGCAACCTTGATGCTTACATCACTGCTGCCAACCGTTTGCCCATGCTCACGCTAGAGCAAGAGCAGGAGTTTGCGCGTCAACTCAAGGACAACAACGACCTCGAAGCCGCTGGAAAGTTGGTGCTCTCGCACCTGCGATTAGTGGTGTCGGTGTCACGCCAATACTTGGGCTACGGTCTGCCCCATGCCGACCTGATTCAAGAAGGCAACATCGGTTTGATGAAAGCCGTCAAACGCTTCGACCCCGACCAAGGTGTGCGTTTGGTGAGCTATGCCATGCACTGGATCAAGGCCGAGATTCACGAATACATCCTGAAAAACTGGCGCATGGTCAAAGTGGCCACCACCAAGGCCCAGCGCAAATTGTTTTTCAACCTGCGCTCTATGAAGCAAGGCTTCAAAGCTGACGCGCTGGATGCCACACACCGCAACACCCTCAACCCACAAGAGGTAGATGCGGTCGCAACCAAGCTCAACGTCAAGCCAGAAGAAGTGCTGGAGATGGAAATGCGCATGTCCGGCGGCGATGTGCTGCTCGACCCCACACCCAACGAAGACAGTGACGAAGCCTTTGGCCCCATCGCCTACTTGACCGACACCAACCACGAGCCCACGGCCATGATTGCCGCGCACCAACGCGATGTGTTGGCCTCAGACGGCATTGCCGCTGCACTGAACGTGCTGGATGAGCGCAGCCGCCGTATCGTGGAAGAGCGCTGGCTCAAAGTGCAAGACAACGGTTCAGGCGGCATGACGCTGCACGACTTGGCCGCCGAATACGGCGTGAGCGCTGAGCGCATTCGCCAAATCGAAGTGGCCGCGATGAAAAAGATGAAAGCGGCTTTGGCCGAATACGCGTAAAAGCAACCCAACCAACGCAAAGGGCCGCCATGTTTTGCATGGCGGCCCTTTCTGTTAATTGCTAAACGCAGCAATGCCCGTGATGGCACGCCCCAAAATCAACGCGTGCACATCGTGCGTGCCTTCATAGGTATTGACCACCTCAAGGTTCACCAAATGGCGAGCCACACCGAATTCATCTGAAATGCCGTTGCCGCCCATCATGTCGCGTGCCACACGTGCGATGTCGAGGGACTTGCCGCAACTGTTGCGTTTCAGAATCGAGGTGATGTCAACAGAGGCTGTACCCTCGTCCTTCATGCGGCCCAAACGCAAGCAACCTTGCAAGCCCAATGAAATCTCCGTCATCATGTCGGCCAACTTCTTTTGAATCAGTTGATTGGCAGCCAAGGGCCGTCCAAACTGCTGACGGTCCATCACATATTGGCGCGCACGGTGAAAACAATCTTCTGCCGCACCCAGTGCACCCCACGCAATGCCATAACGCGCACTGTTCAAACAAGTGAACGGGCCTTTGAGACCGCGCACGTCTGGGAATGCGTTTTCTTCTGGCACAAATACCTCATCCATCACAATCTCACCGGTGATGGATGCACGCAAACCGACCTTGCCGTGAATGGCTGGGGCACTCAAGCCCTTCCATCCTTTTTCCAAAATAAAGCCCCGGATGGCGCCTGAATCATCTTTGGCCCACACCACAAACACATCGGCAATCGGGCTGTTGGTGATCCACATCTTGGCGCCTGAGAGCGAGTAGCCCCCTGCCACCTTCTTGGCGCGCGTGATCATGCTGCCAGGGTCTGAGCCATAGTTGGGCTCGGTCAAACCAAAGCAACCAATCCACGCCCCTGTCGCGAGCTTAGGCAAATACTTTTGCTTTTGCGCTTCCGTACCAAATTCGTTGATCGGCACCATCACCAAAGAGGACTGCACACTCATCATGGAGCGATAACCCGAATCCACGCGCTCAACCTCACGCGCCACGAGGCCATAGCAAACATAGTTCAAGCCTGCGCCACCATACACCTCAGGGATCGTGGCCCCCAAGAGGCCCAGCTCACCCATTTCTCTAAAAATGGTGGCATCCATTTTTTCGTGACGAAACGCCTCCAAAACACGCGGGGCTAAACGCTCTTGGCAATAAGAAGCGGCAGCTTCTTTGACCTGACGTTCGTCGTCCGTCAATTGGGAATCAAGTTGGAAGGGGTCTTCCCAAGAAAAACTAGAAGCACTCATTGGATGATTTCTTTACTCAAAGATTTTCGAAAATTGAATTATCAATCTAGCTTAGCGCCAGACAGCTTCACCACGCGCTCCCAGACAGGGAACTCGCTTTTGTAAACAGCAGAGAATTGCTCGGGCGTATTACCCACGGGAATGAAGCCCATCTTGTTGATTCGATCTTGCGTTTCGGGCAAAGCCACGATGGCACGCACTTCAGAAGACACACGTTGCACCACGTCATTGGGTGTCTTGGCAGGTGCAGCCATCGCAATCCAACCCGTGACGCGGAAGATGTCGTCTTTGAAACCCTGCTCACGCATGGTGGGAATGGTGGGCAACACGCTCATGCGTTGCTCACCGGTGACGGCGATGGAGCGCAACTTGCCCGAGTCGATATAGGGCTTGGCTGTTTGCGCGCTGGCAAATGCAAAATCAATTTGAGCGCCCACCAAGTCTTGCAACATGGGCGCCTCCCCTTTGTAGGCCGCATGGGTCAAGTCCGCATTCAGACTTTGACTGAGATAAGCCCCCGCAAGGTGTGCATACGAGCCCATCCCCCAAGAGCCATAAGACAATTTGTTCGGGTTCTTGAGGATGTGTGCCTTTAAGTCATTGGCGTTGTTGATGCCTGAGTTGGGATTCACCAACAACGTGACAGGGGCCAAGGCGAGTTGCGAGACCAATGAAAAATCACGACCGGGGCTGTAGGGCAGCTTTTCATACAAGAACTGATTGATCAACACCGTGGTACCCAACGTCACCAAGAAGGTGTACCCATCGGGTGCGGCCTTTGCTGCGGCATCGGTGCCTGTCACGCCACCGGCCCCAGCTCGGTTGTCGATCAACACAGGCTGGCCCAAACGGTCAGATAGTTTTTCGGCCAACGTACGGGCAATGATGTCGGTGGCACCCCCTGGTGCATATGGCACGATCAACTTGATGGGTTTGGCGGGATAGGTCTGAGCTTGCGCTTGCGAGCCCGCAGACAAAATCAGCAAAGCAATTGCAGCAGTGGCCAGTGCTTGACGGCGTGATTTGTAATTCATCATGGTTGTCTCCTGTTTATCTTTAATCGTTTGAAACGCTTCTGTCGCGAATCACTCGCCCCCATTTGGCGTAGTCATTCTGAATACGTTGCCCCATCTGAGCTGGCCCTTGAAAACTGGCAATGCAACCTGCATCACGCAATTTGTCTTGTATTTCTTTTTCGGCCAAGATGTCTTGCACCTCGCTGGCCAATCGGTCCACGATGGCTTTGGGTGTGCCTTTGGTCACGAGCAAACCACCCCACGACACAGCGTCATAGCCTTTGATGCCTTGCTCGGAAATGGTCTTCACATCGGGCACCATGCTCACGCGTTGAGGAGAACCGATCGCGATTGCTCGCAACTTACCCGATTTGATGTGCGGCAACGCCGCCACCAAGTCTGAATACATGACGGGCACCACGCCACCGATCGTGTCGGTGATGGCAGGCACCCCCCCTTTGTAGGGCACGTGTTGCATTTCAAACCCTGCGAGCTGTTGCAGCAACTCCATGCTGAGATGGCCAAAACTACCCACCCCTGAGCTGGTGTAGTTCATCGGCTTTGTTTGCGCTTTGGCGTGGGCGATGAGCTTGGCCAAATCGGTCACGTCAGGCAACAGGACGGGGTTGACCACAATGACGATGGGCAAGTCATACACGGTGGCAACCGACACGAAATCTTTGGTCGTGTCGTAGCCAGCCGCTTTGTTGAAGTGAGGCGCCAGCATAGTAGGCGTGGCCAACATCATCAAAGTGTTGCCATCCGGCGTGCTTTTGGCCACTTGTGCTGCGGCAATCGCACCCGATGCACCCGCTCTGTTTTCCACCACCACAGTTTGCTTGAGTCGTTCCGCCAAGCGTTGACCCACGATGCGCGAGGCGGTATCCGTTGGTCCACCTGCGGGGAAAGGAACGACCAGCTTGATGGGTTTATCAGGCCAAGTCGACGGCTGCGCCTGCACGCCACTCATGCAAGCCCCCAGCACAAGGCCCATCCAAAACCATCGACCCACGAACCCCATTGCGTGTTTAACAAACATAGACATCTCCAAAATTTGGTCCATCAAGCATTCGGCAGTGTCAGCACACCTGCCGCTTGCAAGGCTTCAAGTTGACTGTCACTCATCGACAACAGCTCTTGCAACACAGCGCGCGTACCTTCGCCCAATGTCGGGGGCGCCTTGCGAATGGGCAGGCGTTGCCCATCCAAACGGTAAGGCGGTGCAAACACAGGCGTCGTCCCCACCACAGGGTGTGGCATGTCTTGCACCATACGGCCACGGCGCGAACGCTCGCTCGTCAATGCCTCATGTAAGCCGGCCACTTTGCCGCAAGGTATACCCGCCGCAGTCAGGCGTTCCAACAGCAGCTCACGTGGGAATGTCTGAATCAAGGCCTTGAGCATGGGACCCAACTCCTTGCGGTTTTTGGCTCTCTCAACATTGGTGGCAAACAGAGGGTTCTCCACGATGTCTGGGCGCAAGATCACTTGACGACAAAATTTATCGAACTGTGCGTTGTTGCCCACAGCAATGATCAGCGGACCGTCTGCCGCTTCGTACATGCCATAAGGCACGATCGAAGGATGTGCGTTGCCATAGCGCTCGGGGTCATGCCCGAGATGCAAGGCATCCAAGCCGTAATAGCCAGAGACCGACAAACCGCAGTCATACAACGCCATTTCAATGAGCTGACCCACACCGCGACGTTCACGACGCAACAGGGCCGCAAGAATCGCTTGGGCCGAATACATGCCCGTCATCAAATCGACCACGGCCACGCCAAACTTCAGCGGTGGCATGTTGGCATCGCCATTGAGGGCCATCAAACCAGCCTCGGCTTGAATCACCAAGTCATAGCCGGGCCGGCGCGCCTCGGGACCACTGGTGTCGTAACCAGCCACGGCGCAATAAATCAAATCGGGTTTGATGGTTTTGAGCTGTTCATAACCGATGCCTAATTTTTCAGCGCCACCTGTTTTGAAGTTGTGAATCACCACGTCACACTGCGGCAGCAAGTCGTGGATGATTTTCAATCCCTCAGGAGATTGAAGATCCACCGTGATGGACCGCTTGTTGCGATTCATGCTGTTGTAGTAGGTCGTCTCGGTCTTGCCAATGCGTATGCCCCAATCGCGTGTATCGTCACCACGGCCTGGGTGCTCGACCTTGATCACCTCTGCACCAAAGTCACCTAAGACCATGCCGCACATGGGGCCTGCAAACACCCGAGAAAGATCCAGAACACGAATGCCCGCTAAAGGCAAGTCATGTTCTGGGTGTGAAGTAGAGGTACTCATTCGCTGACCTGACGTAGTTGGGTGTAGTTGGGTTGTCGTTTATTCAGAAAGGCATCGATGCCTTCCATGGATTCATCGCTACCCATGGCCTCGACCATGGATTGCGCTTCGAGTTCAAGTTGATCTTCCAAAGAATGACGCATGGCATGGCGACACAATTTTTTGATACGGCCCATGGCCTGCTGCGGACCTTTTGAAATCTCAGCGGCCAGCGCGATGGCCGTTGACAACGCACCGCCAGATGCCACGAGCCGATTGACCGCACCCAAGGCGTGCATCTGCTCGCCACTGAGAGGTGCACCTGTCAAACACAACTCAGTCAACACTTGGCGGGACACAAACTCAGCCAAAAATGCGGTCGCGCCACCATCAGGCGTGAGGCCCACTTTCACATAGGCCACGGTGAACTTGGCGTCTTTGGCAGCCACCAACATGTCGCACGCCATCGCCAGCGAAAGTCCTGCGCCTGCTGCCGCACCTTCTACGGCGGCGATCACGGGCTTGGGGCAATCGCGCACCGCACGAATCAAATCATGCAAGCCCTCGAGCAGTACACGACGTTCCTGCACCGACAATTCACGTCGTTTGGCCAATTGGCGAAGGTCACCGCCAGAACAGAAGTGGCCACCTTCCCCTGTGAGCACGATGGCGCCGATAGACGGGTCAATGGCCGCCTCACGTAACGCATCGGTTACAGCGGTGTAGAACTCAAAGCTCAAAGCATTGCGCGCAGCCATGTTGTTATTGGACAAAACCAACACAGCCCCTTCGCGACGGGTCAGCAATACGTGTGTCATCTATGTCTTTTGACTCAGTGTGTTTGGCTCAAGGCGATGAAACGTGCCAAATGATGGTCCTCGTCACCAAACTCATGGTCAATCATCACCAATCGCTTGGCATAGTGGGACAGGGGTAATTCCCAAGTCATACCAATACCTCCATGCAACTGAATGCTTTCCTCGGCCACCAAAGTGCCGATACGACCAATGCTGTACTTCGCCGCCGACAAAGATTTCTCACGTGTGACGCGATCTTCGTCATCAATGGCAGCAGCCGCATTGATGACCGCCGAACGCGCTTGCTCCACCTCCAACAACACGTCCACCATGCGGTGCTGTAACGCCTGAAAGCTTCCAATCGGCGCACCAAACTGTTTGCGTGTGCGCAAGTACTCCAAAGTTTGATCTTTGGCCATGTCCATCGCGCCAACAGCCTCTGCACACAAAGCCAGCAAAGCGTAGCCGCGCACGCGTTCCAACACCGCGTAGCCAGCACCCTCTGCCCCCAGCAGCGCATCGGCTGACACTTGCACATGGTCAAACACCAACTCAGAGGCACGCCCACCATCAATGCGGTTGAACGATCGATGCGTGATGCCTGCGGCCTGACCTGACACGAGGAACAAGCTGATGCCAGCCTCACTGTCGGCAGCACCCGAAGTGCGTGCAGACACCAGCAAGCAATCGGCTTTTTCACCAAAACTCACCAAGCCCTTCACGCCGTTGAGCACCCAATGTGTGCCCTCACGTTTTGCTGTGGTGGTCACATGGTTCAACTCATAGTGAGCACCCGGCTCGTCATGCGCCAAAGCGGCAATGGCTGTGCCATCCATCACACTTTGCAACTGTTCTTTTTGGGCATCGTTGCCCGCCAACATCAACGCACGCCCCACCAACAAAGCACCCAACAAAGGTTCAGGCACGATGCCTCGGCCCAAGCATTCAAACACCACACTGATGTCAAACCCTGCGCCAGCAAAGCCCCCCACCTCTTCGGGGAACAACGCACCAATCGTTCCCAGCTCAGCCAACTGGGCGTACAGCTTGGGGCTGTGCCCTTGCATGCCATAAGCCACTTGAGTGCGAACCTCTGCGCCGTATTGCTCAGAGACAAAACGATTCAAGCTGTCCATCAGCATGCGGCGGTCTTCGGTATGTTCAAAATTCATGTATTTTTCCTTTCACACGCAGCCAGCCGTCACAGGCCCAAGATCATTTTGGAAATGATGTTTTTCTGAATCTCATTCGAGCCGCCAAAGATCGACAACTTGCGGTTGTTGAAATATGACGATGCCGCCTTAGCCGCAGCCTCATCCCCCAAGGGGGGTTGCGTGTCCGAGTTGTCTTGCAAATAGGGCGCTGCATATGGCCCCATGGCGCGACGCGTCAAAGACAAAATTTCTTGGCGAATTTCGGTGCCACGAATCTTGAGCATTGAGCTTTCTGCCCCCGGCACACCCCCGCCTGCCACTGCAGCAATGACACGCAAGTTGGTGGTCTTCATGTTCTCCAGATCAATCTCGACCTTGGCCATACGCGCTGCAAACAAGGGATCGTGCGACAAAGGCTTGCCGTTGCAACGCACGCGATCTGCAACCACCTTCAGCTTTTCTAAGCCTGCGACTGAGAAGCCCACACCTGCAATATTGGTGCGCTCATAGGTGAGCAAATATTTGGCATAAGTCCAGCCCTTGTTTTCTTCGCCCACCAAGTTGGCCGCAGGCACTTTGACGTCGGTGAAAAACACCTCGTTCACTTCATGCGCGCCATCCAAGGTGATGATGGGACGTATCTCGATGCCGGGTGAGGTCATGTCCACCAGTAAAAAGCTGATGCCCGATTGCGACTTGGCCGCGCGGTCCGTGCGCACGAGGCAAAAAATCATGTTGGCGTATTGGCCTAACGTGGTCCACGTTTTCTGGCCGTTGACGATGTAATGATCGCCATCACGCACTGCTGTGGTTTTGACTGACGCCAAATCAGAACCAGATCCTGGCTCAGAGTAGCCCTGACACCACCAGTCCGAACCATCCAAGATGCGTGGCAGCCAATGCGCCTTCTGCGCTTCGCTGCCGTACTTCATCAACACAGGCCCCAACATGCTGACGCCAAACGGCACGATGCGCGGCGCGTGCGCCAAGGCGCATTCGTTTTCAAAAATAAATTTCTCTATGGCGTTCCACCCTGGGCCACCCCACTCTTCGGGCCAATGGTTGGCCAGCCAACCACGTGCGTTGAGCTTGGCGTGCCAGCCTTCCATCTCCGCCTTAGACAAATGCTCGCCTGCCCGCACTTTGGCAGACAACTCAGCAGAGAGGTTTTGCGCCAAAAAGGCACGCACCTCTTCGCGGAACGCTTCTTCTTGAGGGGTAAAGTTCAAATCCATTTGGAGCCCTTGTCAGAATATTTCGAATAAACCCGCAGCGCCCATGCCGCCTGCGATACACATGGTGACTACACCCCACTTCGCCTTACGACGTCGCCCCTCGAGTAGCAAATGGCCGACCAAGCGCGCCCCCGTCATGCCAAACGGATGGCCCAAAGAAATAGCGCCGCCATTCACATTCAGTCGTGCATCTGGAATGCCCAAGGTCTTTTGGCAATAAATCGATTGCGAAGCAAAGGCTTCGTTGAGCTCCCACAAATCAATGTCGTCCACCGTCAGACCATGACGCGCCAAAAGCTTAGGCACAGCAAACACAGGGCCGATGCCCATCTCGTCGGGCTCACAGCCAGCCAAGGCCATGCCGCGAAATGCGCCCAAGGGCTGCAAGCCCAATTGCGAGGCACGTTTGCCATCCATCATCACGCAAGCCGATGCACCATCTGAGAGTTGTGACGCATTGCCCGCTGTGATGAATTGCCCTTCACCACGCACAGCTTGCAACTTGGCCAATGACTCATAGCTGGTCCCTGGACGGTTGCTGGTGTCGTGGTCTACCGTGACTTCTTGGTACGACACTTCTTTGGTATCTTTGTCCGTCACAGCCATCGTGGTGGTGACGGAAATAATTTCTTCTTTGTAACGACCGGCCACTTGTGCCTCTGCTGTTTTACGTTGGCTCTCGACAGAAAAACGATCTTGGTCCTCGCGGCTGATGTTGTAGCGCTTGGCCACGATGTCCGCCGTCTCAATCATGGGCAAGTACAAGTCCGGTTTGTGCTGTGACATCCAGGGGTCAATGCCATCGTCCACCGTGGTACCCGAGCCTCGGCGCAGGCCCGAAATACTCTCTAAACCACCGGCCACCATCACAGGCGCACCGTCAACCACAATGCGCCCCGCTGCCGCGGCAATGGCTTGCAAACCCGAGGCACAAAAACGGCTGACAGTGGCCCCCGCAATGCTCAGTGGCAAACCGGCACGCAGCACACTGGCACGTGCCACATTGCGCCCTGTACGCCCCTCTGGATAACCGCAACCCAAAATCACATCTTCAATCAACTGGGCATCCACGCCTGAACGCTGCACCGCCGCTTGCACAGCATGCGAAGCCAACTCGGCTCCCGAGATGGCGTTGAACTCACCACGGTGCGACTTCGTCAGTGGTGTACGAGCTGTGGAAACAATGACCGCTTCACGCATACAAATCCTTTCAATAATTTCTGATCAGCGGTTCAAGCTGTCAAAGTTTTTGCCTTCGTTCACCAACTGCACCAAGAGTGGCGAGGGCTGCCAAAACAAGGGGTCTTGTTTGGCAAACGCTTGGATGTCGGCCAAGATTTTTTCTAAGCCCACCATGTCGGCGTACTTCATGGGGCCGCCACGATGGCGTGGAAATCCGTAGCCATGCACAAACGTGACGTCCACATCCAAAGGACGCAACGCAATGCCTTGGTGCACCACATTCGCGCCTTCGTTAATCATGGCTGCCATGTATTTGCGAACAATCAGCTCTGGCGTCAACGCATGAGGTTGAATGTTGGCGCGCACGCGCTCTGCATCAATGATTTGCAGCACCTCAGGGTCAGGCACACCTGTGCGCGCCCCTTCGGGGTAGAGGTAATAACCGCGGCCGGTTTTTTGACCGAACCAGCCGCGTTCGCAAATGCGGTCTGCAATTTGCACATAGCGCGCTTTAGGGTCGCGCGTAGCCGCACGTCGTTTGCGCGTGGCCCAGCCAATGTCGCCGCCGGCCAAATCTGACACTTGGAAGGGGCCCATGGGGTAGCCAAACTCGCGCATGGCGGCATCAATTTCGTAGGGAGAACAACCATCCTCCATCATGTGATCGACAGCCGCGCGGTACACCGCCAAGATGCGATTGCCAATAAAGCCATCACACACGCCGGCACGCACGGGTACTTTTTTGAGCTGAGTGGCCAAGCTAAATGCCGTGGCCACCACATCGGCACTGACCTTCTCGGGCACCACAATTTCAAGCAGCTTCATGATGTTGGCAGGCGAGAAAAAGTGCAGGCCAATCACGTCTTGCGGACGCGACACACTGGCAGCGATTTCGTTGATGTCCAAATACGATGTGTTGGTGGCCAGCACCGCATGGGGTTTGCACACGCGATCGAGCTCGGCAAACACGGCCTTCTTGACTGACATCTCTTCAAACACCGCCTCAATCACCAAATCCGCTTGCGCCAAGGCGTCGTAGTGTGTGCTTGTGCTGAAGCGTGCCATCACTTGTGCTTTGACTTGTTCGGTCATGCGCCCCTTGGCGATCAAGCCGTTGTAGACCTTCTCAACGTTGTGTCGGCCTCTTGCCACTGCTTCGTCATCACGCTCAATCATCGTCACCGGTAAGCCAGCATCCAACACCGACACGGCAATGCCTGCACCCATCGTGCCGCCACCGATCACACCCACACTGGCCACGGCACGAGGTGCCACGTTTTTGACTTCTGGCACTTTCAGAACTTCGCGCTCTGCAAAAAACGCATGAATCAAGCCCGCACGTTGTGGGCTGTCAATGCATTGCAAAAACAATTGGCGCTCGTTGGCCAATGCGTCGTCAAACGGCATTTGCAGACCCGCACGCACCGCCTCAATCACCTTGAGTGGCGAGAACAAACCGCGCGATTTCTTTTCAACGTCTTTTTGAATTTTGGCGAGCACTTCCATTTGATGGTCGTAACCCACCTTGATGGCATCCAAATCACGCGTGCGCCGAACCGGCGCACCGTCAGCCAACAAGGCGCGCGCAAAGCGCAAACCCTCTTGCAGCACATCCGTGCCTTCACCCAACTGGTCAACCAACTTGCATTCAAAAGCCTCTTGGGCTTTCATATGTCGGCCACTGAGCATCAAGTTCACCGCAGCTTCCACCCCCATCAGCCGTGGGGCACGTTGTGTGCCGCCAGAGCCAGGCAACAAACCTAGCTGAACTTCGGGCAGCCCCAGCTTGGCGTCGGGCATGGCCAAACGGTAGTGCGCGGCCATGGCCACCTCTAAACCGCCACCTAAAGCAGGGCCATGAATGGCAGCCACCACAGGCTTGGTACAAGCTTCGATGCGATTGCACACCTCGGGCAAGATAGGTTGCATGGAGGGGCGGCCAAACTCTCGGATATCAGCCCCCGCAATGAAGGCCCGTCCTGCGCCCAAAAGCAACACACCCTTGACGCTTGCATCAGCCTCGGCTTCATCCATGGCGGCCATCAAGCCACAGCGCACATCCACGCTGATGGCGTTGACCGGCGGATGGTCGATCGTGACGACCAACAGGTCACCGTCTTTGGAGGTACGCACAACGGTCGTTTCAGAATGGGTGCTCAAGCGAGGTCTCCTCATTGTTTTTGTCTTGGATGCGATTGTTTGGCAGATAATATTTCTTGACAATCTCAAACTTTATTGACGCTATGTCAAAGGATATTTACCTATGGCCGTTGATTTCGCCTCCCTCACCCTGCTGGTCGACATCATTGATGCGGGCAATCTGAGCAAAGCCGCCAGCAAACTGAAGATGACGCGCGCCAATGTGAGCTACCACCTGCGCCAGCTCGAAAAGGCGCTGGGCGCTGAACTGATCCGCCGCACCAGCCGCCGCATGGAACCGACCGAACTGGGTTGGCGGCTGTGCGAGCACGGACGAACCATTCGCAACGAAATGGCCAGTGCCCATGAAACGGTGACCAACCTTGGCCAAGGTTTGCAAGGCCGCGTGGGCATCAGCGTGCCCAGTGGCTATGGCCACATCGTGATGACGCCTTGGTTGATTGAGTTCAAACAGCGCTACCCCGGTGTGGTGCTGGATGTGGTGTTTGAAAACCGAATCGACAACTTGCGCGATGACGTCGACATCGCCATCCGCATCTTGCCGCAGCCCCCCGAAACCATGGTGGCGAAAGACATGGGGACCGTGCGGTACTTGGCTTGCGCTTCTCAAGCGTTTGCCAAACAACACGGCATGCCGACCGAGCTATCGCAATTGCGCACGCAACCCATCATCACGGCCAATGTGGTGGGACGCCAACTGTCGCTGCGTGCGTACCGAGGGGATGAGCGTCAAGAAGTAATGCTGACACCCACTGTCATTTCAGACCACTACCCATTTTTAAAAGAAGTGATTCTTGGCGGCTTGGGCATTGGTTTGATGCCCGACTACATGGTGGCCGATGTGATTGCCAGTGGTGAAGTGGTCACCACTTTAGATGACCACCGCCTGAGCATCTTTGGCACACACATGTATTTGCTGTACCTGCCTTCTCGTCACCGAACCCGCGCGATTAAAACTTGCATTGACTTCTTGGTTGAGAAAGCCAACACGCCCTAGGACAACGCCAGCCACTCAAGGCGTGGTTTTCAACAAGGTTTGAATGTCCTGCGCCAACACCTGGGCACCCGAGCCATAACGGCTGTAGAGGCGCACATGGCCTTGCGTGTCAAACACATAGCTACCAGCGGAGTGGTCCATGGTGTAGCTGGTGGGTGTTTTGCCTTCTTGCTTTTTGTAGTAAATCTTGAAGTGCTTGGCCACATCGGCCAACTCATCGGTGGTGGGGACAAAGGCCACGAACGTGGGGTCAAAGTTGGTCATGTACGCCTTGAGCAACTCGGTGGTGTCGCGTGCGGGGTCCACCGTCACAAACACGCCTTGCAATTTATCGCCATCACTTCCCAACAAGCGTTTGACTTCGGCCAACTCGCTCATGGAGGTGGGGCACACATCAGGGCATTGCGTGTAGCCAAAGAACAGCACCACCACTTTGCCTTTGAAGTCACTCAGGCTTCGGCGTTGACCGTTGTGGTCGGTCAAGGTAAAGCCTTTGGCGTAATCGGCCCCCGTGATGTCAATGCTGTTGAACTTCGGCTTCTCAGGGCTGCACGCCGTCAAGGCCAACACGGCCATAGATGACAGCAACAAACGACGCGTGAAAGTAAACATGGGGTGACTCATTTCTTAGACAACAAAGTGCGCATGTCTTGCAAAGACACGGTGCTCTCGCTCTGCACTTTGAGACGAGGGATGGGTTTAAGGGCATGGCCATAAATCACCTCCACGGTGAGCGTGAGGCGACCATCCTGTTGCGGCTTAGCCAGCGCCAACAAAGCGGCTTTGAGCTGTGCCAGCCACCCCTTGCCACGCAAGCCCGCAAAGCGCGCGCGGTGCAAATTGCGCCCCAACAAACGGCACTCGGCCAGCAAGCTGTCGGCATCGGCATAGGTGAGCGTAATGCGCTCCATGTCCATCACGGGCTCGGCAAAACCGGCTTGCACCAGCATGTCGCCCCAGTCGTGCATGTCGGTGAACGCATGGCTGGCAGGCGGCCAGCCTTGGGCTTGGTAGACCTCGGCCAGCTCGCGCAAGGTGTCGGGGCCAAGGCACGAGAACATCAAAAAGCCATCCACCGCTAACAACTGATGCCATTGCTGCAACAAGGCTTGCGGGTTGGCGTGGTTGTGCAGCGCCATATTGGCCCACAGCATGTCGGCACTGCCAGCTGTGGGTGCGCCAAAAGTCAAAGCATTGCTTTGCAGCCAACGTTTCCACAACGGCGCTTGCAAAGCTTGGCGTGCCAACTGCTCACGTGGCGGCGATGTTTCCACCACATGGCATTGCGCTTGTGGGTAACGCGCACCCAGCTTGGCGTGCGTTTGCAGGCCACCGCTCACAGGCGCCCAATCCACCCATGAGGTGGGCTGCAAGCGAATCCACTGCAAGCGGTCTTCCATGCGCCGCCCAATTTCTTCGTTCAACCAAGGCGAAGCAGCGTGGGGCCATGCGGCCCAACGGGCGCTGGCAATGGGGTCGAGCGAGGGAGGGGTATCAGACGAAGACGGTTCAGACATAGCCTCTATTATCGACACCGCGCCCTTCGCAAACATTGCGCTGCGCTTCAACCCAAGCAGATGCAATGTCTTTCCAATGCGGGGCATGTTCAAGCTGCCACATGCATTCCCTAGCCTTTGCCTTATCTGTCGCCGATGGCCCAGCCAGCCTTTGTGTGCGCCCTGTGTCGAGCGCTTTGCCCAACCCACACCACGCTGCCCGACCTGCGCGCTGACGCTGAAGCATGTTTCACCTCATGCGCACAACACCCGCACCGCTATGTGCCACAACTGCGCTCAACACCTCAGCCCGCTAGACGCCTGCGTGGCCGCCGTGAGCTACACCTACCCATGGTCGGATTGCATTGGTCGCTTCAAATTTCAAGCCGACCCCAGCCTCGCCCGCACGCTAGCCCACCTCATGCGTCACGCCCCATGGGTTGAGCCCGCGCTCGATGCCGCTGCGCTGGTGTTGCCTATGCCGCTTTCACCCGCACGCTTGCGTGAACGCGGCTTTAACCAAGCGCTAGAGCTCGCCCGCCACTTGAGCCCAGACAAAACCCACGCCCACACCTTGCTGCGCCGTGGCGACAGCGCCCACCAAGTGGGCGCATCGCGCCAAGAGCGGCTAGACCATGTGCGCGATGCGTTTTGGATGTCCCCCGAGCGTGTGTCTGCCGTGCGCGGTCAGCGCGTGGTGCTGGTAGACGATGTGATGACCACAGGGGCATCGATGTACGAGGCTGCGCGAGCGTTGCGGGTGGCGGGGGCTGCGCACATCACAGGGCTGGTGCTGGCTCGCACGGAAGAAAAAGAAAGGCATCACTGACGTGAGCCAGCATGTCACCACACAAGCCACCGCGCTCATGCAGGACAATCAAGCCATGTTTCACATCGTCCTCGTCCACCCCGAAATTCCGCCCAACACGGGCAACGTCATTCGCTTGGCGGCCAACACCGGTTGCACCTTGCATTTGGTCGAGCCTTTGGGCTTCTCAATGGAAGATAAGCACATGCGCCGCGCGGGCTTGGACTACCACGAGTACGCCCCCGTGCTGCGCCACGCCGACTGGTCCACGTTTTTGAACGACGCCAAACCCGACCCGGCCCGCATGTTTGCCATGACCACCAAAGGCTCCAACACCGCGCACGACATGGCGTTTCAGCCCGGCGATTGGTTTGTATTTGGGTCCGAGACCAGTGGTTTACCCGTGAACATCCGCGAAAGCTTCCCACTCGCGCAGCGTCTGCGCCTACCCATGCGCGCCGACCAGCGCAGCCTAAACTTGTCAAACTCAGTGGCCGTCATCACCTACGAAGCTTGGCGACAAAACGGTTTTGTGGGTAAGGCTTGAGCAACAAGGCTTATAGCGTTCCGAGTAGCAACATATAGCCCTAGGTTCTAAGCCCTCGCCTACACTAGAGGGCTTGATTTATATCGATTTATTACTGTCATGAGTGCATTCCTAGACGAAGAAGTTTTGTCCGTCCACCACTGGACCGACCGCCTGTTCAGCTTCACCACCACACGCGACACCTCGCTGCGCTTCTCCAACGGCCACTTCACCATGATTGGCTTGCGCGGCGAAAACGGCAAACCGCTTCTGCGCGCTTACAGCATCGTCAGCGCCAACTACGAAGAGCACTTGGAGTTTTTGAGCATCAAGGTGCAAGACGGCCCCCTCACCTCCAAGCTGCAACACATCAAAGTGGGCGACAAAATCGTCATCGGCAAAAAGCCCACTGGCACCTTGCTGTGTGACTACTTGTTGCCTGCCAAAAACCTGTACCTCATCGGCACAGGCACAGGTTTGGCTCCGTTCCTCAGCATCGTGCGTGACCCCGAAACCTATGAACGTTTCGAAAAAGTTATCTTGGTGCACGGTGTGCGCGAAGTCAAAGAACTCGCCTACCGCGACTACTTGACCGAAGAGCTGCCCAAGCACGAGTTCTTGGGCGAGATGGTCAGCAACCAAATGCTGTACTACCCCACCGTCACACGGGAGCCTTTTAAAAACCAAGGCCGCGTAACCGACCTACTCACGTCAAACAAACTCACCCAAGATTTGGGCTTGCCCAACATCGACCCTGCCAACGACCGCATCATGATTTGCGGCAGCCCCGAGTTGAACAAAGACATGCGCGCCCTGTTGGAAGAGCGTGGTTTCAAAGAAGGCTCCACCACCACCCCTGGCGACTTTGTGGTGGAACGCGCCTTCGTTGAGCAGTAATCTCATCCACCATGTTTGAACCTAGCCAAGCCGATGTTCGGCGCTTCTTTTGCTCGGTCTACGCCAAATGGCGTGACCGGCAACCCATGGACGCGCTGGAAACCTTGGCCAGCCAATGGGTGGCTGAGCACCCCGAGTACCACGCCGATTTCTCAAACGTCGATGCCGCGCTAGAGCGCATGTACGAAGTGAAAGACGGCAAGACCAACCCTTTCTTGCATTTGTCCATGCACCTGTCGGTGAGCGAGCAATGCTCGATTGACCAACCCCGTGGCATTCGTCAAGCGGTGGAACTGCTCACCGCCAAACGTGACTCGCTGCACGACGCACACCACGAAACCATGGATGCGCTGGGCCAAATGATTTGGGAAAGCCAACGCAGCGGACGCCCCCCCGACGGTCACGCCTACATTGATGCGGTGCAACGCCGCGCGACCCAAGACTAAGTTCAAAGGCGCATTAAGATCTCCCAAAATACAAACAGGAGACACGCCATGCGCCACTTTCAAATTCAATCTCACCTTCGCCGCACTTTGTGTGCAAGTTTGGCCATCGCTGCTCTCTGCACTTTGGCCTTGCCAGCAGCACACGCACAAAGCTACCCCAACAAGCCCATCAAATTTGTGGTGCCCTTCAGTGCAGGCAGCGCGACCGACAGTGTGGGCCGCATCATCGCGCAAGCCATGAGCGACGCGTGGGGCCAACCCATCACCGTTGAAAACAAAGCCGGTGCCAATGGCATCTTGGGCGCAGAAGCTGTCAAAGCAGCCCCGGCTGACGGTTACACATTCTTGGTCACCACCAGCACCACGCAAGCCGCCAACGTGCACCTGTACCGCAAGCTGCCCTATGACCCCGTGAAAGACTTCACCCCCATCGGAAAAATTGGCGAGACTGGCTTTATCTTGATGGTCAACACCGACTTCCCAGCGAAGGACATGAAAGAGTTTGTGGCCTACGCCAAAGCCAACCCAGGCAAGCTCGCGTTTGGCCATGGCTCATCAGGTTCGCTCGTGTCTGCCGCCATGCTGACTGAACTGGCAGGCTTGCAAACCGTCAACGTGCCCTACAAAAGCATTCCACCGGCATTGACAGATTTACTCGGTGGCCAAATTCAATTCGCCTTCGCCGACACCGGCAACGCCGTGTCGCAAATGAACGGCGGCCGCATGCGCGGCCTTGGCGTGACCACCAAAAAACGTGCAGGCAAAGCCCCCAACGTGCCGCCCATTGGCGAGACCGTGAAAGACTACAACGTGAGTGCCTGGTTCGGCCTGATGGCCCCCGCCGGCATGCCCGCTGATGTGCAAAAGAAAGCCACGGCTACTTTGATGGCCGTGTTGGCCAAACCCGAAGTGCGCGAAAAAATTCAAGGCGTGGGCATTGACCTCGACGTCGAAGACAGCGCCACACTCGCCAAAACCATTGATGCCGAAATTAAAAAATGGGGCGGCTGGGTGAAGACCGCTGGCATCACACCTGAATAAGCCATGAGCTTCACCGATAACACAAGCCTGCAAGGCGCACTCGCGGGCTTGCGTGTGATTGATTTGACGGGCGTGGTGCTGGGGCCCTACGCCACACAAATCTTGGGCGACTACGGTGCAGACGTCATCAAGATCGAACCACCCAGTGGCGACATCATGCGTCACGCAGGCCCGATGAAACATCCGGGCATGGGCCACATCTTCATCAACGCCAACCGCAACAAACGCTCGGTCGTGCTGGATTTGAAAAAGCCTGAGCAACGCGAGCAGTTGTTGGCCTTGTGCAAAACCGCCGATGTGTTGACCTACAACATTCGCCCAGCCTCCATGGCGCGTTTGGGCTTGTCTTATGAGACGTTGCACGCCATCAACCCACGCTTAGTCGTGTGTGGTGCGTACGGCTACAGCGAAGGTGGGCCTTACTCTGAATGGCCTGCCTATGACGACCTGATTCAAGGGGCCGTGGGCATGCCTTGGCTGATGACGCAAAGCGGTAGCAGCGAACCACGTTATGTGCCTGCCACTTTTGCTGACCGTGTAACGGGGCTCAACATGGTGCATGCCGTCATGGCCGCGGTCATTGCACGCTATCGCACAGGCGTGGGCCAGCATGTGGAGGTGCCCATGTTTGAATGCCTGTTGCAGTTCGTGTTGGGCGAGCATCTGAGTGGCGAAACATGGCAACCGCCCATCGCGCCCATGGGCTACACGCGCATGCTCTCGGCCAACCGCAAACCGTATCAAACCCAAGATGGCCACCTCTGTGCCCTCATGTACAACGATGCGCATTGGCAAGCGTTTTTGAAGCTTGTGGGTCAGCCCGATTTGTTTCAAACCGATGCACGTTTTGCCAACCATGCCGAACGCATCAAGCACATCGACGCGCTCTACGCCTTTGTGGGCGAACACATGCGCACACGCACCAGCGCCGCGTGGATGAAGGACTTCACCGCGCATGACATCCCCGTCATGCCCATGATGAAGCTCCAAGACCTGTTGACCGACCCGCACCTCACAGCCACACAAGGTTGGCTCGATGTGCCGCATCCGTTTGAAGGCCTGCTGCGTCAACTACGCCCGCCTGTGCGCATGAGCGGCACGCCTACGGGTGTGTGGCGACCTGCCCCACGTTTGGGTGAACACACCGACGAAGTGCTGAGCAGCCTCAAGACTTAGCGCCCAGGTCTGTGCTACAACTGTCTCAACACTGCCGCAGCACATGGAAAATCACATGCACGCCACTTCCACACCCCAAGGTGCCAAGACGCTGTCAGCCGCGGAATTGCGACTGACCATCCAGCCCGCTGAACTGGGCTTTGGCAACACCTCCGAATTGGTGACCCAAGGATTGCCATGGATTGGCCAAGCGCGTGCGCAAACGGCTGCACGCTTTGGCTTGGAAATGACACAAGCCAACTACAACCTGTTTGTGTTGGGAGAAGTCGGCAGCGGTCGCTCCACCCTGCTTCAACAAATGATGCACAGCGTGGCCGTCTCGCGCCCTGTGCCACCTGACCTGTGCTACTTGCACAACTTCGACACGCCAGAGCATCCTCACGCCGTTCATATCCTTGCAGGCGAAGGCCGCAAGCTGCGTCTGCACATGGCGCAACTCACCAAAACACTGCTCGCAGAAATTCCCAAACGCTTGACCGCTCAAGACTTCAAAGTGGAAAGCGAGCACATCGAAAAAACCTACAAACAAGAAGAAGACCGCGCCTACGCCGTGCTGGATGCATTTGCCGAGGCTCGCAGTTTTTCGTTGTTTCGTGAAGGCGGGCATTTGGTGTTCACCTTGCGCGATGACAAAGGCGTGCCTTTGACGGAGGCCGAAGCATTGGCTTTGCCCAAAGAGCGCCGCACTGCCATCGACCAAGCCGAGGTTGAACTGCGTGCCGAGATTGCCAACTTCCTCGACAAAACACGCCCGATTGACCGCGTGAAGAACGAAGGCTTGGCCGCCTTGCGTCGCCAAACCATCAAACCCATGTTGGAGCAAGAACTGGCGCGCATCCAACACGCCTTGGCCAAACCGACCCAAGACAACGCCAAGTTGGTTCATTACTTTGGCAAAGTGATGGCCGATGTGCTGGAGCACATCGAGCTGTTTGAACCACGCGACGATGACGAAGAAGAAACGCGCCTCGAAGCCCTCAACACCTTGCTGTTGCGCTACCGCGTCAATGTTGCTGTGGACAACCACGACACACACGGCGCACCGGTCTTGGTCGAAGACAACCCTGTGTTTCGCACCTTGTTTGGCAGCGTGGAGTACCAAACCGAAGACGATGTGCTGATGACCGACTTCTCGCGCATCCGCGCGGGCAGCTTGCTCAAAGCGCACGGCGGCTTCTTGATGCTGCATGTGCGCGACTTGCTCACCGATGCTTTGGTGTGGGAAAAGCTCTCGCGCTTTTTGCGCAGCGGTCGTTTGCAGATTGAAGAATCCGGTTTGCACCTCTCGCCCATCGCATCGGTGGCGTTGGAGCCAGAGGCCGTGCACATCGACGTGAAAATTGTGTTGATCGGCACAGTCGAGGAGTACTACGTGTTGCAAGAAGGCGCACCTGAATTCTTCCGCCGTTTCATGTGCAAGGTGGAGTTTGCTGAAAGCTTCACCGCCAGTGCAGACACACACCGCGCCTCGGCCATCTTTGTGGCGCACAGCTGCCAGCGCCTAGGCCTGCCCCATTTCAACGTCGATGCCGTGGCCCGCTTGATTGAGTGCACGCACCGCGAAGTCGATGACCAAACGCGCCAAAGCGCATTGTTCTCGCACACCGAATCGCTCATCATTGAAAGCGCCAACCACGCACGCCAACGCGGCGCAGACAAAGTGCAAGCCACCGATGTCGATGCCGCCATCGCTGCGCGCGACTTCAGAAACGGCTACACCGAGCAACGCCTGCAAGAGTCCATCACCGACGGTGAACGGCTGATTGCTTTGCAGGGTGAAAAAATAGGCCAGCTCAATGGCCTCACTGTCATTGAGCTGGGCGACCATGCGTTTGGTTTTCCTGTCCGCGTCACAGCACGCACGTATGCCGGCAACGAGGGCTTGGTCAACATCGAGCGTGAGGTCAAGCTGTCGGGGCCCATCCACGACAAAGGTGTGCTCATCTTGCACAGCTATTTGTCAGCGCTGTTTTCGCACATCGCGCCTTTGGCGCTCAACGCCTCGGTGGTGTTTGAGCAAGAGTACAGCGGTGTCGAGGGCGACTCCGCCTCGTGTGCCGAGCTGTATGCCTTGCTCTCCTCACTCTCGGGATTGCCACTCAAACAAAACATTGCGGTCACGGGCGCGGTCAACCAAAACGGCGACATCTTGCCTGTGGGCGGTGTGAACGAAAAGATTGAAGGCTTTTTTCGCACCTGCCAAGCCCAAGGGTTGGATGGCACGCAGGGTGCTTTGATTCCACACCGCAACCGCCACCACTTGATGCTCAGCCAAGCGGTGATCGATGCTGTGGCGCAAGGCCAGTTTCACATCTACACCGCAGACCATGCGAGCGAAGTTGCTGAACTTTTGATGGGGGCACCTTTTGGCAAAAACCTCAAAGGCGGCACCTATGAAGCAGGCAGCGTGCTGGCCTTGGCCGATAAAACCTTGCAAGCCTACCGACGTGCGTGCCACAAAGAACCGGCGCAAGATGCACGCTTGCTGAGCCACAAAATTTTGAAGCAACTCGGTGGAAAATAAAGCACAAAGACAAGACGGAATGCATATGAAATTCACAGGCACAGACAACTACGTAGCAACCCAAGACTTGATGCTGGCCGTCAACGCCGCAATTGCACTCAAGCGCCCTTTGCTGGTCAAGGGCGAACCCGGCACAGGCAAAACCATGTTGGCCGAAGAAGTGGCACAGGCCTTGGGCATGCCCCTGCTGCAGTGGCACATCAAATCCACCACCAAGGCGCAACAAGGTTTGTACGAATACGACGCCGTCAGCCGTCTGCGCGACAGCCAAATGCCGGATGCCGACAGCCAAACCCGTGTGCAACACATTGAAAACTACATTGTCCAAGGTGTGTTGTGGCAGGCCTTCACCGCCGACAAGCCGGTGGCCTTGCTAATTGACGAGATTGACAAAGCCGACATCGAGTTCCCCAACGACTTGTTGCGCGAAATCGACCGCATGGAGTTTTATTGTTACGAAACACGCCAGCTCATCAAGGCCAAGCATCGGCCCTTGGTGTTCATCACTTCGAACAACGAGAAAGAGCTGCCCGACGCGTTCTTGCGCCGCTGTTTCTTCCACTACATCAAGTTCCCCGACGCCGACACCATGCGCCACATCGTGCAGGTGCACTTCCCCACCCTCAAGCAAGACTTGCTGACCGTGGCGATGAAAACCTTCTTCGACATTCGTAACTTGCCCGGCTTGAAGAAAAAGCCGTCCACCAGCGAACTGATTGATTGGCTCAAGCTGCTGGTGGCTGAAGACATTCCCATCGAAGCCCTGCAAACGGCAGACGACAAAGTGTCTATCCCGCCGCTTGTGGGCGCGTTGTTGAAAAATGAACAAGACACCACGTTGTTTGAAAAGCTGGTGTTCATGCAAAGCCGCAACCGTTAAAAAGTGAACACCATGTTTGCCTCCCTCATCGAAGGTCTGACCGACGCCATTGGTTTCGTCATAGGCGCACTGCTCGGCTATGGCTTGGGCATGGCGTTTGGTTTGAACTTGTTTGCCGAAGGCTACGGCACAGGCAGCGTCATTGCAATCTTGCTGGTAGGCATTGGGGGTGGTGTGGGTTTGCAAGTCGCCCGCCGTTTTCGCGCGTCTCAGTCAGACACTGAATAACGCACAGCCATGCTGATCGATTTCTTCTACACCCTGCGTGCTGCCAAGCTGCCAGTGTCGGTGAAGGAGTACCTCACGCTACTGGAAGCACTCCAAAAGCAAGTCGTGGGACCGGGCAGCGATGCATGCAGCTTGGACGACTTTTATTTTTTAAGCCGCCTCATCCTGGTCAAAGACGAAAAGCACTACGACAAGTTTGACCGTGCATTTGGCGCCTATTTCAAAGGCGTCGAACTTCTCACCGACTTCACCAAAGAAGTGCCTTTCGATTGGCTAGAGAAAATTCTTCAAAAAGAACTCACGCCCGAACAAAAAGCAGCCATTGACAAAATGGGTTGGGACGAGTTGATGGAGACGCTCAAAAAACGCCTCGAAGAACAACAAGAGCGTCACGAAGGCGGCAACAAATGGGTTGGAACGGGCGGCACCTCCCCTTTTGGCAACGGCGGCTACAACCCACAAGGCATTCGCATTGGCGGCAAAGGCGGTAACCGCAGCGCCGTGAAGGTGTGGGACCAACGCAGCTACCGCGACTACGACGACACCCAAGAACTGGGGACACGCAACATCAAAGTGGCGCTGCGCCGCTTGCGTCGTTTTGCACGTGAAGGCTCAGCCGAAGAGCTAGACCTCGACGGCACCATCCACAAGACGGCAGCCAATGCGGGCTTTCTGGATATCTTGATGCGCCCCGAGCGTCACAACAATGTGAAGGTGTTGTTGCTCATGGACGTGGGCGGCACCATGGACGACCACATCGCCCGCGTCGAAGAACTCTTCTCTGCCGCCAAAGCCGAGTTCAAACACTTGGAGTTTTATTACTTCCACAACTGCGTGTACGACTTCATGTGGCGCAACAACAAACGCCGCTATGCCGAGAAGTTTGAAACTTGGGACATCATTCGCAAATACAACAAAGACTACAAGCTCATCTTCATCGGCGACGCCACCATGAGCCCGTATGAAATTGTGCAACCCGGTGGCAGCGTGGAATACAACAACGAAGAAGCCGGTGCCGAATGGCTACAACGCTTGATTCACGCCTTCCCTAAATTTGCGTGGATCAATCCCGAGCCCCAAGGCGTGTGGGAATACCGCCAAAGCATCGCCATCATCCAAGAAATTGTCAGCCATCGCATGTACCCGCTCACACTCAAAGGCTTGGAAGAAGCCATGCGGATGCTCAGCAAGTAGCGCCGTAAAATACGGGGCGCTGCCGCCGTAGTTCAATGGATAGAACGACTCCCTCCTAAGGTGTAGATATGGGTTCGATTCCCGTCGGAGGCACCATGTTTAACGCACGCAGTAAAACGACACAGGCTCAAAGTTGGTATCGGCGGGCGTTCGCACAGGCGTTGGATTGCGCGTATCCGGATTGAGCACGCGATTGCCAGCCAAGGCCCACAGTTTGTGATCCAGCGACACCCCGTTGTTCCAATCCCCCTTCACGGACAAATACTCATACTCGTCCAGCGTCGGCAAACGCGCTTTGATAAGAACGCATGACCGTTCGGCAATGACAGGCGTCGGGGCCGTGTTGATCGGGCTACCCGCTGTGCCCACCAAAATCAAACTCTTGTCGCCCATCATCACCACCGTCGGAAACGTGGTGCGCTGAAAGTAACGCACCATGTCTGCCGCAATGGCAGACATCACAGTTTCGGGCTTACCTTGCGACTGAAAGCTCACACCCATTCCATTGGCCAATTCAATGTGCAGGGTCACCAACAAATCACCTTTGCACCCAGGACCATACGAATAGGTTCCCCATGCCAAACCGCTGAGCACAGACAACTGCTGAACATCCACTTTGTCTTGGCGCTGGTGTTCGCGCAGGCTTTTCACCAACTCACTCAAGGAGCTTGGATTGAAGAATTGCACCTTGATGTCTTTTTGGTTAAAACCCAAATACATACGGTCAAGATAGGCCTTCAAACTGGCCTCAAGCGTGACATCCAAGCGCGCCCCTGCGGTGGCTTGCGCACGGTGCCTGTCGGTCATCGCATCCAAGTTGAGCAAGGCATCCATGCCCTCAGGCACTGTCGCACCATAACGCATCAAGTCTTTGATCTGGGTGGTCATTTCATTGATTTGCTCAATGCGCGGCGTGCCGTAACTCTCTTGAAATTGGCACAAGTCTTGGCCTTTGACAAACAAAATTGTCGGCCAAAGGTAGGTGTTGTTTTGGCTCCAAGCTAAGCAACTGAGACAGCTCAACAACAAGCCAATGCTAATTTTTTTCATCATCTGTAGACCTTCGAAATCACACCACGATGCTAGAGCGAATGACATGGCGCGGCTTGAGCATAAGTTTATTAAATTACACAACGATTTGACTTTCATCAATCAAAAAGTAGCCGAATCACGCAGGATCCAAGAGACTCGAACAGAACTCATCAGCCAATTTAAATTATGTTTTTGGACATGCTATCGCAGGTAGATATGCCATCGGAGGTACCCCATGACCGCTGATTTGAAACACGTCAATGGACATGGTGAGCCGATGCCTGCCATCACCTCCGAGTTCAGCAGCAAGCTGACTCGAACCATCGCTGGTCTTTATATTTTTACCTTGGTGACTGTCTCACTCGGCACTTGGTTGGCGCTGTATCAAAACTGGACCGTTCGCTTGGAAGACGCAAATTCGCGCTTAGTACGCAGCGCCAGTGTGGGTAATTTCCTCGTCGAAACCGCGCTAACGAGTGCCGCAAAATCACTAGAGAGCACCCAAGCCTACACTGGAAGCATGGAAGATGGCGGTCATCGTGAACCGAATGTCACACAGATGCAAGCTCAGCCAACGAGTTCTTGACATTGGTCAAATGGGTGAGCGCTAGAGCCCACAAGAATCAGATCAACTTTGAATCCTCACATGCTCTTCACATCTCACATCCGTCAACACGCACTGCGCTTGGTTTGGATCGCACTGCTCGGATGCCTGAGCCTGTGTGTTCGCGCTGAAACACAAGCACCACTGCATGGGGTGGTCTTTTCCTGCGATGCCGACGCACGCCCAGCGCTTCAACAGGCCATGATTCGCTACATGCGCGAACTGCGCATTGACCCGCGCTGGGTGTCACAAACCCAGCTGCCAGATGGCCGCATGGCGTACACACTCAAAACATCAAGCACCAGCACACTCGACCTTGCACGACACCCCTACTTTCATCTGCGCAATGAGGTAGTGGTGCTCATGGGACCCAAGAATCAACCCAAGCAAGTCAGCACGGTGTCCAGAAAAGAAATTCTTCTGTCACTGCTTCATCCAGGACGCGCAACACACTTCACCGGATCTGCATGCCAGATTGACGCCCTGCGTGAACACGTTGGGGTACGTCAAAACATCGTGGCTTGGCTCGGGAAAATTGAATGGATCTGGCCTGATGGGGGGGAGGCTTGCTGGAATCCCGCCATGTGGGAAAACGGCACGCCACGCAATCTCAGCAAACTCGATGATGCCTTGCTGGATGCCTTCATCAATCCCAAAAGCTATGCACTGGGTTGCTACACCGCAAGCAAACTGAGCTACGCGCACGGCGTGTTGGACTATTACCAACGTGTCTTGAAATCTGCAGACAAAGCGCAATTGATTCGGTTGCGCCTGCTCTATGACCAAGACCCTTTGCTGAACATTGAACCGTCTGTGACGTGGAATTTTGAATCAGGCTACGACCACACCCAAAAGTCCACGCCGGGCAAACTATTGGCCATCACACGGGGGGTATCTGCCAAAAACTTTGTCCCGGGTGATTGGATCTATTTCATCAACTCTGACCCCGCCACCAACACAGACGTGGGCTATGAAGGGTCCAACGCCATTTACTTAGGCCTTGGCAAGTTTGACGACTTCTACAACGACCACCACCATGGCTACACCTTCAAGGAAAAAATCAACGAGGTCTACCAATGGCGCCATGGGGTGTTCAACCACATCCGAGATGCGAAAAAAATCCACCCCCTCAGCCAAGCCGATTTTGAACGCCTCAGCCAAACGCCAGAACACGGCGGGCTGCTACTCGACTTGAGACTCACGCCTTATTTATTTGGCTACGAGACATTGCCCTTGTTTCCTGAGAAGTAATCGCTTTGGTTTGACACTCGTCAAATACAAAATTCAAAGCCAGCCCTACATTCAGCATCATCTTTCACCATAGGAGCTTCTCATGACACATCTCCACTTAGCCGACAAAGACAAATTGATGAGCGAGTTGCGCACCGTCATCCAAGATGCCGAAGAGCTGCTGCGCATGACGGCCGATCAGGTTGGCGACAGCGCTGAAGGCATCCGTGCACGCATGACCGCACGCTTGCACCAAGCTACCAACGAGTTGCACCATCTTCAACACGTGGCCGTGACGCAAGCCAAGGCTGCGGGGCATGCCACGGATGAGTTCGTTCACGAGAACCCATGGAAGTCTGTTGGCATTGCTGCCAGCGTGGGTTTGATCATTGGTTTGTTGATCAGCCGTCGCTGATTCGTCAGTGCCATGAGCGACACCTCATCCGGAGGCCTCTTCGCCTCTTTACGTCAAGTGACCGCCACTGCACTTGAAATGGTGCAGGTTCGACTCGCGCTGTTAGGCACCGAGCTTGAATTCGAAAAACAACGCTTGTTCGATGGCATCTTGATTGCCGCTGCCGCCATGGTTTTTTTTGGCGTCGGCTTGCTGTTGCTGAGCGGCCTCATCATCTTGCTCTTTTGGGACGGCTACAGAATTGCAGCCATGGCATCACTCGCCCTGCTCTTCATCGGCCTGGGTGTCGTCTTGATACTTCAGTCGCGCAAGTGTTTGAAATCGCCCATGGGTATTTTTTACGCCAGCACCACCGAGCTTGAAAGCGACCGTGCCAACATCCAAGCAGGTCATCGCCGTGACTAAGCTCGACTTGCTGCTGCGACAACAGCGTCTACTCGTGCGTAGCGCAGAGTTGCGTGCGTCATTGAGCCAGAGTGCAGAGGCGCTTCAAACGCCTTTGAATCTCGCAGATGCAGCACGCAACGGCATTCAATGGCTTTACAAGCATCCGATCTATCCAAGCATCGCTTTGGGGGCACTGGTGCTAATCAAACCACGCCGCGTCCTCCTATGGGGCGAACGCTTGTGGAGCGGATGGTTGGTGTTTCAACGCCTGCGTCAATACCTACTTAACCCTACAAAGAAATGAATCAGGGTTGATCCTGTATTGGTCACACAACAAATCGTGAAAAACGAAACGGGAACCCTGTAAAACACTTGCCAGAAATGGCACAATGCACCGGTTTTAAAAAGGAAATGACATGAACAAAACTGAATTGATCGAAGCAGTGGCAGCACAAACAGAATTGACCAAGGCCGACGCCGGCCGCGCTGTCAATGCCATCCTCGACGTCATCACTCACGCCGTTGCCAAAAAAGACGACGTGCAATTGATCGGCTTCGGCACTTTCAAAGCTGCTGCTCGCGCTGCACGCACAGGCAAGAACCCACGCACTGGCGAAGCCTTGAAAATTGCAGCTGCTGTTGTGCCTCGCTTCACTGCTGGCGCAGCCTTCAAAGCTGCTGTGAACACCAAGAAGAAGTAATTCTTCGCGTTCACGCACAAAAGCGGCATCGGGCAACCGAGCCGCTTTTTTTATGTCTTGTTTGATTTGGAAAATGTCATGTTCACACACATCTTCTTGGGTGCCAAAGACCTCGAAGCCTCACGCCAGTTTTATGACGCAACCTTAGGCGCATTGGGTCACGCCCCAGGTGCTGGTAACAGCACCCGTTATGTGTATCGCACGCCCACAGGCACATTTGGCATCACGCTGCCCATCAACGGCGAAGCTGCAACTTTTGGCAATGGCAGCACCTTTGGTTTTGCCGCCAAGTCTGAAGCCGAAGTCGATGCCTTTCATGCCGCAGGCGTGGCACACGGTGGCGTGACTTGCGAAGACCCACCCGGCTTGCGCAAGAACCCCGCCTTCACTTATTACATCGCTTACTTGCGTGACCCAGCGGGCAACAAGATTTGTGCGATGTATCGTCCCGCGCAATAAGCGGCACAGGCATCAAGCCTGACGCATCTCACGCAGCTCAGCGTTGGCATGGCGCAAGCGATCTGCAATCGCCAAGGCCACTGAGCGCATGACGCTGATGCTCATGACGGGGTCTCCCGCTGCTACGACGGCAAAGGCTTTGCGGTCGATGGCAATCAACTCCGTCTCGCGCGTGGCGTACACATCGGCCGAGTGAGCGCGACCATCTAGGAACGACATCTCACCAAAGAACTGACCACGGCTGAAGGTGGTCAGATGAATGGTTTTGCCATTGGCCAAAGGCAAGCTCACCTTCACCTCGCCGCGACTGATGAGCATCAGTTCATGACCCACCGAATCAGCACCAAACACCAAGTCACCGGCTTGGTACACATGGTGTTGGGCGCAGCGCTCGAGCGCTTCAATTTCTTGTGCGTTCAAGCCGTGGAAGATTTCAAACTTGCCCAAAGGAATGCCTTCGTGCGACACATGGGCATGGCCAGCCAATGCCAAGGTTTCGTCTTCAATCCATTCCAGTGCTTCGTCAAATTCATCAAAAATTTTGGCGGTGCTGTCAGACAACAACCCAATGTGATCCACATACGAGCGCAGGTCGCGCCCACTGGGCAAACGCTCGGGCACACGGGTCAGCACCAAACGGGCATGACGCTCAGACAACATGTTGCGAATGCGCTCAATCATGTGCCCCGCCGTCATGTCCATGGACTGCACGCGCATGAAGTCAAGCACCACAAATTTGGCTTTGCTCAACTCCGGCTCAATGGCGGTGTAGAGCTGGTCGGTGGTGCCAAAGAACAAGCTGCCTTGCAATTCAAAAATCACCGTGTGGCTGCCCGTCTCGGCCAGCACATCGCGTTCACGTTGACCACGCACGCGTGAGGAAAACACTTTGTCACCGAATGATTTGCGACGAATGGTGGTGGTGTGAATTTGCTCACGCAAGAACAACATGATGGCCATGGCCACACCCACACCCGACGCAGCAATCAAACTCACGGTGTTGGCCACGATGACCACCAACAAGATGACCGCAAAATCAAGCATGGTGTCTTTGGCACGCAGCAGTTGCAGCGAATGCCAGTCAATCATCTTGAAGCCAATGACAATCAACAAGGCTGCCAAGGCCGACACGGGCACCCACGCGATGAGCGAGGTCAATAACAAAATGGCCAACAAAGACCACAGCCCTTGAAACACCCCCGACAAATACGTGGTGCCGCCGCTGGCCTTGTTCACCAAGGTCGCGCCCATGGTGCCTGCACCGGGTGCGCCGCCAATGAGTGACGAGGCCAAGTTACCCAAGCCTTGGCCAATCAATTCTTTGTTGGAATCATGGCGCGAGCCTGTCATGGCATCGAGCACCACGCAGGTTTTGAGGGTGTCGATGGACAACAACACGGCCAATGTGATGGCTGGGAAGGCAATCTGCGTCCAATTGGGCATGCCCGATTCGCTCAAACTGCGGAAGGGGTCGAGCAAAGATTCAAAGAAGCTTTCACCCCCCACTGACAGTGGGCCAATGATGAAAGGGTTGTCATGCAATTGGCGTAACTCAGGCCACGCACTGAACGCCAGCAGCCAATACGAGGCCATGCCACCCAGCAAACCCACAATCACAGCAGGCACGTGTTTGGAGATGCGTGGCGCCAACAACATAAAGGCGGCGGTGGCCGCGCCCACGATGAGGCTAGGCGCTTGCCACAGCTCCATCGCATGCAAACCCTGCCACCAGTTCATCCCCTTGGGCAGTGCCATCCACTTGGGCAATTGGCTCATCACGATGATGAGGCCCACGCCACTGAGGTAACCACTCACCACCGGAAACGGCATGTACTTGATGAGCTCGCCAATGCGCAACAAACCAAACGAGATTTGCACCAAGCTGCTGACAAACGCCACCAAAAACAAGGTCAGCACCACCGCGCCCACGCCTGAACCTTGTTGCGTCATTTGAATCGTCAATGCCGAGAGCACAGCAGCAGCAGGCGCACACGGGGCCGAGATGAGACGCTGCGTGCCACCAAAGGTGGCAGCAATCAAACCCAGTGCAGTCACCCCGAGCATGCCGGCCAGTGCCCCCTTGGCGCCAAAGTCTGCCCCCAATGGCGAGAAGATGGTCACACCAAATGCAATCGCCGATGGCAGCGCCACCAACATGGCGGCAAAGCCCCCCCAAATATCGCCAGATAAATTGGCGTGCGAAAGTTTGAATTGAGCTGTTGTCATTGCTCAAGGTTATCACCATCTATCTCGATGATTTCAGTCACACAGAAGACTGCTTACGGGTAATTACGCAAAACAAAGCTCACAGCATCGGCATGATTCACACCTTCAATATTTGAAAGACATGAAGGATGGAACGGTTCAAACAAATCAGCTATGAAGAGCTAGCACCTGAAGTGCGTCCACTGGCAGACGATATTTTGAAAGTCTCGAGTGCGGCCTTGGGTGGCCCCTACAACGCCTTGCTGCGCAGCCCAGACATGGCGCGCCGTTGTTTTGATTTTTTAGATTACCTGCGCTTCAAAACATCGGTCAGCAAACGCCTCAATGAATTTGCCATTTTGATTCAAGCCCGCATTGCCAATGCGCAATACGAATGGTGGGCGCACGACCCCATCGCACAACGCGCAGGTCTGTCCACACACATCATTGAACAGCTGCGCCAATGCAAACGCCCAGAGGGCATGCAAGAAGACGAAGCCTTGGTGTATGACTTTTGCATCCAACTCACGCTCAACCACCGCGTGCCCGATGCGCTGTGGCAAAAGGCCGTCGCTGAGATGGGCGAGCAAGCGGTGGTTGACCTCACCGTGCTCTCTGGCACCTATGTGATGGTGTCGATGTTGCTCAACGCCACACAGGTGGGCATTCCCAACGGCGGCGCTGAACCGCTAGAGGTGCTCTCACCGCTCGACATCCGCCAACGCTTACTCGCCTAAACGAGCCTCACCCTTCAGGAGACATTCATGATTTCACGCCGTCACATCGCGGTTGCTGCCAGTATTCTTTTGGCATCCTTTGGCACGTTTGCACAAAACAACACGGTGCGCTTGGTGATGCCCTTCTCCACCGGAGGCCCGACTGACATTGCGGCGCGCGTGATTGCACCACTGTTGTCCGAGGCGATGGGCAAGACCGTCATCGTGGACAACCGTGTGGGCGCCACAGGAGCAATCGGTGCAGAGTTTGTGGCCCGTGCCCCAGCAGACGGCAACACGATTTTGTTTGGCACCAGCAGCATCATGGCGGCGAATCCCGCCCTCATGCAAAAACTCTCGTACGACCCTGTGCGTGACTTTGCTGCCGTGAGTACCGTGGCGACGATTGAAAACATTTTGGTGGTCCACCCTTCGGTGCCAGCCAACAATGTGCAAGAGTTGATTCGCTATGCCAAAGACAACCCAGGCAAATTGTTTTACGGTTCATCCGGCATCGGTAGCACCTATCACCTAGGTTCTGAAATGTTCGCCAACATGACCAAGACACAACTGGGTCATGCGCCGTACAAAGGCCAAGGCCCTGCAGCGCAAGACTTGTTGGCCGGCCACATCCAGTTGATGTTCGATGCATTCAACTCGGCGGTGCCCAACATCAAGTCGGGTCGCGTCAAAGCTTTGGGTATTGCCAGTGCCAAGCGCCACCCCGAGTTGCCCGACTTGCCCACCATCAGCGAACAAGGTGTGCCGGGCTATGTGACCACAATTTGGTTGGCTTTCTTCTTGCCAGCCAAAACGCCCACCGCCATCGTCGACAAAATGAACCAAGACTTGCGCACCATCATGCAACGTGCCGACGTAAAAGAACGCTTCAACAAATTGGGCATGCAAGCCACCAATTCCAGCACCGGTGAACTTGATGCACTACTGAAGCAAGAACTGGCGCAATGGACCAAAGTGGTGAAAGACGGCAACATCAAACCTGAATGATTTAAAAATACGCGTTGACTTACATCAAGCAAACACAGACGATGCAGGTGTCTAATGCAACATCACTTAGGAGAAACATATGACAGCAAACGTTGGCGGCATTGACCGCGTTCTGCGCATCGTCGCAGGCTTGGTACTCATCGCATTGGCGTTCACACAGGTGGTGGGTATGTGGGGCTACATCGTGGGTGGCATCGTGATGGCCACGGGCGTGTTTCGCTTTTGCGGCGCGTACACCTTACTTGGCATCAACACCTGCGCGATCAAACCCGCAGAACAAGAGCACACGCCATAAAGCGCGGGCCTTTCAAAAGCCTCAGCGCTGTTGCGGCGCTGAGGCTTTTTTGCGTGCCAACCACAACAAGCCCGCGCCCGTGATGAACACAGGCACCAACGAGCCCCAGTTGAGCCAAGCCCACCCTTGCGTGGTCACCAAAGCACCCGAGGCAAACGAGGTAAAGGCCATGGTGGCAAACACGCAAAAGTTGATGGCGGCTTGGGCTCGGTTTTTTTCTTGCGGCGTGTAGGCTTGCATCGACAGCGTGGTGCTGCCGGTGAACAAAAAGTTCCAGCCCACCCCTAACAAAAACATCGCCAGCAAAAACTGGTGCAAATCCACACCCGACAGTGCGATGGCAATGCAAGCGATGTTGAGCAACACGCCCACGCCCATGATGGGCAAGACCCCAAAGCGTTTGATCAAGTGGCCAGTCACAAAGCCCGGCGCAAACATGCCAATCACATGCCACTCCAGCACCCATGCCGTGTCTTCAAACGGGAAACCACACACTTGCATGGCCAGCGGTGTGGCCGCCATCAGCAAGTTCATCACGCCGTAGCCCAAGGCCGCCGCCATCGCGGCCACCACAAACACCGGCTGCCGCATGATCTGGCTCAAAGGTCGGCCACCTGTGTCGTCGGTTTTGACAAGCGGTGCGGGTGGGAAGTGAATGAAATGCATCACCGCCATCGACAACACCGCCACGCCCATCAACGCCACATACGCACCGGCGAACGGCATACCCAACAAGCCCTTGGTTTGAATGGCCAAGTTGGGGCCAATCACCGCACCGATCAAGCCCCCCGCCATCACCAAAGACACCGCCTTCTCGCGGTAGTCTGGCTTGCACAGCTCAGCTGCTGCAAAGCGATACAACTGACCGTTGGCGCTGTAATAGCCCGCCACCACCGTGGCCATGACCAACAACCAGAACGATTGCGAGAGCACAGCGAATGCCCCCAAAGCAGCTGACAACAACGCCACCAGCAAGCCCAATTGAAACGAGCCCTTGCGGCCAAAGCGCTGCTGCGATTGAGCCACCAAGCCCGTACTGAGTGCGCCGCCCAACACATAGCCCATCACGGGCAGTGTGGCCATCCACGCCTCAGGTGCCAAGCTCAAACCCACCAAGCCATTGATGGCAATGAAGGTGACGTTGTTGGTCAGGAACAAGCCCTGAGCGATGGACAGTAAAACGAGATGACGGTTCATTGAGGCGCCATGGTTTCCCATGCCTTCAATGCCTCAGAGGCATACATCAAGGCGGGACCACCGCCCATGTAGACGCAAACGGCCAGCGTTTCTTCTAACTCTTCGCGTGTGCACCCCACGCGATGCAAGGCCTTCACATGAAAGCCAATACAACCCGAGCAGTGCTGCGTGATGCCAATAGCCAAGGCCATCAACTCCTTGTGCTTTTCACTCACCGCGCCAGTCGCCATGGCGGCTTTGGCCAATTGACCAAAACCTTGCATGGCTTCGGGCTGCGCTTTGCGCAACTCAGTCATCGATTGGCTGATGTTCTTGATCAGGGTGGGATGGTCAAACGTGCTCATGGCTAACTCCAAAAAATATCAAAGGGTGTTCAAAGGAATCTTCAAATAGCGGGTGCCGTTGGCTTCGGCAGGGGGGAATTCACCCGCGCGGATATTCACTTGCACCGCAGGCAGGATCAGAACGGGCATCTCCAAGGTGGCATCACGTTGGGTACGCATGGCCACAAACTCGGCCTCGCTCACACCTTCATGCACATGGATGTTGTGCACACGTTGCTCCGCCACCGTGGACTCAAAGGCCACAGGGCGATTGGTGGGCGGGTAGTCGTGGCACATGAACAAGCGCGTGTCTGCAGGCAAGCTGAGTAGCTTTTGCACAGAGGCGTACAGTGTTTTGGCGTCGCCCCCAGGAAAGTCACAGCGTGCCGTGCCCACATCGGGCATGAACAAGGTGTCGCCCACAAACACCGCATCGCCAAACTGGTAGGCCACGCACGCCTGTGTGTGGCCCGGCACGTCGATGACTTCACCCACGACATCATCCAGCGCAATGGGCTGACCAGGCTTGAGCAAGACGTCAAATTGCGAGCCATCTGTTTTGAATTCAGGCTCAAAGTTGAACACCTTGTGGAACACCTGCTGCACCGTGGTGATGCGCGCACCAATGCCAATTTGGCCACCCAGTTTTTCTTTCAAATAAGGCGCGGCAGTGAGGTGGTCTGCGTGGGCATGGGTTTCCAAAATCCATTTCACCTGCAAGTGATGCTCGTGCACAAAGCGCACCACTTGGTCGGCAGACGCGTGGCTGGTGCGGCCCGACTTGGCGTCGTAGTCCAACACCGAATCAATGATGGCGCAGGCCCCGCCTTCGCGCTGGTAGACCACATACGTCACGGTCCATGTAGCGGGATCAAAGATGCCGTGTACCAATGGTTTGAAGCTGGTTTGTGTCATATTGTTCAATCTATGAAATAACAATCTATTTTTTAATATACTATACAAATCGAATCCATGTTTGAAAAACCATGAAAACCAAAAACATAGACCTTGCTGAGATGCACAAAGCCGCCGATCAGGCCTGTCGCTTGATGAAGGTGCTCGCCAACGCTGACCGCCTCATGCTCTTGTGCGAATTGGCACAGGGTGAGAAATGCGTGAGTGAACTCGAAGCTTTGTTGGGCATCGTTCAACCCACCCTGTCACAGCAGCTCACCGTGCTGCGTAACGAAGAGTTGGTGACCACCCGCCGCGAAGGCAAAAACATTTATTACCAAATCAGCAGCCCCGAAGCCTTGGCGGTGATGCAGGTTCTGTACAAAACTTATTGCAACGGTTAAGGAGCAAATCATGGCAATTGATTGGACACATTTCACGCCTTGGGCGTCGCTGAGTGGCGGCGTACTGCTGGGCGTGGCATCGGCTCTGTTCATTTTGTTGAACGGCCGTATCTTGGGCATCAGCGGCATCTTGGGGGGCTTGTTACCTGCCAAAACAGGCGATGCCTCATGGCGCCTCACGTTCTTGTTGGGGCTTTTCGTGTCGCCTCTGGTCATGAAAGTCTTAGCCCCTACCGATTTCTTGCACGCACCGCGCATCGACGCCGACATGGCCATGGTCGTTGTGGCGGGCCTGTTGGTAGGCGTGGGCACACGCTACGGCTCGGGCTGTACCAGCGGTCATGGTGTGTGTGGTTTGTCGCGCCTCTCGCCCCGCTCGATGGTCGCCACTGCAGCATTCATGGCCGCAGGTTTTGTGACCGTGTTTGTGCTCAAGCACATCGTCTAAGGAGTCTTCCATGCAACGCATCAGTGAATTCGTCGTGGGCCTGTTGTTTGGTTTGGGGCTCATGCTTTCGGGCATGACCGATCCAAGCAAAGTGATTGGGTTCTTAGATTTGTTTGGCCAATGGGATCCCTCACTGGCCTTTGTGATGGGCGGCGCGATTGCGGTGGCCTTCTTTGCTTTCGCCTTGGCCAAAAAGCGCACCACCAACTTTTTGGGTGGAGCCTTGCATTTGCCCAAATCAACCCAGATCGACAAACGCTTGGTCTTGGGTAATGTGATGTTTGGCGCAGGTTGGGGCTTGGCTGGTTTTTGCCCAGGACCGGCCTTGGTCAGCATGGCGGCAGGCCAAGACAAAGCCCTTGTTTTTGTGTTGGCCATGGTTTTTGGCATGATCGTGTACGAACTGATTCAACGCAGAAAGACCCCATGAACCACAACCACATCGCGGACACCCACGCCCTGCTCAATAGCACAGAAGCCTCGCACACACCCACACGCCGCTTGGCTTTGCAAACGGCATTGGGCTTAGGCTATGCCGCTTCGGCCATGCCGTTGATGGCCCAAACTGCGGTTCAAACTTCTGCCGAAGGCTTGACCACAGGGCGCGTTGAAATTGATGTGAATGGCTTCAAAGTGCCGGCTTACCGCTCGGCCCCTGCGGGCAAAAACAACCTGCCCGTGGTGCTGGTGATTTCTGAAATTTTTGGCGTGCACGAATACATTGCCGATGTGACACGTCGTTTGGCGCGAGAAGGCTACTTGGCGATTGCCCCTGAATTGTTTGTGCGCCAAGGCGACCCCAGCCAATTCAAAGACATTGCCAAACTGCAAGCCGAGTTAATCTCCAAAGTGCCGGATGCGCAAGTGATGGCCGACTTGGATGCCACCTTGCAATGGGCAGCTCAAAACGGCGGCAATACCAACCGTGCAGCCATCACCGGTTTTTGCTGGGGCGGTCGCATCACATGGCTGTATGCCGCACACAACCCCAAGGTCAAAGCAGGCATGGCTTGGTACGGTCGCATGGAAGGCCAAACCAATGCCAATACACCGAAGCACCCCATCGACTTGGTGACCTCGCTGAAAGCACCTGTGCTGGGCTTGTATGGCGGTGCAGACACCGGCATTCCCGTCACCTCGATCAACACCATGAAAGAAGCCCTGGCGCAAGCTGCCGTCAAAGGCAATCCAGCAGCCAAGGGCTCAGCGTTTGTGTTGTATCCAGAGGCACCGCACGCGTTCCATGCGGACTACCGTGCCAGCTACCGTGCAGGCCCTGCGGCGGATGGCTGGAGCCGTGCCGTGGCTTGGCTCAAACAACGCGTTTAAGCGACGAACACCCGCGCCTTGCGCGGTGTGAGCACCAAGGTCTCGCCCTCTGTGAATCCCTGCTCGTAGAACTGCGATGCAGGGATTTGCGCTTCAATGATCTGCTGATTCGAAGAACTGTCGCCCTCAGCAGCTACCAGCTCTAAGCGCGCAATCGGCCCCACCACGATGGCGCGGGTGAGTTGCGCCACGATGCCCTCGTCACCGGAGGTATAGCGACGCACATCGAGATCGTGCGGACGCACATAAGCAAAGGCTTTGGCATCTTGTGCGGCATGGTGCTCGGGGCTGGCCACGCGCACGGTTTGGTCTTCCACACCGATGTGCATTTCGCCTTCGTGGGCACGGCCGTGGAACAAGTTCACATCGCCCAAGAAGCCATACACAAAGGGGCTGGCTGGGTGTTCCCAAACGTCTTGCGGGCTGCCCACTTGTTCCACTTGGCCTTTGTTCATCACCACCACGCGGTCAGCCACTTCGAGGGCTTCTTCTTGGTCGTGGGTCACAAAGATGGTGGTCACATTCAAATCGTCGTGCAAGCGACGTAACCAACGGCGCAGCTCTTTGCGCACCTTGGCGTCCAAAGCACCAAAGGGTTCGTCCAGCAACAACACTTTGGGTTCGACAGCCAAGGCACGAGCCAAAGCAATGCGTTGGCGTTGACCGCCTGAGAGTTGTGAGGGGTAGCGATCGGCCAACCAATCGAGTTGCACGAGGTTCAACAAGTCGTGCACCTTCTTTTTGATTTGTTCTTCGCTGGGGCGTTCGCTGCGTGGTTTGACGCGCAGGCCAAAGGCCACATTTTCAAACACGGTCATATGGCGGAACAAGGCGTAGTGTTGGAACACAAAGCCCACTTGGCGCTCGCGCACATGCACATGGGTGGTGTCTTCGCCGCTGAACAAAATGGTGCCCGCGTCTGCGGTTTCTAAACCCGCGATGATGCGCAACAAGGTGGTTTTGCCGCAGCCCGAGGGGCCCAACAAGGCGATCAACTCGCCAGAGTGGATGTCCAAGCTCACATCGCCCAGCGCTTGAAAGTCGCCAAACTGTTTGTGGATGTTTCTGATTTCGATGCTCATGATTCTTTACTCGTATTTATGCGTGTGGCATTTCTTGTGGCAGTTCTGCAGTAGCTTTCAGCTCACGCGCATGACGCCACTCCACCACCGACTTGATCGCCAAAGTCACCAAGGCCAACAAAGCCAAGAGTGAAGCCACGGCAAATGCCGCCACCGATTGGTATTCGTTGTACAAAATTTCCACATGCAAAGGCATGGTGTTGGTCTGGCCACGGATGTGGCCCGACACCACCGACACCGCGCCAAACTCACCCATGGCGCGGGCATTACACAAGATGACGCCGTAAATCAAACCCCACTTGATGTTGGGCAAGGTGACATACCAAAAGGTTTGCCAGCCTGTGGCGCCCAACACAATGGCCGCTTGTTCTTCGTCATTGCCCTGCGCTTGCATGAGCGGAATCAACTCACGCGCGATGAAGGGGAATGTGACAAACACCGTCGCCAACACAATGCCGGGCACCGCAAAAATAATTTTGATGTCGTGCGCTTGCAGCCATGGGCCAAACCAGCCCTGCGCGCCAAACATCAGCACATAAATCAAACCGGCCACCACGGGCGACACCGAGAACGGCAAGTCGACCAGGGTTGTCAAAAAGGCTTTGCCTGTGAACTCATACTTGGCAATGGCCCAAGCAGCGGCAATGCCAAACACCAAGTTCAGCGGCACAGCCACCAAAGCGGTGAGGAAAGTCAAGCGAATGGCAGACCACGCATCGGGCTCCTGCAAAGCCACCCAATACGCCTCAAAGCCTTTGCGCAAGGCCTCGGTGAACACCGCGGCCAAAGGCAAAACCAAGAAGAAAAACATGAAGGTCAGCGCCACACCGATCAGGCTGTAGCGCACCCATGCGGGTTCGGTGGTGCCCGCTTGTGCCCTTCTCACGGATGGATTGATAGCGGTACTCATGCTGGGGCTCCTGTGTGGCGACGCTGCCAAGCTTGCAAGGCGTTAATGACCAACAACAAGATGAACGAGATGACCAACATCACCACGGCCACAGCGGTGGCACCGGCGTAGTCGTATTGCTCTAACTTACCGATGATGATGAGTGGTGTGATTTCAGACACCATGGGCATATTGCCCGCAATGAAAATGACCGAACCATATTCGCCAATCGCACGCGCAAAGGCCATGGCAAAGCCCGTCAACAAGGCTGGTGCGATGCTGGGAAAAATCACGCGGCTAAAAGTTTGCCAGCGTGTGGCGCCTAAGCAAGTGGCCGCTTCTTCGAGTTCTTTCTCTGCATCTTCCAACACGGGCTGCACCGTGCGCACCACAAAGGGCAAACCAATGAAGATGAGTGCAATCACCACGCCGTTGGGGTTGAACGCCAACTGAATGCCCATGGGTTCGAGGTACTGCCCGACCCAACCGTTTCCTGCCAACAACGCTGTGAGCGAAATACCGGCCACGGCAGTGGGCAAGGCAAATGGCAAATCGACCAACGCATCCACCACCTTCTTGCCAAAGAAGTTGTAGCGCACCAGCACCCAAGCCACGAGCAAGCCAAACACCACGTTCACCAAGGCCGCGATGAGCGATGCACCAAACGTGAGTTTGTACGACGCCATCACGCGCGGGCCTGTCACGGCCTCCCAGAACTGGGGCCAGGTGAGTGTGAAGGTTTTGAACACCAAAGCCGAAAGTGGGATCAACACAATCAGGCTCAGGTACGTGAGCGTGAAACCGAGGGTGATGTTGAAGCCGGGAAGAACACGCGCCGCCTTGTGGCTGCGCGCCAGAGAAAACAATGCCATGAAAAATTACTTCACCGTGTAGATCTTGTCGAACTGGCCACCGTCATTGAAGTGGACTTTTTGCGCTTCGCTGAGGGAACCGAAATACTCGCTCACAGGCACCAATTGAATGGGCTTGAAAGTCGCCGCATATTTCTTCAGCAACGCAGGCGAACGTGGGCGCAACGCATGTTTGGCAGCAATTTCTTGCGCTTCATCAGAATACAAGTAGTTCAAATAAGCCTTGGCCAACTCGCCTGTGCCCTTCTTGGCCACTGTGCGTTCCACCACAGCCACTGGGTTTTCAGCAATGATGCTCACAGAGGGATGAATCGCATCCACCTTGCCTTCACCAAACTCGCGGTCCACCGACACCACTTCCGATTCAAACGTCACCAGCACATCGCCGATGTTGCGTTGCAAGAAGATGGTGGTGGCATCACGACCGCCTTTGGCGAGCACGGGCACGTTCTTGAAAATCTTGGCCACGAACTCAGCAGCGCCTGCATCGTTCATGCCTTTTTTACGCGCATAAGCCCAGGCGGCCAAATACGCCATGCGTCCGTTGCCACCTGTTTTGGGGTTGACGATGATGACTTGCACGCCGGGCTTGGTCAGATCATCCCAATCCTTGATGCCCTTGGGGTTGCCATTGCGTGTGAGGAACAGCATGGTCGAGGTGGTGGGCGATGCGTTGTTGGGAAACTTCTTGGCCCAGTCTTTGGCGACCACGCCTGTGCTGGCCAAAAACTCGATGTCGGTGGTGGTGTTCATGGTCACCACATCGGCATCCAAGCCATCGTTTACGGCACGCGCTTGGGCGCTTGAACCGCCGTGGGCTTGGTCAATCTTGACGTCTTTGCCTGTGGTCTTTTTGTAATGGGCCACGAAGGCCGTGTTGTAGTCTTTGTAAAACTCGCGGGCCACGTCATAAGACGCGTTCAGCAAGGTTTGTGCAGAAGCCAACGTACTGGCAGCCAACAACGCAGCGGCCAAGGTGGTGTGTAGAAGTTTTTTCATACCGTTTGAAGCTCCAAAGAATGATGAGACGTCGCAGGTGTCGTCGTTTTGAAAACCAAAGGTGTTTCCACCAAAGATTGCAGCAGGGCCAGCCCCAAGGGCCATGCACCAAAACCAGAGTCGATGTTGATGTGCCCTGCGTTTTGCAAACGCACAAACTCGCTACCCCACGATCTGGCATACGCCCCTGCGGTGCGCACAGGGCAATATGGGTCGTTGCTGCTGGCCACCACCACACTGCGATAAGGCAGCGTATGGTACGGCACAGGCGCAAAGTCCACCAAAGGCGCACGGCGCTCGGGGTCAGCAGGGGCCACGAGCAACACACCGTGAACACGCGCCACCACTTCGGGTGGCAGATGGGTGCAAGCAATGCAGCCTAGGCTATGTGCCACCAACACCACAGGGCCGTCTTGGGCCTGAATGGTTTCAGCAATGCGGCCGACCCACGCACTGCGGGTGGGGGAAATCCAGTTGTCTTGGCTCACGCGCACAGCGCCCACCACCGACTCGGCCCACAGGCTTTGCCAGTGGCCGGGGCCGGAATCGCGCCAACCCGGAACGATGAGGATGGTGGGTGTTTGAGACATGGCCGAGATTGTGGGTTGCAATGCAGCAAACTCAAACAACTGTTTATTTGTTAGTTAATAACGCATCCGTATAAAGAAAAAAGCCCGCATATTTGCGGGCTTTCATCGGCAAAGGCGCAATGCCTTTACAGGATTTGGGCAGCCTCGTCGAAGGCCAAACGTGGGCCACGTGGATGCACGCCAGCGGGGTCAGCCACACCGAGGTTGATGAGGAAGTTGGCTTTGAAGCGGCCATCGGCAAAGAAGGCCTCATTCACCGCTTGTGGGTTGAAACCCGACATGGCGCCCACATCCAAGCCCAAGGCGCGTGCCGCCAAGATCAGGTAAGCGCCTTGCATGCTGCTGTTGCGCGCAGCGGTGGCTTCGGTCATCGCTGGGTTCGCGTCAAACAAAGGCTTGGCGTCATAGCCAGGGAATTGGGTAGGCAGGTGCTCGTGGAACTGCGTGTCTTGCGCCACGATCACGGTCACCGCCGCGCTTTGCACTTGCGGCACGTTGCCGGGCATCAAGGCGGGGATGAGTTTGGCTTTGGCTTCAGCAGTTTTCAAAAAAACATAGCGTGCTGGCTGCGCATTGAAAGCCGTGGGGCCCCACTTGAGCAAGTCGTACAGCTGCTGAATCACGGCGTCAGACACGGGTGTGTCTTTGAACGCGTGAACGGTGCGTGCTTCGCGAAACAGTTGGTTGAGCGCGGCGTCGTTGAGGACGTTGAATGACATGAGGAGGTTCCTAAGAAAAAAGAAAAGATCGCAAACGTTGATCGAGCTGAAGGATATCAGGCGCATTCAAAGACCGGATGTCGCCAGACAACACACGGTCAATCAGCTGCGAAGCCGTGGCGGCATGCGGCAGCACGGTGCCCCAGAAGTACACCTGCTGCGCATCGGATATCAGCAGCGTGGGAAAGTTCTCCACATCGACGTTGTCCAACACCTCGGCTTGGTCTTCGATGTCCACCCATGCGAATTGCACCTGCTGTGCGTACTGCACCTTGAGGGCAGACATCACATGTGCATAGTCATCACAGGTTCGACACCAAGCGGCACAAAAACAGGCAACGAGCAAACGAGGGGGTGTATCGGGCATTGCTCAATTGTCGCATCCGATGTTCTTGAATCCTTAGGAACCTAGGTTGATTCAATTTCAAAGTTTGGCAATCGACACTTCAGTCGACTTGACCAAGGCCACCACTTCCGAGCCGATGGCCAGACCGAGATCGTCCACCGAGCGGGTTGTGATGACCGAGGTGACGATGCCCCAAGGGGTTTCAACGTCAATCTCTGACACCACATCGCCGCGAATGATTTCGCGCACTTTGCCTTTGAATTGGTTGCGTACGTTGATGGCTTGAATGGACATGAGGTTCTCCTTAAAAAGTCCGTTTTGAAAATATGAAAGTTTTAGATAGCCCAGCGCAAACCATGCGCGGGCAGGCCTGGCCAAGCTTCGTCATTGGCTGGGGGTTGTTCTTCGTCTGGGTGTTGCAGCACGCGATCCAAGATGCGTTTTTCCAACGCTGCAAATTGCCCATCACCACGCGAACGTGGGCGGGGCAAATCAATGCGCTCATCCAACGACACGGTGCCGTCTTCGATCAAGATCACGCGGTCTGCCAAAGCCACCGCCTCTTGCACATCGTGGGTGACCAGCAAGGCGGTGAAGCCGTTGTCGCGCCAGAGTTTCTCGATGAGGGCATGCATCTCAATGCGCGTGAGCGCATCCAAAGCACCCAAAGGTTCATCAAGCAACAGCAAGCGCGGGTTATGCACCAAGGCGCGGGCCAAGGCCACGCGCTGGCGTTGACCGCCCGAGAGCTTGGCGGGCCATTCGTTCAAACGGTCGCCCAAGCCCACTTGGGCCAAGACCTTGGCGGCATCGTCGTGGTGTGATTCGGGCAAGCCCAAAGCCACGTTGTCGGCCACGCGTTGCCAAGGCAGCAAGCGTGCGTCTTGAAACATGATGCGTGTGTCGTCGCGCAAACCCGCCACGTCTTGGCCATCGACTTGCAGCTTGCCCTGCGTGGGGGTTTCAAGGCCAGCGACCAAACGCAGCAAGGTGCTTTTGCCGCAACCGCTGCGGCCCACGATGGCCACAAACTCGCCGGGCTCAATGGTGAGCTGTGTGTTGTGCAGCACTTGGCGTTGACCGTAGGCCTTGCCCAAGTTTTGAATGTCCAAGCGAACGCCACCTAAAAAATCGCCTGCGGGTGTTGTAGAAGTTGTGTGTGTCATGTTCTTCTTTCCATCATTGGTAGCCGGGGTGCCAGCGCAACCAATAGCGCTCCAAGGCTTTGGCAAACACATCGGCCAATTTGCCCAAGATGGCGTAGAGCAAGATGCCCACCAACACCACATCGGTCTGCAAAAACTCACGCGCATTCATGGTGAGATAGCCAATGCCCGCTTGCGCCGAAATGGTTTCAGCCACGATGAGAATCACCCACATCAAGCCCAGCGAGAAACGCAAGCCCACCAAGATGGACGACAACGCGCCGGGCAAGATGATGTGGCGATACAAGCCCCATTGCGACAGGCCATAGGTGCGCCCCATCTCAATCAGGCCCACATCCACATTGCGGATGCCGTGAAAGGTGTTGATGTAAATCGGAAAGAACACCGCCACCGAAATCAAAAATAGCTTGGCGGTTTCATCAATGCCAAACCACAAGATGACCAAAGGAATCAAAGCCAGCGCGGGAATGTTGCGCACCATTTGGATGGTGGAGTCGAGCAAGGTCTCCGCCCAACGGATAGAACCCGTGAGCAGCCCCAGGACCAACCCCAAACCACCGCCCACAGCCAAGCCCAACAAGGCACGACCGGCACTGATTTGCACATGCTTCCACAGCTCCCCCGATTCGGCCAAGGCCCAAGCGGCATCGACCACCGAGAGGGGCGCTGGCAACACGCGCACCGAAATCCAACCTTGCACCGATGAAATTTGCCACACGCTCACCAAGAGCAAGGGCACAAACCAAGGCAAGAGGCGTTGCAACACCGCGTGTGCAAAGCTGCGCAACTTGCCCCAAGGAAACCAAGACACATCAGCGCCTTGGTACCACGTGGCTTGCAGCACACCCGACTCCATGGCAGTGAAGGCAGCGAGTTTTTGATCAGAAGTTCTTGACATACGCACTCGCTTAACTTTGCGACACACGTTTTTCAACGGGCACCAAGTGGTTGGCCATCACTTCACCAAAGGGGCTGACCAAGTTGACGTTGGCGGCTGTGGTTTGCGAGTTCACGCCAATGTGTGGGAACACCAGTTCGGCAAAGCGATAGGTTTCTTCCAAGTGCGGGTAGCCCGACAACACAAAGGTGTCTGCACCAATTTCTTGATATTCCTTGAGTCGTTTGGCAATGGTCTCGCCATCGCCCACTAAAGCCGTGCCTGCACCGCCGCGCACCAGGCCCACACCCGCCCACAGGTTGGGGCTGATTTCGAGTTTGTTGCGGTTGCCACCGTGCAGCTCGCGCATGCGGCGTTGGCCTTCCGAGTCCATGCTGGACAAACCTGCTTGTGCTTTGGCAATCGTGGCATCGTCCAAGTGTTTGATAAGGTCGTCTGCGGCGGCCCATGCTTCTTCGTTGGTTTCGCGTGGGATGACGTGCAAGCGCACACCAAACTTCACTTTTCGGCCCAGCTTGGCAGCGCGTTGGCGCACGTCGTCAAACTTCTTGGCCACTTCTTCTGGTGGCTCGCCCCAAGTGAGGTACAGCTCCACCTTCTCAGCCGCCAAGTCGTGTGCTGCATCCGATGAGCCACCGAAGTACAGCGGTGGGTAGGGGCGTTGTACGGGTGGGAACAACTGACGTGCGCCTTTGACTTTGACGTGCTTGCCTTCAAAGTCCACGGTCTCACCCGAGAGCACACGGGTGTACACCTCTAAGAATTCACGGGCGTGTTCGTAGCGTTCGTCGTGGCTCAAGAAAGTGCCATCCGCTTCTAAGTCGCTGCTGTCACCGCCGGCCACCACGTTGACCAACAAACGGCCCTCGCTCAAACGGTCCAGCGTGGCGGTTTGGCGTGCGGCCACCGTGGGCGACATGATGCTGGGGCGCAAGGCCACCAAGAACTTCAAGCGTTGCGTGGATGAAATCAAACTCGCCGCCGAAATCCAAGGGTCTTCGCATGAGCGGCCAGTGGGCAGCAACACACCGCCATAGCCGAGCTTGTCCGCCGCTTGTGCGATTTGCTTCATGTAGGCGTGATCCACAGCACGTGCGCCTTGTGAAGTACCGAGGTAACGGCCATCGCCGTGCAGGGGAATAAACCAAAAAATATTCATGATGATGTTCTCTTTGATGGGGATGAATGAATCAACGAGCAAAACGCCAAACGATGTCGGACACACGCACGTGTTTAGGAATGAGTGCCAAGCGCGCAAAGGCATCAGCCACGTTTTGTTGGCTAGCCGCCGCTTCCGCACTGAGCAAGCCAACTGGCGAACGGGGGCGACGCTTCAAAAAAAGACTGACCACGCCCGCATCCAAACCACTGAAGTTGGCAATCAACTTGATCGCTTCGGGGCGACGCTCTTGCACAAAGCGGTCGGCGCGTGAGAGTTCCTCAAACAAGGCCAACACCACCTCTGGGGATTGGTTGGCCAATGCTGTTGACGACAAGTAAAACGAGTTGTTGCCTGACAAGCCCACACCGGTGGTGATGGCGCGCGTGGGCAAGGCCAGTTCGGTGGCGGCATAGAACGGGTCCCAAATCACCCAGGCATCCACGCTCTTGCGTTCAAACGCCGCACGGGCATCGGCGGGTGTGAGGTAGATGGGCTGGATGTCGCTCCACAACAAACCCGCTTTCTCCACCGCACGCACCAACAGGTAATGCGCGCTGGAACCTTTTTGCAAGGCAATCTTCTTGCCCTTCAAGTCAGCCAAGGTTTTGATGGGTGAGTCTTGCAACACCAAAACAGCCGAGCTCTCAGGCTTGGCGGGCTCGGCCCCCACGTAGTACAAGTCTTTGCCTGCGGCTTGTGCAAACACAGGGGGCGCATCCCCCGTGAGGCCAAACTCCAAAGCACCGACCGACAGTGCCTCTAACAACTGAGGGCCTGCGGGAAACTCAATCCACGACACCTTGGTGCTGGGGAATCGTTTTTCGAGCACGCCTTGTTGCTTCAAGATGACCAAGTTGACGGCTGATTTTTGGTAGCCAATGCGCAGCTGCTCTAAGGGCTTGGTGCTGGGTTTGTCTTTGGTTTGTGCAAACGCGCTGGGTGCGGTAATCGGCGCGGTCAGACCCCAAGCCCCTGCTGACAAGGCCAGCAGACGCAGCAGTTCACGACGGTTGTTGTTATGTTCCATGGTCTGCCCTGCTTAGTTCAAGCTCACCGGTGCGGCGTGCAAGAGGTTGAGTTTTTTGGGAATCAGCTTGAGCTCAAAGAAGGTGTCGGCAATGCTTTGCTGCTCTTCCAAAATGGCCTGCGTCACAGGGGCTGTGCCAAAGCCTGCACGTCCCACGTAAACCTCGGTGATGCTTTTGTCCAAGCCCAGCACTTGCGCCAACTCGGCTGCAGCTGCAGCTTTGTTTTTGGCAATCCAGGTGTCGATGTGGTTGATCTGTTCAATCGCAATGCGCAACACACCGCTGTTGTGCGTGGCGAACTCACGCGAGGTGAAGTAGTAGCCACGGTTTTTGGCCACGCCTGTGGCATCGGCCAACAGTTGGGCATCCAGTATTTTTTGTGCTGACGCCAAGAACGGGTCCCAAATGATCCAAGCATCCACGGCGCCTTTTTCAAAGGCGGCGCGGGCATCGGCGGGTGGCAAGAACACCGACTGCACATCGCTGTACTTGAGGCCGTGCTTTTCAAGCAGCTTCACCAAGAAGTACTGCACGTTCGAGCCCTTGTTGTAGGCCACGCGTTTGCCTTTGAGGTCGGCCACAGTTTTGATGGACGAGCCTTTGGGCACGATGATGGCTTCTAGGCGTGGGCGCGGCACGGTGGCACCGGCGTACACCAAAGGCGCACCCGCGGCCTGCGCAAAAATGGGGGGCGCTTCGCCCACATCACCAAAGTCAATCGCGCCCACGTTCAATGCTTCCAGCTGCACAGGGCCTGCGCTGAACTCGGTCCACGTGACGCTCACACCCAAGGGGGCCAAACGTTTTTCCAAAGTGCCACGCGCTTTGAGGATGGAGAGCCAACCTTTTTGATGGCCGATGCGCAAGGTGCGTGTGGCCTTTTGTGCGTAAGCGGGCAAGCTCGCAGCCACGGCGCCAATGGCGGTAGATGCCACAGCCACCACAGAGAAAAATCGGCGGCGAGAAATATCAAATGCAAATGTCATAAAACGTCCTATTCAGTGCGATGGATGAAGTGAATGGCCAAGGCTCCGCCCAGACCGCGTTCACAGCGGTTTCAAAAAATACGTTGGGGATTTAGAAAGACGTTTGCTTTAAGCCAGCGCTTTTGGCAAACACGAGGGCGTGGTTAGACACTACATCGCACTTGCGAGAAGTGCACATTCGAGAAGCGCGCCGCATGGGCCAATGTGGGCGCAAGGTGTTCGGTGACCAAGGTGTTAACGGCTTCATCCAAACGGTCGCCAATCTCATCGGCCACCTGGTAGCCACCTTCTGGGTTGACCACCACTTGTGAATCAGTGGCATAGATGCCGGGCAAGATGTGCTTTGCGCCCAGCGACTGCAGCACAGGCCGCAGCGCGTAGTCCAAAGCCAACATGTGGTGTGGGCTGCCACCGGTGGCCAAGGGCAACACGGTTTTGCCTTTGAGTGCGGTTTGCGGCAGCACATCCAAAAACACTTTCAACACACCGCTGTAGGCCGCTTTGTAAACCGGCGTGGCCACCACCACAATGTCGGCCTCAGCCACTTGGGCTGTGGCGCGAATCACCGCGGGGTTGCCAAAATCGGCCAGCAACAGCGCTTGAGGTGGCAAGTCACGCACACGCAAGGTCTCCACCTGTGCACCGCGAAACGCGAGGCGCTGCCCCGCTGCACTGAGCAAGGCGGCGGTGCGCGAACGCTCAGAGGGACTGCCAGCAATCAAAAGAACAGACATGGCGATTACTTCTTCAAATAGATTTGGTCGAAGCTCGCGCCGTCGGCAAAGTGGTCTTTGTCGGCCTTGGCCCATCCACCAAAGGCTTGGTCAATGGTGAACAAGGGCAACTTGGGCAATTGCTTCACATACTTGGCTTGCGCCTTGGCCGAGATGGGGCGGTAAAAGTTTTTGCCCGCAATGTCTTGACCTTCGTCGGTGTAGAGGTAATTCAAATAGGCCTCGGCCACTTTGCGTGTGCCTTTGCGTTCGACGTTTTTGTCCACCACCGTCACAGGCGGCTCAGCCAAGATGCTGATCGAGGGATACACGATGTCGACCTTGCTGCCAAACTCTTTCTCAAGTAAGTGCGCTTCGTTTTCCCAAGAGATGAACACATCGCCTTGGTTGCGCTGTGCAAACGTCACCGATGAGCCGCGTGCGCCGGTGTCGAGCACGGGCACGTTTTTGTAAAGGGCGGCCACAAACTCTTTGGCCTTTGCTTCACCACCGTATTTGCGCTTGGCAAATTCCCAAGCGGCCAAGTAGTTCCAGCGCGCACCGCCTGATGTTTTCGGGTTGGGTGTGATGACGCTGATGCCGGGCTTGACCAAGTCATCCCAGTCTTTGATGCCCTTGGGGTTGCCTTGGCGCACCACCAACACAATGGTCGAGGTGTAAGGCGCCGAGTTGTGGGGCAGACGTTTTTGCCAGTCTTGGGGGATCAGGGCTGCATTTTTGTAGAGGGCATCCACATCACCGGCCAAAGCGAGGGTGACCACATCGGCATCAATGCCGTCGATGACCGAACGCGCTTGCTTGCCCGAACCACCATGCGATTGTTTGATGGTCACCTCTTGGCCGGTTTGAGCTTTCCAATATTTGGCAAAGGCCGCATTGAACTCGGTGTAGAGCTCACGGGTCGGGTCATAGGACACGTTGAGCAGGGTGACAGGTGCGGTTTGCGCTGCGGCCAAACCGCTCACAGCCACCAAGGCTGTGGCCACCAGAGTTTTGAGGAAGTGTTTGCGTTGAATCATGTCGGTTCCCTTTTTGAATCCATCTCAATGTGTGATGGATGGATTCTTAGCGCAGCAGCGCGAAAAGGGAACGACAGAGTTTTTGGTTGTTAATTACCGAAACATCTAAGGCAAATTAAATCGAGCCGACCGTGGCCTCATCGCTGCGGCTGTCGCCTCGGTTGTCTTTCCACTGAATGGTCACTTTGTCGCCCGCTTTGGTGCCCTTCAACGTGAACTGCCAAAACGGGTTTTTAGAAACGGCTGTGCCCCATTCGGCGGTCAGCACAGACTTGCCATTGAGCAAGACCGTGACGTCTTGGATGTGCCACGCGGGAATGACTTTGCCGTTGCCGTCTTTGCGTTGACCAGATTCCATTTCATGGCTCATCAACACACGCACAGTCGCGTTGTTACCAGCAGGAACGATACGGATACGAGATGCTTCAGACATGGTGTGGTTCCTCTCGTTATTCGCCGCAGCCACCGAGGGTGACTTTGATGTCACGCTTGGCGAAATAGGCTTTGCCGTCTTGCGTCAACGCCACCGCATACACATCGGACGATTGGCTCATCTTGATGCGCAAAGAAAATTGGCTGTCCACCGAAGGGCTGAGTTGAAAGTTCGCCACCAGCACCGAAGGATTTTTTTCAACCAACAACAACAGACGTTTGATGTTGGGCAAGGTGGTGCCAAAAGCCAACAAAACACTGGCGCCACTGTCTGCAATCTCTGGGCCTGTGATGCTCACCTCCGAACTCGCCACAGGCGCAGAAGCCCCCAAGGCTTTGAGAACGGAGGCTACCGACTTGGCTTCAAACGCGGTTTTGTCATACGCGATGGCTTTGAACGGCAAGAAGCCGGCTGTACCCAGCAGGCCGGCCACAGCCCAGCTGTGTTGGAGGGTTTGACGTCGATTCAACATAGGTTTCTCTCGGTAAAAACACATTCTGCCTCAGTGAATCCGCTTAGACTGTTGCCTTCATTTTTGTCACTTGTTCGACGAGCTGGAGTTCACCATGACACAACGCTTCTCTGTGCAACACCGCTGGGCCTTGGTGGCCACAGTGGCTGCATGTTTCATGTCTGGCGCACATGCGCAGTCATCCGCAGACACTTTGTACCAACGCGCCACCGCCGCCACGTGTGCCAATTGCCACGGCACCGATGGCCGCACCACAGAGGGCTCTGCCATTCCTGCATTGGCAGGCATGCCCAAGGACTACATGGTCTTGCAAATGAAAGCGTTCAAAGAGGGCACTCGCCCCGCCACCGTGATGCACCAAATCACCAAGGGCTTGACCGATGCGCAAGTCAACAGCATCGCCACGTATTACGCCAGCCTCAAACGCTAAAGGACACACACCATGCAACGTCGCAGTTTTGTACAAGCCTCTTTGGCATTGGGTTCTTTGGGCACTTTGGTGGGTTGCGCCTCAACGGGTCGCATTCCTGAAAAAGCACGCGTGGTCGTGGTGGGCGGTGGGTACGGTGGCGCAACAGCTGCCAAATACATTCGCATGCTGTCGAACTACCAAATTGATGTGACGCTGATTGAGCCCAACTCAGCATTTGTGTCTTGCCCCATCTCTAACTTGGTCATTGGCGGCAGCAAGACCATGGCTGACATCACCACACCGTATGACAAGCTCTCGGGCAACCACGGCGTGAATGTGGTGCGCGACTATGTGGCCAGCATCGATGCGGCCAAGAAAACTGTCACCTTGGCCAGTGGCCCCAGCATTCGCTACGACAAGCTGGTGCTCTCACCTGGCATCGACTTGATGTTGAACAGCGTTGAAGGTTTGCAAGCGGCCAACGCATCAGGCCACATCTTGCATGCATGGAAAGCAGGTCCAGAGACCTTGGCATTGCGCAAACAGCTCGAAGCGATGGATGATGGTGGCGTGTTTGCCATCACCATCCCCGAAGCGCCCTACCGCTGCCCTCCTGGCCCCTACGAACGTGCCAGCCAAGTGGCGCATTACTTCAAACAACACAAGCCCAAATCCAAGGTGTTGATTTTGGATGCCAACCCAGACGTGACCTCCAAAGGCCCCTTGTTCAAAAAGTTCTGGGCCGACCACTACAAAGGCATTTTGGAATACAGTGGCCAACACAAAACCGTGGCCGTGGATGCCAAAACGAAAACGCTGAAGTTTGAAGTGCAAGGCGATGTGAAGGCCGATGTGCTCAACGTGTTGCCCACCATGCGTGCCGGCACGATTGCCGTGCAAAGCGGCTTGGCCAATGCCAATGCACGTTGGTGCGGGGTGAACTACCAAACCTTTGAATCCACACAAGCCAAAGATGTGCACGTGATTGGCGATTCAATTTTGTTGGCGCCTGGCATGCCCAAGTCGGGTCACATGGCCAACTCGCAAGGCAAGGTCACGGCAGCTGCCATCGTGGCCCAACTGTCTGACTTGCCCGTCAACCCAGACCCATTGCTCACCAACACCTGCTACAGCTTTGTCAGCGACAAACTGGTGGTGCATGTGGCCTCGGTTCACCAGTACGACGCGAAAGACAAGACCTATAAAACGGTGGCAGGTTCGGGCGGTGTGTCGACGGCGCCGAATGAGCTGGAAGGTGTGTACGCGCTGAACTGGGCGCAAAACATTTGGGCAGACACGCTGCGCTAAAACATCACGTGCGTAACGCAGCCACCGTGGCTTGTAGGTCTTGCGCCCACACACGGCGGTTGCGACCCTCGGCGTATTGCTTATCGCCATAGCGCACTTGCGCCAGCAAGGGTGGCGCGCACAGCGTGCGCCACAACGAACTGATCAAGATGTCATGGTCGTGGTAGCAAGGGGCCAAGCTGCGCTCATGCGTGTGCGCATCGAGGAACTGCAACGCAATCGGTTGAATGGGCGCGTCTGCAGAAATGGCGGCTTGCAACAAATTGGCATGGAACGGCAACAGCGTAAGGCCATCGCCAGTGCGGCCTTCGGGAAACGCTGCCAACACTTGACCTTGCTGCAAAGCTGCTGCCATTTGGTGCACCACACGCATGGCATCGTTGCGTGAGCCACGCTCGATGTAGAGCGAACCACCTCCCGTGGTGAGCACGCCCACCAAAGGCCAATCGCGAATTTCAGATTTGGCCACAAAGCGGCAATGGCAAGCGGCGTGCATCACCAAGATGTCGAGCCACGAAATATGGTTGGCGGCCATCAACACGGGGCCTTGTGCTGGGTGGCCTTTGACGCGCACCTCAATGCCGATGATGGCCAACATGCCACGCGCCCACACCTCGACGGCACGGGCTTGTTGCTCGTCCGTTAGCTTTGGGAATGCTGTGCGCACCATCCAATAGCCACGCAAGACCTGCGCGATGACGCGCAGGAACTTAGCCATGGCGCGCAAGCTGCGCATCAAGTTGCTTGATAGGCCACACGCCCCGCCACCAAGGTGGCTTTGACGCGCGCAGGCAAAGACATGCCGGTCATGTCAAACGCAAACGGCGTGTGCTTGCCTTGGCTGTGCAGTGCGTCGGGTGTGACGTGCCACTCGACCGTTGGGTCAAACACCACAATGTCTGCAACGCTGCCCACCTGCAACTGGCCCAAGCTGGTGCTTTGGCCTTGCACTTTGCCCAACACTTTGGCGGGTTGTGCGGTCAACACATCGAGCGCGCGCAACACGCTCACTTTGCTGTCTTGTGCCCACTTGAGCGAGAGGCTGAGCAACAGCTCTAAACCTGTTGCACCCGATTCGGCCTCGGCAAAAGGCAAAGCCTTGCCATCGTTGTCGATGGGCGTGTGGTCGGACACCAAAGCATCAAGGGTGCCGTCGGCCAATGCGGCACGCAAGGCATCGCGGTCGCGCTGTTGGCGCAGCACAGGGGTTACGCGTGCGCGGCTGTCGAAGTAGCCAATGTCGTGGTCGCTCAGGTGCAGTGAGTTGATGCTCACGTCAGCGGTGACCGCCAATCCTTCTTTTTTGGCAGCACGCACCAGCTCCACACCTTCAGCGCTGGAGATGCGGCACAAGTGCACGCGGGCGCGGGTAGCGCGCATCAGAGCGAAGATGGTGTGCAAAGCAATGGTCTCAGCCGCCACAGGCACGCCGCCCAAACCCAAACGGGTGGCCAGCGGGCCACTGGCAGCCACGCCTTTGCCCAAATGCATTTCTTGCGGACGCAACCAAACTGTGTAGCCAAAGGTGGCCGCGTATTGCAAAGCGCGTTGCAACACTTGGGTGTTTTCCAACGGCACTTCAGCTTGGCTAAAGCCCACGCAACCGGCGTCGGTGAGGTCTGACATTTCAGTCAGCACTTCGCCCTTCAAACCACGCGTGAGTGCGCCCAGTGGGAACACACGTGCGCGGTGCAGTTTTTCGGCGCGGAACTTGAGCATTTCAATCAGACCTGGCTCGTCCAACACGGGGTCGGTGTCGGGCGGGCACACCAAGCTGGTGACACCACCGGCCACAGCCGCGGTGAGCTCGGAGGCGAGCATGCCTTCGTGTTCGTAGCCGGGTTCGCGCAAGCGCACTTGCAAGTCCACCAAGCCGGGAGCCACGATGCAACCCTTGGCGTCGATGGTGTGTTCAGCCTTGAAGTTGGCAGACAACTTCTCGCCCGTCTTAGCGATAGCCACGATGTGGCCATCAGCCACCGCCACATCGGCGGTGTGGTCAAAGCCAGAGGCTGGGTCGATCACGCGACCGTTTTGAATCAGGATGTTCATGCTTCATTCCCCGCCACGATGGACATCACGGCCATACGCACAGCAATACCAAACGTCACCTGCGACAAGATGACACTTTGCGGCCCATCGACCACGGCAGAGTCAATCTCCACCCCGCGGTTGATGGGGCCAGGGTGCATCACGATGGCGTCGGGTTTAGCCAGCTGCAACTTCTCTTGCGTGAGGCCAAACGATTTGAAATATTCTTGGCTCGAGGGCAACAAGGCACCGCTCATGCGTTCGTTTTGCAAGCGCAGCATGATGACCACATCGCAATCCTTGATGCCTTCTTCGAGGTTGTTGAACACCTTCACGCCCATGGCCGATAAGTCGCTGGGCACCAAGGTCTTGGGGCCGACCACGCGCACTTCGGCGCAGCCGAGTGTGGTGAGCGCATGAATGTCAGAGCGCGCCACACGTGAATGCAACACGTCGCCCACGATGGCCACGGTGAGGTTGGTGAAATCTTTTTTGTAGTGACGGATGGTGTACATGTCCAGCAAACCCTGCGTGGGGTGTGCGTGACGGCCGTCACCAGCGTTGACCACATGCACATGCGGCGCGACGTGTTCGGCAATGAGGTAAGGCGCGCCCGACTCGCTGTGGCGCACCACAAAAATATCAGCGGCCATCGCGCTCAGGTTGGCGATGGTGTCGAGCAGCGACTCGCCCTTGGCGGCGGATGAACGTGCGATGTCGAGGTTGAACACATCCGCTGACAAACGCGTGGCCGCGATTTCAAACGTGGTGCGTGTGCGTGTGCTGTTCTCAAAAAACAGGTTGAACACGCTCTTGCCACGCAAGAGCGGCACCTTCTTCACTTCGCGGTCGTTAACAGACACGAAGTTGGCAGCGGTGTCCAAGATGTGGGTGAGGATGTCGCGTGACAAACCTTCGGTGGAGAGCAGGTGAATCAGCTCGCCGTTTTTATTGAGTTGGGGATTGCGTTTGTAGAGCACTTGGAATCAGCCCTTCACTGAAAAATTAAATTGGCCGTTGTCATCTTTGGTCAGCGCCAACGATTGGGTGGCAGGCAACGCCACACGCGCTGCCGCGTAGTCGGCTTGAACAGGCAGCTCGCGGCCACCGCGGTCCACCAACACGGCCAGCTGCACATTGGCGGGACGACCGTAGTCAAACAATTCATTGAGCACCGCGCGGATGGTGCGGCCGGTGTAGAGCACATCGTCGAGCACGATGAGGTGCGCGCCGTTCACTTCAAACGGCAGCTTGGTTTGGCCGCCATCGGCCAAGCCGCGTTGCGCAAAGTCGTCGCGGTGCATGGCCGACGAAATGCTGCCCGCTTCGCCTTCTAGGCCCAAATCTTTTTGCAAACGTGCTGCCAACCAAGCACCACCCGAGGTGATGCCCACCAAACGCGTGGTGGGCGTGAGCATGCTGCGCACGCCCTTGAGCAGCTCGGTATACAAGCTCTCTGCGTCCAGCATGAGGTTTCCGTGGGTACTCATAAGTTCTCTCGAAAAAATTGATTGAGGATGATGCAAGCCGATGCAGCGTCGGCATCTTTGGCGCCTTGGCTGTGGGCTTCAGTGGTGCTGTAACGCTCGTCCACTTCAAACACAGGCAGGTTGAAGCGGCCGTTGAGTTGGCGTGCAAATTTTTTGGCCTTGGCCGTGTTCTCGTGGGCCGCACCATCGGGGTGGTACGGCACGCCCACCACCAGCGCGTCGGGCTGCCACTCAGCAATGCGTTGGGTGATGAGGGCCCAACGTGCATCGCCTTCGGCGTTGACGGTGGGTTGAGGCTGCGCGTCACGCAACATGCGGCTGCCATAGGCAACGCCGGTGCGTTTGACGCCGAAGTCAAACGCTAAGAAGGATTGAAAGTGTGATGGCACAACAGGCTTGGCTGAGGAGGCCAAGGGCGCTGCTTGCGTACTTGCGGTGATGGTTTCGCTCATGAGTGCCCCACTTCGCTAGACAGCATCCACGACTCCAAGCCCAACAATTTCATGGCACGCTCGTAGCGCTGGTCCACCGGTGTGTCAAAAATCACAGCGGTATCAGCACCCACCGTGAGCCAGCTGTTCTCGGCCAGCTCAGACTCCAGCTGACCTTCACCCCAAGCCGAATAGCCCAGAGAAATCAGCACACGTTTGGGACCTGCGCCCATCGACAAGGCTTCGAGCACGTCTTTGGAGGTGGTCATCTCCAAACCACCGGGGATGGTCATGGTGGAGGCGTAGACAGATTCTTTGTCGCTCACGGCGCTGAGGGCTGCGGCCTCTTGAGCTGCTTCGGTTGCAGCCACTTCAGTGGCCTCTTTCGCAGGCACATCCGCCCACATGGCATCGTGCAACACAAATCCGCGCTCGGTGTGCACGGGACCGCCTTGCAGCACGGGGGCGTTCATCAGGTCTTGGCGGTGCAGGGGCAGGTCGACTTTTTCAAACAAACCTTCCATCGACAAGTCGCTGGGTTTGTTGATGACCAAGCCGAGTGCGCCGCGTTCGCTGTGCTCGCACACATAGACCACGCTTTTGGCAAAAGCCTCGTCCTCCAAACCGGGCATGGCAATCAAAAAATGATGCGTCAGGTTGATAGAGGGAGAATCAGCGGTCATATGCCAATTTTAAAGGGTGAACATGCCTAGCCAGTCGTCTAAATCAACACACCATACGCCCCACGTGGCCAAAGGTCTGATGTGGTTCCGTCGCGACCTGCGCGCGTTCGACAACGCGGCGCTGTACCACGCCCTCAAGAGCTGCAAACAAGTCCACTGCGTGTTTGTGTTTGACAAGCCCATTTTGGACAGCCTGCCCCGCGCTGACCGCCGCGTGGAGTTCATCCGTGAATCGCTGGTAGCGCTGGATGCCGAGTTGCATGCGGTGGCGGGCCAAGCGGGTGCGGGCCTGATCGTGCGCCACGCGATGGCTGCAGATGAGGTGCCACGCCTCGCCCACGAGCTGGGCGTGCAAGAGGTGTTTGCCAACCACGACGACGAGCCCGATGCACTGACCCGTGACGCCCATGTGCGTGGCGCTTTGGCCAACTTTGGTATTGGTTTTCAAACCTTCAAAGACCACGTGATTTTTGAGCGCAGCGAGGTGCTGACCCAAATGGGCAAGCCCTACGGCGTGTTCACGCCCTACAAAAACGCATGGCTGCAAAAGGTGAACGACTTTTATTTGAAGTCCTACCCCGTGGGCAAATACATCAAGGCCTTGGCCGCACGGCCCAAGGCCTACCAACTGAGCGTGCCCACACTGGCCGACATTGGCTTTGAGACCACCAACCTCAGCAGCCTACATGTGCCCACCGGCAGCCCCGGCGGCTTGGCTTTGTTTGAAGATTTCTTTGACCGCATGGACAAGTACGACGAGGCACGCAACTTCCCCGCCATCAAAGGCCCCAGCTACTTGGGCGTGCATTTGCGCTTTGGCACGGTGTCGATTCGTCAGCTGGCATCGACTGCGTACAAACGCATGTTGGTGGGCTCCAAAGGTGCGGAGACGTGGTTGTCTGAGCTGATTTGGCGCGATTTTTATCACCAAATCTTGCACCACCACCCGCGTGTGGTGACGGCGGCCTTCAAGCCCGAATACGACGACATCAAGTGGGACCACCACAAACACGCCAAAGAACTGTTTGCCGCGTGGTGCGAAGGCCGCACCGGCTACCCGCTGGTGGATGCCGCGATGGCGCAAATCAACCAAACCGGCTACATGCACAACCGCCTGCGCATGGTGGTGGCCAGCTTTTTGACCAAAGACCTTGGCATTGATTGGCGCTGGGGCGAACGCTATTTTGCGGAGCACTTGAACGACTTTGACTTGGCCGCCAACAACGGCGGCTGGCAGTGGGCCAGCTCAAGTGGCTGCGATGCGCAGCCCTACTTTCGCATCTTCAACCCCACCAACCAAAGCGAGAAGTTTGACCCCGAGGGCAAGTTCATTCGCCGCTACGTGCCCGCGCTGGCCAAACTCAGCAACAAAGCCATCCACGCGCCGTGGCTGGCCAAACCTTTGGAATTAGAAGAGGCGGGTTTGGTGTTGGGCCGCGATTACCCAAGGCCGATCGTGGACCACGCCGAGGCGCGCAAGCTAACGCTCGAGCGTTATGCGGTGGTGAAGAAAGTGAAGTAACGAGAGGCAGCGGCTATTCGCCACGACAGCACGTCAGGGCTGTCACTCGCCTCTGAGTGCCGCCAACACATTCGCCTGCGGCTCGCGCACGCTGCCCACAGCAAAGTGCTGCAACAAGCGGCTCACCTCTTGGGCACCGCTCAGGCTAGTTTTAATGTCTTCCGCCACACGCTTGGCGCGCAGACGTGCCAGTTGCACAGCCAATGAATCCGCCACTTGTTGCACCGCCGTCAGCTGCACATCTTGGGCAAGCTGGGCCATGCTTTGCACATCCATTTGAGCTTCGGTAGGAAGGTCAGACTCAGGCGACTCAGACCAATCGTTGAGAAGGCTCACCAAGCGCTGCGAAATCACATCGGCTTGTTCTAGAAACAGCAAATGGTTGATGACTTGCAGGCTGTCTTCGATGGGTTTGTCAAGCGCATTGAACTGCTCGCGCAGCTGCAACCCACTGAGCACTTGCGAGGCCGCGCTGGCTTCGGCATCTTCGATGCTGCGGTTGGGCGCCAAACGCAAGCCTTCAAAAAAATGGGTGGCCAGCGACCAGAAGGTGCGCCAGCCAGGCAGGGTTTCTGCGTCGAGCTGACGCTGGCACAGCAGCTCTAGCGCGCGAGCTGCCGACAAATCCACCGCTGGGCGATGGCGCAGCAAAGTCAGCACATGGCGCTCAAACTGCGCGCGTACTTGCATGGGCTTAGATTTGCACCATTTCAAAGTCTTCTTTGCGTGCGCCGCATTCCGGGCAGGTCCAGTTCATGGGCACATCCGCCCATGCAGTGCCAGGGGCAATGCCGTGCTCAGGCGCGCCGGCCTCTTCGTCATAAATCCATCCACAAATCAGACACATCCAGGTATTTGCCACAGTATTTCTTTCGTCAACGCATAGAATGAAAAGCATTGTATCGACCCACCCATGGCGCCAGAAAACACCCCCCTCCCCACCGAAATTGCATTGGCTGACGAGACCAGCGGCGCGCCCCCTTGCGTGCTGGTGTTCAACGCCAACGACCCCAGCGGAGCAGGTGGTTTGTCAGCCGATGTACTGGCCGCCGCATCCGTGGGCGCGCACGCGCTGCCCGTGGTGACAGGCGCCTACATGCGCGACACCGCAGAAATCTTTGACCACATCGCTTTCGACGAAGACGCCGTGGCCGAGCAAGCCCGTAGCGTGTTGGAAGACATGAGCGTGCAAATCATCAAGGTGGGTTTTTGCGGCAACCCCGATAACCTGAGCGTGATTGCCGAAATCAGCACCGATTACGCCGAGGTGCCCGTCATCGCCTACATGCCCAATCTGTCGTGGTGGGAAGACGAAAAAATTGACACCTACTTGGATGCGTTCCGCGAACTCATCCTGCCTCAAACCACGGTGCTGGTGGGCAACCACAACACCTTGTGGCGCTGGCTGCTGCCAGACTGGAGCAGCGAGAAAAGCCCAACCCCACGCGACATTGCACGCGCGGCTGCCGAAGTGGGCGTGCCCTATGTGTTGGTGACCGGCATCAACCACCCTGACCAACACGTGGAAAACGCGTTGGCCACGGCCCACACCGTGATGGTGAGCGAGCGCTTTGAACGTTTTGATGCCGTGTTTGCAGGCGCCGGCGACACCCTGAGCATCACCCTCGCCGCCGTGTTGGCCGCAGGCACCGATCTTGAATTGGCCACACGCGAAGCACTGAACTACCTCGACCAAAGCCTCAACAGCGGCTTTCGCCCAGGCATGGGCCACATCGTGCCCGACCGCATGTTTTGGGCCGAAGAAGACGAGGCCGGCGAAGAAACCGATGGTCTGCCCGCCACGGCAGAAGACTTCTCGCTGCCCCGCCACGAAACCAAACATTGAAACAAAAGACCATGACCGATTTGAACCAAACCCTGTTTGACCGCGCTGCCAAAGTCATCCCCGGTGGCGTGAACTCGCCCGTGCGTGCGTTTCGCGCCGTGGGCGGCACACCCCGCTTTGTACAACGTGCGCAAGGCGCTTACTTTTGGGATGCCAACGGCCAGAAGTACATTGACTACATCGGCTCTTGGGGCCCCATGATCTTGGGCCACGGCAACCCTGTGGTGCTTGAAGCTGTGCAAAAAGCTGCCCTCGACGGCTTCTCATTCGGTGCACCAACAGAACGAGAGATTGAACTGGCTGAAGAAATTCTGAAGCATGTGCCCTCCATGGAAATGGTGCGCTTGGTCAGCTCAGGCACCGAAGCCGGCATGAGCGCTTTGCGTTTGGCACGCGGTGCCACGGGCCGCAGCAAGATCATCAAGTTTGAAGGCTGCTACCACGGTCACGCCGATGCACTGCTGGTCAAAGCAGGCTCGGGCCTCGCCACCTTTGGCAACCCCACCAGTGCAGGCGTGCCGCCTGAAGTGGTGCAACACACCTTGGTACTCGAGTACAACAACGTGGCGCAACTCGAAGAAGCATTCAAGCTTCACGGCAAAGAACTGGCCTGCGTGATGATCGAGCCCATCGCTGGCAATATGAACTTTGTGCGCGCGTCTGTGCCCTTTATGAAACGCTGCCGCGAGCTGTGCACCGAGTACGGCGCCCTGTTTGTGTTTGACGAAGTGATGACCGGTTTCCGCGTCGCGCTCGGCAGCGCACAAAGCGTGTACGCCAAACTCATTCCCGGCTTTCAACCCGACATCACGGTGCTGGGCAAAGTCATTGGCGGCGGCATGCCGCTGGCGGCTTTTGGTGGCCCACGCGCCATCATGCAACAGCTCGCACCCACTGGCCCTGTGTACCAAGCCGGCACTCTGAGCGGCAACCCTGTGGCCACCGCTTGCGGCTTGGCTACTTTGCGCGAAATTGCCAAGCCCGGTTTCTGGGATGCACTCAGCGCTCGCACACAAAGCTTGGTCAATGGTTTGACCGATGCAGCAGCCAAAGCAGGCGTGCCTTTCAGCGCTGATTGCCAAGGCGGCATGTTTGGTTTCTTCTTGTTGCCCGAACTGCCACAAAACTACGCCAAGGTCATGACGAGTGACAGCCCCAAGTTCAACAAGCTCTTCCACGGTTTGCTAGACCGTGGCGTGTACATCGCGCCTGCCTTGTATGAAGCAGGCTTTGTCAGCGCAGCACACAGCGATGCCGACATTGCACAAACTGTGGCCGCCGCCGCCGAGGTGTTTGCGCAGCTATGAAAAAACTTTTACTCGCCTTCATCGTGGTGGCCGCTGCACCTGCGGCCTTGGCCGACATTTGGATCAACCCAGGCTTCTACTCACACCATTTCGACAAGTCTAAAAACCTGAACAACAACAACCATGGGTTGGGCGTGGAGGCCACGATCACCGAGACCTACTCGCTCACCGCAGGCGTTTTTGAAAACAGCGACCGCGCAACATCACATTACATCGGTGCGTATGTCATGCCGTTCAAAGTGGGGGCACTCAAAGCGGGCGCAGCCGTGGGGGCTTTAAATGGCTATCCCAAAATGCATGAGAGCGGCTGGTTTCCCGCTGTGGTTCCCACACTGGCCATCGAAGGCCCACGCGTGGGTGTGAACATCAACTACATCCCCAAAATTGGCGACCGCGTCAACAGTGCCTTGAGCTTTCAAGTCAAATTCAACATCGCGCCGTAAGGCGTTCATTCCTCTCGTCCTTTTCGGGCGCATTTCCCCACAAGGACTCACATGAAAAAAACATTCCAACTCCAAGTCGAAGGCAAACACCCAGACCGTTTGCTTGAAGCCATCAAGCACGACATTCGCAAATACCTCAAACGCGAACGCCGCCGCGACCTGCCCGAAGGTGTGGACTTTTGGGACTTTGATTGCAAATTTGGGTTGACCGAAGAAACCGCCGACGTGGTGCATTTGGCCAACGTCATCACCTGCATCGACAACGCCGTGGCCAACCAAGCCAAACAGTTTTACGTGGAAATTTTGGCCAAGCACGGTGTGCGTACCAAGCGCCCAGCGGGTGAAGCACTGGAACACCAAGAACGTCATGCGTTTGATGGTTTGGATGACGACAACAACGACTGATACTTTTCAATGCCCCACAAAAAAGCCACCTTGCAAGGTGGCTTTTTGTTTTACAACTTGGCTTGTGCTGCTGCACGCAGCTTGTCTTTCTTGCTCGGGCGTTTACCTTTGATACCACCTGTTCCGTCATTCAACGGCGATGCAGGCGGCGGCACTTCGGTAGGCTCGAAGCCTTCTAGCACTTCAACGGGTAACTGCACTTGGGTGCGTTTTTGAATCAGCTGCCAATGCGCCAACGTGGCGGCAGTGACAAAACTCACCGCTTCACCATGCGCACCTGCGCGACCTGTGCGGCCAATGCGATGGGTGTAATCGGTGGCTGAGCGTGGCAAGTCGTAGTTGACCACCACAGGCAGCTGCGCGATGTCGATGCCACGCGCCGCGAGATCGGTGGTGACCACCACTTCCCAGCGTTCTTCTTTGAATTCGGCCAGCACATCTTGACGCGCGCCTTGGCTCATCTCGCCATGAAATGCGGTGGCAAACACGCCGGCTTTGTAGAGCTTGTTCGCCACATGCTCACACGCGTAACGCGTGGCCACAAACACCAACACGCGTTTCCACTCGTGCGTTTTGATGAGGTGGCGTAGCAAAGCCGTGCGGCTTTTTTCGTCCACTTGTATCGCGCGTTGTGCAATGTCGGGCGTGTGTGCCTCGGTGTGGGCAATGGTGATGCGTGCAGGGTTGCTCAACAGCGCTTCGGCCAAGGTTTGCACCGCGGGTTCAAAGGTGGCGCTGAACAACAGGTTTTGTCGCTTGGTGGGCAGCAGCGCCAAGATGCGTTGCAACTCTTCGGCAAACCCGAGGTCAAGCAAGCGGTCGGCTTCGTCCAACACCAGGTGCTGCACGTGGCCCAAGTTCAAAGCGTTGTGGTCCACGATGTCCAGCAAACGACCGGGTGTGGCCACCACCACATCCGCACCGCTGCGCAAGCTCATCATTTGCGGGTTGATGGACACACCACCAAACACCGTGCCTACTTTGATCGACTGAGTGAGGGGCCGCGCCAAATCGCGCAGCACGTCGCTCACTTGTGTGGCGAGTTCGCGTGTGGGTACGAGCACCAGCACTTGCGTGATGCGTTTCTTTGGGGCTTCATCACGCGAGGCAGCTGTGGCCATGAGCAGTTGCAACACGGGCAGCACGTAGGCTGCCGTTTTGCCAGAGCCTGTTTGTGCGGTGGCCAGTACATCGCGGCCATTGAGCACGGGGCCAATGGCTTCGACTTGCACAGGTGTGGGCGTTGTAAAGCCCGCTTGGGCGGCAGAGCTTTGAAGTTCGGCGTTGAGGCCGAGCTGAGCGAAGCTAACAGTTAAATGCTCTTGCGCTAAGGCAACAGCCGTGTTGTTGGCCGTTGCGAGTTGCGCCGCATCAAGCGGCGCGTTGGTGTGGTCAATGTTCAATGGGGGCGATCAATGACGGAAGTGACGCACACCGGTGAACACCATCGCCACGCCACGCTCGTTGGCAGCGTCGATGACTTCTTGGTCGCGCATCGAGCCACCGGGCTGGGCCACGCAAGTCGCACCTGCGTCCACCACCACATCGAGGCCGTCGCGGAAGGGGAAGAAGGCGTCGCTGGCGACCACGGTGTTTTGCAGACTGAGCTTGGCGGCTTCGGCTTTGATGCTGGCGATGCGGGCGGAGTCGAGGCGGCTCATTTGACCTGCGCCCACGCCCATGGTCATGCCGTTTTTGCAGAACACGATGGCGTTGGATTTGACGAACTTGGCCACTTTCCAAGCGAACAACAAGTCGTTCAACTCTTCTGGGGTAGGTTGCTTGACAGTGACGATTTTCAAATCGGCCAAAGCCAACTCGTGGTTGTCCGCACTTTGCAGCAAGAGGCCCGAGCCCACACGCTTGGTTTCCAAAGCGTTGCGCACACCGCCGTAGTTGGCGGGCAAAGCGATTTTCATCAAGCGCACGTTCACTTTACTCTTGAACACGTCGAGCGCTTCGGCGCTGAAGTCAGGGGCCATCAGCACTTCGACGAATTGCTTGCTCACGGCTTCAGCAGCAGCTTTGTCCACGGGGCGGTTGAAAGCGATGATGCCGCCGAACGCGCTGGTGGGATCAGTTTGGAAGGCCTTGCTGTAGGCCTCGAGTGGGTTCGCGCCCACGGCCACACCGCAGGGGTTGGCGTGTTTGACGATCACACAGGCCGAGGTGTCGAAGCTCTTGACACATTCCCACGCGGCGTCCGCATCGGCGATGTTGTTGTAGCTGAGTTCTTTGCCTTGCAACTGCACGCCCGTGGCGAGCGAGCCAGCAGCGGGTGCCAGGTCGCGATACCAAGCGGCTTGCTGGTGGCTGTTTTCGCCGTAGCGCAGGTCTTGCACTTTGACGTATTGCTCGTTGAACTGGCCGCTGAATTGGGCGCGCTCGGGCACATATTCCTCACTCAGCTTCTCGGCTTCGAAGTTCACGCTAGACAAATAGTTACTGATCGCACCGTCATATTGGCTGATGCGGTTGAACGCGGCCACAGACAAGGCGAAGCGCAGCTTGTCGCTGAGTTTTCCGTTGGCTTTCAACTCAGCAATCACGTCCGCGTATTGGCTGGCGTCGGTGACGATGCCCACGTCTTTCCAGTTCTTGGCGGCAGAGCGCACCATGGCGGGGCCGCCGATGTCGATGTTTTCAATCGCGTCGGCCAGTGTGCAACCGGGCTTGGCCACGGTGGCTTCAAATGGATAGAGGTTGACGATCAACAAATCAATCGTGTCGATGTTGTGCGCCTTCAAAGCCGCCATGTGCTCAGGCGTGTCGCGACGCGCCAGCAGGCCGCCGTGCACTTTGGGGTGCAGAGTTTTCACACGGCCATCGAGCATTTCGGGGAAGCCTGTGACTTCGGCCACTTCGGTCACGGGCAAGCCTTGCTCGGCCAAGAGCTTGGCAGTGCCGCCAGTGGAGATGAGGCCCACACCCAAGGCGTGCAAGTCACGCGCGAGTTCGACGATGCCGGTTTTGTCAGAGACAGAGATGAGTGCTTTCATGGAGGTGCAGTCTTATTTGATGAGTTTGTGATCGAGAAGTTTTTTACGCAGCGTGTTGCGGTTCAGCCCCAGCCATTCGGCCGCGCGTGATTGGTTGTGGTCCGCGTGGTGCATGACGATTTCCAGCAATGGTTTTTCAACCACGCGCACCATCATGTCGTGCATGTTGTCGGGCTCTGTGCCTTTGAGGTCACGGAAATAGGTTTCGAGGCTGGTACGCACCACCTCTTCAATGTGTTTTTTACTCATGCAAAGCTAAGGGTTCTACTAATAAAACAGGTTCCGGCAAACGCTCGTGACGCTCAGCCAAGTCGGCGAAAAAGGCAGCCACGGCACGGTGTTGCGATGCGCTGTCTTCTAGGGTGTTCATGTGTTGGCGAAACGCCTCGCCACCGGGCAAGCTGCGGATGTACCAAGCAATGTGTTTGCGGGCGCTGCGCACGCCGGTGCGCTCGCCGTACAAGGCGTAGTGCTCATCCAGATGCGCCAGCAGCAAGCGGCTCACCTCTTCCACCAAAGGCTGAGCCAAATGCTCGCCCGTGGCCAAGTAATGCGCGATCTCGCGGAAGATCCAAGGGCGGCCTTGGGCAGCGCGGCCAATCATCAGCGCGTCAGCGCCAGTGCGCTGTAAAACTTCTTTGGCTTTCTCGGGCGAATCAATGTCGCCATTGGCCACCACGGGCACGCGCACGGCTTGCTTGACGGCGGTGATGGTGTCGTACTCGGCCAAACCTTTGTAGCCCTGCTCGCGGGTGCGGCCATGCACGGTGATCATTTGCACACCTGCAGCCTCGGCAGCGTGGGCCAAGGCCACAGCGTTTTTGTGTGCGTCGCACCAGCCGGTGCGCATCTTCAAGGTGACGGGCACGTGGTGAGGCTGCGCAGCATCGACCACCGCTTGCACGATGGACATGGCCAAAGGCTCGTCTTGCATCAGCGCCGAGCCCGCCCATTTGTTGCACACCTTCTTGGCGGGGCAACCCATGTTGATGTCGATGATTTGCGCACCGCGCTCAATGTTGTAAACCGCTGCCTCAGCCATCATGGCCGCATCGGTGCCGGCAATTTGCACAGCGATGGGGCCGCTCTCGCCCGTGTGGTCGGCGCGGCGTGAGGTTTTGAGGCTGGTCCACAAGTCTTTGCGCGAGGTGACCATCTCGCTCACCGCATAACCAGCGCCCAACTGTTTGCACAACATGCGAAACGGCCGGTCGGTCACGCCAGCCATCGGCGCGACAAACAGGTTGTTTGCCAATGTGTATGGACCGATGTGCATGGGGTGGTAAGACGTGAGGTGCTTAAAAAGGAGGCGTGATTGTACCTGCTCAAAATTTCAGCATGCGGTCTAAAAATGACCATTTTGTAAGGCTTGGCGAAGAATGAGGGGCAGCCATCACTACACTGCGGGCATGGAAATTTGGATGCAATCTGTGCTGGCCGCCTTGGCCCTGCCCGAGTTCGGCCTGAGCACCGTGTTTGTGGTGTCGCTGGTGTCGGCCACCTTGCTGCCCTTGGGCTCGGAGCCCGTGGTGTTTGGATTGGTCAAACTCAACCCCGAACTGTTTTGGCCAGCCATCGTGGTGGCCACCGTTGGCAACACCATAGGCGGGGCCATCAGCTGGTGGATGGGCCACGGCGCGCACAAGATGCGCGACAAGCTGCGCCACCAAGAAACCACAGGCCACGAAGCCCGCGCCCTGCGCTGGCTGCACGCCCTAGGCCCTAAAGCCTGTCTGCTGAGCTGGCTGCCCGGCGTGGGCGACCCGCTGTGCGCCGTGGCCGGCTGGCTGCGCCTGCCCTTTTGGCCGTGCGTGGCCTACATGGCGGTGGGTAAGTTTGCGCGGTACTTGGTCATGACGGGTGGGTTGCTTTGGGTGTTTCCGCAGAATTGGGGAATTGGTTAATCACCCAGCTACAAAAAAAGCCGCTCACTGAGCGGCTTTCTCTTTGGAGCAAAGCAGTGACTTAAGACGAGAACAAGAAGTTCATCACGTCGCCGTCTTTCACCACGTATTCCTTGCCTTCAGCGCGCATCTTGCCTGCGTCTTTGGCACCTTGTTCGCCTTTGAAAGCGATGAAGTCGTCAAACGCGATGGTCTGGGCGCGGATGTAGCCCTTCTCAAAGTCGGTGTGAATCACGCCAGCCGCTTGTGGGCCAGTGTCCCCCACGTGGATGGTCCAAGCACGCACTTCTTTCACGCCAGCGGTGAAGTAAGTTTGCAAGCCCAACAGCGTGTAAGCCGCACGAATCAAACGGTTCAGGCCTGGTTCGTCTTGGCCGAGTTCTTTGAGGAACTCCAAGCGGTCGGCGTCTTCCATCTCTGACAACTCGGCTTCGATCTTGGCGCAAATGGCCACCACAGGCGCGTTTTGCGCTTGTGCAAAAGCCTTCAGTCGATCCAAGAAGGGGTTGTTCTCGAAGCCGTCTTCCGACACGTTGGCCACAAACATGGCGGGCTTGGCGGTGATGAGGAAGAACTGCTTGAGTTCGGCCAACTCTTCTTTGCTGAAGTCGATGGTGCGCACGGGCTTGGTGTCGTTGAGCGCGGCTTGGCACTTTTCGAGAATGGCCATTTGCTTGACAGCTTCTTTGTCGCCAGAGCGAGCGATTTTGCTCACGCGGTGAATCGCTTTTTCGACGGCGGCCAAATCGGCCAAGCACAGCTCGGTCTGGATAACTTCGATGTCGGCGATCGGGTCGACCTTGTTGGCCACGTGGATGACGTTGTCGTCTTCAAAGCAACGCACGACGTTGACGATAGCATCGGTTTCGCGGATGTGGGCCAAGAACTTGTTGCCCAAGCCTTCGCCTGTGCTGGCGCCAGCCACGAGGCCAGCGATGTCCACAAACTCCACAATCGCAGGCACGATGCGCTCGGGCGTGATGATTTCAGCCAACTGCTGCAGACGTGGGTCTGGCACTTCGACCACGCCGGTGTTGGGCTCAATGGTGCAAAAGGGGTAATTCTCAGCCGCGATGCCCGCTTTGGTCAGGGCGTTGAACAGGGTGGATTTGCCAACGTTGGGCAAACCCACGATGCCGCATTTCAAACTCATAAAAATATCCTTGTAACTGGTGTAGATTGTAATGAGGCGGCTTACTCGCCTAGGAAGCTCTGATGAACCGCACTGAACGCCCTATTTTTCGAACCGCTTTTTTTGCAGCCCAAGCGCTGCTTTGCGCCTGCTTTTGCCTGCACGCACAGGCGCAAACAACAGGTCAACCGCAAGACGAACTCACAGCCCGCTACCAGCAAGACTTGGCTGAATGCGAAACCCAGCAAGCCACACAAGACCTAGCCGCTTGCCGCCTCGAAGCGCGCAATGCCTTGGCCGAAGCCAAGCGCAACTTACTGAACGACACCACCGCCAACTTGTTTGAAAAGAACCAGTTCAAACGCTGCCGTGTGTTCAAAGGTGACGACCGAGAGGCCTGCGAAGCTCGCGTGCGCGGCGAAGGTAACACCACGGGCAGCGTGCAAAGTGGCGGCATCTTGCGCGAGGTGGTGCGCCCCGTGCCTAGCCCTGCGCGCTAAACGTTGCAAGTTGTTGCCGAAGCAGATTTAAAACACCCAGTCGGCGCTCACGCGTTGCCCCACGCGCAGCACTTGGCCCACACCCGACACGGGCACACAGTTCATGCCAAAGGTCAGCGCGCCGTTCACACGCGGGTCTTGCCGGTAAGCCTGTAAGGTGTCGCTGACTACAGAGTGGCTTTGGGCTGAGTCAGGATCGATGTTGGGAATGGGACAACGCGGGCACGGTTTGACGGGTTGAAGCTGGACTGTGTCGCGAGGGGTATCGGCCAGCGCGTGAAGGGTGAGCGTGCTGATGCGATCTTCGTCATGCGGCATGACCTCGTTGGCGTGTGGCACATCGCTGTGACCCAACACCACGTTCGCTCGAAACCGGCGCATATCCACCGCCGCCTCGCCCTTGGTTTGCAAGCGCGCATTGAGTTCATCCAACGACGCGGTGCTGGCCACCAACACCGGAAACCCATCGCTGAATTGATTCAGCGCTTGCAGGCCTTGCGTCCACTTGGCGCTGCTGGGACGCTGGTGTTTTTGGTCAAAACGCACCAAACGCAAGGGACCTAAGCTGCAGCCTAAAAACTCAGTCAGCCAATTACTGGCGGCAGGGCCCATGTCAAAGGCAGGCACTTGGTCATCCCAGACGCGAACGCAAATGGCGTGAGCCTCGCTCAGGTCATGTGTCAGCGGACCCGCAGCAACTTGGGTATGTGCCTGCACCGCTGAGAGCGGCACATGCAAGGCCGCCATTCCACTGGCGTGTAACACCAGCTCAGCCACGCTCACCCCCGCATGAACCAACTCAGGCTGAATCAGCGCCATGCGCGGTAGTTCACGTTGGGTCACCATCTCGCCGTCAGCGTCCACCACCATCCACGCGCGGTCGTGGGCGAGGCCCGTGGGGGTCAGCACGGCGTGCGGCACCGAGATACCCGCGCACGACTTGACAGGAAACACCCACAAGGCGGCAATGCAGGCTTCAAATTCAGCAGGGGAATGGATGGGCAAAGCGGCCCCTTGGGCTTGCGAAGTAGAGGGCTGAAAGCTGGACGTCATGCGGCATTGTGCCGCCCTCCTACAATCGACTTCATGGCTCAAAAACTGGACGTTTGTATTCGCGGCGATGGCATGGTGGGACGCACCTTGGCCTTGCTGCTCGCACGCCAAAAACTGCGCGTGGGCTTGGTCACTTCACCCCCTAAAAATACGCAAGACGTTAGGGCTTACTCACTCAATAGCGCTTCTCGTGATTTGTTGTCTGAATTGCGCTGCTGGCCCGATGCCTTGCATGCCACGCCCGTGCAACACATGCGCGTGTGGGGCGACGATGGCGGCTTTACCCACTTTGAAAGCCCCACGCCCGAGGGCCTGACTTGGATTGTGGATGTGCCCGTGCTCGAGGCCCAACTGAGTGAAGCCGTGCGTTACCAAGCTGAAATCAGCTTACTCAGCGCTCCCGAACCTGCGGCCTTGACCGTGGTGTGCGAAGGCCGTGCCAGCGCGACCCGCGCTGAGCTGGGTGTGAACTTTGAAGTGCTGCCTTATCAACAACACGCCGTGGCCGCCCGCGTACGCTGCAGCACGCCACACCGCCAGCAAGCGTTGCAGTGGTTTCACCACGGAGCACAGGGATTAGAAATTTTGGCGCTGCTGCCTTTGGGTGGCGCACAAGGCGACACGGCCAGCTTGGTGTGGTCACTCCCCCCCGAGAGAGCCAAAGACATGTTGGCCTTGAGCGCCGAAGCATTTGGGATCGCACTTGAACACGCCAGCAACGGCGTGTTGGGCCAAATCGAACTGACCAGCGAACGCGCCATGTGGCCACTGCAGTTGGCCCATGCCGACCGCTGGACGGGCAACTTTGCCGATGGCAGCGCTTGGGCGCTGGCGGGCGATGCGGCGCACAACATCCACCCACTCGCAGGCTTAGGCCTCAACCTCGGCTTGGCCGATGTGGCCGAACTGGCGAATGTGCTGAAAGCCCGCGAAACCAAAGACTACTGGCGCAGCGTGGGCGACCGCTACTTCATGCGCCGCTACGAACGCGCACGCAAAGCCGATATGGTGCCGACATGGCTGGCCTGCGATGGCTTGCAACGCCTGTTCGCCCACCCCAACACTGGCGTGCAAGCGCTGCGCAACTGGGGCATGAATGGGTTCAACAGCCTTGCGCCTGTCAAGGCTTGGGCCATGCAGCAGGCGATGGGTTAAGCCTGCGCACCTACACACATTTTTGAAACCGAAGCTCCACATGCAACACACCCTCCGCGCATTCGCTGCCACCGCCTTGATGGCACTGAGCTTGTCCAGCGCTTTGGCCCAAGGCCACGAAGCCACGATTCGCAAAGCCTTGAGTGAGCGCATTCCACAAATCCCCAAGATTGAAGAAATCACGCCCACACCTTTGGCTGGCATTTACGAACTGCGCCTGAGCACCAACGAGATTTACTACAGCGACGCGACAGGCAACTACCTCATTCAAGGCAACTTGATTGACACCAAAAACAAACGCAACCTCACCGAAGAGCGCGAAGCCAAGCTGAGCGCCATCGACTTCCAAAGCCTGCCACTGAAAGACGCCATCACGATCGTGCACGGCAATGGCAAGCGCAAGCTCGCCGTGTTTGAAGACCCCAACTGCGGCTACTGCAAACGCTTTGAGCGCGACTTGGCCAAGATCGACAACGTGACGGTGTATCTGTTTTTGATGCCTGTGTTGGGTCCCGGCTCGGTCGAGAAATCGCGCAACGTGTGGTGCGCCAAAGACCCAGGTGCTGCATGGGTCAACCTCATGCAAAAAGACATCGCTCCAGCCGCGGTCCAATGCAACACCGCCGCAATTGACCGCAACTTAGAGTTCGGCCGCAAATACAAAATCACAGGCACACCCACATTGGTGGCGCAAGACGGCACACGTGTGCCGGGCGCTATCAACAACACACAAATTGAAAAGTTGCTGGCAGACGCAAGCAAGTAACCAAGACAAGTCATCAAGAAACGAGTTCACCATGGTCCACACCCCTATCTCCCCCGACAGCGATGCTGGCCAGCTGATTCGACGCTTGGGTTACGCAGGCTTGATTCCCTTCGTGGTGCTGGCCTTCTTCATGTGGATCGTCACACCTGAAGCGCATCCGTTTGTGGCCATTGCGCTGAGCGCCTATGGCGCCACCATTGCTTCGTTTTTAGGTGGCATCCATTGGGGCATTGGCCTGCGTCACAACGCACCGCAGCGCAAGCTGCACATGGTGTGGGGCGTGGTGCCCTCGTTGGTGTCTTGGGTGGCGGTCATCATGCCGGCGTATGCAGGTTTGCCTTTGTTGAGCTTATTGCTGGTGGCCTGCTATTTGGTGGATCGCAAAACATGGCCTGAAGCAGGCCTGCGCGATTGGATGACCATGCGCTTTCGCTTGACCGTGGTGTCCACGTTTGCTTGCTTGCTGGGCGCAGCGGCGACATAAAAATGCATTACCGCATCGAAGCAGCCGATCACCACGCCCATTTGTATGGCGTGACACTCACCATCGCACAACCCGCCGCCCACCAGCGCGTGTCGCTGCCGGTGTGGATTGCAGGCAGCTACATGGTGCGCGAGTTTGCCAAGCAAATCACAGGCATCAGCGCACGTCAAGGCAAGCGAGCCGTAACCGTGCAACAGCTCGACAAAGCCACATGGGCGGTGAACTGTGAAGCAGGTACACCACTCACCCTGCACTACCAAGTGCACGCGCACGATGACTCGGTGCGCACCGCGTGGCTCACCACACAACGCGGCTTTTTCAATGGCACCAGTTTGTGTTTACAAGCCGAAGGTTTGGCCGATGTGCCACATCAACTCGAACTCGTCGCTGAATCATTCAACGCAGCAGTCAGCACACACCCAGCTTCTTCGAAGTGGCAAGTGGCCACCGGCCTCACGCCCGTCAACACTGACCGTCAAGGCTTTGGCACTTATGTGGCCGCCAACTACGACGAACTGGTGGACTGCCCTGTGGAGATGGGTGCGTTTTGGAGCGGCAGCTTCAAAGCCTGCGGCATTGAACACCGCTTTGTGGTGGCCGGTGCCACGCCTGCGTTTGACGGTGAACGCCTGCTACGCGACAGCCAAAAGATTTGCGAAACCGCGATTCGTTTTTGGCATGGCAAAAAACATTCGACCACGCCACACAAAAACTATGTGTTCATACTCAACGCCGTGGCCGATGGTTATGGCGGCTTAGAACATCGCAACTCCACTGCACTCATTTGCAACCGCGCTGACTTGCCGCGCTTGAACGAGGCCAAACAAAGCGAGGGTTACACCACGCTGTTGGGCCTCATCAGCCACGAGTATTTCCACACGTGGAACGTCAAGCGCTTGCGCCCCGCTGCGTTTGAGCGCTACGACTACACCCAAGAGAACTACACCGAGCTGCTGTGGTTCTTTGAAGGTTTCACCAGCTACTACGACGATTTGCTGCTGCGTCGCGCTGGGCTGATTGACGATGCGCAGTACCTGACGCTGCTGAACAAAACCATCAACCAAGTGCTGCAAACGCCAGGGCGCGATGTGCACAGTGTGGCGCAGTCGAGCTTTGAAGCGTGGACCAAGTACTACCGCCAAGACGTCAACAGCCCCAACCTGACTGTGAGCTACTACACCAAGGGCGCACTGGTGGCTTTGTGCCTAGACCTCAGCCTGCGCCAGCACGGCGTGAAAAACCACAGCGTATCGCTGGACGATGTGATGCGCGCCTTGTGGGTGCGTTGTTTCACAGGAAAAGGTAATGACACAACACGCGGCACCATGACCGAAGCCGATGTGCTGGCTGTACTCAAAGAACTCACAGGCCGCTCATGGACCGCCGAGTTCAAAGCTTGGGTGCATGGCACACGCGAATTGCCGTTAGAAAAACTGTTGGCAACACACGGCGTGAAGGTGCAACACGACCCTGCACAACTGGCACAACGCTTGGGGCTACGCGTGTCCGAAGACCACAGCGTGCAAATCAAAACCGTGCTCAACGGCAGCGCGGCACACAAGGCTGGCTTTGCACCGGGTGACGAATGGCTGGGTGTGGAAGTGGCGGGCAAAGCAGCATCAGCTTGGCGCCTCAAAAAACTTGACGACTTGCTGCTCTATGCAGGCACAGTCAAAAAAGTGACCGCCCTCGTCAGCCGTGACCGCCAGTTACTGAGCCTGAACCTCGCATTGCCCGATGCCAAAGCCAACAGCACTTGGCGTCTCATGCAGGACAACCCCAAACTGGTCAGTCGCTGGTTAAGCCTATAGTTCAGATCAATATTTTCAACACACCTTTTCACACTTTTGGGAGCATCCGCATGAGCTACGAATTCATCACCGTCCACACCGAAGCCGACCAAGTGGGCGTGATCACCCTCAACCGCCCCAAGCAGCTCAATGCGCTCAACGCAGGTTTGATGATTGAACTGGGCCAAGCCCTCAAAAACTTTGATGCCAACGAAGCGATTGGCTGCATGGTCATCACGGGTAGTGAAAAAGCATTTGCCGCAGGCGCTGACATCGGTGCCATGGCCACCTACAGCTTTGCCGATGTGTACAAGAACGACTACATCACCCGCGATTGGGAAACCATCCGCACCATCCGCAAGCCCGTCATCGCCGCAGTCAGCGGCTTCGCCTTGGGCGGCGGCTGCGAACTGGCGATGATGTGTGACTTCATCATCGCCGCCGACAACGCCAAGTTTGGTCAACCCGAAATCAAGCTCGGCGTCATCCCCGGCGCAGGTGGCACACAACGTTTGCCACGTGCGGTGGGCAAATCCAAAGCCATGGACTTGGCTTTGACCGGCCGCATGATGGACGCAGCGGAAGCCGAACGCTCTGGCTTGGTCAGCCGCGTGGTGCCTCTGGACAAGCTGATGGAAGAAACTTTGGGCGCAGCCCTGATGATTTGCGGCTACTCGCAAATCGCCGCCATGGCCGCCAAAGAGTCGGTGAACCGCGCCTTTGAAGGCACCTTGGCCGATGGCGTGATGTTTGAACGCCGCATGTTCCACGCTTTGTTTGCCACAGCAGACCAAAAAGAAGGCATGGACGCGTTTGTCAACAAGCGCCCTGCCGCCTTCAAAAACCAATAAACGGTGCCTCAGGCGTCTAAATGCCCACAGTTTGTGGACTTTTAGACGCTCGCTACCATGCGGGTGATCTGAATAAGAAAGCACCCAATGGAACTCCTGACCGACCCACAAACGTGGATTGCCTTTGCCACCCTCACCGCACTTGAGCTGGTACTGGGCATTGACAACATCATCTTCATTTCCATCTTGGTGGACAAGCTGCCACCTGAAAAGCGTGAATTAGCCAGACGCATTGGCTTGTTCATGGCCATGTTCATGCGCATTGGCTTGCTGCTGGTGTTGTCGGTCATCGTGGGCTTGGTGGAGCCTTTGTTCACCGCATTCGGCAAAGACATTTCAGGCCGCGATTTGATTTTGATTTTGGGTGGCTTGTTCCTGATTTGGAAAAGCACCGGTGAGATTCACCAATCGCTAGAAGGCGAAGAAGAGCACGGCAGCAGCGCTGTCAAGGCCACCATGGCCGCCATCATCTTGCAAATCATGGTGATTGACTTGGTGTTCTCACTCGACTCCATCATCACCGCCGTGGGCATGGTGGACGAGGTGGCCATCATGATTGCAGCCGTCATCGCATCTGTCGGCTTGATGATGGCATTTGCCTCTGGCATTGGTCGCTTTGTGTCGAACCACCCTTCGATCAAGATGCTGGCTCTCACTTTTTTGGTCGTCGTGGGTGTGGTATTGATGGCGGAAGGCTTGGGCCACCATGTGCCGAAGGGCTACATCTACTTCGCCATGGCGTTCTCGGTGATTGTGGAAATGCTCAACATTCGCTTTCGCAAGCGCGCCAAAAAAGTCGTGCAACTGCATCAGCACCTGCCTTAATCTGCATTCATGGGGCCTCGTGCTGTATACAAGCGCACGGCGTTGGTTACTAAAATCGTTTTGAAAACAAGACCTTTTAGACAAGCACCATGCCAACCTCAGAGGCCTCCGCCAACCCACTCAGTTTTCACATGCAAGCCTTGCTCGTGCTTGCATGTGGCATATCCTATTTTTATGCGTTCAAGCTGAATTTGTATTGGTTTGATTGGTTTGAGTTTTCTCATGGCACCAATTGGGTTTTCATTCCCAGCGGTTTGCGACTGTTGTTTGTTTTGGTCTTGGCCCGCACGGGCGCCATTGGGATTGGCCTCAGCTCTATCGCCATCAACTACAGCATGGGCAACCCAGACACCCATCTGTTCAACGTCATCACGGGTCTTATCTCGGGCGGTGCACCTTATGTGGCACGCCATCTGTCCTTCGCTTGGTGTGGCCTTGATTCGCATTTGGCGAATTTAAATGCACACACGCTTTTCAATATTTCCATCGTGTTTGCGGTCGTCAATGCCGTGATGCACCAACTTTGGTTTGTCTGGAATGGACACACCGAAAACTTCATCACCAGCACACTGGCCATGATCGTTGGCGATTGGTTTGGTACCGTGTTGGTCTTAGCTACAGCCAGTTTGGTCATCAAGCTCTTCCAAACCAAACAGCACACCCCACTTTGAAGATGAGCCAGTCACTGTCATCACTGACTCAAAGCGAATGACGTTCTAAATTCAGTCTCTTATCTCTAAAAAGTTTTGCGCAAGCATCAACGACTTTTGTGTCGTAAATAGTACCCTGCCCCTTGGCCAACTCCTCAAGAGCTTTGTCGATTCCGAGAGCCGCTCGATAAGGGCGATGTGAGGACATGGAGTCAACCACATCAGCAACCGCAATGATTCTGGCGCCCAAATCAATCGCATCCCCCTTAAGGCCTCGCGGATATCCTGACCCATCCATGCGTTCATGATGCTGACGCACCATTTCAGCAATTGGCCATTCAAACGGAATCGCCTTGAGCAATTCGTAACCAGCCTCCGCATGCGTTTGAATGAGTGAAAATTCAAGCGGAGAGAGTTTGGTGGGTTTTGACAAGATCTCTGCAGGAACACCGATTTTTCCAACATCGTGAATGATGGCTGCCAATCGAATTCCCTCGACTTGATCAGCACTCAACTGCATTTCAGAAGCAATGGCCACAGCAATATCGGCCACATGTCTTTGATGGCCTGCGGTATAGGGATCGCGTAATTCCACAGTGGCGGCAATGGCGCCAACAGCACTGATCAGCGCCTCATATCGTTTTTTGCGTTCACGTATACCCATGATGCCAAATGCCAAAGCCTTGCCTAACTCCTCTAACAAGGCGAGTTCATCCGCATCAAACGAGTTGGCTTCTGCTGCGTAAACCATCAAAGCTCCCATCGCGCCAGCATCGTCGGCAATGGGTATGGCAATACTCGCTTGATAACCCATCTTGATCGCGGCGTCACGCCAAGGCAGCATGGCAGGGTTGGTCAAGAAGTTCTGATTCACAACCGTTCGAACTTCGCGAATTGCGATTCCGGTCGGACCCTGTCCGTACGCATCATTCGCCCAACTTATTTTGATATTTTTTAAGTAATCACCGACCACCCCTTCTTGAGAAACAGGGTGAACCCATTTTTTCTTATCCGTATCTGCCAGCCCAATCCAGGCCATCTTGTATCCCGCATCAACGGCTAGGCGACACACATCAGAAAACAAAGGCGTCTCATCTTGAGCTCGAGCGACCGCATGATTTGTACGGATCAATAAGTTAAAGGCACGTTTGATCTTTTGATCTTCAGATTCAATCGTCTTCAGTGGACTGATGTCGTCATACATGCCCAGCACACCGATGACATTTCCTTGCTGATTTCGGAGAGGCATTTTGTTTTTATGCATCCAAAACCTGAGTCCGTGAAGGTCATTTAGCGGTTCTTCATCTGCCTGAAACGGCAACTCTCTCGCAATGACCTCTTGATCGTGTGCGCACAACACGGCAGCATTTGCAGACCATGGCAAATCAAAATCTGACTTACCAATGATGTCTGCGGGACAGCTCAAGCCTGCATCTTGCGCAAATGCCGCATTGCATCCTAAGTAACGAGAGTCTCTGTCTTTCCAAAAAACACGCAAGGGGAGCTGATCCAAAATGAATTGGAATTGGTCAGGAGAAAATTCAGCAGGCATTTTGTCGCGCATTGGGTGCCTCCTTTGTCTGATTGGATTATGAGCTTCGCGCGCTGAAATAGTTCTTTGAAACAAAGAAAAAGGGCTCGGAAATTTCCGAGCCCTTTGACGTGTTGGCACTATGGTCCAGCACAGGTTTGATCTGTCAGATCTCCTTGCCCATGACCCAGTTAGGCACGCTCGTCACAATTTCTGGAAAGATTGTGATCAACGCAATGGCGAGGATCATGCAACCAAAAAATGGCAACGTCATTCGCGCGATTCGATTGCTGTCAATGCCTGTCATGTTTTGCAACACGAACAGATTAAAGCCAACGGGCGGCGTGATCTCTGCAATTTCAATCAGCATGATGATGAAGATGCCGAACCACACCAAATCGAAACCTGCTTTTTGAATCATGGGCAGCACAACCGCACTGGTCAGAACAATCATCGAGATTCCGTCCAAGGCTGTACCTAGTACGAGATAAATCACCACCAATACGGCAATTAAACCGAAGGGGGAAAGATCCATGCTCTGTACAAATTCCGCCAATTCACGCGGTATACCTGTAAAGGCCATGGTCTTGGTGAGAAACGCAGCGCCCGCCAAAATGAACATGATCATGCAGCTGATACGTGTGGCACCTGCCAAACCTGCCCAAAAATTCTCCCAGTTCAAGCTTCGTCCGGCTGCGGCAATTGCGAGTGAACCCACAACACCCCAAGCTGCACATTCGGTCGCTGTAGCCAATCCGCTCACCAGCACCCAAACGATGAACACAATCAGTAAGCCACAAGGAATGAGACTGCCTGAGCGGCGAAGTTTCTCGGCAAATGTTGTCGGGGCCTCAGGAGGAGGAACGCGATCGGGGTTTCGAATACTCCACCATGCGATGTAACCAGAGAACAAACCCATCAGCAAAAAGCCTGGCAAAAAGCCTGCCAAGAACAACCGGATCACACTTGCATCCGCGGCCACGGCATAAACCACCATCGTGATGGATGGAGGAATCAAAATTCCTAGACCACCGGCTGCGGAGAGCGAGCCAAGTGCGAGTCCTTTGTCATAGCCACGTCGCTCCAATTCAGGCAACGCAACTTTGGCGATCGTGGCGCAGGTTGCAGCAGAAGAACCAGAGACAGAGCCAAAAATGCCACACCCCAAAATGGTGGTATGCATCAGGCGCCCCGGTACTCGGTTTAACCATGGCGCCAAGCCGTCAAACATCTGCTCCGACAAACGCGTGCGGTACAGAATTTCACCCATCCAGATGAAGAGCGGCAAAGCCGCAAGTTCCCAGCTCGCTGTGGTTTCCCAAAAAGCCGTAAACAGGTTCATGCCAGGCTCTGTGTTTGTAAAAAAGGCCTGACCGACCCATCCCACAATGGCCAGAGTCATGGCGATCCAAACACCACCACTCAACATCAACAACATCAACAGCAGCAAAAATCCGCCAATTTCAAGCAAGCTCATCACAACTCCTCGGAAAAATCGCCACGTGCATGACGCTCTTCCACACGGACAACGTAGCTAGGCTTACCGCCGCGCAAAACGCAGACACACTCATCCACCACAGCCACAAACAAAATTGCGGCGCCAATCACAAAACTCAGTTGCGGAATCCACAACGGAATCGCAACCATGTTGCCTGCGATGTCGTTGAATTCCCAGCTCTGATAGGTGAAACGTGCAGCCCAAAAACTGAGATAAAAAATTGCCACGCTAGCCGTTGCCAAAGAAATAACTTCAAGCCAGTGTCGAAGTCGTGGCGACACTTTTTCTAGCAACAAAGTTACTCGTACAAAGTCACCATTTCTAAAGCTGTAGGCCATGCCGAAGAAGGCTGCGGCCGCACACAACCACGACACCACGTCATTGATCCAAGAGACGCGCCAATCTAGGCTTCGTCCCAAGGATGCGCCAACCATGAGCAACAAAATAATCAGGACACACAGGGAGGAGATCACGCCCCCCAGTGCATACAGACCATCCAAGCTGCGTCGCAGCCCAGAGGGTTGTGTAGAGTTTGCGATGCTCATGATCAACGCTTGTAATTGGCCAGCAATGCTTGGCCATCAGCGCCAGACTTCTCCAGCCATTCCGTGAGCATGGTGTCACCCACTTTTTTCATATCTGCTTTGAGTTGGGCCGATGGCTCAAGCACTTGCATGCCATTGGCCTTGAGTTTGACTTTCGATTCAGCATCGACGCGTTTGCTCGCAGCCAAACCACGTGTTTCTGCCGCAGCAGCAGCCGTCATCACGGCCGTTTGGGTGGCTTTATCCAAGGCATCAAATGCTTTGCGGTTAACGATCACCATGTTTTTAGGCAACCAAGCTTGAACGTCGTAGTAGTACTTGAGGTGCTCGTAAAGTTTGCTGTCGACACCTGTTGCGCCAGACGTCATGGTCGCCTCGACCACGCCAGTTGCCAATGCTTGGGACAGTTCTGCTGCTTGAACCGTCACAGGTTGCGCCTTCACCAAATCAGCGATACGCGCTGTGGCTGGGCTATACGCACGCCATTTGACACTCTTGAGATCAGCTGCTGATGCGAGGGGCTTCTTGGTGAAAATCCCTTGAGGTGGCCACGCCACAGCGTAGAGATAAACCAAGCCTTGATCAGCCAACTTTTTCTCAACCATGGGGCGTTGTGCAGCTTGCAACTTGATGGATTCGTCGTAGCTGTCCGCCAAAAACGGTAAGCCATCTGCGCCATAGATTTGCCATTCATTTTGCAAACTGGCTTGAATCACTTCACCGGCTTGCGCTTGCCCACCTTGAACGGCGCGCTTGATCTCTGTGGCTTTGAACAACGAAGCATTCGAATGCACGGTGATCTTGAGCTTGCCTGCTGTGGCCTTCTCCACATCGCTCGCAAACTGCGTCAAGTTTTCGGAATGGAAGTTATTCGCTGGATAGGCTGAAGCCAAATCCCATTTGGTCTGCGCCTGAGCCAACCCAACGGTAAGGCAGCTTGCTAGACCAAGAGCAGCGAGAGAAAGATACTTGCGCTTCATGAAACATCCCCAATCAGTAGTTAAGTTATGACGGATTAAATTTACCTTTTTATCAACGATTCATCATAGGTATATTCCCTAATCGTTGATAATTTGTCGACAATTTGATTTTATGATCATTGCAAATGCGCAACGCATCCAGCAACCAATAAGAGAGCATGTATGGCAAAGAAACCGAACATTGAGCAACATCCAAGTGTGCCGATCGTCTCATCGTCACACTTGGTATCTCCTCGAAGCGCCGAGATGAGCGAGTTCGAGTTTGGTCTGATCGTTGCAGGAAATGCATTTCACCGATGGATCATCCATTGCATGTCAGCCGCTGGATTGAAAGACCTCACACCACTTGACGTGTTAGTGCTTCACCACGTCTCTCACCGAGCACGAGACAAACGTTTGGCCGACATCTGCTTCATCATGAATGTGGAAGACACACACCTCATTAACTATTCCCTCAAAAAACTCCAAGGACTGGGTGTGGTGGCCTCACGCAAGAGTGGCAAAGAGGTGACCTACTCTTCAACCGCATTGGGAAATGAATATGTGCAGCGCTATCGTGAAATTCGTGAAAGCTGCCTCATCAACGCCTTGAAAGCGGATGAGGCTCTCAATCGTGACATTGGCGAATTGGCCAGACTATTGCGCGTGCTTTCTGGTGTTTACGACCAAGCCGCTCGGTCTGCTGCATCGCTGTAAACCAAACGATTGCGGCACATGGCGACACGACTCTTGGCACTTGGTGACAGCGCATGGACGGTGGAGTTCGGCACGACCATTAGCACTGAACTGAATGCGCAGGTGATGGCCTTCGCAAATCGAATCGCGCAAGCACGCCAAGATGAGCCACTGTTCGCAACAGTTACAGATGTAGTGCCCACGTTTCGCTCTCTGACGGTGCACTTTTCTGCGCAAACGACAGATGCCGATGCGCTGGCAACACAACTCTTAGCGCTGGCGCAAGACAACCAACAGCAGGCCATTGTGGGTAAACACTGGCGTTTGCCCGCGTGCTTTGACTCGAGCTTTGCACCCGATCTGTCTGCTTGGGCGCAGGCAAAACACATGCGCGAAGACCAACTCATTCAACGCATGTTGGACACCCCATTTCGCGTTTACATGATTGGTTTTTTGCCTGGATTTCCTTACATGGGAGGCCTGCCGCCTGAACTGGCCATGCCTCGGCTGACAAGCCCTCGCCAACGTGTACCCGCCAACTCGATTGCGATTGCAGGAGAAATGTGCGCGGTCTACCCTTGGGAAAGTCCAGGGGGTTGGAACTTAATTGGCAAAACCCCTGTTCAGTTGTTTGATCCACGCCAAATCGAGCAACCCGCCATGCTGGCCGCTGGCGACATGGTCAGTTGGTACGCCATTGGCACAGCCGAATACGAACACCTTCTCTCGCAATGCTGCAACGGTGAACTACCGCGTGAAACATTTCTTTCAACAGGAGTTGTCCAATGAACAGGACGTCTCAAGGGATGATCGAAATTCTGCAGCCGGGTATCGGCACCACCGTCCAAGACCGAGGGCGTGCAGGACACCGCCATGAGGGCATTCCTTTGTCGGGGTGGTTAGATGCCCCCTTGGCAGAAGCTGCCAATGCCTTGGTGGGAAATGCGGGCGGCGAAGCCGTGCTGGAGTTACGCGGCATGGGCACTGAGCTACGCATTAAGTCGGGGCCCGTACGCATCGCATTAACAGGCGCCATTGGCGCCAAATGGTTAAGCCAAGACGGAACGATCACCGCCTTGCCAGCTTGGCAAAGCGCCACCCTACAAACTGGTGACCGATTGACACTAGGCATCGCCGAAACAGGTTGCGCTTATCTGGCAGTGGCCAGTGGTCTTCGATTGCCCACACAACTCGGCAGTCAATCGAGCTATTGGCGCGCGGGGCTAGAAGGATTGCAAGGACGCGCATTTCGTCCAGGTGATTTGTTGCCTTGCAGCACGTGGACTGCATCTGATTTTCGTGAGTGGCGCAGCCCTGAGCCATGGACGCACCACGCCGATCCGATACGTGTGATTTTGGGTCCACAGCAAGATCACTTCTTACCCGAATCGATTGCTTCATTTCAAAACAATGAATGGGAAGCGACGGTTGAACAAGATCGCATGGGCCTCAGACTACGTGGCACGGCCTTAACCCACATCAGCACTGCTGCGACCGACATCGTCTCCGATGCGGTGACACCAGGCGCCATCCAAGTGCCGGCCAATGGACTACCGATTGTGTTGTTAGCCGACAGCCAGACCGTGGGCGGCTATCCCAAAATTGCCACTGTGATTCAGGCGGACTTGCCCAAGCTCGCCCATTTGAAACCGGGATCTCGGCTACGCTTTCAAAGCGTGACGGGCACTCAAGCTCGACACGCACTACAAGAACAACGCGAGGCGTGGATGCAATGGCTTGCAACGCGTGAATCGTTTTTACCGCCTGGGTTGATTGATGAACAGGCGCTCTACAGCTGCAACCTTGTGAGTGGCATGTTGCGCGCAGAACTTTGATTGGAATCACGACTATGACAACTCGTCGCATCAACCTCAATGCCGACTTAGGCGAGAGCTTCGGCGCTTGGAAAATGGGTGACGATACAGCCCTATTGCAGATTGTCAAAAGCGCCAACGTCGCTTGCGGCTTCCACGCAGGCGATCCCACTGTCATGCAAGACACCGTTCGCCAAGCCATTGCCCAAGGCGTGAGCATTGGTGCACATCCTTCCTACCCAGACCTTCAAGGGTTTGGACGACGCGTGATGCAGATGTCTGCCAAGGATTTGGAAGCAACCCTGCTCTATCAGATCGGTGCATTGCAAGCGATTGCGGCTGCAGAAGGCGGACGTGTCAGCCATGTGAAACCACACGGAGCTTTGCACAACGTTGCGTGTGCGGATGAGGCCGTGGCATCCACAGTGGTGAAGGCCTTGCGCAAGCTAGATCCATCCATGATCTTGCTCGCCCCAGCCTACTCCATCCTCGCGAAAGCGGCGGAAGACGCAGGCCAACCTGTTCGGTATGAAGTGTTCGCTGATCGAACGTATCTAGATGATGGACAACTCACGCCTCGGTCTCGCGAGGGTGCGGTGATTCACGACAGCCAAGCATGTGTAGAACATGTGCTGCGGATGCTCAACGCTCACGCCATCGTGACAGCCAACGGCCTTCATCTGCCATGTCGCATCGACAGCATCTGTGTACACGGCGACGGACCTGAAGCGGTGGCAACGGCGCAAGCGATCCGTTTGGCACTTGAAGCGGCAGGCTATACCCTTGAACCACTTTGCAACTTGGGGAGCCATCGATGAGTACGCAAAATCATGCTTTACCGTCTTACCTTGATCCGCAGCACTTAGGCCCTTGGGGCATTTATTTGGAACAGATCGATCGGGTCACGCCTTATTTAGGTTCGCTTTCGCGCTGGGTAGAAACGCTCAAACGCCCCAAGCGCATACTGATCGTCGATGTTCCCATTGAGCTAGACAACGGTACGGTGGCTCACTTCGAGGGCTACCGTGTGCAACACAACACCAGTCGTGGCCCCGGCAAAGGCGGCGTGCGTTTTCACCAAGATGTGACGCTTTCCGAAGTCATGGCTCTATCGGCCTGGATGTCCGTCAAGAACTCAGCGGTCAACCTACCTTTTGGGGGTGCCAAGGGGGGCGTTCGGGTGGATCCCAAAACGCTATCGCGTGGTGAACTCGAACGCGTCACACGTCGCTACACCAGTGAGATCGGCATCATCATTGGGCCCACGCGCGACATTCCAGCCCCCGATGTGAACACGAATGAACAGATCATGGCCTGGATGATGGACACCTACTCCGTGAATGAAGGTGCCACCGCCACCGGCGTCGTCACTGGCAAACCCATCGCCCTAGGTGGATCGCTTGGCCGCAAAGAAGCCACGGGTCGAGGCGTTTTTACCGTTGGCGAAGAAGCCGCGCGACGCATTGGATTGAACCTGCAAGGTGCCCGCGTCGCCGTGCAAGGCTTGGGCAATGTAGGCGGCGTGGCAGCGAAGCTCTTTGCAGAAGCTGGCTGCCGTATTGTTGCGGTGCAAGACCATGTCAGCACCCTTTATTGCGAGGCAGGTTTCGACGTCACTCAGTTACTGGCGTATGTGGCACAACACGGCTCAGTGAAAGGTTTTGCACCCGCCGAGTCGCTTGAGACTGACCAATTCTGGCAAATGCCGTGTGACATCCTCGTGCCCGCTGCACTTGAGCAACAAATCACCGCCGCAAACGCGCACCAAATCCAAGCGAAACTGATCATTGAAGGCGCCAACGGCCCGACCACGCCTGAAGCAGACGACATCCTCGCCGAACGCGGTGTGTTGGTTGTGCCAGACGTGATCGCCAATGCAGGTGGCGTAACCGTGAGCTACTTCGAATGGGTACAGGATTTTTCCAGTTTCTTCTGGGACGAGGATGACATCAATGCACGCCTCGTGCGTCTGATGCGCGAAGCATTTACGGCGGTCTGGCAGACAGCCGACACACACCATGTGAGCCTGCGCACGGCAACATTCATCATCGCTTGTACGCGCATGCTGCAAGCGCGCGAGCTGAGAGGTTTGTACCCTTAACAAAGAAAAAAGCCCGTAGTCAAAAACTACGGGCTTTTTATTTTGGTGGTGTTGAGGTGCCAAATTACTGCCTTTCTATTTCGCTTACTTAGTAGGTCAGCGTAAATCAGCGTGTGTGCATGACATTGCACTTCAGTTAACTTGCACCGACATGGTGCTTTTTTGATGCATCTAAGTTGATGGCCGCTTTGCAGCGATTGCAGTCAGTCGGAGGTTTGCGCCTGGCTCACGCTGAGTGTCACGAAGCGGTCGTTCGACTACTTCAGCCGCAGTGCCTGCTTCCACTCAGGCGCCTGCCACTCCCAGACGTGAACCTCCTCGAACGTCTTGGGCAGGAGCAGGCGACCAATCTCGATGCTCGCCGACAGCGGAGTCGCCGGATAGATGTGTACGACTCGGACGCCAGCAGCAAAGAGGTACTGCAAGAACGCGTTGAAGCTCGTACGGAACTGCTGAAGGTGCTCGTCTTTGCGGATGATGCCGCGGCCCGGAGCCCTCGCCTCGAACTCGACGACCACGCGTCCAACGGGATGCTGAGCCCTGCCGGAGATGCTCACCACCACTGACACCTCGCGAGGAAGTGTCGCGGGCACGTTGTAGGCGTACTGCGGCTCAGGGCAGGCATTGCGGGTAGGCGATTTGATCGACGCCACCTTCTTTTAAAATATTGAAGATGGCAGCCAACAACTCATTGCGAACCTGCTCGACACTCAAGCCACGCTCCAGCGCAGAAAACGTCATGTCTGACTTACCAGCCAACAAGCACATCTCGGCAACGGCCAGCACGTTGGCACTGGCTTTACGGATGTCATGACTGGCAGCTGCTGCAGATGCAGCGGCAACTGCTGGTTGAACCACTTCAGTGGCTTCATCCTTTGGAGCATCAGCGCCAGCAGGTGATTCAGTTTCTTGATGAGACTCTTGTGGATTCGCATCCTCAGGAACCACAACGGTGGAAGTGGTGGCGACAGCTTCTGCCGATTCATTGACTGCAGGCGGTCCGGATGACTGCGGTGATGCTTGAGACATCAATTTCTCCTTTGAAAGAACTGGATCGGGAAGTGAGACTTCCATCTCGCGCCCCGATCCAAACGATCGCGCGATGGCAGATTTGCGTTGTTGGACTTCAAGCGCCAGCGCGCGCAAGGCGTCGTCTGCCGTGCCAATAGCATCAGCAAATCCAGCCTCAATAGCGTCCCCCGCGTAGAAGAGTCCTGCTTGTGTGTCTCGCACGGCCTGCGCATCCAACCCTCGGTTGGTTGCCACCGTTGAGACAAACATCTCGTAGAGCCGATCCACTTCCGTCTGCAGCGCTGTGGACGCTTCGTTGGAGAGTGGCAAGTGCGGCGAGAGGTCGTTTTTGCGGTCACCTGCGTAGATGGCCGTGTATCGGTAGCCATCAAGCGCATCGCGCTGCGTTTGATCCACGTGCAGTGCAATCACACCAATGGAGCCCACACCACCTGTGCGCGTCAGAAAGATGCGCTCAGCACTACAAGCAATCGCGTACGCGGCAGATAACGCATCGTCATTGGCCACTGCCCAGATGGGCTTGGCGCTTCGCGCACTCACGATTTCGTCGGCCAGATCGAACGCCCCGCCCGCCTCACCACCAGGTGAGTCAATATCAAGCAGCACAGCGTCCACATTGGGATCGTTGATCGCCGCATTGATTTGCGCGCTGATGGAGGCATAACTGGTCAGACCAGAAGCTGCATCCATGGCCCCCGTGCGTCTCACCAGCGTCCCTAGGATGCTGATGACTGCGATGTTGGGTACTTGAAGGTCTGTGCGCATCACACGCTCAGGAGGAGAGATTTGCGCCAGCTGCGCAGAGGCTTCTGGAACGACCATGCCCATTCGTGGCCCCACCACCGAGAGGATGACCTCAAGCTTGCGGGGATGAATGAGCAAAGGCGTGCCAAAAACCCGAGAAGCCAGATACGGCATCGTCGGAAGATTTGTCATAGGACCTCTGAGTTAAGAGATGAAAAGAACCGTGTCTAGGTTTCTTGGTCCACCATCGGCGCTTCAGGCACATCTGGTGGATGGGTTGGAGCCACTTGGTTAGTAGCTCCGTTACGTGCGACCAAGCGAGGATCGGTGTCAAGCACCAAGCCCAGCGAATCGGCGCGTCCGTTGTCTGCGGCGATCTCTCGGTCGATGGATTCCGCGTCGTAGCCGTAGGACGAAATAGCTTCTGAGCGACTCATCAAGCCAGAGCGGATGGCCAACTGCATGGCCTTGAACTCTTTCTCGGGATCCACCCATTGCCAGCCTTGCGGGATCCACTTAGCCGCTTGGTACTCGCGCGCTTTGGTTAGGTAGTTGGGCAAATCAAGCTTGCCCTCGAGCACCGCTTGCTGCATCCATGCGCGCCAGATCGGGCGACACAACTGATGCACGATCACGCCGTGCTGCAAGGTCTCACAGCGACGCCGAAACTCCAACAGTCCAGCCCGGATGGATGAGTAGTTCACTTGGGTCAAGTCACCCGTGAGCATCTCAAACGTGATGCCCATGGCTGCGGCCACCGCTCTGAACTGCTGACGCATGAACTCGGCATAGCTCGACCCCACATCCGCAGGTGTAGAGAACTTGATGTCCTCACCAGGCTCCAAGATCTGCAATGTTCCGGGCTCCATGCCTGCCAAGGCCACACCGCTCTCATCGGCATCACCCTCGCCCAAGAGGTTGTCCTCAGGGGCCATGCGGGTGATGAAACCCGCAAACATGGCAGCCGTCTTCTTGCGCACCAGCTCAGCGTCGTCGTACTGGTCCAGCTCATTGAGCTTGACCAACGCTCTGGCAAGCCAAGGCTCACCCCGAATCTGTCCCGGTCGAAGTGGTCGGTACAGATGCACGATTTCAGCCGCATCCACCCGGACCAAATCAAGACTACCCGTACCTGACATAGGCGCCAGCATTCCGTCATTGGGGTGCGCGCGGTACAGGTGGTACGCCACCCGTCGGCCCAAGAGGTCGAACTCAATGCCCGCTCGAATCACATTGCCGTTGGGCAAGTCTTGATTCAGGCTGATGGGTAAATGCTCTGCTTCGAGCACTTGGAGCTGAAACGCCACAGACAGGTTGTCTTCTGCTCTTCGGTAGCGCATGCGCACAAACGCCTCACCACCTTCGAGCATGGCGCGTGTGGCCAAGCCTTGAAGGCCATAGAAGTCGGTGAGCCCCGCCGCATCGGCATCCTCACACCAGCTCCACCACAGGGCATGCACTGCCTCGCGCTGGGGTTGGTCTTGAATCATGCTTTGCGGCTTGATGCCCGTGCCAATTGCGTTGGCCACAAAGGCTTCAATTCCTGCAGCGGCCCAAGCGTTGCGACGCACAAGATCACGGCTCTTGGTACGCAGCTGGTCTTGGGTAAGCGCCAGCGCTGAGACAGCACCCGGATTGCCCGGATTCCATTTCAGCGCGCGCCGTCCCATCCCCGCGCCGTCATAGACCGGAGTGTTGCCAAACATCCGGCGTTTGATGGTGTTGATCCAACTCATCACAACCCCTTAGACGTTGTAATGCGGATCTGGCGAGACTTGCGCTTAACAAGGAATAGTTTTCCTGCTGAATGGTGCAAGCAAGAGAAATTATTTCAATGCATTCAAACTGCCTTAGCATCTGAATAGGCTTTCGTTACTGCCCCTGAAATTACCGGAAATATTCTGAGCGAAAAACAACCAAAATATCTAACTATGCAGTGGTTGACAAGAAACTCTTATCCTGCTGATTGGTGCAAGCAAGAAAGTATTTCAGTTCTTGTAAAAGATTTAATGATTTCAGAAATATTTTTCTAAAAATCTAGTTAAACATCTATTTAACTACGAGTACTTTACAGTCCTCAGCGCTTACACGACTGAAGACTTTTTACGTGCCAACCAAAGCAAGCCCGCGCCTGTGATCAACACAGGCACCAACGAACCCCAGTTGAGCCAAGCCCAACCTTGCGTTGTCACCAAAGCACCCGAAGCAAACGAGGTGAAGGCCATGGTGGCAAACACGCAAAAGTTGATGGCGGCTTGTGCGCGATTTCGCTCTTGTGCCGTGTAGGCCTGCATCGACAGCGTGGTACTGCCTGTGAACAAAAAGTTCCAGCCCACGCCCAATAAGAACAAAGCCAATAAAAATTGGTGTAAGTCCACACCCGACAACGCAATCACAATACACGCGATGTTGAGCATCACGCCAGCGCCCATGATAGGCAGAACACCAAAGCGTTTGATCAAGTGCCCAGTCACAAAGCCAGGCGCGAACATACCAATGACGTGCCACTCCAGCACCCACGCTGTGTCATCGAACGGGAAACCACACACCTGCATGGCCAAAGGCGTGGCAGCCATTAACAAGTTCATCACACCGTAACCCAAAGCTGCCGCCATCGCAGCCACCACAAACACAGGCTGACGCATGATTTGCCCCAAGGGGCGGCCACCTGTGTCATCCGATTTAACAACGGATGCAGGAGGAAAGTTGATGAAACTCATCACAGCCATCGACAATACCGCCACCACCATCAGTGCCACATACGCGCCTGCGAAAGGCATGCCAAACAAACTCTTGGTTTGAATGGCCAAGTTCGGACCAATGACCGCACCGATCAAACCACCTGCCATCACCAAGGACACTGCCTTCTCGCGATAGTCAGGTTTACACAGCTCTGCCGCAGCAAAGCGGTACAACTGACCATTGGCACTGTAGTAACCCGCTACCACCGTGGCCGCAACCAACAACCAGAAAGATTGCGAGAGGACAGCAAACGCACCCAACGCAGCTGACAGCAACGCCACCAACAAACCCAATTGAAACGAGCCCTTGCGGCCAAAGTGCTGTTGAGACTTTGCCACCAAGCCTGTGCTGAGTGCACCACCCACCACATAGCCCATCACAGGCAAAGTGGCCATCCATGCCTCAGGAGCCAAACTCAACCCCACCAAACCATTGATAGCAATGAAGGTGACGTTATTGGTCAGGAATAAGCCTTGCGCGATAGACAGCAATACAAGATGACGGTTCATAAATACCTAGAAAATTAAAGTGAGCAACCCAGCCGACATCGCCAAACCATGTACCACTGCTGCGACGATGGTCAGCACAATCGGAGGCGTCAAACGAGCGGGTTGATCTGCATTTTTGTGCAAAAGCACAAAAGCCCACAGCGACAAGGGCATAGACGCTAAGCCCCACAGCGCAGGCTCTGGGTGAATGAACAACCACACACCTGCTAACAGCCACGCATAAGCGAGCGAAGCAAAAGCAAAATATACCCAAGCTGCCCTTCGTGACCCCAGACGAACCACCAAGGTGCGCTTGCCTACTTGGACATCTGCCTGTGCATCTGGGAAGCCATTGATGACCAAAATGTTGCCCACTAACAAGGCAAAGCTGATAGCCACAGCAGCCGGAATGACAAAGAACTGGCCGCGTTGCACATAGTCCGCACCGATCACCACTAAGCCCCAAGTCAGAGCCACGGTGAACTCACCGAGTCCACGCTTCATCAAAACTAGGGGTGGCGCAGAGTAACCCCACCCCAACAACAAACCCACCATACCTAAGACAATCAAACCACCGCCAGTTTGAACGGCAAGCCACAAACCGCATGGGATCAAAAACAAAATCAATGCCTTGGCTAAATCCTGTGTATCTTGCACGGTGACATGACCGTTTTGAATCAAGCGTGCACCTCCGGTGAAAGGAAACAAGCCTTGCGTATTGGCGTCATCTGCGCCATTCAATGCATCGTGATAGTCGTTCAACACATTGGCAGCGGCATGCATGAGAACAGCCAACACCACCGTGGTCAATGCAGTCCATACGTTGGGCCCATGGCCACACGCAGCAGCCACAGCGATACCCAACACACACGCCACAGCTGTGATGACCAAGAAGCCGGGACGGGTCATCTGCACCAGCGTGCGCCAGGGCAGCAGCGCAGAGGAAGTGTCAGTCAATGAAGATGTCAATTAACGCGGTACCAAGAAGACCGATTTCTCATGGATCTCATCGGTCCCTGATGTGTCTTTGATGTCGAACACAATCTTGTGCGAACCCGCTTCTGCTGAACCGTAAGGGATGGTCACGCTCAACACCACCCAATGCGCTTGGGCTGAGGCCACTTTGACTTCTGTCTCGGTAGCAATTTGAATGCCTTGCATCCCATTGACTGAGAGTTGGAACGTTTTGTCTTTTTCAGAGGCATTCATCACTTGCAAGCGGTAGATGTTTTCTATGCCACCGTTCTCAGTGATACGTGCCAACGTGGCACGATCGCGCACCACATCCACCTTAAATGGTGTACGAATAGCTAATGACACTCCCACCGCAATGATGATCGTCATCAAGATGGATGTGTAAATCAGCACACGCGGGCGCAACACACGGATCAAGGTTTGCTTGGTTGTCCATTTATTGGCCATCGCGTTTTGTGTGGTGTAACGCACTAAGCCTTTGGCATAGCCCAGTTTGTCCATCACGGTGTCACACACATCGGCACATGCACCGCAGCCAATGCATTCATACTGCAAGCCATTGCGGATATCAATACCAGTGGGGCAAACCTGTACACACAGTGAGCAATCTACGCACGAGCCTAAGTTAGCAGCGACCAAATCTGTTTTCTTGGAACGGGCACCACGTGGCTCGCCGCGTTCAGCGTCATACGTGACGATGAGGGTGTCATGGTCAAACATGGCGCTTTGGAAGCGTGCATACGGGCACATGTACTTACACACTTGCTCACGCATGAAGCCTGCATTGCCATAAGTAGCAAAAGCGTAGAAGAACACCCAGAAGGCTTGCCATGGACCAAAGCTCCAAGCGACGGCCGTGGCTAACAATTCTTGAATGGGCGTGAAGTAACCGACAAAGGTGAAGCCCGTCCACAGCGACAACACAATCCACACGGTGTGTTTATAGACTTTCTTGCTGAGCTTTTTCACAGAAAAATCTGCATCATCCAAACGCATACGCGCAGAACGATCGCCCTCAATCTTGCGCTCGATCCACAAGAAGATTTCGCTGTACACCGTTTGTGGGCAGGCATAGCCACACCACAAACGTCCAGCCACCGCGGTAAACAAGAACAGCGACAAAGCGGAGATGACCAGCAAGCCCGTCAAGTAAATGAAGTCTTGCGGGTACAGCACCAAGCCAAAGATGTAGAAGCGGCGCGCTTCTAAGTCAAACAAGACCGCTTGACGCGTGCCCCACTCCACCCAAGGCAAACCATAAAACACGACTTGCGTGATGGCTACCGTGATCCAACGCCAATAGGCAAAGATGCCTTCGACCGAACGTGGGTAGATTTTTTTAGCCGCTGCATAGAGCGACACCATTTCTTCGCTGTCCTCGGCGGGCACAGCTTGAATAGGAATGATTTTTTTAGGCTCTTGGTGGTCGGTAGTCATAGCAGTCAATCATGATCTAAAAATTAAGCCAATGTGTCCCAAGCCTTGAGGGCTTCAGCGGAATACATCAACGCTGGGCCGCCACCCATGTAAACGCAAATAGTCAGCATTTCTTCCAGCTCTTCGCGGGTGCAACCCAATTTACGCAAAGCCTTGACATGAAAGCCTACACAGCCTGAGCAGTGCTGAGTGATACCAATGGCCAACGCAATCAGTTCTTTGTTCTTGGCACTGATCGTGCCCTCTGCCATAGAAGCGCGAGCCAACTGACCAAAGCCTTGCATGGCTTCGGACTGTGATTTGCGAAATGGGGTGAGGCACTCGTTGATGCCTTGCATTAAGTTGGCGTGATCAAACGTACTCATCGTTCATCCTTCTTCAATTACTTCAGTTTCTGACCCGCGCTATCAAACACTTCCACAGTGATGGGAATGCCTTGACGGACACTTTGGGTCACTGTGCAAAACTCTTCAAACTGCTCCAGCACATGGCTCAACTGTTCAAGAGATGCTGCCAATACCCCCATGCGAATCTGAGCTGTCATGTGCAACACACGCAAACGGTTGTCGTCATTGCGTCCTACCTCGGCCGTCACCACGCATTGAATGGGTTCTGGCACTTGCTTGAACTTACGAAATGCGAACAACAAAGAATCCGACAAGCAGTTGCCCACTGCAGCGCAAAGCATTTGCACGGGCGAAGGTCCTAAGCCAGTACCTAACGGTGCAGGCTCATCGCTGGTCAGCAACGGCACGTCATTACCAAATGCTATGTCGAAGCGGTAGTCATTGCGTTGCGATAGCTCAACGCGTATGGTTTTTCCTGTCATATGTCAGTCCGTTTATTCAAAGGATGGTTGTGCCGGCTTGAAGACCTCGTGGCCTGCAGCCACCCAAGCATCCACACCACCCGCAATAGATCGCACATGGGTGTAACCCATATCAGCCAACGATTTGGCGCTCAATGCAGCGCGGCCACTGGTTTTGCAATACAGCACGATGTTCAGGTCACGCGGCTGCATCTTGGGGTTGCCCGCCATCTTGAACTCCAACATGCCGCGCGACATATGGACAGCACCTGGCAGATGGCCAGCTGCGTATTCGTCGACTTCACGCACATCAATCAGCACATCGCAGGTTTGAATCGCAGCAACAGCTTGCTCAACCGAAATTTCTTGGACAGTTTGTTTGGCTTGAACGACCAGATCGTGAGCGGTTTTCATACTGATTTCCTTGTTGTAGAGAGGCGTTTTTTAGGCGCAGCCACCATCGGCCAAGCCTGTTCTAAATGTTGTTGGGTGATGCGGTCGCACACCAAATCGCACAGCGTATAAATGGTGGGATCTGCGATTTGGTAGTACACGCTGGTACCACGGCCTTCACGCTTAACGAAGCCTTGCTGCATCAACACCGCCAAGTGGCGCGACATATTGGCAGCCGTGTAGCCACAAGCCTCAGCCAACTCGCCCACGTTGTGCTCGGTTTCGCGCAGCAAATTCAGGATGCGCAAGCGCGTGGGCTCGGCCAGCGCTTGAAAGTAGTTCGCCACACGGTCGATGGCTTGCTCTGGAAGTTGGGTCATGTGCAAATTGTAGATCTATTTAAGTGATTGATTATTTAATTGTTTAGTTAAATAATCAGTCAATTATTTATAGAATAGCTAGCATGACTGATTCAAAACTCCGCATCTCTGGGCAATTGGCCCGAATGTTTCAAGCTTCACAGATCACGCCGCTCCTGGCACTGGTGTGCTTTCTGCTCGGTGTATTCGCCGTCTTAGTAACGCCGCGTGAAGAAGAACCGCAGATCAACGTGACCATGGCCAATGTGCTGATCCCCTTCCCGGGCGCATCCGTGAAGGATGTGGAGCAAATGGTGTCCGGCCCTGCCGAGCAAGTGCTGTCTCAAATTGCCGGTGTCGAACACGTCATGTCAGTCTCGCAACCCGGCATGTCAGTGGTGACCGTGCAATACAAGGTGGGCGTGCCGCGCACCGAAGCCTTAGTCCGCTTGTATGACACGGTCAACTCACATGCCGACTGGCTACCCAGAGGTTTGGGCGTGTTGCAACCCCTCATCAAACCCAAAGGCATTGACGATGTGCCCATCGTGTCGCTCACTTTGCATGGCAAGGACACGAACCTGAGTGCCTTTGAACTGGAGCGCATTGCTCAAAACATTGAGATCGATTTGAAACGCGTCAAAGGCACACGCGAGGTCACCACCGTGGGCGGCCCATCACGCGCCATTCAGATTGACATCGACCCAGCACGCATGCAAGCCGCTGGCATCACAGTGCCTGAGCTGCGCATGGCTTTGCAAGCGGCGCATTTAGGTGCACCGGTGGGTGATTTATTGGTAGGCCAACAAGCCATCTCCATCGAGTCTGGTCCGTTCTTGAGTAGCGCCAAAGATGTGGCCAGTTTGGTGGTGGGCGTGCGTGCCGGTACACCTCTGCACGTCCATGACATTGCTCAAGTCCGTGATGGAGGCGCTCAAGCCAATACCGCCGTGTGGCATGGTGTGGCAGGTGACAAGCCAAGCATACGCACCGCAGTGACCATCGCCATTACCAAGAAGCCCGGCGAAAACGCCATTGAGGTAGCTGATGCTGTGTTGGCACAAGTGACCACACTCAAGCAAAGCAAGATCCCCCAAAACGTTGAAGTCACCACCACGCGCAACTATGGCGAAACCGCCAATGACAAAGCCAAGAAACTGATTCAAAAGCTGCTGTTCGCCACAGCCTCTGTGGTGGCCTTGGTGTTCATTGCATTGGGCCGCCGCGAGGCTGCCATTGTGGGTACTGCTGTGATCTTGACCTTGACGGTCACCCTGTTTGCCTCGTGGGCTTGGGGCTTCACGCTCAACCGCGTGTCGTTGTTTGCGCTGATTTTCTCGATTGGTATCTTGGTGGACGACGCCATCGTCGTGGTGGAGAACATCCACCGTCACCAAGGTTTGTTCCCTCACAAAACCCTCACACAAATCATTCCAGGCGCGGTTGATGAAGTGGGCGCACCCACCATCCTTGCCACCTTCACCGTCATTGCAGCTTTATTGCCTATGGCGTTTGTGACTGGTTTGATGGGTCCCTACATGAGCCCTATCCCAATCAATGCCAGCATGGGTATGTTGCTGTCGCTGGCTGTGGCCTTTGTGGTCACACCTTGGTTGGCACGCATTTGGATGAAAGCCGCACCAGCTCACGGCGGTGAGAATGACAGCGCATTCAAACAATGGCTCAAGCGTTTCTTCAATGGCGTGTTCACGCCTTTCTTGAACGAGCAGTCTGGCCAGAGCAACCGCTGGAGCCTAGGCGCTGCCGTGCTCGGCGCGATCGTGGTGTCGGTGGCCTTGCCAGTGACTGGCTTGGTTGCTTTGAAAATGCTGCCGTTTGACAACAAGTCTGAATTCCAAATCGTGGTCGACATGCCTGCAGGCACCCGCGTGGAAGAAACCGAAAAAGTCTTGCGTGCCTTGAGTGCTCACTTAGCTACCGTGCCAGAGGTGACGCATTACCAAGCCTACGCAGGCCTGAGCGCCCCCATCAACTTCAACGGTTTGGTGCGTCAATACTATTTGCGCAGCGGCGGCAACGTGGGTGACATCCAAGTCAACCTGCAAGACAAGCATTTGCGCAAAGCTCAAAGCCACATCATCGCCATGCGCGAGCGCCCTGCATTACAAGCCATTGGCAAGCAGTTCAACGCCAATGTGAAAGTGATTGAAGTGCCCCCCGGTCCACCCGTGTTGGCCCCCATCGTGGCCGAGGTGTATGGCCCCACAGATGAAGGGCGCAACCTTGTAGCCAAGTCGGTGCGTGCCCTCTTCAGCCAGCAAAGCGGTGTGGTCGATGTAGACGACAGCACCATCAGCGCAGCCCCGCGCCAAGTGCTGCTCATCAACCGCCAAAAGGCAGCGCAAATGGGCGTATCGCAACAAGCCATCGTCAGCACCTTGCGTGCAGCGTTGGCGGGCGAATCCACCGTGTATGCGCACGACCAAAACAAATACGCAGGCGCCATCGTCATTCGTTTGCCCAAGAGCGAGCAAGACTCGCTGGACAAATTGCTCAGCTTGGGTGTGCGTAACTCGCAACGCGAAATCGTGCCCATCCGTCAGCTGGTGAGCATCAGCGACACACAGCGCGAGCAACCCATTTATCACAAAGATTTGCTGCCCGTCACCTACGTGGTGGGCGACATGGCGGGCAAAGTGGATAGCCCCCTGTACGGCATGTTTGGCATGCGCAGCGGCCTGAACCAAATACAAACACCCAACGGCAAATCTGTGAATGAGTATTTCATCCAACAACCCGCTGACCCTTACCAACACTACGCCGTGAAGTGGGATGGTGAATGGCAAATGACTTATGAAACTTTCCGCGACATGGGCGCTGCCTATGCCGTGGGCTTGGTGCTGATTTATTTGTTGGTGGTGGCGCAGTTTGGCTCTTACCTGGTGCCACTCATCATCATGGCGCCGATTCCGCTCACCATCATTGGCGTGATGCCAGGCCACGCTTTGCTGGGTGCGCCCTACACCGCCACATCCATGATTGGCATGATTGCCTTAGCTGGCATCATCGTGCGCAACTCAATTTTGTTGGTGGACTTCATCCGCTTGCAAGTTTCGCAAGGTGTTGCACTGAAAGATGCCGTGGTGGCATCAGCCATCACCCGCGCTCAGCCCATTGTGTTGACCGGTTTGGCCGCGATGATGGGTGCATTCTTTATCTTGGATGACCCCATCTTCAATGGCTTAGCCATCTCTCTCATCTTTGGTATTTTTGTCTCAACCGCACTCACCTTATTAGTGATTCCGCTGCTCTATTTCATGGCTTTCAAGAACAAGCCAAGCTCAGTAATTTCTGGAGAATATGCATGAAACGCTTGCCACTCATCGCTGCCCTCACCCTTGCAGGCATCACCTCGGCCGCACACGCCGCAGACTTGATGAGCGCATGGCAAGCAGCCCTTGCACGTGATCCAGAAATTGCTGCCGCACGTGCCTTGCACGAACAAGCCGCATTCAGACAAGAACAGGCCAAAGCCTTGTGGGCTCCCACGGTGTCAGCTGGCGGTGCTGTGGGCTTAGGTGGTGCGGACAGCCGCACCAAAGGCGCAGAGGCCATGGGCCAAAGCGATGTCACATTCAAAACCAATGTCAACGCAGGTGCTTTGGCGCGTGCCAGCATCAACGCACAAAAAGCGTGGATCAGCCCCGAGCGCGAAGCACAAAGCAAACAGCTCGAACTCTCAGCCCAAATTGCCCAGGCGCAGTGGCAACAAGCCCAGCAAGCACTCATCATGCGCACTGCACAACGCTACTTTGATGTGGTGGGTGCCGAGCAAGCACTCACCGTGTTGCAACGCCAGCAAAAGGCGATGCAGCAAGCCGCAGCAGAAATCAACAAACGTCAATCCGTGGGCGATGCCAGCGTGATGGATGTGCAAGAGGCCAACGCCCGTGTATCTGAAATTCGCGCCCAGGTACTCACGCAGGAAAATAACTTGGTCACCAAGAAGGTGGCCTACCGCCAATTGACGGGGCAAGAACCCACGCAATTGCTGTTCATCGGCAACATCAGCCTCTCGTCTATCAACTTGGCAGACGCCAACAGTTGGGTTCTACGCGCCAAGCAACAGTCGCCCATTCTTCAAATGACGGGCTTGCAACAAGCCATCCAAGGTCAAGAGGCCAAACGTATCAAAGCCAGCAATGCGATGACAGTGGACTGGGTAGCCCAAGCCAACATGGACCGTTTGTCTGGCCAAGGAATGTATGGCAGTGCCAGTAACCAAATGGCTCAATACATGGTGGGCGTGCAATTGAATGCACCGCTCAGCACAGGCGGCATAGTGGAAGCGCGCGAGCGTGAAGCCTTGAAACAAGTCGAAAAATTGCGCTACGACCAAGAGGCTGCGGAACAACAGGTGGAACAACAGGTGCGTGATGCTTGGCAAAGTCTCAGCACTGCACCTGCTCGCTTGCAAGCCTTGACACAGTCTGAACAAGCCAGCAAGGCACGCCTAAGCACTACCCGCCACGCCCACCGCACAGGTGCACGCACCACCAACGAGTTGCTGGGCGCTGAGCACGATGCGGCACAAGCTGAGCTGGCACTGGTTCAACTGCGCATTCAAACTGCCATGGATCAATTACGCTTGTCTGCCGCCAGTGGTGAATTGGGTGAAGCGCAGTTACGCCAAGTGAACACCTTGCCGAAATAAGACATGACCTTGCCGCGACTGCTTAACACATTATTGCTTGTCAGCTTTTGGGGATTGGCGGCAACGTCTGCATTGGCCAGTAGTTGTGCTGAGGACATTACGGCTGTGGACAAGGCGTTGCGAAGCCAATACGGTGAAGACCGAAAATGGTGGCAGGTCATTGCATGCCCCATAGTGATGGATGGCCAACTGCGCAAAGATGCAGTGGTCAATGTGGAGCAAATCAAAGAGATCAGTTACTTTCGCAACATCGCTTACATGCAGCACGCACGTGGCGATGAAAAAATGTGCAAAGAGTCTCTAGTTAAACCCAAACGCATGCTGCGTGTTTGGTAACTCGCCCAACTTAGACAGGGAAATCCCTTGCGTAAATCGGAATTCAAGATTGCTAGAATTTATTTATAAGCAATTAACGAATTAATAATTTCTAGAGGATTTACAAATGAAGAAATTCACTACTCTCGCGCTCATCGCATTTGCGTCGACAGGCGCTTGGGCTAACGCTGACTTGGCCAAGAAAAATAACTGTTTGGCTTGTCATGCTGCTGACAAAAAGATTGTGGGCCCAGCCTACCAAGATGTGGCGAAGAAATATGCAGGCCAAGTAGATGCCGAAGCCACCGTGGCCAAAAACATCAAAGCTGGCGGCAGTGGCAAATGGGGACCTATCCCCATGCCACCACAAGCGCAACTCAGCGATGCTGACGCCAAAGCCTTGGCCGTTTGGGTTTTGGGCGGCGCCAAGTAATACGACTGGTACTCGTAGTTTTTCAGCTTCCCTCAGAGATTTCTTAGGGAAGCTTTTTTTTAAGCATCAACCAAAGAAAGACACTCATGAAATTGAACTTCACCTACCTCTTAGCCGTCATTGGTTTGGCAACTCTCAGCTTTACCAGCGTTGCCGCTGAACCTGAATACTTGCGCATTATTGGCACGGACACCAAGTTCGTGGTGAAAAATGCCAAAGGCGAAGAGCGCGAAATCAAACGCGTGATGACACCTTGCGCCAAAAACAAAGGTTGGTTGCAACCTTTGGTACCAGTGCCAGGCGTAAATCCAGTGACTGAAATCGAAATGCTTAACGCCATGAATGACCGCGACGCGATGTTGGTAGACATGCGCGAACCCGAAGACCGCGCAGCAGGCACCATTCCTGGCTCTCACCACATCGTTTACACCGAAGTTTCTTCTCGCATGGACGAGCTGGGCTGCAAGAAAACCGCTAAAGGCTGGGACTGCGCTGGCGCCAAGAAAGTTTTTGCGTTCTGCAATGGCCCCGTCTGTCCACAAAGCCCCACAGCCATTCTGGCAATGACGCGTGACGGTTTCCCCGCAAGCAAAATTTATTACTATCGCGGCGGCATGTTGGATTGGGCTGCATTGGGCTTCCCCGTCCTCAAAGGCGATTTCTAAAGAGGCACTTTATGCTCACCAATTGGATCCAAGACACACAGGCATTGCTCAACAGCAAAGATGAATCGGCACCCACACGTCGCCTCGCTTTGCAAACTGCACTGGGCTTGGGCTACGCCGCTTCGGCCATGCCGTTGATCGCACAGACCGCCATTCAAACTTCAGGTGAAGGCTTGATCGAAGGCGAAGTCACGATTGACGTCAATGGTTTCAAGATGCCAGCCTACCGCTCGGCGCCCAAAGGCAAAACCGACTTGCCCGTGGTCTTGGTGATTTCCGAAATTTTTGGTGTGCATGAATACATTGCCGACGTGACGCGTCGCTTTGCCAAAGCCGGCTACTTGGCCATTGCACCTGAGCTGTTTGTCCGTCAAGGTGATCCGAGCATGTATGGTGAAGTTGCCAAGCTGCAAGCAGAAGTAATTTCCAAAGTGCCAGACGCGCAAGTGATGGCAGACTTGGATGCCGCCTTGCAATGGGCAGGCAAAAACGGTGGCAATGCCAACCGTGCAGCCATCACAGGCTTTTGCTGGGGCGGGCGCATTACTTGGCTGTATGCGCAACACAACCCCAAGCTCAAAGCCGGTGTAGCTTGGTACGGTCGCCTAGAAGGTCAAACCAATGCCAACAACCCCAAACAACCAACTCAGTTAGCAGCTTCGCTGAAAGCACCTGTACTGGGCTTATATGGTGGCGAAGATACAGGTATTCCTGTGACATCTGTGAACAATATGAAAGAAGCCTTGGCACAGGCCGCTGTGAAGGGCAACAAAGCGGCCAAAGCCTCAGAGTTTGTGTTGTACCCTGAGGCACCTCACGCGTTTCATGCGGACTACCGTAGTAGCTACCGTGCGGCTCCTGCTTTAGATGGCTGGAACCGTGCTCTAGCTTGGTTCAAGCTGTACCTTTAACTTTGCCCATTGAACGCCTAGCTTAAAGCGCGTTCAAAGGAATTTTGAGGTAGGACACACCGTTGTCCTCTCTAGGTGGGAGCTCTCCCGCGCGAATATTGATTTGCACCGCAGGCAAGATCAGCACCGGCATGGCCAAAGTGGCATCGCGCGCGGTACGCATGCGCACAAACTCAGCCTCGTCAATACCGTCGTGCAAATGGATGTTGTGTGCACGCTGTTCGGCAACCGTGGTTTCAAAGCGCACGGCACGGTCATCGGGTGGATAGTCATGACACATGAACAAGCGGGTGTTGTCTGGCAAGCTCAAAATTTTTTGTACCGAGGCATAAAGCGTTTTGGCACATCCCCCCGGGAAATCACAACGAGCCGACCCCACATCGGGCATAAACAAGGTGTCGCCAACAAAAACAGCATCGCCCATTTGGTAGGCCACACATGCAGGCGTATGTCCAGGCACGTACAAGACTTTGGCGCTTAGGTTGCCAATCGAAAATGTTTCATCCATTTGCAGCAAACGGTCAAACTGTGTGCCATCGTCTTTGAAGCTGACTTCTAAGTTAAAAATTCCTTTAAACACCCGTTGCACAACAGTGATGTGGTCGCCAATGGCCGTTTGTCCACCCAACTGGGCTTTTAGATAAGGAGCAGCAGTTAGGTGATCTGCATGGGCATGTGTTTCTAATATCCATTGCACTTGCAGATTTTTCTCGCGTACAAATGCAATGACTTGATCTGCCGATTGGGTGCTAGTCCGACCGGACTTGGGGTCGTAATCGAGCACCGAGTCAATGATGGCGCAGGCGCTGCCCTCTTTCTCGTACACCACATATGTCACTGTCCAAGTGGCAGCATCAAAGATGCCGTGGACGATAGGGTTCAAAGCCGTGGGCATAGAAAAGCTCTGGTTCATAAGGGCACAATAATATAGGTAACTTTAGATATACCAATAAACTATGGACATCGACTGGCATCATTTCACACTTGGGTCATCTCTGCTGGGCGGCATTTTGCTTGGCATTGCGGCTGGCGTCTTGTTTTTGAACAGCGGGCGAATTTTGGGCATCACCGGCATCTTAGAAGGCTTGTTAACGCCAACGTCTGAAGACTCGCCATGGCGTTTGACCTTTCTACTCGGCTTACTGGCATCGCCTTTGGTTGCCAAGCTCATCTTGCCTGCCAACCTCCTGCACGTCCCACGCATCGATGCCAGCTGGGTCGTGGTAATCGTGGCTGGCTTGTTAGTCGGGTTTGGCACACGTTGGGGGGCCGGTTGCACGAGCGGCCATGGCATTTGCGGCTTGAGCCTTTTGTCAGTGCGCTCATTGGTGGCGACCTTGTCTTTCATGTGCACGGGCTTCATCACCGTGTTCGTCATTCACCACCTGTTGTAAGGCGTCGTTGATGCAACGCTTGATTGAATTTGCGGTGGGCCTCATTTTTGGTCTTGGTTTGCTGGTATCTGGCATGACCGACCCCGGCAAAGTGCAAGGGTTCTTAGACCTTGCGGGTGCGTGGGACCCATCGCTAGCCTTTGTGATGGGCGGCGCTGTGATGGTGGGTTTACTGGGGTTTGGTATAGCTAAGAAAAAAACCATCAGCCTCTCAGGCGCCCCCTTTAATTGGCCAGAAATGAAGCAAATTGACCGCTCTTTGGTGCTGGGCAGTTCGATGTTTGGCGTTGGCTGGGGCTTGGCCGGTTTTTGCCCGGGTCCAGCGCTGGTAACCATGGCATCTGGCAATGGCAAAGCCTTTGTGTTTGTGTTGGCCATGTTGGCAGGCATGGTGCTGTTTGATCGTTTCAAAAAAAGAGACAATTGACAGCTCTTACCGCCACTGACCAATGGGAAATTTTGTGAATCTGACCGACTTGATTGAAACCTTCGGAGACCACTCGGTCTTAGCCATGGGCGGCGCACTCATTGGTTTGTTTTTTGGTTTTTTTGCACAGCGTTCCAAGTTTTGCGCACGTGCGGCTGTCATCGAATGTTGCGAGGGCACTTGGGGCTCGCGTTTGGCCGTTTGGTTATTAGGTTTTGCTGTGGCCATTTTGGCGGTGCAAGCCATTGTGGTGGTGGGGTTCTTGAAACCTGAAAGCTCTCGTCATTTGGGCGCACCCGGCAGCATCTCAGGCGCTCTAGTGGGAGGCCTGATGTTTGGTATGGGCATGATCATGACGCGCGGTTGCGCCAGTCGCTTGTTGATTCTTTCCGCTAATGGCAATTTGCGCGCCTTGCTGGCTGGCTTAGTGTTTGCCGTGACGGTACAAGCCTCGATCTCAGGCTTGTTGGCACCAGCGCGTCAGTGGGTTACTTCTTTGTGGATGGTGGAAGGCGGTCCTGATCGCAACCTCTTGCACTTCACTAACTCATGGATGGGTTTGGTTGTAGGTGCTGCAATTGGTGCAACAGCACTTTGGCGCTTACGCGCAAGCGATGCGCAGAGCCGCAACACGTGGAACTGGGCAGGGGCGTTTGTGGGCTTAGCCATTGCCTTGGGTTGGGGCTTCACGCAGTGGATTGCAAGCGTGTCATTTGAGCCCATCCCTTTACAAAGTCTAAGCTTCAGCAGCCCATCGGCAGAATGGCTGATGCGTACGCTATCCACTGCAACTGCACCTAACTTTGGCTTTGACGCTAGTTTGCTACCGGGTGTGTTTGCTGGCTCTTTGGTGGCCAGCGTGATGTTTGGTGAATTCAAGTTTGAAGGTTTTCAAACAGAAAATAAACTGGGCCACTATCTGACAGGCGCTGTGTTGATGGGCTTTGGCGCTGTCATGGCTGGAGGTTGCACCGTAGGCTCAGGCATGAGCGGTGGTGCGATTTTCTCGAACACCGCTTGGCTCACACTGATGTCGATCATATTAGGGGCTGGATTAACTTACAAAGCGCTCAAATCAATCAACAGCCCCATCTAAACGGGGCGCTTATTCAGTAGCACAGCAAGCTGTACCTTCAGGCACACCGAGCTTGCGCAAGATGATGCCCATGGGACAAAAGTTGGTGAAGCCAAACTGAAACAAATTCAGCCCCACAAAAGCGGTAAAGGCCAAAGCCCAGTGGCTTACAAAAATGGGACTTTCTTCCACGCCCAACGCCAATGACACCATGATGAATAAGCCCGCAACAATGCGGATGTAACGTTCGACAGTCATTTCAATACTCCTTATTTAAAAATCAAACGGCAGTAAAGCCTGGATTGGGCAGCACACCTTCAAGCTTTGGCGTATTGAGCTTGCGCTTAGACACTTTGCCGCCGCTGGCCTTGAGCCATTGCTCTGCCACTTCCCACACGGGCTTGAGGTTTTGATTTTTAGCTTCCTCAGCCACGGGCGCCCAACCCGCCACCTTGTATTTCTTGTTAGCCTCAATGAGCTTGCCTTTGAGGCGCATCTCACCAATGCGACTGCCCATTTTTTCATTGGGGCGGCACACGTATTCGAGGCCCCCCACGCGCACCATGTCACCGCCTTGTTGGTAGTACGGATCGGAGTTGAACAAGTTGTCGCACACATCTTCGAGCACCGTCTTGATGGTCTCGCCGGTCATCTCAGTCACCGTGGCATACGAATAAGTGGTGGCTGTCATGTCCATCAACCATTCACGCGTGATGGCTTGTCCTGGCAATAAGGATGTGCCCCAGCGGAAACCGGGCGAGAAAGCCATGTCGGCGCCTTGCACATCCATCAACGCATCAAGTAACAACTGGTCGCCTGTTCCATTGAAGTTGCCACGGCGGTACAAAGTGCCTTCGGTCACAGCCAAGGTTTCGTTCAGCTTGGTTTCATAAGGGGCGCGGATCTTATTGATGAGCGCATCCATCTCTTTGTCCGCAGGCAACATGTTGGCAAACACTGGCAAGAGCTTGTAGCGGAAGTCAGTGACTTTCTTGCTCTTCACTTCGAAGTCGAGCACACCCAAGAACTTGCCATTGGAGCCAGCATTGGTGACGATGGTTTTGCCACCTTTGTTGTTGACCAAAGTAGCGACTGGCATGCCGTCGTGGGTGTGACCACCCATGATGGCGTCAATGCCGCTAACGCGGCTAGCCATCTTCAAGTCCACATCCATGCCATTGTGACTAATGACGACAACCACTTGCGCGCCTTTGGCACGAGCTTCATCGACCATCTTTTGCATATTCTCGTCTTGAATGCCAAACGCCCAATCGGCCACCATGTAGCGCGGATTAGCAATCGGTGTGTACGGGAAGGCTTGGCCGATGATGGCGCAAGGCACACCGTTCATTTCGCGGATGACGTAAGGCTTAAAAACTTGGTCGCCAAAGTCTTGGGTCTTGATGTTTTGCGCCACGAAGTCGACCTTGCCAGCAAAGTCTTTGTTGACGATTTCTTGCACGCGTTCCATGCCGTAGGTGAATTCCCAGTGACCAGTCATTACGTCAACACCAAGCAATTTACAGGCGTCAACCATGTCTTGGCCGTTGGTCCACAACGAGGTGGCTGAGCCTTGCCATGTGTCACCACCATCGAGTAACAACGCACCTGGACGGCTGGCTTTTAGGCGCTTCACTAACGTAGCCAAGTGCGCAAATCCGCCCACTTTGCCGTAGCGCTTGGCAGCCACTTCAAAGTTCAAGTAGCTCATTCCATAGGCTTCAGCACTGCCAGGACGCACGCCTGCAGTTTTGAGCAAATGCTCACCCACCAAATGAGGCAAGTTGCCTTTCATACTGCCAATGCCAAGGTTGACACTGGGCTCGCGAAAATAGATAGGCTTCAATTGGGCGTGACAGTCGGTCATGTGCAGAAATGACACTTGACCAAACTTAGGAATGTCGTACAAACCTTTAGAAGCCACTGCAGCATCTGCTGTGGCATAAGCATTAAGATTGAGGCCAGCCATTGAGCCAGCGCCAATAACTTGCATAAATTCACGTTTGGTTAAGTTCATATTAGCACCTACTTATTTAAAGAGCGTAGAAAAGCCGCAGATGATTGCTCATGCTGCGGCTTGATCAAGTGATTACTTATTCACTGGCGACGCTGGGTCGAGCAACAAAGCCATGACGTTTTTGATCTGCGCTTCGGTCAAGACACCTTTGTGTCCGAAACGAGGCATGTTGGAACAAGCGTTGTAAGCACGAGCATTTTGAATCTTGCCCCAGGTGTATTCCACGATGGGTTTGGATTCTGCGCTATTGGGATTAGTCACGCCACGGATCTTGCCGTAGTTGTACAAGCTAGGTCCAAGCGTGCCATAGGACAACTCTTCCTTGCTAATTTGGTGACAGTTGTAGCAGTTGCCGCCATTAACTGAGTCAGCCTTATCAGTCCAAGTTTTACCTGCACCGCTTTGCGCCACTTTTTCGCCTTCTTTGAAATCGCCCAAGTATTTTCCATCGGCAGGTGCTTTGATGGTTTTCATGTTGCGAGCTTCGATTTCAGCACTGACTTTGGCGTCTAATGCCACGCCCGTGCGATCAGACTCAGCACACAAGCGGTTGTCTTCGTCAGGGTTCAAACGGTCGAGCTTAGCTTGGCCCTCTGCACGGAAGGAACGGCCTAAGATGTCTTGAGTGAGTTTGTCGAGATCTGCACTTGTTGGCATAGGTGCAGCACATGCAGTGAGCATGGCCACAATGGCTGTGCTCAAGGCAATGGAATATTGACGTTTCATATTGCGTTGTCCTTATCGCTTGATGGCTGGAGCAGTGGCTTCGCCACCTTTGCCGTTAACACCCATGTAAACGCCTAAAGCGATAGTGGCTTCGCTGCCAAACAAGGGGTAAGGGAAACGTTGTTGACGGTAGCAATCGTTCAAGCGCAACTGGGCGCCCCACATTTGGCCGTTGGACACTCGGTACGCAGGCCAAGCACCAAAACCGTTACCCGCACCAGGGTTCTTAGTCAGGTTAGGCAGGTCTTGCAAACGAATGCGTTTGTCGTCTTGACCGTGACAAGTTGCGCAAGCAAAGTCGTGTGAGCCACCGCGCATAAAGAAAAGACGTTTGCCCACTTCATACATCTTGCGCTCTTCCACATGGCTTTGTGAGAGATTGAACTTCATGCCTTTGGATTCTGCAGAAATCCAAGTGGCTAATGCTGTCACGTTGCTTTGTTCGCCTTTGCCGAATGGCGTCTTGGCGATTTCTTCGCCATTAAAACCTTGTAACTCTTGCATGCAAGTAACCAAACGCGATTCGAGGTCTTGTACACGACCTGTGTCAGCGAAGTAACGGGGCAATTCAACCCATGCTCCTTTGACCACGCCAGCGCCTTTGCCCAAATCACATTTTTCTAGCGAAGCATTTTTGGGGCCGCGTTTTTGCTTCCACAAATCTTCACCTTTAGCTTCAAACAAATCTGCAGGGTTACCGTCTTGAAGCATTTGGCGGTATTCGGCAATGCTGTCAGTAGCCGACTTTTGGGCGAACGCAGCGGTTGACAAACCGATGAGCCCTAAAACTAGTGCTATTTTTTTCATGTATGTCTCTCCACTGCGTTCACGGTCATCACGAAACGGTTGCTTCGTCAGAGCGTGTATCGCCCTTGTTGTCTTTCCAAGTGATACCTACTTTGTCACCGGCTTTAGCACCTTTGATAGTGAACTGCAAGAATGGGTTCTTAGACACAGCTGGGCCCCATTCGGCTGTCATTACGACTTTGCCATTGAGCGTAGCGGTCACGTCTTGGATGTGCCATGCGGGAATAAGTTTGCCAGTACCGTCTTTGCGTTGACCGGATTCCATTTCGTGGCTCATCAAGACACGGATGGTTGCTTTGTCGCCAGCTGCTTGGGCGCGAATGCGCATTGGATCTGCCATTTTGTTTCTCCTGAAATTTCTAAATTAGCCGCCGCAGCCGCCGAGTGTCACTTTGACTTCTTTCTTAGCGAAAAAAGCTTTGCCATCGTTGGTGATCGCAATGGCGTACACATCAGATGATTGCCCCATCTTGGCGCGTGTGGAGAAGTTGGCTTCAACTTCTGGTGACACGTTGAACATGGCAATCAAAGCAGATGGATTTTTCTCAACCAACAACAACATGCGTTTGACGTTGCCCAAACTAGTGCTCACACCCAATGGCACCACAGCGCCGTTTTCGGCGATATCTGGACCAGTGATGGTGACGTCTTTGCTTTCCACGGGGGCAGCGCCACCCATGGCCTTGACAGCTTCGGCCACGCTCTTGGTTTCAAACGCTGCTTTATCAAAAGCTTGCGCGTATTGAGGGAACAGGCCAGTAGAGGCCAAGAGGCCTGCCACAGCGGCGCTGTGCTTGAGGGTCTCGCGACGAGTTTGCATGTAGTGCTCCTAAAAATGCGTGAAGTTATTTTGCCGCACCGGCAGCGAGCCAGTTAGCAATCGTTTTGATATCTGCCTCAGGCGCAGTTTGAGCTGGCATTGGGATTGCACCCCACACACCCGAACCGCCTGATTTGATTTTCCCAGCCAAATAGTCAGCTTTACTTGAATATTTTTTGGCGATGTCGTTGAAGCTTGGGCCCACCACTTTGGTATTTTGAGCGTGACAAGCTGTGCAATTGTGCTTACCCAACAACGCTAAAGCGGGGTCTGCCACTTTCGCAGCAGGCTTCGCAGCAGGGGCTGCAGCTGCCTCCCCCACTGGTGCTGACTTGTTTTCAGGCACAGCGGTGTTAGCACCATGCTGCTGACCCACCAATCGGTTTTGGTCAGCCAAATTACCATGAGCATTGCGTGCGTAGTCGGGCAACATCGAAGCCACTTTGGCTTCGGGGATGCAGTCTTTCATACAGGCAACGTTAGCCGTGTCGGGCTTGGCTGTTCCGTTGAACTCTTTGCCTGCCCACATCGCATGCTTGGTGGTCATGCCATTGCGGTTAGGCATGCGCTTTTGCACCTCGGCAATGTTTTTGTCGGTCAATACAAAGTTTTCAGGTACCACATCGGCCAAGCTCAAAAGGTAAGCGGTGACCGCATACACCTCATCAGGCTTGAGTGACTTCGGCGCAGTCCACGGCATAGCACGATTGATGTAGTCCCACAGTGTGGACACCGTGCCCACTTTCATCAGCGTGGTACGACCGGGAAAATCGGAACGCTTCAAGTTGGCCACGTTGCCGGTTTTGATGTCGTCTTTGGTCGTGCCGCCAATCAAAGGGCTAAACACTTCATTCGACTCACCAAACACACCGTGACAGTGGGCGCACTTGGCTTCCCACAAGTCTTGGCCTTGCGCCACCGAGCCAGAGCCTGCGGGCAAACCTTTGAAATCAGGGCGTACATCGATGTCCCATGCCGCCACCTCTTTAGGTGTGGCTGGTCGGCCTACGCCGGGATACGCTGTGCTTTGTGCGCTGGCAAAACCAGCAGCAGCCAGCAAAGCTGCGGTCAAAACGACTTTACGAAACTTGGACATTTTTGACCTCGCCGTTTTCTTGCACCAACCAAGATTGGATGGCGTTGTTGTGATAGATCGAACGGGTGCCACGTGCTGCACGCAAGTGCTTGTAAGTAGGCTGCACAAAGCCAGTCTCGTCCGTAGCTCGGCTTTGGATGATGGCTGGTTTGCCGTCCCACACCCAGTCGATGTTGAAGCGTGTCAGTGCTTTGCTAAGCACCGGCGTCTCCAAACGGGCTTGACGCCAGTTGCGGCCACCGTCAACTGACACATCGACTTTTTGAATCTTGCCACGACCCGACCATGCGAGACCCGTGATGTTGTAGAAACCTTTATCCAGCAACACTTGGCCACCAGAAGGCGTGGTCACCACACTCTTGCATTCTTGGATGTTGGTGTACTGGCGGTGTTGGCCATCAGGCATCAAGTCCATGTAGTGAACAGCTTCGTCTTTGGCCGCGTAAGGCATATCGCCAACTTCGATTCGACGCAAGTACTTCACCCAGCTCACACCTTGAATGCCAGGCACGATCAAGCGCAGAGGGTAGCCATTTTCAGGACGCAGCATTTCGCCGTTTTGTCCATAGGCTACCAGCACTTCGCCTGACAAGATCAGGCTCATGGGGATAGTGCGGGTCATAGAAGACCCATCGCCACCTTCGGCCAAGATGAATTTGGCATTCTTGAAATCAGCGCCTGCAATTTGGAGCAAGGTGATGAGCGGCACGCCCGTGAATTCGCTGCATGACACCATGCCATGCGTGTATTGCACGGTGGGCACAGCCACATTGCCCCACTCGACCGCAGTATTTGCACCGCACTCGATAAAGTGGAAACGCGAGACCGAAGGCAAACGCATGATTTCGTCCATGGTGAACACCTTGGGTGTTTTCACCATGCCGTTGATCATGAAGCGGTGCTTAGACGGGTCAATGTCCCACCAACCTTGGTGATGACGCTCAAAGTGCAAACCGCTGGGGGTGACGATGCCAAACAACGACTGCAATGGCGCAAACGACACCGAGGCTTGTGTGGTTTGTGTCAAGCCTGGGCTTTGACGACGTTGCACGTTGGATTCGAACTTAGATGGCACGCCGTAGCCGTTGTTGGCCGCGACTCCTTGGCCAAGACCTGTGGCATGCTCAGGCAAGTTCAAGATGTTGGGGTCACCGCCTTCGGTCGGCACAGGGTTACCTTGCGCCAAGACCATAGGTGCAGCAGCACCTGCGGCGGCAGCGGCAAATGCACTGCGAATGAAGTTGCGACGACCGGCTTTGCTCTCTGCAATGACGGTGCTAATGCCGTCTCGGTCCAGAAAATTTTCGGGCGCTTTTTGAACGCGACCCGATTGAATGCCATCTGGTGTTTTCACAGATAGTCCTTCCACATTAGTTATATATTAACAGTCGCTAATATAAATCATCTCTGATAGGGAGATCATCGGGTTTACGCGAAACCCATTTGTAAGCTCAGCGAAATTTGTAATGCTGTTTATTCAAAACGGCAGCTACAGCATTAGTATCTTCGGGGAAAAACCCGAGGTTAAGTTCGGTGTTGCAGTACTCCACCATGCCACGTAAAGCACCAGCCGTATTGATACGACCTTTAGGGTTGTAGATGGAGCTACCGTCACCACCTACGCGTCTAGTGTGGCATTCGTTGCACTGATTTTCAGCAATCAGCTTCTCACCCATCTTGGCGTCAGCATCTTTAAAAAGTGCATGTTGCTGTGCATTGGCTAAGCTTGCACACGCTAACAAAATCAAGAAAAAAAGCTTTTTCACTAGAAGTCTCCTCGTTATTTTTCTTGCAATAGCTCAGGTAGCAAGACTCTGTAATGCCTTCCAAGTTTGTCCAATTGCGTCATAACGCCAGCACGCACCAATGCCGTCACTTCACGACTGACCGTTTCGAGCTTGAGATCCATCATGGCACCCATGTCATCACGACCAAACAAGGTAGCTGTATCGTCTTCTGACACCTCATGCATTTTTCGAATGAAATGCAACACACGCTGGCGGGCCGAACCAAAGTTCAGCTCAGCCAGCCAATCATCAGCGAGTTTCAAGGCGCTTTGCCACTTCTCCATTAATTTGCGATGCAAGCGCGGGCTGTTGGCGCCCAACTGATGCATCACCTCTAATGGAATGCGACATAGCGACACATCACTCAAGGCCACAGCTTGACTGTCGTAACGCCCCGTGGCCAAAGCTTCAAGCCCGACCACATCACCGGGAAACAACACCCGCACTACACGCTCACGACCATCTGCCGTGACCCGCACCAGTTTGACCATACCTTTGCGCAAGGTGAATACGCCAACCGCCTGGTCTGATGCTTCATACAAAGCTTGACCGGGCTGATAAACCAAGTCATCGATCGGCGCGTGAATGAGATTGAAGTCTTCTTCATTCAAATCAGCGAACAACACCATCTCTCGAATACCGCAATTGCGGCAATCCGAGGTCCCGCGCCATGCTGACTCAGTTTTGATGGGAATCATGCTCCTGCCACCATTTGTCGCGCCACAGCCAACTGCTCATCTAAGTAAGCACCGTAAAAATCAGGCAAATATGCACCTTTTAACCGCGCGGCCACCTCACGCCCCTGAGCACCAAAGAACAGCACTGTCGGCGCCAACTTAATGCCTTGCTTGCGTACCCAGGCATCATGCGTGAGCGAGGTGCCATCGAAATCAACCAATACTCGGTTGTCACGCATGTCCACTTGCACCACCTGTAAGCCCGATACGCGCAAGGGTTGCAAATAGTTCTCACGCACCACTTTGCAAAATGCACACCCATGCAAACTGACCATCACGACCAAGGGTTGCTTCGCTTGTAGTGCGTGCTCCAGAGACGCAGGCAAAGACTCTGCCGCAGGCAAAGTCACGGCTGCCGACGCATTGAGCACGACCGCGCCTGCCATGCACAAGGTCAGACCTTGAAAAGCTTGACGTCGAGTGAAGCATGTGGTGTGTGTCACTTGGCCTCTTGCTCCATCAGTAAGTAGGTGTTGTATGCATTCATGCGGTTAGCCGATTTAAAAAGAGGCATTTTCTCGAATTTTGACCAATCGGTGGTGGCATACGCACTTTCGAAAGGCTCCATGTCTTTGGCGGCACGACCCATTACCTCACGCAGATACAACAAGTAGTCACGTGTGAGTGTCATATCACCTTTGGGATCATTAGAAATCGGGCCATGGCCTGGCACTACCCATCGGGTGTCAAACTTCAGCAGGCTTTGCATGGCCTCTATCCAGTGGCGGCTATCTGCTTGCCCCACAAATGGAATTCGATTACGAAATACCAAGTCGCCTGCAAACAAAACCTTTTGCTGCGGCAAGTACACCACCAAGTCCTCAGCTGTATGCGAGGGGCCAACAGGTTGAATCTCAAAGCGCACGCCCCCGACTGTCAATGTTTTAGGACCATACAGCCATTCATCAGCAGACACCAATCGTGTATTTTCATCTACCCAAGGCCAAAGCTCTTGGCGCGAGGTCTCCAAGCGCAACCGCGCGGTGTCAGAAGTGAGGTACTCACGAGCCGCGCCATGAGCCACGATGTGAGCGCCCAAGTCCTTAAAGACTTGTAAACCGTAGATATGGTCAGCGTGGTAGTGCGTCAACACCACGGTATGGATGGGCTTGTTAGTCACTTTGGCAATTTCAGCCAACAAACGACGAGCCAACTCAGGGGACCCCAATGCATCTATCACCACCACACCTGCGGGAGTCACCACAAAGCCTGCGTTCGAGATGAAATTTTGATTGGCCGAAGAGCCCAACTCGGACATCCCTTGCACGTAATACACGTTGGGTACGACTTGCATAGCTTGCATCAAAGGCTTAGACACCGCCGCATTTATCAAAGGTTTTTCTGCATATGCGCTTCCAAGCAAACCCGCACAGCCGAGTAGAGCGGCCATACAGAGCTGACTAACAAACGGTACTTTCAAATCACTTCTCCTGAAACGGCAGGCGGTTTCTTACTTGATATGTATCAAGATACGCGCAAGACAGAGCACTTAGCATAGTGCAAATATAAGCGTAGACTAAACCATATGAATTTCACAGCTCTTAATGAAGCCTACGGCGAACCCTATGTCTTGGCATTTGGTGGTTTGATCATCGGCGCGTTATTTGGCTTTTTCGCCCAGCGCTCTAAATTTTGTTTGCGCGCTGCCGTAGTCGAGTTTTGGCATCGCCAATTTGGTGAAAAGCTATCGGTATGGTTACTCACGTTTTCTGCAGCAGTCATTGCAATTCAAGGATTGATTGTGATCGGCGACCTAGACGTCAGCACAGCACGCCAACTGGCTACACGCGGTAGCTTGTCGGGCGCGCTGATAGGCGGCTTACTGTTTGGTTCAGGCATGATCATGACTCGCGGTTGTGCCAGCCGATTGCTTATCTTGTCAGCCAATGGCAACTTACGAGCCTTGCTATCAGGTTTGATTTTTGCGGTCACGGCGCAATCCGCTTTGTCAGGTGCGCTCTCGCCTTTGCGCCAAGAAATCACTAACCTCTGGACTGTTGAAGGCGGCAACAGCCGGGACTTGCTTGCTATTCTGGGGCTGAGCCACGCTACAGGATTAATCATTGGGTGCGTTTGGCTTTTGGCTGCGCTGTACTTCACCACACGCACCACGCAACGTGCATGGATGTGGATAGGTGGGATTGGCACCGGCTTGAGCGTGGCCATGGCTTGGTGGTTTTCGTACAGCGTGTCTAAAGCCTCGTTCGAAGTGGTGCACATCCAAGGCATCACCTTCAGCGGTCCATCGGCCGAGTGGCTCATGCGCGTGCTGGCCCCCAACCCACCTGCCATTGGGTTTGACTTTGGTTTGTTACCTGGTGTGTTCTTAGGTTCATTCTTTGCCGCTTGGCTAGGCAAAGAACTCAAGCTCGAAGGCTTCAAAGACGGCTATGCCATGCGCCGCTACATTGTGGGTGCCATCTTTATGGGTTTTGGAGCCATGTTGGCTGGTGGTTGCGCCGTGGGTGCAGGAGTCACAGGCGGTGCGATTTTCGCCCTAACTGCATGGACTGCATTAGTTGGCATGTGGCTAGGCGCCGGATTGGTTGACCGCTGGATGGATGCACCACCTGCAAGCGCCCCCACCTTGATGCAACCTTAAAGTACTGTTATTTATCCAAATTTTTACTTATATTTTTCAACGCACTGACAAACGCCATCATTGGGTTTACCCCGTGATGGCGTTTTGCCATTCTGGATATATTACTAATCACTGATTGATTTACTCCGTTGAACGAGGTCTCGATGAAAACAATATCCCTACTTGCGGTGCATCTACTAACCACCACCGTCTTGATACTGGGTGTGAGCGCATCAGCTCACGCACAAGAAAAAGCCACACAACTACATAACCGTGCGACAGCAGCCATGTGCGCCAACTGCCACGGCACTGATGGTCGCACCATTGAGGGCTCAGCGATCCCATCATTAGTAGGCATGCCCAAGGATTACATGGTGCTGCAGATGAAAGCCTTTAAAGACGGCAGTCGTCCGGCTACCGTGATGCATCAAATCACCAAGGGTTTAACTGACGCCCAAATTGACACCATCTCAAGCTACTACGCTGCTATCAAACGCTGATCAAGGATTCATCATGAAACGTCGCAGTTTTGTTCAAGCCTCTATGGCTCTTGGTTCTTTTGGCGCACTCGGCAGCATGGTCGGTTGCGCATCGGTGGGCCGCGTACCCGAAAAAGCACGCGTGGTAGTGGTAGGCGGTGGCTATGGTGGCGCAACCGCTGCTAAGTACGTGCGCATGTTGTCGAACTACCAAATTGATGTGACCTTGATTGAGCCCAATGGCGAGTTCGTATCCTGCCCCATTTCTAATTTGGTGATTGGTGGCAGCAAGACCATGGCCGACATCACCACGCCCTACGACAAGCTGTCTGGTAAACATGGTGTCAACATCGTGCGCGACTTCGTTGCTAGTGTTGACCCCATCAAAAAAACGATAACTTTGGCTAGTGGCCCCAGCATTCGATACGACAAACTCGTCATGTCGCCTGGCATTGACTTGATGTTCAACACTATCGAAGGTTTGAAAGAAGCCAACGCCTCCGGCCAAATTTTGCAAGCGTGGAAAGCAGGACCTGAAACATTGGCGCTGCGCAAACAACTTGAGTCAATGAACGATGGCGGCGTGTATGCCATCACCATTCCCGAAGCGCCCTACCGCTGCCCACCCGGCCCGTACGAACGAGCAAGCCAAGTAGCACATTACTTCAAACAACATAAGCCCAAGTCAAAAGTGCTGATTTTGGATGCCAACCAAGACGTGACTTCCAAAGGGCCACTTTTCAAGAAGTTCTGGGCTGACAACTACAAAGGCATATTAGAGTACATGCCACAGCACAAAGTGATGGCCGTGGATGCCAAGACTAACACCTTGAAATTTGATGTGCAAAACGATGTCAAAGCCAATGTGCTGAACGTGTTGCCTGCCATGCGTGCGGGTGGCATTGCCGTGCAGTCGAGCCTAGCTAACGTCAACACACGCTGGTGCGGCGTGCACTACCAAACTTTTGAGTCCACACAAGCCAAAGACATTCATGTCATTGGCGACTCCATCATGCTGGCCCCGCTCATGCCAAAGTCGGGTCATATGGCCAACTCGCACGGCAAGGTCACAGCAGCAGCCATCGTGGCTCAGCTGTCAGACATGCCTGTTAACCCAACACCATTCCTGAGTAACACTTGCTACAGCTTTGTGAATGACAAACTGGTGGTGCACGTGGCGTCCGTTCACCAATACGACGCGAAAGACAAAACCTACAAAACAGTGCCCGGCTCTGGTGGCGTGTCATCAGCCCCCAATGAAATAGAAGGCATATATGCGTGGAATTGGGCGCAAAACATTTGGGCTGACAGCTTGATGTGAGAATACTTCATATGAACATCTTCAAATACATCTCACATACCTTCGTCGCCTTTTTGCTGGCAATGAGCTTTGGCTTTGTGCATGCGCAAGACATCAAAGTGGTCTACCACGTGAACACTGGCGTAGACACCGCAGCTGCCATATTGGGCAATGTACGCAACCATTTAAATGCGGACTCCACTGCCAAAATTGTGGTGGTCACACACGGCCCTGGCATTGACTTCTTGTTGGATGGAGCCAAAGACAACAAAGGCCGTGAGTTCAGTGGCATGGTGTCTGACCTGTCTGGCAAGGGCGTGCAATTTCGCGTCTGCAACAACACGCTGACTTCTCGCAACATTGACCCTAACAAAGTATCCATGGATGCAAAGATCGTTCCGTCAGGCGTGGCCGAAGTTGCGCGCTTACAAGCCAAAGAAGGTTATGTGTATCTCAAACCATAAGACTTAGACGCACAAATGACAAAGGGCCGCTGCTGCGGCCCTTTGTCATAAATTGCTACATCACTCAATCGTGTGCAATATCACTGTCAATCGCAATTTGTGTACAGATTGCACGGCACAAAGTGACCACGCGATCGTTGATGATGCGGTAGTAGATTTGTACACCTTCGCGACGTCGGCCCAGAATTTTGGCTTTGAACAGGGTGTTTAGATGTTGCGACATATTTGGCTGCGTGGTGTCGATTTCATCCAGCAACTGGCCCACGTTCTTTTCCTCACTGCACAAACTGTTAATGATTTTCAAACGCATGGGCGCAGACATGACGCGGAACGTTTCTGCTGCAATTTCAAACATTAAATCAACATCAGCATTTTTTACTGATTTAGATAAGGCTTTAGAAGTGACACGGGTCTTAGCGCCGCTAGCTTGGATTGAAGACTTTGCCACTTTAGGCGCAACTTGTTTTACGGCTTTCTTCTTGACGGCAACAGACTTTGTTGCTGATTTGGCCTTGATCGAAGATCTGCTTGTTTTTTTAGACACCATGATAGTAAATTCTTTTTTATTTACTTAAAAGTTAATTTTAAAGGCCACAAATGCACAGAGATTTCTTAAAAGATTACCAATTAAGATTCAAATTAATGACTAACATTATTAGACTGAATTATTTTAGTACTTTTTTCCAGTTTGGTCATAAACCATATTTATAACGGGCACTATCCATGGACACTTAAGTTCGTAAAATATGTTTTTTCCGTTCCTTTTTGCGCAAACAAAATCCTCTCTCCTCAAAACAGTAAGCTGTTGCGACAGTGTAGGCTGAGGAATATTTAGCGACGCCTCAATTTCACCAACACATTTTTTACCTTTGGACAAAAGTAAAACAATCATTAAACGGTCAGGATTAGAAATCACCTTGAACGATTTGCAGATTTGATCTGATGCATTACGCATTTTTAGAATTGAAACAGCCTTCATACGCCCTTCGTCAACAGGTCAACGATGAATCTTACTTGTTTGTTAAAAAATTGTTCAATAACCGCTATAAAGTCTTTCATGGATACGACGTGTAGCAGTCCAAACAAACCATAGTACAAAGGGAATTAATGCACCAGCAATTAGCTCAGGTTGAATATCTAAACCTGCGGCTTTGCCTGCTTTACCTGCATAAAGCAAAAGGCTCACAACGTAGTAAGAAATAGCAGCAATAGACAAACCCTCAACCGTGCTTTGCAAGCGGAGTTGTAACTCTTGACCTTTTGTCAGCTTTTCTAGCAACATACGGTTTTGTTCTTCTGTAGCAATATCAACGCGAGTTCTCAGCAAAGAACTCGCTCGATTAATACGTTCAGACAAAGATGTGAGACGTTGTGACGTTGCCGCAACAGTCGCCATAGCGGGCGACAAACGTCTTTTCATGAACTCACCTATTGTTTGAGTTCCAGTAATTGGCGATTCTCGTAATTCAACAATACGTTCAGCTACAAGTTTGTCGTAAGCAGCAGTGGCTGAGAATCTGTAGGCATACTCTGCTGTCATACGCTCTACAGCAGCAGCCAATCCTACAAGTCTAGTTAATAGGGCCTGATCATCGCAATCTTTATGCTCTAAGGAGTCGATGATGTCAGATAGCTCCTTCTCAGAATTTCCAAGTTGAATGCTCACAATTTTTGCAATTGGCAGTCCACGCAAAGCCATTAATCGATAAGTTTCTAACTCAAGCAAGCGCTGCGAAATTCGTCCTGCGCGACTCTTGCTTGTGCCGCGAGGCGCTAGAACTAGCATCCGTTCAAAACCACTCTCACGAAGTCTGAAATCTGTCGCAACTAGAGAATGAGCGGGATTACCCATACGAGAAGCGATTACTGGTGAGACACCGATCCACTTCCTAGCTTGTTCAAGCGCCATTTGTGGATCCGATAGATCATCGTGAAGCATCACCAATTTGATTGCAGAGAAAGTTTTTCCAGGAATAGACGCTAGCCACCCTTGTGGCAACTTTAAGTGCGACAACAACTCAGGCTCTTGAGATCCGAGTCCGGCATTCTCAGGTAATGATTGGACTAACGAATATCGAGTGAATTCAGTGTGCCGCTCCCACTTCAAGGTGTAGTCACTCATCCGTAAGCGCACGAAATTTCCTTGCATATCTTGCAGGCTTAATTCAGGTTGCAGATGACGAAGATGCTCACATTCTTGCTCTCTGGTGACCCCTTCATTAAAGACGCCAACTAGCAAAATAAAAGCAGGCAAACGAATTCTTGCGCTTGGCCGCGCATGCACTTCATTGTGAAGTGAGGCACGTTGAGAATCATCAGATGGCAATAAATTCACCATGCTTACCTCCGAAATTAAATTTGTCTTCTGACCATGATGAAAAAGGCGTTTGATTAATTGAAGTGGAGGCGGTCGACTCAACGCACTATTTCATTTCAACAGCATCTTGATTTTTTGAATTTCGAATAATCAATTCTTCAAAACTCTTACGAACGCTTTCTTTGAGCCTAGCAAACTCAATTTCAATAAATTGCTCAAGCTCTTTAGGCATTACAAATTTATTTTTAATCATGAGAAAAACCCTTTAGTTGCAACCACATAGCTAGAACTAGCATAAATCCATCGCCGCAACTTCATATGCGGTTCTTTGAACTAGTCGAACGTGCATGGGGCGTACGAATGTGGCCCCACTAGCCCTTAAATGTGGCTCAAACGCTTTCCGTACTCGCTGGATGATTTCTTCATCAATCTCGTGATCCGTAAAACTCGGATAGAGCATGCGAGTTACAAACTCATCGAAGCTTGCAAAGTGAACAGCCTGAGAAAATCGTCGTTCGTCAATTTGCTCCCAATTCGTTTTCTTTTCTATTGCACGATTTAATGCAGCTTGAGCTGCCAGCCTCACAACGCCCTCATCGTTGTACAACCGTACAATTTCATTCAATGAACCGCCGTAAATTGGCTCCGAAACGTACAGAAAACCTCTAGGCCGAAGTACACGCGCAACGTCATTGAGACCTTGATCCATCATGTCTATTGGCACATGGTGCAAAGATTTCAGCATCAATGCCAAATCGAATGATTTGCTTTCAAATGGAATCGATTGAGCTCCAGCTGCTACAAATTCAAGACGCTCTTGTGGACGTGACAAGTTTTTGGCATGTTGGATTGCATCAACTTCAAGTCCGGTAACACTGCAACCAGGATATCGCTGTAGCAATCCTCTAGACAATCGTGCACTTCCGCATCCCAGTTCAATAATGGATTGATTAGAAAGTTCAACCATCTCAGCCAAAACATCCAACTCATCGCCAACAATTGGCAAATGATCTGGATCAGTACTACACGTCGTCACTGACCAAAACTTTCTGGCATCTGAACAGCAACAACCTCTCCTTTTGCAGTGGCAACATCACCAGCATAAACAGTGGTTTCGACGACCACTTTTCGACCTTTGATTTCATTCACTCTCCCACGAATGACTAACTCGCATTCCAGAGGCGTAGGTTTTAAAAAGTCAACATGCAAGGATCCAGTTACAAATCGAAAAGCAGGCAGCGAATCCATATCGCGACCTTCTTGACGATACATAGCTGCAGCGGCTGTACCCGTACTGTGACAGTCAATCAATGATGCAATCAAGCCCCCATAAGTAAATCCAGGTACTGAGGTGTGATAGAAATCAGGCGTAAATCTTGTGACTGTCTCGTCACCATCCCACACAGTTTTAATTTGATGCCCATGTTCATTTAGATGGCCACAGCCATAGCAATGAGCAACATTTTGAGGGTAATGATCTTGAAATGCATCCATGAAATACTCCAATGAAATTAATTATTTGTGGGATGAAACCATCGGCCAGCCTTTAGCCGTCCATTGACTCATGACGTCCTCGGCATATCGAACGTTTTGATACGCCTTCTAAATCAGGAAGTTAATAAATCCATAAGCATCAAATGATATACAAATTATTGCTAATGCGTTCAATGTAAAAAATTAGATCAAATTACTCCACCTACCTACGTTGTGTACTTTGCCAAATCCTTTGGTTTTGAGCATCATCTTTGCCATACCACTGCGCGATCCGCTGGCACAACACAGCACCAAATCCCGATCCTTGGGTAGCTCAACCAAACGCGAGCCCAACTCAGGCAGAGGAATGTTGATGCTGCCAGGCGCATTAACCGAAGCGAACTCAGCTGCTGAGCGCACATCAATAAAGACTGCGCCATTTTTACGTAACTCTGGCAGCATACGTATCACTTGTTTGGCGGACCACCACTTGTAGCCATACCATAGTGCTAAAACCAGTACTGGCCAATATTGCTCAAAAAAATTCATCTACTCTCATCCTCATAGGTGCTTGTCATTAATCAAAGCGATTCACATGAAAACTATCTAGGCCCTACACCAACAATACAGAAATTGTTGACGCGTACCCATGGGGGTGTTGTGCTCGGATAACTCACTACCCATCATATGAAAACCCTCGCCAAATTCACGGTGCAAACTTTGATCGTCGTACCGCACAACATCTAAACCGCTGCACTTTAAAGGACCGTCTGGTCCAAACGTCGCCATCAATACGTAGCCGCCGGGCTTGACAGAGCGTCTGACCAGCTCGATATACGAGCGTCTAGCAGCTGGCTCTGTCAAGAAATGAAATACCGCTCGGTCATGCCAAAGATCAAACTGTTTGGAACCAAAGTCATATTGAGTTATGTTGCCCACATGCCAACGGACCTTTTGTGCTTGCGGCCCAAGGCGCTGGCGTGTGAAGTCAATAGCCGTAGCCGAAATGTCCAACACAGACACATCTAAATAGTGAAAATGCAGCAAATCATCGACTAAGGTGGACTCTCCCCCACCTATGTCGATGATGGATGCGGTGGAGTCGGGGCACAACTCTTGGATCAATCGAAGAGACTCGCTCAAGTGAGGTGCATACCAACTGACCGCATCAAACGTTTTATTGCGGTACACGTTTTCCCAATGATCAGATTTTTTCATGACGCAAATCCTTCTTGAAAACTATCTAGTCAATAATATTAGACATTACTTATTTAAAACCCGTGTTCACACGCATATTAAGAGGCCAAGAGCGCCTAATTTTTCTGACAATCGTGATTGCGTTGCACGTAGTTGTCGCAATTGGCGCGAGCCAACATTTGTTGAATTTCAAGCAAAAAGACAAAACACCCGATCAAGAGGTAGAGGTCTTTTTCATCAAGGCCGAACTACCAAAGATGCTTGCGCCCGCGCCTGATTCGTCCATGTCACATCAGGAAGCAGCCCCCGCTAAAACCCAGACTGAAAAACCACTCGCCACGATGGCCGCTCCTTCAGCGCCGTCCTCTAACGAATGGGCGTTTGCCGCTAAGTACACAAACAAGAACAGCAAAGGCTATCGACACAGCTGGGGCCAGCAAGTTCGGAGCATGATGGGCACAGCGGTGGAAGGGCCCGACCAAGGTGAGGTGCGTTTTCGTATCGAAATTTCACCCAATGGCACATTAACTCAACTCGACACACTGTGGAGCACCTCGGCACTAGCTGAAAAGCTCGCGCGTCAAGCCATTGAGAACATGCCTACCTTGCCACCTACGCCCACAGGCAAGCCACTGATTTTTGAAAAAACGATTTCGTTTTCTCCCTTCGCATCCGACGATAAGCCCACTTACAAAGACGACTGCCTGCCAGATACCCCGACATTTAATAACCCGTTCGCTTGGGATGGAAAATCTGAACACGTAAGAACTTCACCTCCACCGGCAAAGCCCAAGCTTGACGCGCAGGCCATGGAAGAGTGCCTCAGAAAACTTCCCAAAGACTCGATAGAAGCCGAGATGGCACGTGACCAACGCTTGATGGATCAATGGGGCAGCTCTAAAACAGGGAGATGAATTCACCTTTGCTAGGACGTAATCAATCCACAGAGCGCCCCTCACCTTTCACTTCAATGGTTTCGCCATCTCGAATTTGGTAAATACGCTTGAAAGTTGGGATGATCTTTTCATCATGCGTCACCACAATGATGGCCGTTTGCGACTGCTTTGCCATTTGATTCAAGATATGCATCACACCTAAGGCTCGCTCACTGTCTAAAGGTGCTGTGGGTTCATCAGCCAATATGACTGGGGGGCGATTAGCCAATGCGCGAGCAATCGATACGCGCTGTTGCTCGCCTCCTGAAAGCTGAGAAGGCTCAGCTTTTGCGCGGTGAGCAACATCAAGGGCCTTCAATAATTCCAACGCCCTCTCACGCGATTTAAGGTTACCCACACCAGCCAACATGGGTAACAGGGCCACGTTGTCAGTTACATCTAAAAACGGGATGAGATAAGGGGCTTGAAAAATAAAACCAATGCGATCACGTCGCAGTGTTCGCAGGTCTGGAATCTTCCAACCATGGTCGTAAATCACATCACCACCTAAGGTCATTTTTCCAGCAGTGGGTTCAATGATGGCACCTAGGCATTTCAGCAAGGTGCTTTTGCCAGAACCCGATGGACCCACAAGGCCAACTACCTCACCGCCCGCCACGGTCATATTGACGTTTTTAAGCGCCTCAAAAGCCATGTCGCCTTGCCCATACACCTTGCGTAACCCTTCGATCATGATCCCGCCTGCACGTGGTGTTTGCGGAGTATTCGTCATCACGAAATCGCCTCACCAGGATCAACCGCAAGCGCGACGCGAATCGCCAAGGTGCTTGCTAATGCACAAATCAACAGAGTGACGATAAACCCAGTCACAGCATCGCCCGGCTCTAGCAATACAAACTTCGGAAAAACAGGAGCCCAAAATGTTGCAGCAATTTTTCCAACAATAAACCCAATAAAGCCAAGACCCATCGCTTGCTGAAGAATCATCCATGCAATAGTGCCGTTGCGTGTGCCGATGAGTTTGAGTACAGCGATTTCTCGTATCTTTCCTAGCGTCATGGTGTAGATAATGAAAGCAACAATAGCTGCACTCACGATGGCCAAAATCACAAGAAACATGCCGATTTGCTTGGCCGAAGTGGCAATCAATTTAACGACCAAAATTTCTTCCATACCCTTGCGCGTAAACGCTTCTAAGTGTTTCCAGCGGCGTATGGATTGCGCTACTTGTTCTGATTTGGAGGTGCCCTCAACCTGAACCAACACTGCATTCACGTTGTGGCTGCTGGTTTGCGTTGCCTGCACAGCTTCAAGAACACCAGGAACAGCGGGCCTGTTAATGGCGGGATTGTTAGCAGTTCTAACCCTATCATTCAAAATGGCATCGTTGTCTTTTAAAAATTGAGCGTCTTGTGCATCCTTGATGGCAATAAACACCATCGGATCTCCGCCTGAAGAAACCATACGCTGCGTCAACCCAACCACTGTGTATTCATGGCGTCGAATGCCAATGCGGTCGCCAATTGCAAAACCAGTTTTGACATCAGCAATTGCCTCGTAATGGCTGCGCGTCAAATATCGGCCAGCTATTAAGTGCGAAGGCTCACCAGGTTGACCAGACTCCATGCCAACTACCATGGCACGCGTGTCGTAGCCTCTATGGCTGATTTGCATCGTGAAATAAGTCACATTGGCTGCGCGCATCACACCGGGCATGCCCAACAAACTGCGAACTACATCATCTTTGATAGTCGATGGCTCTGCATAGGGACCTTGTGTGTCTTTTTGCACTACCCAAACATCAGCCCCACTGTTGCTGAGCAGTGCTTTCGCGTCGTCAACCATTCCGCGATAAACGCCCGCCATCGTCAACGTGACACCAATCAGTAACCCCAAGCCCATCCCAGTGAGCACAAACTTTTGCCAAGAATGAAGAATGTCGCGCCCAGCTAGGCTGATCATCGTAAGGCCTCAACCACACGCACGCGGCTGTTTTCAGTCAAGGCTTTTTGACTGTGCACCACCACTTGGTCACTGAGCTGCAAGCCGTCCAAAACAACTATGTCACCATCGAGGCTAGATGCACCGACACGTATTTTTGAAAAAACTGGCTTGCTATTGATCAAGCGCCACACCCCCATGGCGTCGCCTTGCCGTTGAATGCTTGCGTTGGAAATGAGCAACGCGTTCTCAATAGGTGCCAGCGCTAAGGTGACCTCAGCCACCTCGCCAACAGACACGTCTTTAGGAATTTGTGCAAACGAGACCAGAGCCACACGCTCTTCGGTAACGCTATCATTTAGCAACTCGACACGAACAACCTGCCCTTTGAAACTTTTCTGCGCCTGAGAACGAACCACAATATTGGCATCAAGCCCAGTTTGCAAACCAGCAGATCGCCCTTGATCCAAGCGAAGTTTGACCCATAGGCTCTGAGGGTCGATCAAACGAATCACAGGCTGCCCAGCAACCACCGTGGTGCCCGATTCCGCGTCACGCGTAGTCACAACGCCATCGGCGGGGGCGATCAATCGCACGTTGTTACGTTGCTGTTGTAAACCAGCGCGCTCAGCCTTCAAACGAATCACATCTTGTTTGATACCGCTCAAATTGGCGCTGGCAGCTTCGTAGGCGGCCTCAGCTGATATTTTTTCCTGTGTACGCAATTCAAGCGCACTTGGGCTGATGAAATTTTGTTTCGCAAGATCTTGATTGCGACTGAAATTCAGCTTAGCCAATTCGTAACGTGCATATGCATCGGTTTGCTGCGCTTGTGTCGCCATTTGCGTGCTGGCAGTGCGGGAAATCAATGCATCCTGCGCCGACAGTTTTTGGTCTAAATCAACCGAATCCATCTCAGCCAACAATTGACCGGCCTTCACGATATCACCCACATCAACGTGGACTTGGGCAACACGCCCCGCAACCGTGGGGCCAATCATCCAACTGCGTTTAGCCTCGACCGTGCCCACACCAAACAGGGCAGGCGTAAACCCACCCTGCTTGACAGCCTGCACGGTAACTGGTGTAGCAGCCAGCGGCCCAGCTCTAAAAAATACAAATGCAAGCAATCCAACAAAGGCCATGCTAGCCAAAGCGATGACAAAGCGTTGTTTCTTAATTTTTGAAAATTCCACTTAGTCACCTGTCTTTCTGAGTGATCGAAAATCAGGAAACACGGCCAATCGCACAACTGACAAATGACTTGGCATTAGCCAGCCCGGCATCCAACCCGCTGACACTGCCATGCTCTGGATAGCCCATCGACTTGAGCTTGGCAACCAGTGCCTCTCGTAAAGACGCGTCCGCTGTCACACTGATCAACTGCTGATCGCGTTCAATGACGATGTTGGACAAGCCTTCAATCGAAGTCAGCCCTTTGATGATGGACTTTTCACACCCACCGCACTTGATGTTTTCAACATGAACTTGAATTTGCATGTCTGACATAGCCGTTCCTTTTATTAACATCCGTTATGCAATTTCCATTGCTGCTCATGACCAATCTTTTTAGCGAATTCCGGCACTTTGCATCTCTCAGATTCAGCAGAGTCTTGTGGATCAGAAGTTGCGCCCAATTCCTGTACGACCTGCGGTGATGTGGGATGACCGTAGACCCAGCCTGCCACATTGAACACAACCATCAAAAACACAACCACCACTGCGCCCTGTATCCAAGTTCCGCCAGCGCCAGGGGCCGGTCTGTAACTGCACACGTTGCCTGGGCAAAGCTCGACTTTGTTCTTACTGAATAAGTCATACAGCTTGCAACCAATACAAATGCCAAACGAAGACTCAAAGAAAAGTAACAACAAACATGTGCCACACACCAGCATGTTGATAGGACCAATCACGCCTTTGATAACAATTAAGTAAAGCATCAACAATGCCAACGTGAAGCCAATGGCCCATGCAAAACGTTTTTGAGGTGCGCCCACGTACTCAGGCTCTTGCTTGCGAACCATCCATTGCCCAAGAATCAGACTGGGTGAAAATTTCGGATTAACAAAAATTCGCACTGTGAAGTCGATTAAAAACGCAACGACAAAAACACGCGTGGGTTGGAAGTTACCCAGCAGCATCGCATTCATAAACGTGACCATCGCGAAGAAAAACAAAATACCTGCGGCGGCTCTTACTGCCCGTTCATTGAGCACAGCTACGCTATAACCTTGGACGTATTCGCCGAATTGAAATAGTGGTTTTGCCATTGAGTCCTCTGATTGTTTCGTGAGGGAGTATCGGATAATCATCCGAAATCACATATGATTTAAATCATATGAATGAGAATCTAACTAAATTCAACTCTGCACTCAAAGCGTTACTACCGGAGAGCATTCACGCGCTTTGTAATACAACATCTTTCAAAAAAGGCACCCTTCTCTTTGAAACTGGAAAGAAACCGCACTGGATGTTTTTTGTAGTGTCCGGCGAAGTCACTTTGGAGCGACTAAGCCATCAGGGTGATCCTTTGGTTCTGCAAAGGACACGGCATGGATTTGTAAGTGAGGCAAGTCTGCAATCGTCTCAATATCACTGTGATGGTCGAGTTGTTGCAAATTCAGAGATCGTCCAAATACCACTAAAGTCACTTGCTGACGCTTTGAATAAAGATCCGAAATTCGCAGGTCGATGGATCAGCATGCTTAACTCAGAAGTTATCTTTGATATTTCTGTCTTTGAAGAAGGGAACAATCGTTTTATACAAACGGTTTTCAAGCGTCTTCAAACTTGCTTTACTGAACTCCCCACGACTGACTCTTGCTCGTTCAACAGCAAGTGTGGGTTCAACGAAATCTCTGAACAACAGTTCTTTGTTCAATCGCTTGGGCGTCAATTCAGTCAGTGACGAACCGTAAATCTCACTGACTGTGTGATGAAAGAACTCTTTCGCTGCGTTCTTTGCGACTGAGCGATTCGTGGTTCTAAGACTCTTTGTGTAGGTCTTGTTCTTGAAGTAGCACTTGACTTGCCAAAATGGGCTCGCATTCGTCAGATAGATGCGAAGTTTTCTTGGGTAGTTCTCTATGGGGGTGACTGACTCAGGAATACTGCTCGTTTGATGGCGTTGGTATTTGAACTCAGTGTCGTTGGCTGCTTCAAACTCTCTGAAATCACGCATGTGTTCAGAATACTAGTTGAACACTTAGGTACGCAAATTTATCTAAAAATTGAGCAAAGGGGTCAAATAGCTAGTTGCCCATCACCTCGCATAAAGATGTCCTTTGAAATGACAACTTGCCATTCAATAAAACAGGCTAAAAACTGTCGTTTTCTGTCACTGACTGTATAAATCTGTAGACAACATGGGACTTGTCAACTTCACACTCAAAGTGATGGCACCAAGAAAAAACCCACAGTCGCAAAACTGTGGGTTTTTATTTTGGTGGTGGTAGCGGGATTTGAACCTGCGACATCAGCATTATGAATGCTGCGCTCTAACCAACTGAGCTATACCACCGAACAGGGCAGAATTGTAAACCATTTTGAGCCCCTCTCATGGGCTCAAAGGACGAGATCAGCTCAATGAAGCTGCCTCGTTCATCGCTTGGCCCAGCTTGGAAAAATAGGCATTAGCTGCGTCGGTAGGCACCAAGTATTTGGTGCGGCGGTTTTTACCTTCAAAGGTTTGTGTAATCAATCCTGCTTCACGCAAGGCATCCAATTTGCGGTGAATGGTGGCAGGGCTTGCCACCGATGCCATGGCCATGGCATCGGTCACTGTCAGTGCGTGACCTTGTGCGTGTTTCAACACGATCAACTGCAACAAGTGCCGAGATGTTTCGTCCACATCCGACACAGAGGCACTGTCTAGCGCCTGTACCAATGATAGGAAACGGAGGTATGTTTTTATCATGACGAGAATTTTATCGAAGAATAGCAAATTCCGCGACTTTCTTTTCAAGCGCGTCTGAAGCCAAGTGGCTAGGCGACCTTAATCTTCCAGTGACGCCAGCACACCAAAGCTTCGCTGTGCATACGCCAAACCGTGGCCCGCGTGCACACCAAAGTCGAGCACTTCACCAATCAAGATGTCATGGTCACCGGCAGACACCACTTGTGCAATGCGGCAATCAAACCAAGCAATCACGCCATCCAAACGTGGGTGTTGATGGATACCACGCACCAAGCTTTGGTCTGCAAAGCGTTCGGCTTGCGTGCCTTGCGCAAACTTGAGCGCCACATCTTTTTGCTGCGCACCCAACACGTTGACCATGTAGCCCCCAGCATTGATGAACGCTTCGTGGCTCAACGATGTTTTGCGCACACTCCACAACACCATGGCTGGGTCCAGCGACACGGTGTTGAACGAGTTGCAAGTCATGCCCCAGTCTTGGCCTTGGGTGTAAGCGGTCACCACGGTCACGCCTGTGGTGAAGCAGCTCATCGCGTCTTTGATGTTCACGCCGTGCTTTCAGATTAGTTTTATAAAAACGCGAGTGCGTCTTGTGCGGCCACACGGCCTTCGTCGGTGGGAATCACCCACACCTCAATGGCGCTATTGTCAGCGTGAATCGAAGCCACGCTGTCGCCTGTGGCCTTTGCGTTGCGCGCAACATCGACATGCACGCCCAGGTAAGCCAAAGCATCGCCGACTTGTTGGCGCAACACGGCATCGTGCTCGCCAATGCCGCCAGTGAAAGCCAGCACATCCAAGCCACCAATGCAGGCACTCAAGGCGCCCACTTCACGCACCACGCGGTGGGCAAATAAATCAGTGGCAAAGCGTGCGGCATCCGAAGCGGAGGCGCGCAAAGTACGCATGTCAGCGCTCTCGCCCGACACGCCCAACAAACCGCTCTGCTTGTAGAGCATTTTTTGAATTTGGTCGTGATCCCACCCCTGCTCCATCAGGTACAGCAACACACCAGGGTCGAGTGCGCCACTGCGCGTGCCCATCATCAAACCATCCAGCGCAGAGAAGCCCATGGTGGTGGCGCGACTTTGGTGAGCCGTGGTGGCGCACACGCTCGCCCCGTTGCCCAAGTGGGCCATCACCGTGCGCCCCGCTGCGCGTGGCACATGGCGTTGCAACACTTGGCTCACGTATTGGTACGACAAGCCATGAAAACCATAGCGGCGCACACCTTGCTCGGTCAGTTTTTTGTCAATCGCAAAGGTGGTTTCAAGCGGTGAGAGGGTGCGATGAAACGCTGTGTCAAAGCACGCCACTTGTGGCACATCGGGAAACGACGTTGTAAATGCTTGGATACCGGCCAAGTTGTGCGGTTGATGCAGCGGTGCCAGTGCATTGAGCGTGGCGAGCTGGCTCATCACCTCGGGCGTGACGCGCACACTGCGGCTGTAAAACGCGCCGCCATGCACCACGCGATGCGCAATAGCCTGCACCGGCACATGCGACAAACGCAAGGCCAGCAAGCTGTCTAGCGCATCCAATGCAGCCTCAAAAGGCTCTTGATCGGACATGACGCACACATCGGTGAGCTCTTTGCTTTGGCCTTGAATCGCCATGCAAATGCGTGGTGCACCCGAGGGTTCTAAACCTTCGATGTTGCCTGTGACCTCCGCCTCGCCGATGCCATCACCTTGGATCGGATACAGCGCAAACTTAAGGCTCGACGAGCCTGCGTTGACGGACAGAATACTCATGCGGGATGCGTGCGGTAGTGGTGCGCCACCAGCTTGGCCAACAACGCCGAGGCGCTGCGTGTGGTGGCTGTGTCTGCACGGCTGGTCAACGCGATGGGCACGCGTGCACCCAACACCACGCCGGAGCCCGAAGCACCCGCCAAATACTCCAACTGCTTGGCCATCATGTTGCCCGACTCCAAATCGGGGGCTACCAAGATGTCGGCTTGACCCGCCACCGCCGAAGCGATGTGCTTGATCTCAGCCGCATGTGTCGAGATGGCGTTGTCAAACGCCAAGGGGCCATCCAACAAACCGCCTTTGATTTGCCCACGGTCAGCCATCTTGCACAGCGCGGCTGCATCGAGGGTAGAAGGAATGTTGGGATTGACTGTTTCGACTGCCGAGAGAATGGCCACCTTTGGCATGGCCACGCCCATGATTTGTGCAAACAAAATCGCGTTTTGCACAATGTCGGCTTTCTCGGCCAAAGTAGGTGCGATGTTGAGCGCGGCGTCGGTGATGTACAGCGGCTTGGCATACATCGGCACTTCAAAGCGGAACACATGCGACATGCGTCGGCCTGTACGTAACCCTTTTTGCGCCACCACAGCGTGAATCAACTCGTCGGTGTGCAAGCTGCCTTTCATCAAGGCTTCTAGCTTTTTGTCCGCCGCCATTTGTGCTGCCAAGTCCGCCGCCTCATGGCTGTGTGCCACATCGATCACTTCAATGCCTGTCAAGTCAATGCCCGCCTCAGCTGCCACAGCACGTAGCTTTTTCTCTGGCGCAATCAACACCGCTTGAATCAGACCGGCATGGTGCGCGTCCATCGCACCTTGCAAGGAGTCGACATCACACGGATGCACCACACCGCAACGCACAGGCGCCAAGTGGGCACCGAGCGCCAGCAAATTGGCATGCCGTTGTTCGGGATCGAACAAACTGATATGCGGCGCATGAATGCGAGGCATGCGCAATTTCTGCGTTGGGGCCATCACCTTGGCCACGCCATACAACACACGCTCACCTTTTTGGTTCACCAACAAACAGTCGAGCTCCAAGGTTTTCTTGTCGTCGTTTTTGGCGTTACAGGTGACGGTCACATTCAAGGTGTCACCGATTCGCACGGGACGGCTGAAGTGCAAGTTTTGCTCTAAGTAAATCGTGCCAGGGCCTGGAAACACCGTACCCAACAAACTGCTGATCAACGCGCCACCCCACATGCCATGACCAATCACTCCATGAAACAAGGTGGCGTTGGCGTATTCGGGGTCGAGGTGTGCAGGGTTGGTGTCACCAGACACGGCCGCAAAAGCTTGGATGTCGGCCAAGGTCAAGGTGCGCACCATGCGTGCGGCTTGTCCAACCATGATGGCGTCGTATGGATGGTTCTCAAGCCATTCGTTCATAGGGTCGTCGGTGGTTTCGGTGATGTCGATCATGAGGCTCTTCAATTCACGGCGTGGCTGCCGGCGTCTACATAAATGGTTTGGCCCGTCATGCCACTGGCAGCATCGGTACACAAGAAGGTACTGAGGTTAGCAATTTCATCCAGCGTGACCAAACGACCCAAGGGGGCTTTGGCGATGTTGGTTTGCATCAGTGCGTCAAAGGCTTCAATGCCAGAGGCTGCTCGCGTGAGGATAGGCCCAGGTGACACCGCATGCACGCGCACACCCTGTGGCCCCAACTCCGCCGCCATGTAGCGCACCAACGATTCCAGCGCCGCTTTGACGGGCCCCATCAACCCATAGTGCGGCACCGCTTCTTCTGCCCCCAAATAAGACATGGTGATCATGCTGCCACCGTGCGTCATGTGCGGCGCACACAGCTTGGCCAATGTGGCAAACGAATGGCACGACACATCCATCGCGCGTGCAAAGCCAACGCTCGAACTGTCAATCACACGTCCATGTAAATCAGCCAATGGTGCCCATGCAATGGAGTGAATCACAAAATCGAGGCGTCCCAGTTTGGCCACGGCATAGGCCACGAGTTTTTCTAATTCGTCAGGGGTTTCAATGTTGCACGTTTGCAGGTCCATACCCAGTGGCTGAGTGAGTGGCTCCACATACGCACGGGCTTTGTCGTTCAAGCAAGACACCACCACGTCGGCACCCATGGCTTGCGCTTGGCGCGCACAGCCCCACGCAATGCTGAGCTCGTTGGCCAATCCCAGCACCAAGCCTTTTTTGCCTTGTAAATCGAAGGCGGACATCGGGTTCATAAAAATTCCTCAAAACCACCAGGGGGTTCAAAACGTCCCGCCACAAAACGTAAACGGGTAGGTCCACGCATGACGCGTTGCGACACCGAATGGCGTGGATCGCCGGGATAGCACAGCGTGCGCACCCCTTCGTCGTCAAACGGCTCGGGCAAGATCAGCGCTGGCGTTTGCTGCCGCGCACAGTTCAACACATCTGTCGTACAAGTGTGTGACAACAAAGACACCAAGGTCATGATTTGAGGTGGCGCAAGGGGCAAGTCACCCGCCCAATAGCGCGTCAATGCCTCGCGCGGGCTCAGCCACACACTGTCAATGGCTTCGATGTTGTCGTGCATGGGCTGCTGACCTTGAGGCAGCACCGCCATGAAAAAACGGGTGTCAAAACGTTTGTTGGTCACCGAAGGTTGCATGGGCGTGATCCAGCGCGACCAAGGTGCCAAATGCTGCGTGTCCACACGCAAACCGGCATGCTGCAACACATCGCCAAACGCTTGTCCGCCATGCAGCGCGTGCTGCCATTGTTGGCGTTGCGCCGCGTCATGCGCTAAGGCTTGGCTGGCGTGCAAACGGGCGTACAACACACCGCACTCTTCCAGCACCTCACGCACGGCCGCCACGTAAAGGCCCGCCGCTGTGGGCTGCGATAAATCAGGCTCGCCCAAGGCGCTGTGCAATGCTTGCGGCGACGCATCCAGTTGCGCATGCACATCGGGCGCGCAATCCGACTCGTCTAATTTGCCACCCGGAAAAACAAAAACGCCGCCCAACACCGCAGAAGCGGTGTGGCGACGCAGCAAAAAAACCTCTAGGCCTTTTTGAGGCTCATCACGTAACAACACCACCGTGGCCGAAGCCCGCGGTGGTGTCGTGATGACTTCGCTGTTGAGTTGCATGAACCGCAGCGATCAATCAGCAAATTACTTGCTTGGGTACGCCACGTCGACGCGGCGGTTTTGTGCCCAAGCAGCTTCGTCATGGCCTTCTGCTTTTGGCTTCTCGCTGCCAAAGCTCACAGGCTCAGCTTGGTTGTCTTTCGCGCCGTAGGCTTTCAAACCACGCACCACAGCTTCTGCACGCTTTTGGCCCAAAGCCAAGTTGTATTCGCGGCCACCGCGTTCGTCGGCATTGCCTTCCACGCGAACTTTCAACGCAGCATTGGCAGCCAAGTACTTGCCTTGACGCTCCACCACCGCAGTTTGGTCAGCCTTGATGTCGAACTTGTCGAAGTCAAAGTAAACGCTGCGCTCTTTAGAAATCACGCTGTTGGGGTTCAAGTGATCGGCCACCACGGCAGCCACAGTAGAAGATGCCTTGGCATCAGAAACATTGTCGAGCTTGGTTGAGCTGCAAGCAGACAACAAGGCGACGGACACGATAGACAAGAGAGCGGAGAGGCGTTTGGACATGAGGGATTTTCAAGTTGTAAAAAATAACCCTAGTATTTTAACGGAGGGGCTCACCATGACTTTCAAAGTGTGAAAGTGTTGTTTTTTTTGACACTTTGTTAAATTCTTTTAAAAATCAACAACATAGGTAATTTTCTTAATTTTGATTCTTTCAGAACGGCATGATTTTACGAAAAGTATTCAAATTTCATAAATAACACGCGTTTGAGCTTGAAAAGCCGCCAAATCAGCGCATTGCTTAAGCCCATGCAGACAGGTAAATTCCATTCCCCGTTAGAAATTTCGACAAGCCATAACCCAGCAGCACGGCCCCTGCGTGCGAGGAATAACAAGATGTCAACATTCAAAATTTTGGTCACCAGTCAAAAAGGTGGCGTCGGTAAAAGTACGGTTTCCGCCAATCTGGCCGCCTATTTGCGCCGCCAAGGCCAAACCGTCACCCTGATTGACTTTGACACCCATGCCTCCTCCAGCACATGGCTCACCCGCGCCCCCAATATTGGGGTAGTGGTGCAGCACCATGTCCTGCCTTTGGATCAAGGTGGCAACCGCCCCATCTTGGATGCCCGTTTGCACTTGCGCCGTGCCGCCAGCAGCTCGGAAGTGGTGATTTGTGATTTGACATGGACCGATTCGATTGCAGGCGAACTGATGTTCGAGTACGACTTGGTCATCGTGCCGACCTCGGTCTCAGAAATTGAGATGGCGGCCACCGCAGGCTTCCTCAGCCGTCACCGCTGGGTCTTTGATTCAGCCATCCACACGCCGCCCACCCTCTTGGTGTGCCCCACACGTGTGCAGCCTGAACAATTGAAAAGCGATGTCTTCTCCAAACAACGCTTTCCTGTCAGCTTCATGCTCGCGCCACCGGTGCTCGAAGCCCAATCGGCACGCGACATGTTTGAACGCGGTTATTTGATGGACTTGCAAGACGCTTGCGGCGCATCGTTCAATGAATTTGGCAAATCCGTTTGCGCCGCACGCGACATGCGCGAGTCGGCACAAGGCATGCGCCAAACCACCCACACAAGCATCACAGCCCCGACCCTGCGCACCTCAGGTGCATCGAATGCGGCCAGCACGGGCGTGAAACGTCATCACTTTTTGGCCAACTCGGCAACGCTCTCCAGCCAGTACTCCATCTTGGGACGCCACCGCATGCAAAAAGTTCGCCCAGAAGACAACTTGGCTAACAAATCGGCACCGCACGTGGCTGCGCCACAGAGCACGCACATTGCATCCATGGGCATCCCCCAGTTTCTCAAGCGCATGTCTATGGGGGTCATGAATAAATGAGCACCGAGCCTCAATTCTTGTCCTTCAAAGGACTCAAGCAGTACACCCCCGAAGACGGGTGGGGCCAAGTCAATGCGATGTTGCAATCTCATACGCAACCCGCACAAGCACACGCTACGGTGCCCGACAACGTACCCACGCTGACTGAAACACCAGACGCCACATCTGGCCCAGCCTCGCCGATCTTCGACCCGCTCATCCATGAGTTGTTTGAGCAACTGCGCGTCCCGCCCAGTGATGAGCTGACCCAAACTTGGCGCACCATTGCCGCCGAAGTCAACTTGCTCACCGAGCGCATGGCTCTGCAGCGTGAGCTGCAAGAGCGTTTGCACAAACTCGACCATGAACTGGGCGACTTGCGCGGCACGATTTTGTCGCACCTGTCGGATGTGCAACAGGCGGCAGACCAACAATTGGCCTCGGCCCGTTTGCGAGCCGAAGTGTCCGCCTTGGCCCAAACCAAACTCTCAGCCAAACTCAAAACTTAATTCAATCCGTCAGCCAAAGGAGCGCTTCGCATGCTGGACAAACTCAATCAGATTTATCCGGTCCGCTACACAGCGTTCATTGCATCGGTGGTTTTACTCATCTTCTCGCTCTTGGGCGCAGGCGTGATGGGTCTGAGTGGTTGGTGGCCCACTATCTTTTTGGCGTTGAGCCTGGTGGGTTTGTATGACTTGCAGCAATCGCATCACGCAATTCTGCGCAACTACCCCATCATTGGGCACTTGCGTTTCATGTTGGAAACCATCCGCCCTGAGATTCGTCAGTACTTCCTTGAGTCGGAAACCGAAGCCTCACCCTTCTCGCGTGCGCAACGCACCTTGGTCTACACACGTGCCAAAGGCCAATCCGACAAACGCCCCTTTGGCACACAACTCGATGTGCGCGCCATTGGCTACGAGTGGATCAACCACTCCATCGCCCCCACCCAACTAGCTGGCCATGATTTTCGTGTGAGAGTGGGCGGCAAAGACTGCACACAACCCTACGACATCAGCCTCTTCAACGTGTCCGCCATGAGCTTTGGCGCACTCAGCGCCAATGCCATTCAAGCCTTGAATTTGGGTGCCAAGCTTGGGGGCTTTGCGCATGACACAGGCGAAGGTTCAATCTCGCGCCACCACCGCGCGCAAGGCGGTGATTTGATTTGGGAAATTGGTTCCGGCTACTTTGGCTGTCGGGATGCACAAGGCCACTTCAGCCCTGAACGTTTCGTAGAAAACGTGCGCTCTCCCCAAGTGAAGATGGTGGAGATCAAACTCAGCCAAGGTGCCAAGCCTGGCCACGGCGGTGTGTTGCCAGGCCCCAAGGTGACCGAAGAAATTGCCGAAGCACGCGGCGTGACGGTGGGCCAAGACTGTGTGTCGCCCGCCACCCACAGCAGCTTCAGCACGCCCTTGGAGTTGATGGCATTCATCCAACAATTGCGTACCTTGAGCGAAGGCAAACCCGTGGGCTTCAAGCTGTGCATTGGCCATCCTTGGGAATGGTTTGCAATCGTCAAAGCGATGTTAGAGACAGGCATTCAGCCCGACTTCATCGTGGTCGATGGTGCCGAAGGCGGCACCGGTGCCGCCCCCCTCGAGTTCTCAGACCACATGGGCATGCCCCTGCAAGAAGCTTTACGTTTGGTGCACAACACCTTGGTCGGTGCTGGCCTTCGTGACAGCATCCATGTAGGCGCCAGCGGCAAGATTGTGAGTGCCTTCGACATGGCCCGCGCCTTGGCCTTGGGCGCCGATTGGTGCAACAGCGCACGCGGCTTTATGTTTGCACTGGGCTGCATCCAAGCGCAGACTTGCCACAGCGGCAACTGCCCCACGGGCGTGACCACCCAAGACCCCACACGCCAAATGGCGTTGGTGGTGCCCAGCAAAGCCGAGCGTGTGCAGAACTTTCACGCGCACACACTGGAAGCATTGCAAGAGTTGATGGAAGCCTCAGGCTTGCGCACTCCCCATGACTTCACACCACGTCACATCATGCGACGTGTGAGCGAAACGCAAACCTTGCATTTGTCCGATTTGGTTGACACCGTGCAAGTCGGTGCATTACTCCAAGACAATGTCAGCACCCTGCCCCCGGTCTTCGGTGATTGGCCATTGAGCAGCGCCAAAAGCTTTTCGCTCCAAGCGGCATAAAGCGGCGCCAAGCGCGAAGAACAAAACTCATACAGACGAAAAAAAGGCGGCCATCCGGCCGCCTTTTTCATGGATGCATCTCAATTAATCAGCTGCGCGTGGGTACTGAATCGGTTTTTCACGCACCATCGGTGGAGGCGATGCAGCAGCGGCGGCTGCTGCAAGACGGGCCTTCTCGGCAGCCGCACGCTCTGCAGCTGCTGCCTTGTCCGCGGCCGCTTTTTCTGCTGCCACTTTGGCGGCACGTGCTGCAGCAGCACGCTCTGCGGCTGCTTTTTCTTCCGCGATTTGTTCAGCAGATTTCACAGGTTTTTCAGGTTGCATACGCATGGCCACCGCACGTTCCGCAGCGGCACGTTGCTGTGCCAAGCGTTCAGCGGCAGATGCTTTCTCTGAAGCCGCCGCAGCTTTTTGAGCCTCGGCCGCAGCACGCTGTGCATCCGTTGCCGACTTGGCAGATTGCGCTGCTTTGTCAGCTGCTTTTTGCGCCTCACCAGCAGCCAGCGTTGCTTTATCTAGGGTCTTTTCAATGTTCTTGATCGCGGTGACTTCTGCAGCGGTTTGCGCACGGTCACGCACTTGCACCGCAGCATTCAAGTCAGTTTTTATTTTTTGAATTTCAGTCAACAACACTTGCGTGCTGGGGCCTTGGGGCACAGCCGGAGCGGGGGGTTGCGCACGTGCTGAAGTTTTCTCAGCCACGGCCTGCAGCTTGTTTTCCAACCCAGTCAACTGCTTTTGCATGTCTTTGAATTTGAGGTCGCTGGACTTGTTGGCCTCTGTGGCCACCACAGCAGGCATGGCAGCCAGGTTCTTGCTCAACTCTTCCAAGCGTTTGGCCACTTGGGTTTGGGTGGTGATGACTTCTTCTTGCTTTTCATTGATTTCTGAAAAGTCAGAGTTGGTCTTGCCAATTGCAGTCAAGCTGGCATCCACCTCAATCACGCGCTTGGCCATGGCATAGACCATGGTGTCGAGCTCTTTGATGGATTTGGTCATCTTCATGGTGATGGCAAAGAAGATGCCCATGGCAATCAACAAACAGGCACAAAACGCACCCAACATGATGCGCGAATGCATCACATTGCGGTGGTTGTTTTCTTGAATTTTCGAGACCACAGCACGCATGGTGGCGCTGACATCTGCCGCAATCGATGCGGAACGCGTGGACACCTCGGCCGAATCGAGCACCACCGATGTGAGCTCTTCAATTTGGCGTGCGACCTCGTTGGTGTCCAACGATTGGGAGGCGATTTCGGTCAAACGGTCTGCCGTCGCATCGACATTCACAATGGCTTCTTCAGGCACTTGTGCCTCAGCCGTCGCTTGTTGTTCATCCGCCATATTCAAACCTTTGTATTGTTTCGTTCCTCAAGCCGATCCAGTCTGGCATTGAGTGTGTGTATTTCGCCCGTGAGCTTGCCCATGCGGACTTGTAGCTCTTCAACCCATGTATCGGCTTGAGTTGACGTGTCTTGAATCACATCGACGGGCTCAGAATCTGAGGCCTCTTCTGCAGGCGCTTCAACGGGGGGCTCATCGACCCAATCCGTCAAGGTGGGCACTTGCGCCAAAGCGTCTGCACTCAGCCCCTGCGCGTCATCCGGTAAATCTGGAACTGAGATATGAGGCAAGGTTTCGGGTTGATACCCCGGCTCAAACGGCGGCGCCTCGGTACGAATTTCATTCGTCACAAGGACGGGATGAGGACTGGTTGTATCGTGTTCTTGACTCATGAGCTCGTTCCTAGCAACGCATCAGGATTTCGTAAACTGGGTTTTCATCGACTTGCTGCTACGCAACCAGCCTTTGGAAAGCAAAGGGTTGGACTGCATGAAAGCATCGGCTTGAGTTTTGGTTTCAAAAGGCCCCGCGACCAAAATAAAGTAACGCTTGCCTGTGTCTTTGTGTCGCGCGCGCAAGATCCGAGCCTTCGCATAGACCGCATTGCTACGCTGAAAGCTGCGCATATCTTCTTGCGTATCCATGGCGGCAAGCTGCACCACATAACCATTGGCGGGCAAGTCATTGACCCAAGCCTCATCGGAGCTGGCGTCAGCCTTCACGTCTGCTTTGGCCTCTGCTTTTTCAGCCTTGCGCTCTTTGTCTGTCTTGGTCTTGGCAGATGGCTCACTGGCAGCTGTCACGGCAGGCTGTGGCGCGGCGGAAGCCACCGGAGCAGCCGCGGCCACAGAAGCAGCAGCGCTGGCAGCAGAGGCCACCTCTTCAGCTTGGCTGGCCACACGGGCGGCCTCGTTCGCCACAGAAGCAGCCAATTCGGCAGCAGCCAAAGCTTCGGCACTGGCAGCAGAGGCTGCGGCAGCGGCACTGGCCGCCTCAGCGGGGGCGGGCACTGCGGGGGTGCCACGCAACACATATTTCTTCAAAGCCTCAGCCTCTTCAAGCACCAAGTCTTTGTACATCACCCCAAAAGCGGCCATGGACATGAGCAACACCAACAAGACCCACCCTGCATACGATTTACGCGGAGGACGCTTGAACAAATCACTGTCGCCCGTGCTGGCCGCTGCGGGGACCAGCGGCGGCGAATGCAACACTGGCTCACGCAAGGTGTCTGACATGGGTGCTGCGGCAACGGCCAAAGGCACAACCGGTGTGGGCGTAGCAGGCGCTGCGGCAGGGGGTGCTACAAAAGTAGGCAAGGGTTCTGAATCGAGTTTGGGCTCTTCTTTTTTGCCAAAGCCTGGCACACGCCACGCCGTTTTGGTAGGGAGATTGAGCAGCTTAGAAACCGGCGTCACTTCGTCGTTGAGTGTGGGCGGCTCAGGCAAGAACGAGGGTTCAATCTGAGTGGGTTCAGGGTCAGGCGTCGTCGCCACCCAATCGGTCAATTTCTGCTTGGCTTCGCCGGACTCGGTTTCAACTTCCCACTTGAGCAAGTTTTTGCCAAATGCATCGACTTTGCTTTGGTAGTTGCCAGCGCTGTTGATGAGCAAGATCACACTGATGTTGCCTGCCGGAAAACCATTGACCAAACGCGCCAACAGTTGCAGCTCGAAGTCTTGCATCAAGATCGAATCGCGGAACAACAAGAAGCGACGGGGGGCGTGTTTTTTGTCTTTCTCCAGCGCTTGGTCCAGCGTGATCTCAGACAGAATTTCGTTGAACTTTTGAACCAAACGCTCAGAGTTGGTCGAGCTGCACCACTCGATGTGGCTTTCACCCTTGGCGCGCAGACGCTCTTCGAACAAGCTGCCGTAGTAATCGAGCACCCGATCATGGTCGCTCAACACAGCAAGATTGATACTGCCTTCGGTCAATGACTTCAGGAGGATTTCAAATCGCAACCGGTCACCGGGGCTTTGGTAGATGTCTGTCATGCGGGCTCAAACTTTGGGTCTTAAGGGTTCATCAAAGCGCCATTCGCATCGAACTTCATGTCGTCTGGAATGGAAGGCGATGGTTTGACCACTTCCTGGCCACGACCATAAGACTGGTTCAGGCTGAACACATAGGCAATGACCTGCGCAACAGCGTGGTACAGCGCCTCTGGAATCGGATGATCCAGCTTGGTCGTGAAGTATAAGGCGCGAGCCAACAAAGGCGCCTCAAAAATATAAACGTTGTGCTCTTTGGCTTCCTCACGGATACGGGCTGCCAAGCCATCTTCACCCTTGGCCACCAAGAGCGGCGCACCATCACCCATAGGGTCATAAGACAGGGCCACCGCAAAGTGGGTGGGGTTGGTGATGACCACGTCGGCGTCTTTGACTTTGCTCATCATCTTGTTGTTCAAGATTTCGTGTTGACGACGACGGATTTGGCCTTTGACCTCCGGGTTACCTTCCGAGTTTTTCATCTCGTCTTTGACCTCTTGTTTGGTCATCTTCAACTTCTTGTTGAGTTGATGGCGTTGCAATGGCACATCGACCAAAGCCACCAACACCAACCCGAGGCTGAGCCAAAAACACGAATCCACAATGATGGTGCCCGCCACCTTGATGGCAGGGTTCAAATCCATTTGTGAAATGTGGGTCAGGTCTTGCAGGTTGTTCATCACCGAGACCAACAAGATTGCACCGACCAAAAGAAATTTCAGCAGTGCTTTGCCCAAATTGATGAAAGCCTCAGGACCAAACATGCGCGCCAAACCCGTCATGGGATTGAGCTTGCTGAATTTGGGCATGATCATGCTGGGCGAAAAAATGAAACCACCCGCCAAGGTGGTCGACAAAATCGCAATCACATAAAGAATGGCCAGCAAAGGCAACACGATCAAAAACCCGTCCACCACAGAGCTGCCAAAAATGGCAGGAAGCAGTTCAGCTTTGTCGGTGATGCGGCGATCAAACTGCAACTGCTGCTTGAACAAGCTGCTCATGCTGGTGAAGATGTGCTGCCCCATCATGGTGAAAAAAAGAGTGGCAATGACCATCATGGCCGCAGGTGCCAATTCTTGCGAGCGTGCGATTTGTCCGTCTTCACGCGCTTTCTTTAAGCGCTGTGCCGTCGGTTCTTCGGTTTTGTCTTGGCCGCTTTCTTCCGACATGTCAGCCTCCCAAATACGAACGCAGCATCATGAAAGCTTGCGTCCATACCCAATCAATGCGGGCCACGTTGTTGCCCATGGAAAACATCATGACGATGAAACCCGTCAAGATCAGCGCAGGAAAACCCACGGTAAAAATATTCAAACTAGGCGCCGCGCGCGCCACAAAGCCTAGGCCGATGTTGATGAACAGCAAGGTCATCATCACGGGCAACGCAATCAACAACGCACCCAAAAACATCATGGCGCTCCAGTTGATCATCTTGGCCAGCATGTCTTGTGTGAAGAACTCTTGACCAATTGGGATGAGTTTGAACGACTCCATCACCAAGCCAAACACAATCAAATGACCACCCATGCCCAAAAAGATGAGGGTGCCCATGATGTTGAACAACTGCGACAACACCGGCACGCTGCCCATGTTGGGATCGACCATGTTGGCCATGGACAAACCCATGGACCCCGACATGGCTTGACCGGCAACCACCAAGGCCGCCGAAGCGACTTGGAAAACCAAGCCCAGGGTCAGACCAATCAAAATTTGACGCGAAATTTCCATCAAACCATCGGCCGTGACGGGATCAATCTTAGGAATGTCGATTTGCTGCGAGACAAAGAATGCCATCGCAAACGCCAAACAAATGCGAATGCGCATGTTGACCGCGCGAATCGAAAAAATAGACGTGAACGCCAGAAATGCAGACAAGCGAAGCATTGGCCAAATGACGACCAAAAACTTGTCTAGGATTTCAATGAGCGAGGCGTTCATCGTTGTGCGTTGTTACATGAACAAGCTGGGAATGCGGGTGAAGATGCCCTTGGTGTAGTCCACCATGGTGTTGATCATCCAACCACCTGCCAGCGACATGGTCAAGCCCACCGCCAAAATCTTGGGAATGAAGCTCAAAGTTTGTTCATTGATGGAGGTGGCGGCTTGAAAAATACCCACCACCAAACCGACGATCAAACCCACGGCCAACAAAGGGCCCGAGATGATCATCGTCATCCACAGGGCTTGGCGGGCTAAATCGACAACTGCTGCGCTATCCATGATGCGGCTCCTTAAAACACAAAGCTGTTGGCGAGCGAAGCCATCAACAGCGTCCAACCGTCAATCAGCACGAACAGCATGAGCTTGATCGGCATCGAAATGATCATGGGCGACAACATCATCATGCCCATGGACATCAGCACGCTGGCAACGATCAAATCGATCACCACAAACGGGATGTAAATCAAGAAACCAATCGTGAACGCACTTTTGATCTCAGACGTGATGAACGCTGGCATCAAGGTGGTGAATGGCACCTGTGTGGCGTCATCCAGCTCGCGGCGGTTGGCGATTTGCATGAACATGGCAATGTCGTCTTCACGGGTTTGCTTGGTCATGAAGTCGCGCACAGGCACTTCGGCTTTGATCAAGGCTTTGTCAAAGTCGAGGTTGCCGTTCATGTAGGGACCGATGGCCTCTTTGTAAACCGTCTCAAACACCGGCGACATGATGAAGAAGGTGAGGAACAAAGCCAAGCCCACCAGCACGGTGTTGGGTGGCGTTTGTGCGGTGCCAATGGCTTGGCGCAAGATGGAGAGCACGATGATGATGCGCACGAAAGACGTCATCATCAGCAACATCGATGGCAACAGCGTGAGCGTGGTCATCAAGCCCAGCAATTGCAGGCTCATGCTGTATTGCTGACCGCCTTTGCCCGCGCCCGTCACGTTGACCAAAGGAATGCCTTGCGCGTGGGCCATCATGGGCAATGAGGCCAAAGCCACCAAGAGCAAACCCAAGATGACGTAGAGAATTTTTTTGGTGATGGGCTTACGCAGCATGGCTGACCTCCTGCGTCCACGCGTGCAATGTTTTCACCTCAGCGGGGCTGACGCTGGCCAACACCATTTGGTTATCCACCTGAATCAACACCATCTTGTGCTTGAGGCTCAAAGGCAAAGCTTCGAGCACTTGAATACGTTTGTCGTCCGCACCATGCGCTGCAAAGCCGCGATTGCGCTTGACCCACCACAGGGCACCGCACAGCAGCAGCAACACACTGAAGGTGCTGGCGATGAATTGACCCCAATCGAAACTTTGCATGATGTTTTTCCTGTGCGCGATGACGGTTTTTTGACACTGGACGTGCCTATCTGCAGAGGTATTGCAAGGCACGTGCCAGCTTCGCAGCACGGTATAGTTATTTCATGCATCACCTCAAAGCCCTCCTCCTTGCCAGCCTCGTGCTCACCAGCAACCTCACGCTTGCTGCGCAATGGACGGCGGTGGGCCTGTTTGACATCGGCACCTTCTATGTGGACACCGACAACATCACCCACGCGGGTGACCACCACAAAGCATGGACCATGCTGGACTACCGTGAACCCAAGGTCCACGCCCCCACAGGCAGGAACTTCAAGTCCACTCGCATGCAAATGGAATTCAGCTGCAAAGAACAAACCGTGCGCACCTTGTCGCTGTCGTATCACACGGGTGTGCGATTGAGTGGGGACACCTTGTCGACCGAGGGCGTGATTGGCCCCTTTGAACCTGTGCCTCCCGAGACCCCGATTTTCAAAATCATGCGCTTGGTTTGCTAAACCCAATGGGCTTCGTTCGTGACCTGATTCATGCAGGCGGCACCGGCGGCCTGAACTGGCACGTGCACGCGCATTACTCGCGTAAGCGTTGGCAGCCCACCGTGCAGTTGATTGATCAGTTCTTGGCACAAGTCACGCCAAAGTCTGAGCACTTGTTGCTCATTGGCGGCAGCGCGGGTTGGATGATGCCGCCCAGCTGGTTGGCGCGTTTCAAACGCATCGACGCTTTCGACATCGACCCTTTGGCACCTTGGTTGTTTGACTGGCGTCATGGCCGCCGCCTCAAAGCATTGGGCATTGAGGTGCATCACCATCGCTTAGATGCGCTGGTGGCATTGCCAGAGATTTTGAAAGAACACACACACGCCTGCATTTGGTTTGACAACGTGCTGGGTCAGCACCGTTACCGCCTTCGCGATGAAGCGCGTGTGGAGCGCGAGTTGGATCAACTCAAAACCACACTCCAAGGTCGCAACTGGGGTAGCTTGCACGATGTGTTGTCAGGCCCCACCGATGGTCGCTTGTTACCTGCGGGCTTGAATGTCTGGAGCCATCACGTCACCGCCAAGCAAGGCATGGTGACTGCGTTTTCGCAAAAGCTCTTGACCAGCGTGGGTGCCAAAGACGTGTGGCAAGACCACCTCACAGGCCATGTGTTTGCAGCAGACACACACACCACTTGGATGCCATGGGCGTTCAAACCCAACTACTGGCATTGGTTGCAAGCGGGCTGGGTCAGCGCTTGATCAGTGTTTGAGGTTGTAGAGCGTGACGCCTGCTGCGTCCATCTCTTTTTGCTCGCGCTTGCGGTGGAAATCGCGCACGGCTTTCAGGTCTTGTTCGACCAAGGTTTCCATTTGAATGCGCTTTTGCTCGGCAGTTTTGAGTGCCAAACGTTTGACTTCCACCGTGTGTTTGGCATCCATCAAGTCCAGATCTACGCGACTGATGAGTGACTGAAGCTGCTGCATGAACCCACGGAAGTTCAGGGTTTCAGACATGCTGTGCGGACGACTTTCCGCCTCTTTGCTGCGCACCACATAGTCGTCATACAACATGACCATGCGCTCACGGCTTTTCTCCAAATGCGTCACACGGTCACGTGCCGTTTTGAGCGCAGCCAATGCCTCATCACATTTTTCTTTGGCTTTCTTGGCCAACACAGGCCATGCGGCACGGGGCTTCATGACAGCATGTGGCTGAGTTGGTTGCGCGTCATGGCGTAGTCCTCACCCTTGTCCATGTCTTGGCGCAGGAAGTCAACCATCTGCTCACGGATGCGAATGGCCTCGTCGAGCTCAGGGTTTGAACCCGACTCGTACGCACCCACTTGCACCAAATCCGCATTTTGTTGGTACACCGACCACAAACGGCGCAACTTGTTGGACTGCTTCAACTCATCGGGGCTGACCAAAGTTTGCATCACACGCGAAATCGAACCGTTCAAATCAATCGCGGGGTAATGGGCTTGGTCTGCCAAGCGGCGCGACAACATGACTTGGCCATCGAGCGATGCACGGGCAATGTCCACGATCGGGTCGTTGCCGTCATCGCCTTCGGCGAGCACGGTGTAGATGGAGGTGATGGAGCCATGGCCATGGCGGCCCACGCCACCGCGCTCAATCAAATTGGGCAGTAACGCAAACACCGAAGGTGGATAGCCCTTCGCCGTGGGTGGCTCGCCAATGGCCAAACCAATTTCACGCTGCGCGTGGGCCACACGGGTCAAGCTGTCGCACAGCATCAAGACGTTTTTGCCTTGGTCACGGAAGTATTCGGCAATCACATGGGTCATGTGCGTGGCTTTGAGGCGCAGCACGGGCGACACGTTGGCCGGTGCGGCAATCACCACCGACTTGGCCAAGCCCTCTTCACCCAAAGATTCATGGATGAAGGCCTGCACTTCGCGGCCACGTTCACCAATCAACCCAATCACCACGATGTCGGCTTTGGTGAAGCGCGTGAGCATGCCCAAGAGCACACTCTTACCCACGCCTGAGCCCGCCACCAAACCAATGCGTTGGCCACGGCCAATCGTCAATGCGCCATTGATGGCTTTGACACCCACATCCAAAATTTCTTCAATCGGTCCGCGCTCCATCGGATTGAGCGGGCAACCCAAAAGGCTGAGTTGGTCAGGCAAATGGGGCATGGGTTTGCCATCAATCGGCACACCGCGGCCATCAATCACACGGCCTAACAACTCGTTGCCCAAACGCACTTGGCCCGAGTTAGACATCACGCGCACGGTATCGCCAGGGCCCACACCGACAGGGTCAGTGAAGGGCATGAGATACAAGGTTTTGTCATTGAAGCCCACCACCTCGGCTTCGACGCGATGCCCGCCTTGGCCCATCACTTCGCAGCAAGCACCCAAGGGCGCCATGATGCCGCGCGTCTCCAGCGTCAAACCCACCAAGCGCACCAAGGTGCCGCTGCGTTGCGGCTCGGGTATGCGCAGCTTGGGAAGGCTCACTTGAACTTCTTTGGCAAAGTCGAGCATGGTTTATTTTTTATTTCACCTGAATCATGCCGCGAATGACAGAGGCCACACGGCTTTGGTCGGTTTGCACCACCATGCGCACCACACCCACTTTGTCTTCATAGCTGTTGGCCGTGTTGAGCAATTCAGGAGGAATGGTTGGCTTCTTGGCTTTTTGTTGTTCTTTGCGGATGCGCTCTTTGATCTCGGCCAAAGTCTCGCCTTCACGAATTTCAATTTCGCCTTCAGCCAAATCCTCTTGCACATCGGCTTCTGCGTCGTCAGCAACTTCCGGTGAGGCCATCTCGCCCGCCACATCTTCTGGCGTGGCTTCAACCACAGAGGTTTCTTCAACCACGTCAACGGCAACAGGTTCTTCGACGATGTCGGGTTGAACCTCTGCCACGGGTTCTGGCACCACTTCGGGTTCAGGCTCCACCACGGGTTTGGGCTTGGGTTTCTCTGGTTTTTCCAGCAACAGCATTTGGTATTTGATTTTGTCGGCGCGCTGAGATTCAAACAACTCGGCCTTGCGAATCATTTCTCGCTCGACAGCCGCGATGGCTGCTTTTTGCATCTCACTGTTGGACGCCACTTGACCCACCATATTGAGCACAAACGGACGAACGATGGTCACAATCACGACCATAAAAATCAAACCCATCAACAAGGTATTGATCACGTCAGGAATGAACATCACCGCCCTCCGCTTCTGTCTGAACTTCTGAAATCGGGTTAATCAAAGGCGATTTCTCACGCCACGCCTCTTCGTCCACCGACAAGGCTTGCGCCAAAACTGTGAGTCGGTGCTCGACCAAATCTTCCACCACCGTGTCGTTGGCAAACACGCGCACGCTGCCGCGTGGCATGTCATGCACCGCCTCCACACGCATGCCTTTGGTGAAGTCGCCGCCTTGGGCCTGCAACACCTCTTTGTCTTGGGGGTTGAGTTCTAACACCACCGCGCCGTGCACTGGATGGTCTAACTCATCCAAGCAACGTTGCACCAAGCGTTCAATCGCGTGGCTAGAGGTTTTCAGCTCACCCACCACCACCTGTTCAGCAATGTGCAGTGCCAGACGCTTGAGAGGTTCAAAGAATTTCTTAGGATCTTCAATCAAAGCCCCCAGCGCCTGCGCAGCGTTTTCAAACACCTCGCGTTGGGCTGCCATTTCTTCGGCCACCGCTTCGCGGGCTGCCTGTTCACCCTCGGCTTTACCTTGGGCTACGCCTTGCTCTAAGCCTTGTTGCAGACCTTCTGCCAAACCTTCGGCTTTGCCCTGCGCCAAGCCCTTGTCCAAACCTTCTTGCATGGCGTGTTCGACCGCCTGGGCCAACTCGGCCTGCGCTTCTTCACGCGCCTGGGCCAGGCCCTTGGCAAACTGCTCGGCTTCGCGTTGTTCAACTTCTTCTGGCGCGATACCACCCACCACCGCAGGCAACTCAGGCTCAGTGGGTTCGGGCACTTCAGGTGCGGCTTCGACCTCGGTGGTCACATCGTCAGCCAACACGGCAACATCTTGCGCTTCGTTCGCCGCATCCACGGCTTCAGGCGTTTCGTCGACTGGCACCGGTGCAGCCTCAATCTCGACATCAACATCGGGATGAATCACGATGGGGTCTGCCACTTTGTCATCTGAAGTGATGGGGCTGACCACCAAAGATTCAGCCATCTCAGCTTGTGCCAAAGCACGCTCTAACACCGAGGGATCTACGTTCACGCGCAACTTGGTTTTGCGTGTGGCGCCATAAGCGTCCATCACAAAAGGCAGATGCTCATTCGTTTCCGTGCCCGGCATAGGAGCAGGCTTTTCTTCCCCGAAAGATTCGTTGCGTGACTCCCCCTCCAGCAAGGCGAGCGAGGCTTGCGCCTGCTGGCTCAGCGGTTGCTTGGTGGGCTGGTAGTGCGCCGCAGAGAATCCGCTGGACTTGGCTGGATAGCCGAGCTCAGAAAATTCTGCCGGCTCATCACTCGTCCAGCTGGTCGCGGCATAGCCACGGCTGCTCAACTTTTGGGTGATGCCTGCATTGGGCTGCCAAGGAACAGCAGCCCGAGCGGGATGGGGTTGATTAAACAAAGTCTGCGCCGCCCAAGATCAATTCGCCTGAATCAGACAACTTGCGCGCTTTGCGCATGATTTGCTTTTGTGCGTCTTCCACGTCAGCCATGCGTTGTGGGCCTTTGGCCTCCATGTCATCGCGGAACATGCCACGGGCACGCTCGGACATGTTGTCGAAGAAACGTGCTTGGCAATCTTCGCTGGCGTTTTTCAACGCCATCATCAACAGGTCTGGTTCCACCGCACGCATGAGCACTTGAATACCCTTGTTGTCCACGCTGACCAAGTTCTCAAAGGTGAACATGTTGTCTTGAATTTTGAGCATCAAGTCAGGGTCGATTTCATTCAGACCACTCATGATGCTGTTTTCCAGTGCGGTCTTGGTCAAGTTCATGATCTTGGCCGCCGCTTGCACGCCACCAAAACTGGATGACTGAGCCGACGCGTTCTTGGAGAACTGTTGTTTCATGATGGCTTCGAGTTCAGCCATGGCCGAAGGCTGCACGGTGTCCAAACTGGCCACGCGTTGAATCACTTCAGGGCGCACATCAGGTGGCAAATAGTTGAGCACGTCGGCCGCAACTTCGCTTTCCAGCAGCGACAAGATGATGGCCACCACTTGGGGGTGTTCACCGCGAATCATGTCGGCAATGCCACGTGCATCCATCCAAGTCAGGATGTCCAAACCTTTGGTGCCTTGGCCCGGCATGATGCGGCCCAACACCGAAGCCGCCTTGTCGTCACCCAATGCCATGCGCATGACGCGCTCCACATAGTCAGCGCCGCCAATGTTCACGTTGTTTTGTTTCTTCAAATGGTCGACAAACTCGTCGAGCACGTAGTTCACCGCATCCTGTGAGAAGTTGGCCACTTGCACCATCGCAGCGCCTAGGGCTTGAACTTCTTTAGGGCTCAGGTATTTGATGATCTCTGCCGCTTGCTCTTCGCCCAGCAACAGCATCAACACAGCCGCACGTTGGGTGCTGGTAATGCCTGCGAGTTCAGCTCGCAGTTTGTCGGTCATCACAATGGTGTCGTCAGCCATGATTCAAATCCTCGGAAAATTTATTACTTCTCGATCAAGCTCTTCAAGACACCAGCCACGCGGGTGGAGTCTTCAGCCATGATCATGCGAATCAACGCCACTTTATCGTCATACGAATTCGCTGTGTTGAGCAAGTCCGCAGAGATCGATTGTTTCTTAGGCTTCATGCTCGCCATGCGGGCCTTGACCTCTTCCAGCGTTTCGCCTTCTTCGATTTCGATGTCGGCAGAGTCAGACTCAGCCGCTGCCGCGTGGGCCTCGGCAGCGTCAGCCGCTGCTTTGGCCGTCATGGCTTCATGTTCAGCACGCAAAGCTTCTTCACGCAGTCGGGCTTCTTCGGCCGCTTGGGCATCGGCAGCCGCTTTGGCTTCTGCAGCAAGACGGGCTTGCTCGGCAGCGAGTGTCGCTTCTTGTGACAGGCGAGCGGATTCTTCTGCCGCACGCATGGCTTCTTCAGAAATACGCAGCATCTCGCCTTCGTGTGTTTTCTTGGCATAGGCCGCCGCGGCTTGTGCGGCTGCGTTTTCAGCCGTGGCCACATCAATCGCCATCTGGGCTTGGTTGGTTGCTGCATCGGCAGCAGCCGCAGCCAAAGCTTTGGGATCGATCTCGGGAGCCAACAAGCGGCGCACCATCGGACGAACCACGGTCAGCAGGATGAGCAAGAAGATGCCACCCACCACACCGGCGTTCACCATGACTTGGTAGTTTTCATCACGGTACCAAGGAATGACTGTCGGGTCGTACTGAGGTTCAAACTTGGTGCCCACCACGGTGACCACGTCGCCACGGTCGTTGTTAAAGCCGACAGCACCTTTGACCAATTGGTTCAAGCGTTCGATTTCTTCTGGGGTGTAAGGCACCGACGTGGGTGTGGAACCATCGGCATTCTTTTCGACCTTGGCACCTGGGGCCACTGGACGTTCGTTGATCAACACACCCACACCAATCTTGGTGATCGTGCCCATGGCACCTTTGGTGTGACGCACAGCGCGGTCGAGTTCGTAGTTTTTGGTGCTACGGGCTGTGACTTGCACGCCTTTTTCGCTCACGCCCTTCAAGGGGTCGGCGTTGGTTTGTGTGGTGGCCTGTGGGTTGGTAGGCGCTGGCGGCGTGTTGGACAACGAGCCAGGAATACCAATCGCATCACGGAAGGTGTTGCGGTCTTCCACAAACAGTTCAGAACGGGTCTTGGGACCTTTGTCTTGTGAGTCAAAGTCTTCGGTGGTGACTTCGGTTTGCGTGAAGTCCAAGGTCATGCTCACCTGTGCTGTCACGTTGGTCTCGCCCACGATGGGGGCCAACAACTGAATCAAGCGGGTGCGATAGAGGTCTTCCATCTGTTGCTTGTGGGTGAGCTGTTGTGCGGTCAAGCCCAAAGGCGCTTCCGTCAACATGTCGTTCATCAAGCTGCCGAAGTTGTCCACCACCGAGACGTTCTCAGGTGCGAGATAAGGCACGCTAGACGCCACCAATTGGATGATGGCTTGCACGTTAGCCGATGAAATGGTGCGGCCAGGCAAACGGGTGATGATCACAGACGCCTTGGTGGGGGCGCGGTCACGCACAAACACGCTTTGCTTAGGTGCAGCCAAATGCACGCGGGCTGTTTTGATGCCACCGATTTGCACAATGCTGCGCGCCAGCTCTTGCTCCATCGCGTTGTTGTAGCGCACCTGCTCCATGAACTGGCTGGTGGTCATGGCAGGCATGTCTTTGAGGTTGTCCATGCCAGAAGCTTCTGTGCGTGGCAAACCTTTGGAAGCCAGCAACATGCGGGCTTCTTGGTAGCGAGAGGTGGGCACTGAAATTTGACCGGTATTGGCATCCACTTCGGGCTTGTATTCGGCTGTCTTCAAAGCTTCGATGGCCAACTGTTTGTCGGCATCGTTGAGCATCAACACCAAAGGACGGTAAGGCGTGGGCTTCATCGAGGTGAAGAACACAGCCACCGACATCAGCAGCATGAAGATCACCACGAAAGGCAAAACCTTGCGCACGGTGGGTTGACGCAGTACGTCCATCACCGCAGCGCCTGGGCCTTCTTTGGCGTTGATCCACGCGGGCATGCGTGAGGCGTCGCCTGCAGAAGAACCGTTCGCGTTGTTTGCGCCGGTGGTCTCTACGCCAGTGGCCACGGGCAGGCCCACAGCGTTCATGTTTAAGGTATCGGTTGCCATATCAGTCTCTCAATCCTGTATCAAACAGGCATGTTCATGATTTCTTCGTACGCTTTCATCACTTTGTTGCGTACTTGCAAGGTGGCTTCAAAAGCCAGCGACGATTTCTGCATGCTCAAGACCACTTCGGTGAGCGGTACTTCTTCGCCACGGTCATAAGCTTCTTGCATTGCATCTGCTTTGATGTCCGACTCGTTCACCTTGTCCAGCGCGTTCTTGACTGAATCAAAGAACGAAGGCTGGCCTACCTTGGTGGTCGACGGCTCGTTGACTGTGGATGTCGTGCCTGTGGATTGGGTTTGATACGCACGCAGCGTTTCAATCATTGATTGCACATTGGCTTGTGAGATACGGTCAATCATGCTGCGGCTCCTTCAGTCATACCACGGGTACGCATTTGCGCCAGCTTGTAACGCAAGGTGCGTGGGCTGATGCCCAACTTGGCAGCTGCTTCCATGCGGCTGTCGGTGCTTTGAATCGCGGCCATGATGACTTGCAGTTCGCTGGCTTTGACCGCGCTGTCTAAGTTGATCGGAGCGATTGGCGCTTCACGCATCTCAATGGGCGCTGGTGCGTAGTACGTTGGCGTTGCGGCGGTTGGCATCACAGGGGCAACAGGTGCTGCCATCACTGGCATGTCCACCACAGCTTGTGACAAAACAGCCGTCATGCTGGGCATGGCTTGTTCGTCCATCGCGGCATCGTCAAACATCAAATGCGCAGGGCTGATGGTGCGACCACCGCTCAACACCACGGCGCGTTGCACCACGTTTTCAAGTTCGCGCACATTGCCAGGCCATGGGTAGCTTTGCAGCAATGTTTGTGCTTCCGGCGTGACCGTGAAAGGCAAACTATCTTTGACATGACGCGCCAAGGACTGCACCACCAAAGGCACGATGTCACCTGGACGGTCCTTCAAGGGCTGAATACGCAAGCGGAAGGTGCTGATACGGAAATACAAGTCTTCGCGGAATTCGCGTTGCTCAATGGCCAACTTCAAATCTTTGTTGGTCGCAGCGATCACACGCACATCGAGATCGATGGTGGCTTCGCCGCCCAAACGGTTGAGTTTTTTCTCTTGCAAAACGCGCAACAACTTGGCTTGCAAGTTCATGGGCATCTCGCCAATTTCGTCCAAGAAGATGGTGCCGCCGTGGGCTTGTTCAAACAAACCTTTGTGCTCTTTCAAAGCGCCGGTGAAAGCGCCCTTCTCGTGGCCGAACAACATGTCTTCGATCAAATGCTCGGGCATGGCCGCGCAGTTGAGTGCCACGAAGGGGGCTTTGGCGCGAGGAGAAGATTCGTGCAACACACGGGCCAACACTTCTTTGCCAGCGCCTGTGGGGCCGACCAACAAAGACGTCACATCGGTTTGTGCCACGCGCTGGGCCAAAGCCAACAAATGCTGGCTGATGGGGTCCACAAACACGTAGCTCTTGGTTTTGAGTTCGGGGGCGTTCAAGCCTTTGACAGCACCTTGCCATGCGTGCGCAGACCACTCGTCGGCCGACAACACATGCAAAGCACCCAAGCGCATGGCATCCACAGCCACTTCCATGCGGCGACGGTCCACGCGACACAACACAGGCACGGTGTGGCCGAGTTGAGCAATGAGGGTTTGAACTTCTTGGAGCAGCTCGGCGCTATCGCCCAAGCGAATGACCAGCACATGTGCGCGGCGCAAAGCCAGCGTGAGGTCGCCCAAGGTTGAAACAGTTTCCAGACTGATACCTGCGGCATCCAGCTGGGCGCGATCTGCGGCGTCGATTGGACTGAAAGGGTCCAACCACACGGCATGAATTACGTTGACAGAAGAAGCATTCACTTTGAGTACAGTCCGAAATAAAGGTAAGACTGTTATGCAAAGGCCGTGCCAACCCGTTTTGACAGGTTATTTAAATCTAAACAAGTATTTTTATGCCGGTTTTAGTGTTTTTTTGAACACCTGTCGAAGATTCGACTTTCCCTGAGGGGGAGTTCGTTTTGTAAAAAACATCTTTTGGCGCAATTGGTTTTGGACTAAAACCGCCGCAAAAGCGGCCGTCCGTGCGCAGGACCTCCAACGAAGGTACTACCTTTGAACGAAAGCCCATGAGCTTGCAGCCATAAGGCATGCGCACATCCCACGTGATCGCCATGTAGCGACACTCCCAGCAATTGGGACCCTTTTGAGGGGGCGAGGATGCAGGCGCAGTGCCCGAGCTATTCATGCCTGAACTTAAATGCTTAACTTAAAGGGGTGATTAACCACCCAAGAGTTTCATCACCGACTGCTGGCTGGTGTTGGCTTGCGCCAGCACTGCCGTAGCGGCCTGCTGCATGATTTGCGTCTTGGCCAGATCAGTCGATGCAGCTGCATAGTCAGCATCTTCAATTTGGCTGCGAGAAGCAGACATGTTCATCGACACGTTGGTCAAGTTATTGATCACGTGGTCCAAGCGGTTCATCACCGCACCCATGGTGGCGCGTGTGGCGTTGATCTTGTCCATCGACGCATCCAGCAAATTGAGCACGGCAGTCGCACCCTCACGGCTGTTGATACGCACACTTCGGGCTTCCACGGCTAAATCAGCATCAGCCGTGATTTGTCCAGTAATGCCACCGTTTTTACCGAAGTCAGCCAAATCAATCGTGATCACTTGATTGGCGCTAGAGCCCACTTGGAAAGCTAAACGACCCACACGTGGAGGATCCATATCTTCGCTGGCACGACCACCGAAGCTGCCTTCGCTGAAACCCAATGCAGAGAAATTACTCAAGTCACCAAAACCATCGGCACCACTGCGAACTTGAATTGGACGACCAGCAATGTTCATCATGTTGGGAGGCAAACCATCTGGTCCAGGCATCGCCGGCAAGACAGGCGCATCTGCCGTCAATCGAACTGTGCCGTAAATCGTTTTGATGTTCATTGCGCTGATCGGCGCTGTGGCACTGCCTAAAACATTGGTCAGATAGTCGGTGCTCATGTCCACTGCTGACACATCAGTTGCACCTTGGGAGTTAGCAGCCACTGTGCTCAGTGTGAACGTTTGAGCACTTCCGTTTGTGACGGCAGGTGCACGTAAATCAAAGCCATTACCAGCCACATTCGATTTGATCAAGATGCTGGTGGCGTCAGAAGGATCAAGACTTGCCGTCACGTTTTTCAATGACGTGTTGTTATTGATAGCCAGCACCAATGCTGCTGACGTTTGTGCGGCAGTCGACGTCGCAAGCAATGCAGCCGTTTCGACTTTGACGCCGTTGATGTAAACAGACGCCTTTTCACCTGCGGCAACACCTGCGCCAGCCACTTTGATCTTAGAAATTTGGGCAACAGCACCGCCCTTGTCTAAGCCGAAACTGGCTGCAGACAATTCATCCTTGCTGGAGTCATACCAAACAGACAAGTTGCGACCATCCGTCGACAAGGTGACACCTTTGCCGTTGTCAGTCGCTGTGACGCCGTGTTGACCAACGCGCTCGTTGATTGCAGCCACCACTTTGGCTCGACGATCCGTGCCGCTTTCGTTTTGAACGAAATCCACTTGAATTTCAATACCGTTCACCCACACCGACTGTTTGCCGCTGATAGGTGTCCCCGTCTTGGTGATCCCACCTTCGCTGACCACAGGGTTTGCTTCCGCGGTCACACCAGTCAAATTGCTGCTGGCGTTGATGGCTGCAGCCAGCGCAATGCCACTAGAAGCGGGATCGCTACTTGAAACCAAACTATTTGAAAACTTGTCGTCTGCTGGCGTTGTAGGACGAATCTTGATGCCGTTGATCTCCAGATCATCCATGCCCAAGTTTTTGAACTGTGCTGTCGCATTCGCCGTCACATCTGTTGCAGCAACACCCACGGTAGCACCAGAGCTTTTTGCCGTGGTCATCGTGAACGCCACACCTGGCGTACGTGCTGTCAGCAAAATTTCGCCAATTTCAGTGCCTTTGGTCGCATACACGCCCAATGTGCTATTTGTGTTGATCGCTGTAATGAGCTCGCTAGAAACAATTTGTGGTGTTTTTGATGCAGCCGCTGTCGAAGTAAATGTTGTGCCATTCACTACCACTGAAACCGTATCCGTTGCCGCCACAGTACCGCTCAATTTAACGCTGTTCACTTGAGCAACCGCAGCTGATACTGGCGCACGAGCTTGTGTATTCAGGACCGACTCGTTCTTCGAGTAGTTGCCAGAAACTAATCCAGCACGGGTAATGTCACCTGCAGCACCTGAGCCTAAAACTACAGGCGCTTGAATTTTGGATTCCAAAGAAATCGTTGAACTCTGGACGCCTTCACCCATACCAATGCGTTGACCAAAGGCTTGTGCATTCGTCGACGCGGAAGGTTCAAAACGAACTTCAATGTTGCGACCATCTGCGGCCAGCAATGTCACACCTTTGGCATCTGAACCACTGTCAATTGCTTTGACACCCGTGCGATCGCTGATCAAGTTGATAGCGCGAACCACATTAGCTCGTGTTGCTTGCGAGTTGTTGTACACCGTGGTGATGTCAGCAGAGGCATAGCCGTTGATGAACACCACACCAGATGTCACTGGGCCGGCTGTCATCGCTTGGCCAGTAAAGATGTTTTCGTTCACCTTGGCGAACACACCTGTGCCTGGCTTTTTGGTTGCGTATTCTTGGGTGGTATTGACCACACTACCTGCGCCAGTGGTACCAGGCAGGACTTCTAATTTTTCAACGTTGCCGTCCTTCGCAGGAAAGTCAACATTAATAACAGCTGAGCCTGTGGCGTAAACCACTTTACGACCTGTCGTGCTGTCATACAGAGGGCTCGCTTGCATGGCAGCGGCAATTTTGGCCGCCGCAAGTGCAGGCGTGTTGTCATTGTTGGTCAGAACCACGCTCACACCACCCACAGTGATGGTGCCTGGCATGGGTGAACCACTCAACGTGATCGATTGAGATTCACCTTGAGAAATACCTTGGTCGATCGCCATACGGTTGATGGCGGCGGCTTTTGCAATCGCACTGCCTGCCGCGTTATTACGCGGCGACAAAACGTCATCGTTTGAAGAGGATGGGCCAATGTTGACACCATTGATCGTCAAATCGCCATCGCGCAATGTCGGAATGCTGCCAGCCACACCAATGCTCATGCTGATGCCACGCGAAGCCAAATCTAGCCCTGCGCCATCTGAGTCTTGCAATGTGTATGTCAAGTCACCAGAAATCACCGAGCTATTCAAACCATCGGTTTTGGCAAACTTCACCACAGCAGGGCTTTGAGTGACCAAAGAGCCCGTCAACGTGATTTTTTCGTTATCAGAGGTTGTGAATGTCGCTGTCACAGCAGAACCAGAAGCCGCGCCAGACGCGACACTGAATTGCAGCGAACCACTCTTCAAGAATTCACCGCTATCAGAAAATACTTCCACCGACTGCGTTGCCGCTGTACGAGAAGTCGTCACAGCCGTTGTAGACAAACCTGTAGATCCCACCAACACGCTGGAGAGGGCCACATCGCCTTCAGCTGGATTAAAGCTAATCGTTGCAACACCACCCGCAGTCACTGCAGCAGTCATGCCACGTGAAGTAAATAAATCGGAGTTATTCAGAGTGGTCTGAATCTTCGCAGAAGCCAATGCCAGGGTATTTTCAGAAGCGGTAATCGACACTTCGACACCCGCAACCGTCATCGTTCCTACAGCTGGCGTGCCAGACAGCGTAAAGGTTTGCACTTCACCCGCATCAGCACCCGACATGCTTCGTGCAGTTGTCGGATTCAAGAAGACGCTACCAAACTGGTTTTCAGAGGTGACTTTATAAACAGGCATCTCGCCCACTTGCTCACCTGCTTTTCCGTTCAACACGGGGAAACCGTTCCACTCAGTGTTGTCGGCAATTTGAACGATTTGTTGTTTCAGTTGTTGAAACTCCAAGTCCAAATAACTGCGGTCTGCATTGTTATTGGTGTCGTTGACCGCCTGCACAGCCAACTCACGCATGCGTTGCATCATGTCCGTGATTTCGTTGGTTGCACCTTCAGCCGTTTGGATCAGGCTAATAGCATCGCCCGCATTACGCACAGCTTGATTCAAACTTCGAATCTGATGCGTCATGCGCGTTGCGATCGACATGCCTGCGGCATCATCTCGTGCTGAGTTGATTCGCTTGCCTGTCGACAATTGCTGCATTGCTTTGCTTTGCTCAAGACCAGAGGTCTTCAGAGCCATTTGCGAAAACAAAGCTTTAACGTTGGTATTGATAACTGCCATTTTTTTCTCCTGACCCTATCGGTCAATCAAACTTGCCACTGATTAAGCACAACGCGTGCCAACTATTTCTGACACAACTTAATAAGGGTTTTCCCTTTTTTGAGTGTGATTTGGTGTTCATTTAAGTACTCAGTGGCAATGTTTTGTCGCTGAAACGGCAAGCGGTTGCCGCTTGCCGGTCCTTCACGACTATTTGCCGCTTAGTGCTGCAAGCCCGAAACGGGCATCATGGAATCGCTGAAATCATCCAGCGACAACTTCTCTGCCAGCAACTCAATTTGTCCTGGATAGGTAGCCAAACCTTGACGTGCCACAGCCAGAGCGCGCTCTGGGTCAAGGTTGCAGCGCAAAGCACGCACCAACATCACATACGTGAAAGCAGGTGTATTGGCGCCTTGGATGTCAACCAATTCATCCATCAACTCGACAGCCAATGGCCAGTCTTGGTTCATCATGGCCAGCAAGCTAGTGACCGCCAAGATGTCTTCGCTGTGTGGGTGCAAGCTCATGCCGGCATCACCTAAGGCATTGGCCAAATCCAATTGCTCAGTGGCAACGAGTGATTGAATGGTTTCGCGAATTTCAGCGGGGGTAAAGCGCTGAATAGATTGGGTATTCAACAAACCGCCGACGGCGGATTGATTCATCAATTCTTGAATGAGGGTCATGGATTGCTCCTAGTGGTGTCAGAAAAACATGCCAATCGCGAAAATGCGAAGGCGCATGTACACCCCAAGCAAAACTAGTGCCAAGAAAAACGACCTCTCCCCTGTATTTCCACAAAACAAAAAGTAACTATCCAGTTTTCACGAGTAACTTCACCTGGTCGAAGCAGTGTTGGCAGTGATCAGCAATTAGCACAAAATGGACAAAAAATAGCCCCACCCAAATGCTGTTATCGAACTCATAGCATCTGCATTTACCCTACGACTTTGGGACTCATATTGCAGTAAATTTCTCGCCACATATTCAAAGAATGCACATCGTCCTTGAATCTGCCATTCGGTAAATAGAAATCTTTCTAGTTTGATTGCGGAAAATTGTTTCAAATCCCATTCTTACAAGGACAGTGCGATGCACATCATTTGCATATGCAATAACCGAGTTATGACTATTAAAGTGATTGATATTATTTTGAAGAAATCTTTCAAGAACAATCTGATCAAAAGGATTGAATAGAAAAATGAAGCTTAACTCGTCCGGAAGAACATAATTGGAAGCATCCACGTTTAAGAATTCAATATTAGATACTCCAATTACTTTTTGGTTCTGATTTGCGATATCAACTAACTCTTTTGAAAACTCAACACCTACTACCTGCTTGAATACTTGCTTCTTCAATGCGTAAAAGCATGCTTTTCCTTTACCTGATCCTATATCAATAAAATTTTGATACTTGCAATCTATTTTACCAACCTCAGAGAAAAGATTTCTAAGGGTTCCAATAAAAACAGGTCTATATTCGAACGCATTTTTCTTTGTTGCATACGATGTTACTAAATCATTTGCCTTTATATTTCCTGAAAAATTAAAACCGTAATATTTTTCGAAAATAAAATCTTCTAGAGCATATATCTTTCTCAGTAATTTTTCATAGAGCATTTTCGTATTTTCCTGGAATTTTAAAAAAACGATTTTGGAATTAAGTCAGATAAGTGCTTGATTTCAGATTGAGGTAACTGACATCTATGCCCCCATGGGGGTAATGATGAATAGGTTTGTCTTCCTGCTGCATTCGCTACAACCATAGCAAAAGTTTCGGCACCGACCACCCACTTAGCATGCTCGATAGCCATACCTAAATCAGGTTGAGTATTTAAATCTATATTGATTTCATTATGCTTTTTAATCCAGGAATCGTATTTACCTGGTGCATCTGAAGGATGCGGTCGGAGTGAGACATGAACGGGTAAATTACCAACGATGAGATTCAAGTGCTGGACAAAAAAATCGAGGGCTTGAAATTCACCAGGCGTACCTCTCCCCCAATCCGTGCGAATAGGCTCCAGCACATAAAGCAGAGTACAGCAGTCAGACGACACAGAAGAAATAGCCTTGACCATGTCACGCAAATATAGATTGGGCAATTCAATAACGTGGGCATTCTTGAAAAGTGCGTTGGCCATATCTGCAGCATATGGGTCTGCGACCCAAATGGTATCTGGCAACACCACCTCACCTGCACGCTCAAAGCGTTGTTTGTAGTTCACCCAGTGATCGATCACCGCAACGCAGGAAATTTTTTGCAGGTTGGCTAGCTTTCTAGCTTCGTGTTCTAGGTCGCTAGCCCAACCTGTGCCTGTCAACACGCAGTTCGCGCCTGCCAAGGCTGAATTGAGTTCGGTGTGCAGTTGCATGCGCGGTAACGTCAAAGCTTGGGCATGCCACGCAAGGAGTGCCGGGCCTTCTAACACCAGTCGAAACTCATGTTGACCCAAAACACCCAAATGAGACCATTGGCATAACCAGGCAAAAATAAGGTTCGCCGCCCCTGCATCGTGGCAGACCACTGCCACGGGGGAATTGAGGTTAAAGGAAAAATCGCTCTTAAGTTCAATCATGGGCTGAGAGATGAACCTCTTGATAAGGGATCAACTCGGCATTGAAGCTGAGCTTAAAGTCACCCCGCTGGGGCGAATTGACACCTACGAAATCAAATCTCTCTAGACCCTGCCTGGCAAAAGTAGCGATGTTGTCAATGAGTAATTTCGAAGTGGCGCGCGCATCACGCATGTCTGGGTCGTTGGCACCAAATAAATAATACGCACAGGCTCGATCAGTTACAAAGAAAGCCATAGAAGCTACACGATCGTCAACCAGAGCGCATGACAAATATCCATAACCGTTGGTCATGGCCTTCTCGCAAATTTTTGCAACTAACTTCAATACCTCGTCGTCAATTGCAATACCTTGCCTATTGAATGTCTGTTCGTAAAGCTTTAGAAATAAATTTAAGTTGTGTGAATGCTCAATCACGGCGCGTGTTTTTTTGTACTCTTGTCGACGTGCCGTTCGAACAGATGCTAGGTAGTTGCCTAACTCAAAATCAATCAGTGACAGATGGCCTGTGTAACGTTGCCGTATTTCAAATTGAGGCAGCACCACTTTGCCGTAGTTTTTCCACAAAAAGGGGCGCAGGTCTTTGAAAAAAGGCGACAAAGCCATACTGAAATTAGGGAACACATCCAGTAAAGCTTCGATTAAGAAAGTGGTGATGCGAAATTCTGAGGTCCGTCGTTTTTGATGACACAGCAGTGAAACACTTTTGGCAAACAAAATACCTTGATGCGGGGTGAACGCAAAAGGCGCTCTTGCCATGCGGTAGCCATCAAGCATGAGGGCAACCCCAGCCAGAACTTCGCCCTGCGGTGTAGCCACTACATAACATGTGTGCTGAGCATCTAAAGAATCCAAAAAAGCACTGCTTGAAAATACATGTCCTTGAGGGGACTCATTCACCAAAGCATCCCATGCACACATGTCTGAGCAGACGCTCAAGACATAGGGCGATGCCGAAATAGGTGAGAGATCTTGCATATTTTTTATCTTTAAGCAATAGCTTTCAATTGGTCAAGTTGACCCCACACCTTGTGGAACGCTTGTGCAATTAGATCCACATCGGCATCGCTCAAGTCGTGCAAACACATGGCAAAGCCCAAATACGTTTCGTCATGCAGTTTTTCAGCCACAGGGCAAATGCCTTTGGCATAGCTGACGTCACGGTGGCAAATGTCGGATGTCCACGGAAACCCTTTGGAACCATAAGCCAGTTTCTTTTGAAATATGGGCAACAGGTGCACGTTTTGGTAGCCACTGCCCAAGCCTGTCACCCCTTCTGCTTGCAGCGCTTTGACCAGAGTTTCGCGCTCCACCCCCAACTGTTCAGTCTCTAAAACCATAGGGTACACATAGTAAGCATGTGTGCAATTTGGCATTAAAAAGGGGGGGATCAAGCCTGGCAAAGCAGACAGTTTTTCATTCAAGCGTTGGGCCACATGCTGGCGACTATCCAAAAATTTCTGGAGCTTTTTAAGCTGACTGATGCCCATGGCACATTCAATTTCACCCAAGCGAAAGTTGTAACCCACCATATTGGTCAGATCCGTCACACCCATGCCTTCCACCACGGCTTCTGCATGGTTGCGGATCAGTTGCAAGCGTTGGGCAATCTCGTCGTCATTGGTCACCAAAATACCGCCTTCACCTGTGTGAATGTGCTTGTGATAGTTCAAACTAAAGCCTCCCACATCGGCCAAGGTACCTGCGAATTTACCTTTGTACATAGCACCAGGTGCCTGTGCGGTGTCTGAAATCACTTTCAATCCGTGGCGCTTGGCAACCGCCATCAATGCATCCATGTCGGCAGATTGGCCAAAAATATCCACTGCCATGATGGCCTTGGTGTGGGGCGTGATGTTGGCCTCAACTGACTTTGGGTCTAGGCAAAAAGTGGCCGAATCAATATCGGCAAAGACAGGGATCGCATTCCAATGCAAGATTGCCGTGGCGCTGGCACACATGGTCCAAGGCGGGACGATGATTTCATCCCCTGGTTGAATGCCAATCGCACCAACAGCTGCAATCAGCCCACTCGTCCAAGAGTTCACCGTGATGGCGTGTTTCACACCAAAGTAACTCGCGCATTGGGCTTCAAACTCTTTCACTTTCGGTCCACCCAAAAAGTCTGGGTGCCATGCACCTATGAACTGAGACAGCACACCACTTTCAATCACCTCTTTGGCAGCTTGCACCTCTTCTGCACCAATGGGGTTGTAGTGTTTGAAGGGTTGGGTGATGGTGACTGGTCCGCCCAGCAGTGCAAGTTTGGCGTTCATACAGCCTCTTTCTTGAAAGTATGGCCCGAAGCTTGTGCCAAGGCCATTTGTTTAATTTGTTCACACCAGTTTTGCGCTTGCAAAGCATTGCTACCTGAACTGGCTAAAGGTGCCCCGTTTTGCAATGTCTCAAAAATATTGGCTACGGCTCCCGCCAACGCATAGGAACCTTGAGGCTCCACCCAATCACCGTAGTTGAGAAAACAATAACCAGTCAACTGCTTGCTAGGCTTAGCATGGCGAAAACGCCAACGTGCGCCGCCATCCTCCATACTAATGACGCCTTTTTCAGTGACGATTTGCATCTCAAACAATGCGTAGTCTTGGGCGTGTGCCACATTCAACTGAATGGGGAATCCCTGCTCCGTGCGCAGGGTGGCATCCACCGAAGGGTCGTCTGAAAAAAAATCATCTATTGCTTGGCCCACGCTAACGATGCGCAATGGTCCAAACAGGCAAAACAACAAGTCAAGCATATGACTGCCATTGTTCAAAATGCCTTTGTTATAAATTGCAGAGACTGATCGCACAGCCCCCCAATAACCTTCAGCCAACTCGGCTTTAAGCTGAACTACCTGTGGGGACCACCTTCTGCTGTAGTTCACTGCCAGAAAAACTTGCTGGTCTGCACAGGCTTGCACCGCATGTTGGGTATTTTTTAGACTAGCAGTAATTGGCTTTTCGCAAAAAATTAATTTTGGTTTGAGCGCTAATGCAGACTCAATATGATTTGCGTGCACACTGGTTGGCGAACAAATGCTGATCACATCAAATTGGCCAGCGTCTAGGCCAGCGTCTTGCAAAGTGGCAAATCGCGTGGGCACGTGCCAGCGTTTTTGAAACGCAGCGCATTTAGCAGCGTCAGGCTCCACACATGCAGTTACTTCAAAACCACCATGCTTTGAAAAAGCCTTAGCATGGCCCAAAGGCAAAGCATCTTCTGGCTGAAGCAGGTCATAGCCGCCAGCCATGTTGCCGCAACCGATGATTAAAACTTTGTATGCTTGGGCATTCATCAAAACATGTCCCAACTTAGGGCTGTACCGCGTGACACCGGATGTTTCATTACTTTACCGAGTACTTGTGCTGTGTATTTGGTTGGCAAGCCAAGCCCTGGGCGAATGGCCCGTACGTTGTCTTGGGTCAACACATCACCCGGCTGTAAATCTTTCACCACGTAAAGCGATCGCCTGAAAACGATCGACTTTTGCTCTGCCGCAGTCGCGCCATAGCTCACGTGGCCTAAGGCTTGCCATGCACGCTCAGTTTCAAGCACCAATTGGCTCATTTCAGCGGGCTCCATTGAGAACGCGCTGTCCACACCGCCATCGGCACGATTGAGTGTGAAATGTTTTTCGATGACCGTTGCACCCAAAGCCACACTTGCCACAGACACCCCCACACCCATGGTGTGGTCAGACAAACCTACCTCGCAACCAAACAATTCACGCATATGGGGAATAGTCAGAATATTGGTGTTATCTGCAGTGGCTGGGTAAGTGCTGGTGCATTTGAGCAAAATCAAGTCTTTACAGCCTGCCTGTCTAGCCGCACGTACGGTGTCGTCTAACTCGGCAATGCTGGCCATACCGGTTGAAATGATTATGGGCTTGCCAGTGGCTGCCACGCGACGAATCAGGGGAAGATCTGTATTTTCAAAAGAAGCAATCTTGTAACAAGGCACATCTAAAGATTCTAAAAAATCAACCGCTGTGTCGTCAAACGGGGTGCTAAAAGCAATGATGCCCAGTTCTTTGGCTCGTTTAAAAATAGCTTCGTGCCATTCCCAAGGGGTGAAGGCTTGTGCGTAAAGTTTGTAGAGTGAAGTACCTGCCCACAGACTTTTAGGGTCGCTGATGTGGAACTCACGCTCATCCAAATCTAGCGTCATCGTATCGGGTGTGTATGTCTGGATTTTGAGCGCATGAGCGCCTGTCTTGGCTGCTGCTTCAACGATCTCCAATGCACGTTCTAGCGACTGGTTGTGGTTACCTGACATTTCAGCAATGATGAATGGGGGGTTATCCACACCAATTGATTTGTCTGCAACTTTAAAAATATTTTTTGTCATAGCTGTTTTACAAATTGAATTTGCGCTGAATCAGCGTGTTTTACATATTGCGATTTCTCAAAAAGTCTTTTGGATAGCTCATTCTCTTTGAGGACCTGGGCGTGAACTGCAACTACGTAAGGATGATTGAGTTTTAACCAGCCTTCGGCCTCACAGAGCAATTTGTGCCCAGTGCCATGAAGACTTGAATCTGGCACACGATAAATAGAAACTTCAGCCAAGTTATCTCGAATATCAAAACGAACAACGCCAACAGGTTGTCCTTGCACTTGCCCAATCAAAATAGGATGGTTGTGTTGTCCGCATCTTTTGGCAAACCATTTTTCATGTTCAGCCCATTCAATTTCATTAGAAGAGCGTGAATGGTTTCGTATCGTCGGATGGTTGCGCCAAATAAAAATATTTTTTGAATCAGATAAATTCGCTAAGCGAATTTTAATGACTTCCGGAAAAATGAAACAAGCTACTTTGCTTGTGCCATTGCCATCCACCAAGTCATAAACAGTTTTAGACATTGCACTTAAACGACTTGAATCACCATTGAGCCTTAGTAGCGCTAACTTCATCAGTTCTTTGACATCTTGATTTTTCTGCAGCGCAATGATCAAGCCCTTAGACATGAGATCGGCGACTTGTTGCTCTTGGTTATCTGCTGTGCTGGTGCAAATAGAAGTCAACCCCATACAAAATCGCTCCCAGATAGCCGTGCCGCCAGCGCCAATGGCTAAATCAGCTTTCGCCATCAAAGAAGCCATGTTTTTGGTTTGGATATGACATGAAAATTGGAGCTTCTTACAAAGAGCTGTAATTTCATTCAATTTTGGATGTTGTTGACCTACCACCACATCTACATCAGTTTTCAAGTTCGAATCTACGATAGCCGTTAACGCTAAACTTGTGTAATTTTGCGTATCCATGCCACCAAAAAAAACTAATACCTTTTTGATGTCGCCTGTCCTTGGCTTTACATACTTGCGTAGCTCTTTAAATTCTTCTCTTAATAATGCATAGGATGGACCAAGCAAAAGATGGCAATTGCTAGGCACTTTTCCAATATAGCGGCGATACATGTCTTGATAAAAGTTTTGATCTAACAAAATATCGCAATCATGTTGCCTGTCGGCCAAGTCATCTATCACCATGATCTTCTTGGCTAAGACTCTTAATGATGTTTCCCAGCGTTGATCTATGGCGTAGTGATCAACGATGATCCAATCAAAAAAGTCGTGTCCCAGCTTTTCTAGCGTGTGAACGGCGTCTTGATGTTGGCTTGTTTTTAACCATCTGGAATGCGGTAACTCGTCTATGTCTTCCGCACTGATATCTTCTGGCAAGGCGTGGAAAGCGAAATTTCTTTCTTGAAGCATTTGAGTCAAATGCTCGGGCATTCCCCTTGCAACAAAGCTAATCTCAGCGCCATTTTTTTTCAACTCATCAGCCAATGTCAGACAGCGCATAAAGTGGCCTGTGCCTATTTCACCATTGGCGTCTGTTCTAAATGCAATGCGTTGCGAAGTCATGTGTATCACCTAGCTGCGGTAGCCAGTGCTAAACGCTCGGCACGATTCCAATCTGCGGGCGTGTCAATATCAACTACGCGCCAACTAGGAATTACATATCCTATGCCACTAGAGTGAATTCGCGGATTGCTTAACCAAGCCTCTTTTTTACCCCAATAAAACTGACCGGCATCGTAATAGGCAGGCTCCAAGTCTTGCGATCTTGTGAGCTCAAACTCTGGATAAAAAGGTTGCATCACTCCATCACTGTTTTGCTTCAATGAGCGCTGGATAGCTGATGGAAATTCAGTGACAGGGAAACAATAGTCAACGCCGCCTGCTTCGAAGTGCTTAAAAGCTCTTTGCAAATCAGCCACCTCAATGAATGGCACACTAGGATAAATGCAACATACATTTGAAAACTGCCAACCCAACGCCTCGCAGGCCTGAATGGCCTGCGCCACTACAGGCACTGTGGCAGTGTAGTCATTGGCCAGTTCTGCTGGCCTGAGAAAGGGCGTTTCTGCACCCCACTCATTGGCAACTGTTGTAATTTCTGCATCATCGGTAGATACCAATACGTGGTCAAACAAACCCGAGCTTTTTGCGGCCGTGATGGCATAGGCAATCATCGGTTTGCCACCAAATACTTTGATATTTTTACGTGGAATACGCTTGCTTCCACCCCGAGCGGGAATGACGGCAATGTTCATGACAATGCGCTCCTAATTTCTTCAACCACTCTGCCCTGATGCTCACGACTCATCGATGCATACACAGGTATGCTGATGCTGGACTTAAAATAATGCTCGGCATGGGGGCAGTAACCTGGCTTGAAGCCCAGGCGCTCAAAGTACGGCTGTCTGTAGACAGGGATGTAATGCAAGTTCACCTTGATACCGGCATATGTCAATGCTTGATAGACCTCTTTTTGAGTCTTGCCACATTTCGGCAAATCAATTTGTATCGGATACAAATGAAAACTAGAGTGTGCGTCTGCGTGTTGCCAAGGTGTTTTGACTGGCAGTGCCTCTAATGCTTTGTCGTAGAACGAAGCAATGTCATGTCGCTCCACCACAAACTCATCCAGCTTTTTCAGCTGACTCAACCCCAAAGCGGCTTGAAGCTCTGTCATGCGATAGTTGAAACCCAAGACGAGTTGCTGGTAATTCCAAATTTCATCTGCTGGGCGCGCTTGCATATCTAACGGGTCGTTGCTAATGCCATGGCTACGCAAATGCGACATTTTGTTAGCTAATGCATAGTCGTTGGTCACCGCCATGCCCCCCTCTGCGGTAGTGATTATCTTCACAGGATGAAAACTGAACACCGTGATGTCGCTGTATCGGCAGTTACCCACAGGTTCGTACTTGTAGCGTGCGCCTATGGCGTGTGAAGCATCTTCAATGATTTTGAAACCGTATTGAACTGACAGGGCGTGAATGGCCGCCATGTCGCAAGGTTGGCCGCACATGTGAACGGGCACCACTACTTTGGGCAACTTGCCAAGTTGCAGCGCCTTCATCAGTTTGGCCTCTAGCGCAATGGGGCACATGTTGAAGGTGCGGGAGTCGATATCTACAAAGTCCACCTGTGCACCGCAATACAAGCCACAGTTGGCAGACGCCACAAACGTGATGGCGCTGGTCCACAACCAGTCGCTAGGACCTAAACCCAAAGCCAAGCAAGCGATGTGCAGTGCAGATGTGGCACTGTTCACAGCAATGCCATGGCGAGCGTGGCAATACGTTGCGAGCGCATGCTCAAAAGCGGGCACAACAGGGCCTTGCGTCAAAAAGTCGGAGCGCAACACATCCAAGACCGACTGAATATCGGCTTCTGAGATAGACTGACGTCCATAAGGAATAATTTCGTATGAATTTTTCATAAAGAATGTCGAATTCCCGACATGTTTATTCGTTTAAGGTGGATTAAAGCAATTAGCAGACCAGCCATCGCTGGTTGGCACGTCTCCTGCTTGACAGCTCTCATTCACATTAAATCGTCGAGTTATCGACGCCGTTTGTATGCATCAAAACATGGACATTTGCGACCAATCTATCCTCATCACTGGGGGGACAGGCTCTTTTGGCAAAGCGTTTGTTAAGTCTGTGCTCGACCATTGCCCCAAGATCAAACGCTTGGTGGTGTTTAGCCGTGACGAGCTGAAGCAATATGAAATGCAGCAAGAGTTTCCTCAGGACAAATACCCCGCACTACGGTTTTTTATCGGTGACGTACGGGACCAAAGCCGTTTGTCACGCGCGATGGAAGGCATTGACACTGTGGTCCATGCCGCAGCGTTGAAGCAAGTGCCTGCCGCTGAGTACAACCCATTTGAGTTCATCAAGACCAACATCATGGGCGCTCAGAACGTGATTGAGGCCTGCCTAGACAAGGGCGTGAGGCGCGTAGTAGCCCTGTCCACCGACAAAGCAGCGGCCCCCATCAATTTGTACGGTGCAACCAAACTTTGCAGCGACAAACTGTTTATCGCGGCCAACAACTTTCGAGGCGATCGTGACCTGCGTTTCTCAGTCGTGCGCTATGGCAATGTGATGGGCTCGCGCGGCTCTGTCATTCCATTTTTCATGAACAAAGCCAAGTCAGGTGTGCTACCTATCACCGATATGGCAATGACGCGTTTCAACATACCGCTTGAAGATGGTGTCGAAATGGTTTTTTGGGCTTTAGAACATGCACTAGGCGGTGAGATCTTGGTTCCTAAGATCCCGTCCTACCGCATCGGCGATGTAGCCCAAGCTGTGGCTCCAAGCTGTAAGCATGAGATTGTGGGTATTCGCCCTGGCGAAAAATTGCATGAAGAAATGATCACGAGCAGCGACAGCCCAAGCACCATTGACCTCGGTGGCTATTACGCCATTTTGGGAGCAGGCTTACAAAACAAAATGCCTGAGTACCTTCATGCGTTGAAAGCCAAGCCAGTACCAACTGGGTTTGCGTATGAGTCAGGCAGTAACCCAGATTTCTTGAGCGTCGAACAAATCCGTTCGCTCATCAAACTGCACATGAATCCAGACTTTGAACCTGTTTAAGGAATTAAAAATGAGCTACCAAACTGAACAAGAGAAGTTTTGGGCAACCGACTTTGGAAACGAATACCCAAATCGCAATGAGGGCGAGGCACTCATTGCATCCAACATCGCCCTCTTTTCCAAAATATTGCGTTCCGCCCCAACTGTCAAATCTGCGGCTGAACTCGGTTGCAATATTGGCCTCAATCTATCGGCGCTGAAACGTATTCATCAAGGCCTCGATCTGCGTGGCTACGAAATCAACCAATTAGCAGCTAAAGTGGCCATTAATCAAAGAATGGCAGAAATTGTTAATACAACCATCACTGAGCCATTGGCGAGTCACAAAAAGTTTGACTTAACCTTCACCAAGGGTGTACTAATTCATATTAATCCAGAAAAACTAGATGCAGTTTATGAAAACCTTTATTCCCTCTCTAACCGCTACATCATGGTGTGCGAGTACTATAACCCGTCACCCGTTGCGATTGAATACCGAGGCCACCAAGACCATTTGTTCAAACGAGATTTTGCTGGTGAATTGATTTCAAAATTTAATTTAAAACTATTAAATTACGGCTTTAATTACCACCGTGACACATACCTTACAAATGATGACACGACTTGGTTCTTATTAGAAAAATAAATTGAATTTGAGATTCGTGATATGAAGAAAAATGCGCGTGACAACGTTGAAAAATTAATTAATGCGAAAAAATATTCTATCGCTATCAAATCCCTAGATAGAGAACTATCACTCACGCCTAACGACTTGGAAGCTCAAAAACTAAAAGGCGTATGCATATTTGCAAATGGAAATTACAAAGAATCATCCAAATACTTCCATCAACTTCACGAAAAATACCCAACAGATTTAGATATTTGTAGATTCGCTGGCGATTCTTATTTAAAAATAGGTGAATTTTCAACCTGCGAACTTTTTTATAAAAAAATAGTCGCGCGCAATCCAAATGATTTTGAATGTTGGATGAATTTGTGTGTTGCCGCAGGAAGCAATGCGCAACACACAGATATTTTGTTTTATTCATTTCAAGCTTTAAAACTGAGACCTTCTGACCCGCGATGCCATAACAACATAGGCACAGCATTATTGATGGCGGGCAGAATGAATGATGCGCTCATTTCTTTTGAAACTGCAGTCCAACTCAAACCAGACTTTACAGATCCCCTCTCCAATATTGCAACGATTTTGAGCATGCAAGGTAAAACAGATCAAGCAATTGCGGCATTTGAATCTTTGCTGAAATCCAACCCAAATGATCTGATGTTTCAGAAGACTATGAAATATAGGATGAGTTTTGACTTATTTAGAAAAGGTGAACTTAAAAGAGGTTGGGAATACTACAACTATGGGTTTAAGATGGTTGATTCAAGAGGTCGAAAGCCTAATCGAAGCTTTGAAGTGCCAGAATGGAACGGCTCTCCGTTAAATAACAACCAAACATTGTTGATTTGGCGGGAGCAAGGTCTGGGCGATGAGCTGATGTTCCTCTCTGTTCTCTCAGAGATCTGCGATATCTGTGAAAACATAGTTGTTGAATGCGATCCACGTTTAATTCCTATTCTGAGCAGATCTTTCCCCAAAGTATCATTTCGAGCACAGGGGATGCGAATTGATGGAGCATCGAATCACACTGATTTTGATTTCCATATCTCGATAGGCAATGCGTTCGGCCTACTTAGACCAACGATATCTTCACTCGATATGGAAAAACCTTATTGGGTACCTAATCAAGATTTATCAAAAAAATATGGGGAAAGACTAGCGAAACTGCCTGGAAAATATAAGGTTGGTATTGCATGGCGAAGCACGAAGCTCAATGTCGAAAGAAACTCGTCTTACACATCTCTTTCTGAATGGAAAGAAATTCTCTCGCTACCGAATATAGATTTTATCAATCTTCAACACGGTGATTGCGCTGATGAGTTAGCCAATTGTGAAAAAGAATATGGTATCAAAATTCATACGTGGGATGACATCGACCTGATGAATGATTTGGAAAGTGTATTTGCACTGACTACTAATTTAGATTTAGTTGTAACCCCTTGCACAGCCATTTCAGAAATGGCGCCATTGTTAGGCGTTCCAACGATGATCATGTTTTTAGCAAATACGTGGGTCTTATTCGGAACTGATCAGTACCTTGTCCATAAAGATACAAAAGCATATGTAGCAGAGCTAGGCAAAGAGGTTTCCACTTTACTCCCCACAATTGCACAAGACATTGGCTATATCACCCAATAAAAAAGCCGACGCTTTCGCGTCGGCTTTGAACTAAGCATCTGTCACTTACTTGAGCAAGGACAATACGCTTTGTGGCTGTTGGTTCGCTTGAGCCAACATCGCGGTCGCAGCTTGAGAAATGATTTGTGCTTTCGCAAGTTGCGTTGTCTCGCTGGCGTAGTCAGTGTCTTGGATACGGCTACGTGAAGCTTGTGTATTTGTCACAATGTTTGACAAATTATTCACAGTGCTATTGAGCCTGTTTTCCATCGCACCCAACTTGCTGCGGTAGCTGCTGACTGATTCGATCGCATGATCAATCACTGCAATCGCCTTGGTCGCTGACGTAGCAGATGCAATGTTCAAACCACTTAAACTCGAGCCAGAAGCCACACCCAGTTGAGGTGCGTTCACATCAAAGTCTGATGCACCTACGTTTTGCTCAAGCAGACCGATGGCTCCAGCAGTTGCACCAGTGGCTGTTTCGATGCTGATCGGCTGATTCTTGGCAGAATCAAGTCGGATGGAACCATAGTAAGTATTTTGTGTGCCAGTAAAGCCCAGCAAGGCAGTTGCAGTACCGGCCGCAGCTTGGGTTCCTACAGTCATTGACTGCACATTGGTGCCTGTCAACTTCAGATTCAATCCATTAAACGAAGCAGTGATACCGGTTTTGCTTGTGATTGCATTAATTGCAGTGGTAATTTCAGCCATCGTAGCTGCAGAAGCTGCTGCTGTAACAGTAGCAGAAACTCCATTGATTACCAATACAGAGCCAGAACTCATAAGGAGGTCAGTTCCCGTAAAGCTGAAGGTTTTATCCATTGCAGCATATGCAATCACACCAGTTTGCTCTGAGAAGTTATTGATAGCATCCAATTTACCTTGGAATGAATCTGTTTTGATATTGGCGTTGTAAATATCAACTCCATTCAACTTCAGATCGCCTAAAGCCCATTCAGTAGCTGGCGCTGTCAAAGCATCGCCTGTCACCGTGTAAGCATCTTGCGCGTTATTAAATTGGGAAGTTACTTCACGGAAGCCTAAAACTTGTAAATCAGCCAAGGAACCAGGAGCAGTTTTATCTAAATTGCCACGCTCGACTCGAATAGGGCTACCATCTTTGGACTCAAGTGACAAGAAACCAGAGTAATCAGTGAAAGCAGCAGCAGCACCACCAGTAAAACCTGATGCGGTTTCATACCCAGTAGTTTGAGTTGTATCACTCACAGAAATAGTTGCGCCAGTTTCGTTAGACAGCACAAGCTTACCAGCATCGTTCACGCTAGCCGTAACTTGACCACCTGCCTGCGTATTGATATTAGCAACCAGTTCAGTCAATGAATTAGAAGCCGATATTGAGTATGTCGTTGCAGCACTAGCGCCCAATGACTTGACTTTAATCTGGAATTGACCATCTGTCGTCACGCCTGTACCTATTTGCTTGGCGACAACGGTGTTGAATGCAGAGGCCTTAACGTTATCCACGTTTTGGTTGATGTTATTAACCAAATCGCCGATATCTTGAGTAGTGCCGTCAAATGCAGCCAAGGCTTGGTCATTAATGCGAACATCACCAGCTTGGAACGAACCGCTGCTGTTGAATCGCTTACCCACCAACATGTCAGCGCCCGTACCCACGCCAGGGGTCATGCCCAAGTCTTTGAGTTTGATTGACTCAATGTTCACATCCATGGTTTGGTAAGACTTGTCACCGATTTGGAGTTTTTTGTCTTTGAAGCTGCCATCCAAAACCTTTTGGTTGTTGAATTCTGTGGTTGTAGCGATGCGCTCAAGTTCCGACTTCAACTGAGTCACTTCATCGTTCAAAGCTTTACGATCTGAGTCGTTGTTGGTACCGTTGACCGATTGAACAGACAACTCACGCATGCGTTGCAGAATACCTGTGACTTCGTCCATCGCGCCTTCAGCGGTTTGCATCAAAGAGATGCCATCGTTGGCGTTGCGAATGGCCATGTTCAGGCCACGGACTTGTGAGTCCATACGAGTGCTGATAGCCAAGCCAGCAGCGTCATCCTTTGCCGAGTTGATACGGCTGCCAGTCGACAGACGTTGCATCGAAGTCGACAAGGAACGGTTGTTTTTCATGATCGCGTCTTGTGCGACGAGCGACTTCACGTTTGTATTAATGACTGTCATGATGTTCTCCTATTGGGTAGATCACATTGGGTTGATAAAAGGTCAGAAGGTCTTTTCGATTTCCTGATAACCAGTGAATCGACTGCTTCAGAAATTACTTGAGGACTTTTTGAAAATTTGATGCACTTAATGCATTAAGCATTGCTGTCGTGCAGCCAACCTTTGAAGGCTTCAATGCTGTGGGCCATTTGAACCACCACTTCATTAGGTATTTGGCGAACCACTTCACCCGACTCCGCATTACGCACGGTCACCACAGGACCACCTAGTGCTTTGTCAATACCGATATTGAGGTTGCGGCCACTGTCTTTCATCATGGCGTTGAGGCGATCGACCGAGGCCTCAATCGATTTCTGCAAAGTTTGCAGATCGGCACCCACTTCTGCCTTTTTTGCAAAATTCTCTTTGGCTACTTCGCTGATTTGCGTCACGATCGGTGCAGGTACGACCACTCTGGCCGTAGGTTGCGTGGCCGCACTAAAATCCGACCGACCTTGCAAGGGCGACGAACTGATAGATTGAAGACTTGTAGACATGATCCACCACCTTTTTGTAAGCCGCAAAGGGCAGCACCCGCAGGGAATGCAGGTTTCTCAAAGGAGTGAATCGGCTAGAAGTTGAGAAACTTTAGCGAGCACGCTTAAATAAATTTATTGCGTACTAAAGATTAAGCTTTGGTGTAAGAAGCCATCATGCCGTCAAAGGTGCTCTTCAGGCTGGTCTTTTGGCTATTGACTTGACCCACCAAGCTGTCCATCGCAGAAAACTGCTTGGTATAGCGGGCCAGCAAACTGTCCATACGGGTGTTGAGCTTTTCTAAGTCAGCTTTGTATTTGGTATTTTGCGTATTCGCCGTGCTGGTGTTGGTGGTGAGCGCACCCTTGCTGCCAATGATGTTGGTGATTTTCTTTACCGCGTCACCTGCAAAGCCAGCAGACAAGGTGCTGTAGGTACCCAAGTTGTTATAGCCTCCCGTGAAAGACTTGACCACATCCGAGTAGTGGTCAGTCAATGCAGCATCTAGCTTGGTGGCATCTAAAGACATCACACCCTTTTGGTCCACGTTGACGCCCATCTGTGCCATCGACTTCACATTGTCACCAGGCGTAGAAGATAGCCCAGAGATCATTGAACGCAATTGCTGACGCAGGGAGCGCACGGTGCTGTCACCCACCAAGGTTGCGCCGTAAGTGGCGAGCGTCGATTTAGGGTTAGACACCTCGGTCAAGATGTTGTCGGCATCGTTATAGGCCGTGACCAAGGCGGTGAATTTGTCTTTGAGAATCGTGTTGTCACGGGTCAAATCGACAGATGCCGAACTGCTGGTGGTGGCCTTTAAATTCAAGGTCAGACCAGGAACCACATCCGCCAGCGTATTGCTAGAGCGGGTGTAATTGATGCCATCGACCTTGACCAAAGCATCGGTTGCAGTTTGGTTGGCAGGGCCTGCAGGAAAAGTTAGACCGGGCGTACCAGTGCCAGCGCCGTATGCGATGTTGATGGAAAAAGCACCTGTCAAGCCCACTGGACCACTCAAAATAATTTGATAGGGAGTGGCCGTGCCATCGCCTGTGTTGACCAATTGGGCAGTTACACCCACTTTGCTGGCATTGATGGCATCCACAATGCCTTGGGGGGTGTCTTTGCCATTGACCAGCGAAATATCAGCACTTGAGCCAAAGATCGGCAAATCGGTCACATTGGCGTTGGCGGTGGTGCTAGTAAAAGCCAAAGTGCCAGAGCCATCAGTCACACCAGCATTGAAACCGGCGAGCGTGCCTGTGAAGGTTCCCGTGAGCGGGTTACTTGGCGTAGTACCACCAGCCTGCAAGCCACTGAATGCCGTGGCTAACTGAGCCGCCGTGGTGGCAATGGTGGCTGTGTATTTCAAACCACCAACGGTGATGGATTCACCCGGCAGCATGTCTTTGAAGGTCACGGTGGTGCGCTCTGTTGTGGATGCAACGCCTTGGCTGGTGGCGACCACAGGTGCTGTTGCTGCGGTTGAAGAGACCGCCAAATCAGTCACATTGGTGCTGGCTGTCGCACTGGTAAAAACTAAGGTGCCTGCATTGGCCGAAGACGCTGCGGTAAAACCCGTCAAGCTGCCACTGAACGTGCCATTGGTAGGCGTAGAAGATGCATTGGCAAAAGCGCCGGCTAAGTCCGCAGCTGTCGTGGCCTGTGTGGCGGTATAGGTCAAACCGCCCACCGTCACCTGCTCACCCACCGCCAAAGCTTGAAAGGTCACCGATGCAGATTCAGTCGCTGCAGCCACACCTTGTCGCGTGGTCACAGCACGTGCCACGGCAGACGCATCACCTACGTTGATGGACAGCGACATGGCTTTGCCACCATTGAGCGGCGCTGTGGCCGATGCCACGCCAGCGCTAACTGTGCGCTGCGCTTTGGCAAGCCGTGTGACCTCAATGTCATGGTGGCCGGTGGCCGCAGTTTCACCAGTGATCACATCAAAAGCACTGATGTTCGAATTTGAAGCGCTCAGGGCGTTGAAATTGTTGCGATCTTTGAGAGCCGTGAATGACTTGTTCAATTCCGTCATCATGAACATGACCGCGGAATAGCCCGAAATTCGGGCATCATTTTTTGTAATTTTTGTGTTGATTTCGTTTTGTTTAGGAAGCTTCTCAGCATTCACCAAGCTTTGCGCCAGCGAGGTCACGTCCACACCCGATCCTGCGCCCATCGACGTCATGATTTTTTGTGCATTGGCCTTATTCGTCGCCGCAGTGGATGCAGCAGTGGGTATCGAAGTAGATGCAGTGCTTGTGGTGGATGAACTGACAGCAGTGGTTGCCATGAAATACTTTCTTAACTCAATCGTTTTATCGGATCGATGGTTGGAAACTTAAGGCGATCAGTTCAAAAACTTGAACAAACTCAACTGAGAAACCTTGGCAAAGCTACTTTGAGCAGCTTCCAAAGCTAACTGGTCTTTGTTCATTTTGGTGATGGCCGAGGTGTAGTCCAAATCTTCCACATCGGAGCGTGTGGTTTTGAGCTGCAGCACCACTTGGTCGAGCACCGTGTTTTGCATGTCAACCACCGCCAGGTCAGAGCCCACTTGGCCCAGGCCTTGGCTGATGCCGTTTTGCAATGTGTCAATTTCTGCAATACCGCGCTGCATGTTTGGATGGTCACCTGCTTTGACAGCTGCGACCAAATCATCCAAGGATTGGAAAAAATCAACGCCCACTTTGCCGCCTTGACCGTCATCACGCACCACACGGGTGAAGGCATCAGAGCCAGGCATATTGAGGTTCATGCGACGGCTGTCGCCCACGTTGACTTTCATGCGGGCTTGATCGCCTTGGTAAAGCACGCGGCCTGAGGCGTCTTTGCTGAACGCGGGCACACCAGTGCGGCTGCCCGAAAACAAATAGTTGCCGTTGGTGTCTTGGCTGTTGGCCAAGCTCAGCACTTGATCTTTCAAATTGCTCAGCTCTAAGGCCACGCTTTGTCGGTCTTGGGCGCTCAAGGTGTCGTTGGAAGCTTGAACGGCCAACTCTTTGATGCGATACATCACATCACTGGTGTTTTTGAGTGAAGTTTCTTCAGCCGTCAAACGGATGTTGACGGCCTTCAAGGTGTCTTGGTAGCCCGTTTGACGGCTCAACTCGGACTCTAAGCGCGTCACCAACGCGGCCTTATCGGGCGCATCGCTGGGTTTGACAATTTGCTTACCGACTGAGAGCTGCTCTTGCGTTTTAGACAGCTCGCCTTGAACGTTAGACAGCTGCGTGGTGGCGTTACTGAAATAGAGGCTGGTTGAAATTTTCATGTTATTTTACCTCGTTCACCGAATTTGAATAATGGCATCAAACAGCTGACCCGATGTCTGCATCACCTTGGCACACGCTTGATACGCTTGCTGATAGCGAATTAAGGATGCGGCCTCTTCATCCAAATTCACACCCGACACTTTGTCGCGTGCGGCTACCGCTTGATCATTCACAACCGTCAACGCTTGTTTGGTGATGGTGGCTTGCTGGGCCAAATTACCCACGCTGTTGATTTGGTCGATGTAGGTGTTGGCAATGGTTTTGCCATTGGTGACCGGTTTTTTGTTCAGGTCCACCATGTCCAGCATGTTGACGTTGTTGCCCAAGCCGTCGTAGTTGCCGTCAATCTTGTAGCTGTCGCCCACAGAGGGTGAATGGCTGAGTTTGATTTGCAGGCCTTCAAAATCGATCACAGGCTCTAGCACGCTGGGGTCGTAGTGTCGATCGGCCAGCTCGGTTCCTGTTTTGGTGTCGATGATGCTGTAGCGATCAGCCGTCGTGAACTTGACACTCAGAGACTGGCCGCGCAAGCTGTCGCGCAAATTGTCGGGCTGACCATCAAAGCCAACAGCCACGTTGGCCGAACCTTTGCCGGTGACAAACAAGAGCAAGTCATCGGGGCAACCGTTTTGCACATAGGCACCGGTGCGCAAACCGATTTTGGACAAATCAGAGGGGTCACCCGCCGAACCAAAAGACATGCGAATGTCTGGATTGAAGTCTGGGTCCAGCTGCATGCGTTTGAGTCGCACAGTGACGTCAAAGTCTGCAGGCTCTAAGCCCAATGCATTTGGAGTGAATTTACCCGTCGCATCTTTGCCAGGGCCGATTGAAATGGGGCCCGTGCCTTTTTCGTCGGTGGTACTGAGTTGCAAGTCGCCATTGATGTCCAAAGCTGCCACCACACCTGTGGCGTCGCTTCTGGCGGTGATGCGGTCGACCAAATCAGACAGCTTTTTGAGCGTGCCTTGAGGCACCAATGCATCGCCGTTGGACTTGACAGTGAAACGGTTGGCGATGTCTGCGTCTGAGAGGTCTGCACTCAAAGGTGAAATGACCAAACGCACACCACTGACGGAGGCTTTGAAGCCTGCAGCGAAATCTGTATTGCTGTTCAACGCATCCGCTAAAGCTTGAGGAGTTGTTGCCGATACAGATTGCAACGGAGATCCGAACTCAACTGCATAGCTTTGTGAAGAAGAGGCAGGTAAGTCGTAAGCGCTCCGGCTCAGGTTGACGCCATTGATTTGCAACGGCTTTTTCAAGTCAATCTCAGTCGCTGGCACCAACATGTCACGCAACACTTGCACCATGCGAACCTGGCCGCCGTACGACGTGGGCTGGATATCCAGCGCGTTGCCATCGGCGGTGGGGTTGATGGTGATGGGGCTTCCCAATGGATCTGAAATGACCAGTTCACCATTCGCCTCAATACTGGCTGTGACGCCAGCACTCGAGGCGTTGATGCGATCGACCAACTCATTGGCTGTTTTAAAGCCCGTGATGGATTGACCGTTGATCATCAACGCTTTGGATAAATTTAACTGAGCGACAGGCACGCGCAACTCTGCAAACACTTCTGCGCGCACATGGTTTTGCGACACATTGCTGTTGCTGATCGTGACCTTACCGCCTGTTGCCAGCGACGTGCTATCGGCGGGGTTCAAAGAAAAATCTTTGAATGCGCGGCCGCGTGCATCAGTGACTTTGAGGTTGGTGCCATCCACCACGACTGAGATCGACGATCCTTTGTCTTGTGCGCGGAAGGCTTGTTGCAAGTTGCTGGCCAAACTGGCCAAGTCTGTGGAGGCCTGCACATCCAAGTTGAAATGGACACCGCCCACTGTTGCTTGGAATTGAGAAAACCCTGGATTGGCACCTGCACCAAATTGTGGATTGACCACCGTGGCTTGTGAGGTGCCATTGATCCAGTTGGCCACTTGAACCGAAGCTGAATTGACGTTGATCTCACCCACGGAGGCCCCCGAGAGGGTGGACGTGGGTTTCAAGGACACGCCACTGATGTCGCGCCCTTTGGAATCCGTGATGCGCAAATCTGCACCGTTGTTGATCGCCACGGCAAACAAGCCACGCGACTGCAAGCTGGTATTGAGCGAAGCAGCGAGGTCGGTCAAATTGGTCGTCGCTGTGCTGGGCACCGTGGTATTGACCACCTGTCCGGCCACCAAGGCTTGAAATGTGAAAGGCGTTGCAGCAGTTCCCACCTTCACATCCGCAATGGTGATGGCAGACGATGTCACGCCATCGAACTGAGGCAAAGACACACCGTTGAGCGTGAGCGCATCGGCTGCGATTTTGAAATCGGCAGACGAAATGCGTGCGGTATCCATGGATGCGGGCAACGGAATCGATGTGCCTGCTGCGCCGTATTGGTCAAAGTTTTGGCCATACAACACCGTGGCTTTTGCGCCATAGAACATGTCAATGCCACGGTATGCCTTGGCACCCGATTGGTTCAAATAGGCATCGCTGTAATTGGCGTTGGGAGCAAAGCCATTAGCGGGTGTGAAGAGCTGGAATTTCTCAGTCTCAGTCAATGCATGGCCCAGCAGCTGACGGCCATCACGCGTCATCACTTGCAATTGCTGACCTGGCTCGGCTTGATCCAAATAGAAAGTAGCTTTCACGCCAGCAGACAACGAAGTCACCGGTGTGTAGACGTGTGAACCATCCACCTTGAAGGTGACAGCAGCGCTTTTGTTGGGGTTGTTCACCAACTGGCTGTTGCTCAACGCCGTGGCGGGGGTCTGCCCTGTGAACTTCACACTGGCACGCGTGGTGGTGACGTTGGTTGTCCCCTCGCTCACACGAAATTGAGCGGCAGTGGCAATACGCATGCCATCGTTCAAGGCGAGACGGATGCCTTCGGCATCGGTCGCTGCGGCAGGATCAAACGCAAACAACTCTTGGCCCATTTGGCCATAGCCGTCAATGCCATTCTTTTGAATCGCATTGGCCTCTGTTGCAAAGGTGCGCGCCAAAGCGCTCAAATTTTTCTGAGAAGGTTCTAAAACTTGGCTGATGAAATTTTGATACCCGCCAATCAAGCCGCCACTGACACTCGAGAGTGATTCAGTTTTGCCATAGGGATCGAGCACCAATTCAACTTTGTCTTTCACCGCACTGTTAATGCCGATGGGACGTGATTTATTGCCATCCACCACCAAGCCTTGGGTCATGGTGGTGCCCAAACTCACTGTGACCGAGCCATTGGTTGAAAACGTCACCTTCGTGCGAACCAAATCAGAGAGTTGACGCAAAGTCAAATCACGACGATCCAACAGTTCAGCCGGTTGACTTTCTAAGTTAGGTGATTTCGTCAGGCTTTGATTGATCAAGGCCAACTGACTGGTCAAGGTATTGACACTCGCAGCTGCACTTTCCAAACCTTGTTGCGTTTCTGTTGAGATCAAATTCATCTGTGATGAGAGCTCACCAAAACGCGAGGCAACGCCATCGGCGCTGGTCATGAAACTGGTACGCAGCACGCTAGATGCTGGATCAGCAGACAAGGAGCCTGCTGCTGCAAAGAACGTATCGAGCGCAGAACTCAAGCCCACACTCTTGTCACCCATGATGTCCATCACGCGCTTGGCGTAATCCACCATGGGTTTTTGGCTGGATAAGTCACTGGTGCTGTTGCGCAAATTCGATTCAGCAAACGCGTCAAACTGACGTTTGATGGTTTGCAGCATCACGCCTGTACCCACGTACATGCTGGCTAATTTTTTAGGCGCGGAGTCTGCCAGCACCACGTCTTGACGTGAATATCCTTCGGTATTGACGTTGGCGATGTTGTTACTCACCGTGCTCAACGCACGTTGATATGCACCAATTGCACCACTGCTGATGCCAAGCATGTCACTCATTTAACGCCCCCAGAAAACGGCATCTTGAACTCTTGCAAGCTCTTGATGCGCGCAGGCTTTTCCATGAGGATGCCTTTGGCCAAATCTGCAGCCGTAGGCAACGCCATCGGTTCTTGTTTGGGATTGAGCGCAATGCCTGCTTTTTCACGCGCTTTGAGCATGTCTGCGGCACTCAACTGTGGCGTGCCTTGTTGCTTCACCGCGCGTTCCATGAATGCACCCACACCCATGGCACCACGCTTGGACATTTGCAAAGACACTTCTTTGTCAAACATGCCTTCAAACGTGTCCATGGCTTGCGATTGGTTGTCTTCGTCCCTCATTGGCGCATTGGCCTCACGCATGGACTTCAACATCATTTGAATGAAGAGACCTTCAAACTGTTGCGCTGATTCTTTCAGCGCCTTGTCTTGGTTTTGCTGAGCCTTGCCGCGTAACTCGCCCAGGCCCGAGAAGTCCATATAGGACTTGGAGGTGGAGGTGTCGACGGGGCTGCTCATGTCTATTCGCTTTAGATGATGACCAGCTCGGCGCGCAGGCTGCCAGAGCTTTTCAAGGCTTCAAGAATGGCGATCAATGCAGAGGGCGTGGCGCCCACTTGGTTGACCGCATCCACAATTTGACGCAACTCGACACCAGGCTGGAACAAGAACATCGGCTTGTTCGGCTCGGCCACTTTGATGTCGGCGTTTTGCACTTCGGTGGTTTGGCCACCGGCGAGCATGTTCGGTTGTGACACTTCATTGGTCGCCGTGATGGCCACCGAAATCGTGCCGTGTGACACGGCCGCAGCTGTGACGCGGACCGAACGGTTGATCACCACCGTGCCTGTGCGTGAGTTGATCACCACGCGTGCAGGGGGCTCACCTGGGGTGACTTCTAAAGACTCCACCATGCTCATGAATGCCACGCGTTGATTCAAGTTTTGAGGGGCTCGCACCGATACCGATACACCATCAATGGCTTGTGCCACGTCGCCGCCGAATTTTTTATTGATCGCGTTGACGATAGCTGTCGTGGTCGAAAAATCGTTTTCACGGATGTTGTAGATCACGTTTTCAGCAGACTCGAAAGGCGTGTCCACAATGCGCTCCACAATCGCGCCACCAGGAATGCGGGCCGACGTTGGCACACCAATTTGCACTTTGGAGCCCGCCGCGCTGGCATCAATGCCGGTGGCTGTCAGAGCACCTTGGGCTAAGGCATAAATTTCGCCGTCCACACCACGCATGGCCGTCATGATCAAACTACCGCCGCGCAAGTTAGACGCTTTGCCAATCGCAGACACGTTGATGTCAATGCGTTGACCGGGTTTGGCAAAGCCTGGCAAGTCCGCTGTCACCAACACGGCCGCGGTGTTTTTGATGTCCACACGTGCGGCAGTGGCTGCGGTTTCAAAGTCGGTCAAAGGACCGTCAATGCGCACGCCCATTTGTGCCAGCATGGCTTTCATGCTTTGCGTGGTGAAGGGCACCGATGCGTCATCGCCTGTGCCTTGCAAGCCGACCACCAAGCCATAACCAATCAATTGGTTGGGGCGTTGGGCAGCGAGCGTGGCCAAATCTTTGACACGGTCAGCATGCGCGGCACCTGTGGCCAAGATGCACAGACTGGTCACGCATACACGCAAGAAAGAGGAAAAGTTTTTCATACTTAGAAAGGCCAGTATTTGTGCATCAAGCTGGTACCCCAGCCGGCTTTCGTGGCATTGGCCAAGTCACCCGAACCGCGATACGCGATTTGGGCATTGGCCAAACGACGTGATTGCACGGTGCTGTTGGGGCCCACGTCTTCAGGGCGAATCACGCCAGAGACTTGAATCACTTCGGTGCCTTCAGACAGGCCAAGTTTTTTCTCGCCACGCACCATCAAGTTGCCGTTGGCCAAAATTTCAACCACGGTCACCGCCACAGAACCTGCCAACGATGCTTGTTGGCCGGCCTTGCCCTCGCCTTTGCTGCTGTTGGTGTTGTTGTTGACATCAATGCCGTTCAAGAAAGGCGAGAACGTGCCGATCTTGGTGTTGAAGCCTGAGGGTAATGAGTTTTTAGACTCACGGCTCACATCGGTGTTTTGTGTGCGTGCGGCTTGGGTCGATTCGTTCAACAACACGGTGATGATGTCGCCTACTTGGTAATTGCGGCCACGGCCAAACCAGGCATCACTTTGCCGGTTGCTGTAAATGCCGCCGGTGGCAACTTTTTGCCGGTCGCTGGCCAACGGGTACACCGGTTGGAACTCGGGCGAAGGACGAAGCACCATGTCGACGGGCTCGGTGGCGCAGCCTTGCAACAGGTAAACGATGGCAAACAGCGCGAGGAAACGAAGGGCAATCATGGTGAACCTCAATCAGATGTTTTGGTTCAAGAACTTCAACATACCGTCCACCGCAGAGATGGCCTTGGAGTTGATTTCGTAAGCGCGCTGGGTCTCGATCATGTTGACCATTTCCTCCACCACGTTCACGTTGGAGGCCTCAAGCGAGCCCTGCTTCAAAGCACCCGCACCGTTGAGGCCAGGTGTGAGGATTTGAGCCACGCCGCTGGCTTGCGACGCTTCGTACAAGTTTTGACCAATGGGTTTCAAGCCGCTTGGATTCACAAAACGTGCGAGTTGAATTTGGCCAATGTTTTGCGAACCACCGCCGGCATCAAGCTCAACCGACACCGTGCCGTCTTGACCAAAAGTCACAGCCGATGTGTTGGCAGGAATGGTGATGGCGGGAATCAGTGGAAAGCCAGAGGCATTCACGATTTGGCCTGTGTTGCTGATTTTGAAGTTGCCGTCGCGTGTGTACGACGTGGTGCCGTCTGGCATTTGAATTTGAAACATGCCATTGCCCATGACCGCCAAATCGAGCGGCGACTGGGTGTTGATCAAGTTGCCCTGCAAGTGCAGTTTTTCAGTGGCGTTGATCTTCACACCCGTACCCAGCATCAAACCGGTAGGAGACAAGGTGTTGTTGGTGGTTTGACCACCAGGTTGCTTGACGTTTTGATAGAGCAAGTCTTCAAAAACGGCACGGTCGCGTTTGAAGCCAGTCGTATTCACGTTGGCCAAGTTGTTCGAGATGACGTTCATGCGCGTTTGCTGCGCGTCAAGACCCGTTTTGGCTACCCACAATGATGCGTCCATGGCTAATCGCCCCCTTTAATCTGTCAAATTCAGGACACCTTCATCATGGAGGCGCCCGACTCATCGTTGGATTTGCTTTCTTTGATCATTCGAATCTGATGCTCAAACGAGCGACTCTGTTCAATCAGCTTCACCATCGATGCCATTGGATTGACACTGCTACCCTCTAGGGCCTTGGGTGTCAAAGAAACTGGCTCAGGACCAGATGCAAAGTCCGTGCCAACTGGTTTTTCGTCAACCCGGAACAAACCATCTTCGCGTTTGATCAAATGGGTGGTGCTGGCATCGCGCAGCATGATGTTGCCCACCAGCTGCTCTTGCGGAACGCCTTGTTGGGTGGGGTCTACCGCGTAGATTTGGCCTGTATTGGTGATGTTCACTGTGGAGCCCACAGGAATGGTGATGGGCCCACCATCTTGGCTTTGCACCATGTGACCGGAACCGGTTTCCAACACGCCATTGGGGTTGACACGCAGGTCACCACGGCGGGTGAATGCCAACGTTCCGTCATTGCCCATGACGCCCATGACCGTTTTGTGATTCAAGGACACGTCCAAATCACGGCCTGTGACCATCAAAGGACCCGCATCCAAACGGACACGGTCTGTGGTGTACAGACGGGGTTGCAAGCGAGAGTCAAAGCCCTCACCCACCGCTTGGTGCGGCTGGATGGTGGCTTCGAAGGTTTGCTTGAAACCGACGGTGGTGACGTTGGCGATGTCGTTGGACAACTGTTGGCGGATCAAACGGTCTTCGTTGATCGCGGCCATCGCGTTGAAAGATAAGCGGTCCATATCAGACTCTTAATGCAACTGATTAGTTACGGATCTGAATGATGGTGTTGGTCATCGAGGTGCTGGTTTCCATGGCCTTGGCGTTGGCCTGGAAGTTACGCTGCTCGGTGATCAAGTCCACCAATTCTTGGGTCAAGTCCACGTTCGCACGCTCGGTGGCGCCTGAACGCACTGTACCGAAACCTGCTGAACCGGCTTCGCCGTACTTAGGGGTACCCGATTCAGAAGACTTGTAATAGTTGGTATCGCCGATCTGGCGCAAACCAGAGGCGTTGGAGAAGTTCACCAACACGACTTTGGCCAATGACTTTTGTGCGCCGTTGGAATAACTGGCCTGCACCAAACCATCATCCTTGATGGCCAAGCCGACCAAGTCACCTTCAGGTGCACCGTCTTGCGACTGCGACAGCACCGAGAACGGTGACGCAAACTGCGTGGACTTGGAGTAGTCGATGTTGATGGTCAAAGCGCCCTTACCGTTTGGCAAGTACACCGTGTCCAACTGCGCGCCTTGTTTGGGTGACACCAAGTTACCCGCGGTGTCAAAGGTCAGCTCGCCTTTGTCGAAGTAGACAGGTGACCATGAAGGCAAGGTATCAAAACCCGTCGCACTGGATGTTTCTGCACCGAAGCCATCGATGTAGACGGTGGCGCCTTTTTCATCGGTGAAGGCCTTGGGTTTGATCCATGTGGTGGTGGTGCCAAATTTCGCATCCAAACCGTCCAAGCCCCATTTGGCGTCACCAGTCACCTTGATGTAGGAGTCTGTCGATGCAGTGCCTGTGGTGAATTCCAAAGCATTTTTGGTGGTGTTGTAGCTGACCTTTACACCGTTCACTGATTCAGGTGTCAGACCGTTTTTGCCATCACTTTGCAAATTGTTAATGCCGTTTTGTAAAGCCTCCATGAAAGTACCTAAGGTGTAGGTATCTTTAGGAGGTACGGTGACAGTACCTGTGATGCCGTTCACCGAAACAACGAATTGGTTATTGGTGCTGTCGACCGAGAAGTTGTTGTCCACGTTGATAGCCAAAGCGTTGCCTGTCAATACTGCAGGCTTAGAAGCGATACCGCGCAATGCGTCAACCGTCGATGCGGCCACTGTATAGCTAGCAGGATCGCCAGTCATACCCAAACCTTTCACGCTCTGCGTGGCCAAACTACCGGGGCGAATATTGGAGATGGCAATGCTCGATGTGTCGCCAGTCGAGCCTGACTTGAACACGAAAGATTGCTTCACAGCATCGTATTCAACCTTCATGCCATAGCGCTGGTCATTCAACGCGCGGAAAGGCGTGGTAGAAACAGAAGGTGACATGGCAAGACCCACGGCCTCGTCGTTGACACCTTGCACCAACGGATCGGTCAAACCAATCGCTGTTTGATCGCTGGTGACAGTGACCTTGTTGCTACCGGTTGGTGTGAACATCAACTTTTGTGCCTGCGTGTCATAAGAGACTGCAATCTTGCCTTTGTAAGTGACATCGTCATTGACTTGCTTTTGAACTTCACGCACCAAATCTTCGGGTTTCAAATCACCTTTCGTCGACAGATCAATGTGCAATTTATCTAAGGTGGACTTGTTAGAAGCCAGCGTCAATTGCAATGAGAACGTAGGCGTTCCGACGGTGGAGAAGTTGAATGGTTTTTCATCGCCATAAGCACGCTGAATTTCGTTAGTCAACTCAGCTGCGATTTGAGTGCCAGACAATTTCTGATTGGCAGCGGGTACGTTCTTCATCGACTCGATCAATCGATCCAAACCAACTGTCACTCCATCCACTGAGCCGTCAATATTGACGGTGAACAAGCTTTTCAAATCATCTATGCTGTGCTTACCAGCGTAGCTCAAAGGAGCGCCATTGGCTTGTGCATACACCGTTTGTGCGCCTGTGGCACCAACGGTCAAATTTCCAGATGCGTTGGTTGCAATCAGCGGTGTACCGGTTGTTGGATTGGCGATTAAGTTAAAACCAGAAGTGGTGGTTGGGGTGTTGTAGATCTGTAAATCACTGGTGATCGTCGAAGGCGACGATACGGTCGGATCCTTGGCCGTGATGACCATGCTTGTGCCATTGACTTGCGCAGAGTAGTTAGCCGCAAACGACTCATTCGAGTTCAGCTTAGTGACGAATGCACTCAGTGATGTGTCGGCAGTATCACCAGCCACAGTAATATCTGTCGGCTGTGCATGGAATGTCGCCTTGTAGGGCCCTGCGCCCATGGTGTAGCTAGCCACACTTCGTGGATAGGATGTATCGTTTTTAGAGGCACTCAATCCTGTACCTGTAGCTATGGGGGTACCTGTAGCATCATAGCTAATGCTGGCTGCACCTTGCTTGAGAAGAATTTCTTTCTCGATGAAGTCTGAAGTCACATTGGGATCAAGGGCTGTAATTTTGAGCGTTGGCGTAGGATAAGTTGGCGTACCACCGGATGGCGCCCCTGCAACCGTACTGCCACTTGTTTGCAAAGCAACCGCACTGACTGCGCGACCCGCTGCATCCGTAATGCTCAAACCCAAGATAGGAGCGGCTGTTGTACCGGTATTGACCACGGCAACAGACAAATCGGTGTTACCACGATCCTCATTTCGCAAACGAGCCTGAAGCGCAGTTGCCAAATCAGCAACTGATGCAGTTGCTGGTGCGATATTAGAGAAGGACAAAGTTTTGCCGTTCAACGTCATTGAAAAGCTTTTGAAGTCATTAACACTGGCTGTCAATGGCGTGCTTGCAAAATTAACGTTCGTGATGACAGTAGAAGTTGGCGCCTGCGCCACATACGAAGCAGCAAAACTTGCGTTGTTGTTCAAAGCCGTGGCGATATCTAAGGCGGTTGGCGCTTTGACACCGTCTGGATCAACACTGACTGTGACACGTGCGGTAGACGGTCCAAAAGTCATAGAGATGCCATCATTCAAAGCGGGGGTATTCAAGTTGTAAGTGACACCACTGCTACCTTGATTCATTAACAATTCGGTTTTGTTCATGTTGGTGTAGGTGCTGAAATCTACGCCATCATTCGAGCCAGTTCCTAAACTCGTCGCCAAACCAGCGGCCACTGTGGCCGGTTGAGATGTGCGAATGTCTGTTAAGGCATCCAAAGAAAACTTCACAGTTTTCTTTGAAAAAGAACTGTTCAATTCTGCAATTTCAGCAGGTGTTTTGAAGTCTGCTTTGGCTTTGAGTTCGCCGTACTTGTTCACATACATCACGTCACCAGTGCTGTTGGTGGCCTGCTGCAATGAAGCGTTCACCAGCTTGTCACCCACATACACATAGGTTTGCCATTTGTTGTTAGGAGTTGCTTGACTAGCGTTTTGAGTTTTAACGTAATAAACAGACGCCAAATAGGAGTTACCACCCGCGTCATACACCGTCAGTGCCGTACTCTTGTTGTATGTTGTAGGGTCGTTACGGTTGAATGCTTTGCTAATCACCGATGCATCTGCAGGAAAGTTCAAACCGAGTTGCACCTTGCTGGTTTGCATGGCCATGCCCGTTGTTTTTTGCGGAATGGTCAACACGTTCATGTCATCCAAGTTCGCTTTGCCGGACGAGTCAACTGACGCCGCCATCAATTTTTGTCCTGCCGAGTTCACCACGTTGTATTGGTCGTTCATCATGAACACACCGTTACGCGTGAAGATGTCCTGAAATCCGTCTTGTGACTTCAAGGGGAAGAAGCCGTCACCGCTGATGGCCAAGTCCAAGGTGTTGGATGAGAACACCAAGTTACCTTGACCAAATTCCTGTGTCACTTTTTTCAGCGCCACACCTTGACCGATGGTGGCCGACGCTTTTTGCAGCGGTGAGGTCGCAAAAATATCGCCAAAGTCGGTACGGCTGCGCTTGAAACCGGTGGTCGACACGTTGGCAATGTTGTTGGACGTGACGCCCATTTGGGCGGTGGCGGCGTTCAAACCTGTGAGTGCGGTATAGAAGGACATGGTGCTTTAGCTCCTGAGAGAAATTCTTGAATCTGAAATTAATTGACGATGCGTTTCACATCGGCCAAATTGACCGTCTTGCCGCCGGCAACCTCGAGCAACATGGCGCCATCGGCAGTACCCGCACTGCTGACGCCCGTCACCGTGGCGTAGGTGTTCACCGTTGGCTTGCTCATCGTGCCTTTGCTATTGACGGTGGCCACGTAGCGGTAGGTGCCGTTGGCGGCCGCTGTGCCACCATCGTTCATGCCATCCCATGACAAGGTGACATCGCCTGGCGCCTGCGCGCCCATGATTTGCGTACGCACCAAGATGCCTTTGCTGTCAAACACTTGCAATTGAATACCGTCAGCGCCAGCAGGCACATTGATCGTGCCTTGCGAGACGGTTGTGCTTGTGACTTCCACAGGGCCATCGGGCACGGCCACTTGTTTGCCCATCAATGAAGCGGCGCCCAACATGCGGTCGTTGCTCATGCTGGAAACCAAGCTATTCATGGACGTTTTCATGGCGGTCGTCGCTTCGAGTTGCGAGAACTGGGCGAGCTGAGCCACGAAGGCTTCGTTTTTCACAGGATCTGTCGGATCTTGGTTCTTCAACTGTGTGGTGAAGAGTGTCAAGAACTCGGACTGTCCCATGCTTGTGCTTTGCGGGGTCGCTGCTTTTTGCGCGTTGTATTGCGCAGTTGTCATGATGCCGCTAATAGAAGACGATGTATCGATAGCCATGTAAGACTCCTAATTAGCTCTTAGTAATTTCAAGGGTGCGCATCATCAGTTGACGTGCGGTGTTCACCACTTCGACGTTGTTTTGGTAAGAACGCGAGGCGGCCATCATGTCGACCATCTCGGACATTTCATTCACGTTGGAATGAAACACGTAGCCTTCTTTGTCGGCGAGTGGGTTACCTGGCTCCCATGTTTTACGAATGGGGGCTGGGTCATTGACGATGCGGTCGACCTTGACACCACCGACGAACTGCGCGCCAGCGTGGGTCATTTCCTCTTGCATCAATGCTTTGAAGAGTGGGCGACGACCACGGTAGGCCTCTTCTTCAGAGCCCGCCACAGAGTTGGCGTTGGCCAAGTTAGAAGCCGTGGTGTTCATGCGAATGGCTTGCGCGTTCAGCGCGGTACCTGCAATACCAAAGACGTTATCGAGTTGCATGATTTATTACTCTCCGCGCATGGCTTTACGCAAACCGCCAATGCGGTTTTGCAAGAATTGCAAGGTGGCTTGGTAGTCACCTGCCGCCTTACCGTATTGGGCTTGTTCGACGTTCATCTCAACGGTGTTGCCATCGAATGAACTGTTAAAGGGGGTACGAAAACGCATGCCGTTGTCTGGCGCTTCGGTCAGGCCGGCGTAGTGCTTTTCGTTGGTGGCGGTCAAATACTCAGTCTTGGCTTCTTTGAGCATGGCCTTGAAATCAACGTCTTGTGCTTTGTAGTTAGGCGTGTCGGCGTTGGCGATGTTGCGCGCCAACACTTCCATGCGTTGGCTTCTCACGCCGAGCGCACGCTCATGTATTCCGAAAGCTGAGTTGAAAACGTCCATAACAAGACTCCTGTTTATTGACACATGGCCTCAAGTTGTGAGACCTCGTGTCGATTAATGCAAGAGCCGTGCCACGGCGGTTTTGACGGTATGAGCGGCAAATGTTTGCCGCTGACGTGAAATTAGCGAACTTCCGTCACAGCCGCTTGTGCGGCATAGGCGCTCAAGCGAGCTGCCTGCATGGAGGGGCGTTGCGCCACTTCCGTACCCAAACGTTCATTGGCGTTTTGATGCAAACCCGCCAAGATGGAATTACGCGTGATGGGCGCACGCATGTCACGGTTCACATGCAAGTAAGCCGCTTGCTGGCCTGGAATGTTCAGGGCCGCATTGGGACGCGTTTCGTTACGTGCGGCTGGCGTGAGCACTGTTAAATACAGATCATCCAAACCGACAGGCCCAAAGTTTTTCAGACCTGTGTCATCAAAATACTTGCCCACCATGTCGAGCTGCTGCAACACGCTGTGACCCAGAATGGCTTTGGGATTAGCACCAAAACCTGCGCTGGCAGCGCCGCGATCAGGGCCATCACAAAACTGGATGATGCCGTGACAACGGTTGTTGGTGGCTTTGGGATTCATGCCATCGCTCTCCATCAAGGTGAGACGGGCAAAGTCATCGGGGGCGAAGCGGTGCTCTTGCGACAGTTGAACAATCTTGTTCATCACGGCTTGTTTGTCTTGCGCGGGGATGAAGCCTTTTTCAATCGCGCGGTCGATGGTTTTCTCAAGCACCACGTTGCCACTGCGGTCGGAGCGCGTGAGCAACTGCACCTGTGCGGTGCCCGCCAATGCGGTCGCACCCATCTGTGTATTGGTATTGAGTGTGTTGACGTTCGCTGCCGGCGTGACAGCAGGTGCCACAGCGGCTGCCGCTGCAGCTTTGTTCGCCGCAATGGCTTGGTTCACAGCCTGCGCTTGCTGCAGAGAGAAATTCAAACTGTCCAGATTCAGTTGCTGACCTGGATGGATCATGTTGGGGTTGGCGATGTTGTTGGAGCGCGCCACGGTTTGCGCCAAGCGCATGGCTTCGTTGTTTGAAATGTTCACGCCGCGCGCAGCCATTTGCTCACGCACGATGCCCGTCAAGGTTTGGCCTGATCGGACCGAAGTGCCCCACGCCGGCGTGCTGCCCTCGGGTGCCAGCGAACCCGATTGCGTGGCACTGGCCATAGCGCGCGTGAAAGCAGGCGCGGTACGAGCGTACGCCAACGGACTCCGCGGCAGCATAGGCATGCCTGAGGTATCGGTGGTGTTCACCTGAGGGTTGTAGGACGGGTCGAGTCGCATGGAGGGCTCCGTTTAGTCGGTCCGTTTTAAAAGTTGGCTTCGTTCTTGCATGAAGGGTTGGGTCTGAACACATGTCAAAACATCAACACTAACCCGAATGACTATGCAAATGCTGTGCCTAAAAAATGCCGACACCCCACGCTTCAAGCGCTGGGGCTTGTGGCTGGTCGCATGCGTGCTAAGCCATGCCCAGCTTGGGTTGGCAGCAGATTCATCGGTGAGCAATGGCGCGTTTGACGCCTTGCAACAACAAGCGCAGCAATGGGCTGCCAACCACCCTTCTTTTCAGGGTAAACCGATGCAAGTGGTGCCGGTGGACCCACGCATCACGGTACAAAACTGTCAACAAAACCTGCAGTTTGATCAACCGTTTCCTAATCAACCCGCCCTGCGTGTGCGCTGCGCACAACCGGTTTGGCAACTTTTCGTCAACGTGACCACGGGCCAAGTCAATGCATCTGTGAATCGCGCCAGCCCATCGGCACCTGCGCTGTACAAAGTGTTGGTGTCTAAAGAACTGCTCAAACGCGGCACCGTCATCAAGCCAGAAATGTTCAGTTATGCCGACATGCCTGCGGCGGGCATGGAAAACCAGATCATCACTGACCTTAAATTGCTGAAAAACATGGAGCTGGTGCGTGATCTCACGCCCAACACCCCGCTACGCTCCTACGATGTGAAGAATGCAGTGCTGGTCAAGCGCGGGCAAGAAGTTCAGGTCACCGCAGGCGAAGGACAAGGTTTTTCCATCACGATGCGCGCGGAAGCGTTGCAAGATGGTGGTCTAGGTGAGCAAATTCGCTTAAAAAATGTCGAGTCGGGTCGATCACTACATGGCGTGATTACCGGACCGAATGCCGCCAAACTGAGGTGAAAAGTGGTATTTAAAAAATATTTCAAGAAAACACTCAAGTTCTAAAATTTGGGGTCGATTGAAGTGTTGTGAAAAAGTTTGACCCGCACAACGGGTTAAGGAAAGTGAAAAACATCATGAATGACGCTATTTCAAACTACGGTCGGATGACGCAATCGAACGCTGCGCTTCGCAGTGCCATCGACAAAGTCGAAAAACGAAGCCCTTCTGCAGCGCAGGCCAAGGAAGACTTGGCTCCGTCTATGGAGAAAGCATCTTCCGCAGGAGCAGATAAAGTGAGCTTGAGCAACGTCGCCCAAAAAGTCATGGCTGAGCCAGACTTCGATCGCTCCAAAGTTGAGGCCATCAAGCAGGCGATCAAGGAAGGCAACTACCCTGTGAACCCACGCCGCATTGCCGAAAACTTTGTGGCCCTCGAAAAAATGATCGGCAACTGAACGACAGTTGATCTCCGATATGAACACAGTTGCCGTTGACACACAGGCCTCCTCGCTGGAGCAGGCCTTGGCTTTGGCACAAACGCTGGAAGACATGCTCGAACAAGAGTTCGCGCATCTGAAAGTGCAAAACTTAGACGCCTTCGAAGCGTCGCAAGCTTCTAAAAACGAGCTGCTGCAGCAGCTCGCCCAATTGGCCGGCATCCACGGCCCAGAGTCGGCCGATGCGCTCGGCCCTGAATGGGACGGCTTCAAAGAACACATGGCCCACTGCCGCGACATGCATCGCCGCAACGAAGTGCTGATTGTTCGCAAAATTGACGCCATCCGAGGCGCTCTGCAAAGCATGCAAGTGGATGACCCTACCAGCTCGGTTGAAATTTACGACCGTTTGGGCAAGGTCTCGCGCGGTGGGCGACGCGGCAGCGGTGGCCGTGGTTACGCCGAGGCGTAAAGACTTTCAAGCCGATCAGGCTTTTTCTGATTTTTCATCCCCGGGCTGCATGCCCTTGAGCCAATACACCCACGCCAAAATCACGGCGACAGCGGTGAACATGTCTTCTGGAATTTCTTGACCCACATCGAGGCGACTCAGCATGGCCAAAAGCCGTGGGTCTTCGGCCACATACACGCCCTGCTTTTTGGCCTCAGCCACGATGCGGCGCGCCAGCTCATCGTCGCCCTTGGCGGTGAGCACAGGCGCCTTGTTGCGGCCATATTCCAGGGCCACGGCTTGCATGTAGTGCTTGTCGGTCATACGCGGGTGTCAATCACACAGCCATGGTCTGGCGGGGGATGGTCTTCTTGCGCCTCTGGCCGTGGCGCGTTGTAAACCTGAAAACTGCCCATGCGCAGGCCTGCGCCCTCCAGCTCATCGGTGAGCTCGGTGGCATTGAGCTTAGCCAAATCTGCCACGTCTTTGCGCAAGGCCCACATCGTCAAATCGACCTGCGCGCTGTTGCTGATGGTGGTCTTGAGCCACACCTCGCCCAGCACGCGGCTTTGGGTGTGCATGTTGACCACCAGCGGATTCTTCGGCTGCCCCGGCTTGTTGCCTTTTTGGTCGAAGTGCAAGGCCACAGGATCGGCATCTCGGAACGGGATGACCAGAGAAAACTGCAAATCACCTTTGTGGACGGTTTGGCTCGATTGCACCTGCGCAGCCTCCAGCTCGTCCAAGGCGTGTTTGAGGCTGTCTTGGTTGTCGACGCTGTCTTGGTCTTCCACACGTTCGCGCTCGGCCATGAGCAAGCGCAGCAACACTTTGGTGTTGTCCGCCACGGGTTCGCCTTCGGCCAAGCTGGCTTCGCTGGTTTTGGTGTGACCCAGAATGAAACGCTTCAACGCTTGGGGCTGCAAACTGCTCATGCTCAAGCGTTGACCTTGGATGCGTTTTTTCAAATCACCCGCATCTTGAACCGGCGGAATCAAGCCCTCCAGTACACCGGGTCGTAACAACGCAAGCAAGTTGGCAAAGCCGGGAGGTTGAAAAAGCAAGCTGTTCAAGCGCGTGGGCAAGCCCGCTGAGGCAGCCTCTGGCCCCGCAAAGTTGCCGGTGTGCAAAAGTTGCAAAGCCCACTTGCCCGTGGGCAAAAGCTGCGCGCGCAAGGGCACCACATCGCCCTCTTTGATGTAGGGGAACAGCGGCACATTGAAGCTGTGTTCATTAAGAACCAGCTTGAGCTGCTGGTTCACCACCGTGGCCGTGGCTTGCACCACTTGGCCATCGTGCAAACCCAGTTGACGCGCGGTGGGTGCTTCCACATATGCGGTGCGCATCTCCAAATGAACAGGCGCCACGCGGGGAATGGCGTGGACGCCTTCGGGGCCCAAGATGCTCATGGCAGCCCCTTAGGGGAAGCGCACCCAGTTTTTGCGCTCGCTCATGTTCATGTCTGCCGTGGAGTAACCGCCGCCGCGGTGCATACCGCTGCTGCCTGGCGCATGCCCTGGCACCATGTAGCTGCGTAGCAAATCGTCATGGTTAGGGACGTTCAACACCGCTCCAGCCATCAAGGCACGGGGCGGAGATTTGGTGAACGCCTGTGGGTTTTGCTGCACAAATGCATTGCGCAAAATTTCAACGCGCAAAGGGCTGTCAGGCATGGTTTTGCGGATGACCTTGTCCAAAGTGTCGCCCGACACCACTTGGTATGTGATGCGCGGCGCGGGGCTAGCAGCCAGTGCCAGCATGGGCGTGCTCAGCATCAGACAGCACAGCCAAGTGCGAACGGAAGTCATAGGCGTGTTCATGGTCGGTTCTCCCGTCAACTTTTTAATACGTGTAAGGCCAAGCAACCCAAGCCCCATTGAATTTTTGTTTGCGTCCAGCAACTTGCTTGATTTCGGCTTGATAAGGCGTGACCGATTTGACTTCGGCCAACACCGCAGCGTCAAGGGCGCCTGGCTCCAAGGTATGGCGCGGCAGCACCGAGGGGTCGGCAATCATGAGCTTGTCACCCACACGCAGGCCTGCATGGCTGCCTGCGTTGAGGGACAGGCGCCCGTTGGACTGCTCCACCGCAAAGGTTTGTGGTTCGCACGCCAACTGCTTTTCAAGTTGCTGAACCATGGTGGTCACCGCACGTGCGATGGCGGCATGAGAATCGGCGTCCAGCTTAGGGGTGCCGTAGCTTTGTGTGGGCAAGCTCGGCACCACGACCTCTTGTGCGTTGAACCAAGCTTGGCGTTGGCCGGGTCCGCTCACTTGCAGCGCCAAGCCAAATGCCGAATAGTCGTCCGATACACCCGCCAAAGGCACAGGCGTGACCGTCAACTGGGCATGCCACTGCACATGCTCTTCGCCATGGCCATGGATCAAACGGTCATAGGTGCGCGGCTGCGCTTGGGTGCTGATGAGACGCCAGCGCTCTGAGCGCGCGGCCGCTTGCATCAAACGCGCACGCGCCACAAACCCGAGCTGTTGCGCTGGGTAGCGCTGAACAGGGTCCAAACCTTGGGATAACTCCAAGCTCACCGTCATCACCTGACGCAGCGGGGCTTTGGCTTGGGGTGCTTCACAGCGCCCCGGCTTCACAGCTTCAATAGAGTTAGTGACTGCCAACTCAGCTTGTGGCTGTTGCCCTGCATCACGCACGTATTGGGCAACCTGCAAATCGCGCAGCTTAATTTCTGAAGAAAAACGATTGAGCTCGTGCAGCTTGCCATCGCTCTCCATCCAACTGGTGGCACTGACACGGGTGTTGGATTTCATGGCGGCGTCCACCATCGCACCGCGAATGGCCTTAAGCCGCTCTTCAGCGCTCAGGTCTGCCGCAGCGACCGAAAAGTTGACACCTGCCAAGCCCAGCAAAACGAGCTGGCACAAACGTTGGCGCGACAAAATCCACATCAGCAAGTTCTCGTCAGCGCGACTTAGTTGCGCTTGTTGGCCAAGCTGGCGATGTACAGAGCACGCAACTCGCCCACCACATTGCGGTCCAGCGACATGGTGGTTTCGTAGGTGTCATCGCCCACAGGGGTAATGCTGACCAACACCGCGCCATAAATGACACCTTCCACACGGGCGCGGAAGGTATCGCTCATCACGGTCATGTCAGCCACGGTGGTGCTGGCATCGAGCTGCTGGCCGTAGACCTGTTCAGTCAAGGCGCGGTAAGCGTCAAGTTTGGAAGCGCGGATGGCCAACAAGCGTTGCTGGGCAGGGTTGCGGTGGTTTTGAATACTAATCACCGCATAACCCGTGGCCACCAGCGTTTCGCGCTTTTGGGTCATAGGCGTGATCATGTTGACGCTTTCATCCACGCGTGCTGGCGCAGGCGCAGGTGGCGCCTTGCTGGCACAAGCGGTCAACAAAAATACGGAGGCTGTCACAGCCCAAAGGGTGGTGCGGTTCATGTCTATGTCCTTGAGAGGTCTCCCCCTTGATTCGGCAGCTACACCGTCATCTTTAATTACTTTCAAGACGAATACTTTTTCTGTCTTGTGAAATATTCAGTCTCGCAGACAATGATGTGTAGGAATTTTTGACATGAAACCCACGACAAACTTCATTGGCTCCAGCGAGTCAGCCGCTACATTGCGCCAATTGGTCGCGACGATGGCCAACTCCAACGCCACCGTGATGATCACAGGCGAAAGCGGCACCGGCAAAGAGCTATTGGCTCGGCTGCTGCATGAGCAATCGGACCGCTGTGGCGCCAACTTTGTGCCTATCAACTGCGCAGCCATTCCCAAAGACTTGTTAGAAAGCGAACTGTTTGGCCACCGCAAGGGCGCATTCACGGGCGCTGTGGCCGATCGCATTGGTCGATTCGAGCTGGCCCACGGCGGCACCATCTTCTTAGATGAAATTGGCGACATGTCGTTGGACATGCAGGTTAAATTGCTGCGAGTTCTGCAAGAACGCACGGTTGACCCCATCGGTGGCACCCGCCAAGTCCAAGTCGATGTGCGCGTGGTCGCAGCGACTCACCGCGATTTAGAAACCGAAATTGCAGCCGGACGGTTCCGCGAAGACTTGTACTACCGCCTCAATGTGCTGCCCATGGTGACGCCACCGTTGCGTGAGCGCAACACGGATGTGCCTGAACTGTTGGGTTTTTTCGCTAAAAAATGCGCCAACTTTGGCAAGCAAGCCATTCGCTTCAAAGCTGACTTTTTAGACGCTTTGCAAAAGTACCCTTGGCCCGGCAATGTGCGTGAGTTGTCCAATTTGGTCGACCGTTTCAGCACTTTGTATGCAGGTCAAGAATTGGACTTACGCGCCATCCCCCCTACCCTTTTACCTAAAGGTTTGGTGTCGGCCCAAGCCGAGTTGCAAGCCCAAGCCCCGTTGTTGGCCAAACTCGAAATGACGCCACCGCCCGAGGTGCTGGCTGAGATGAACGGTCAGCTCGAGGAAGAAGAAAACGAGATCGAGGGCATCATCATGTTGGCGCAAGGCATGCCTCAGTTGCCACCCGAAGGCTTGTCACTCAAGGAGCGCATGGCGCAAATTGAGCGCAGCATCATTGAGCAAGCCTTGAGCCGCAACTCGGGCAATGTATCGCGCACGGCCAAGTTGCTCAATTTGCAGCGCACCACCTTGATTGAAAAGATCAACAAGTACGACCTGCGTTCAGCGGCTTAAAGCGCTGACAACCCCAAGCAAAAAGGCAGCTCATTGAGCTGCCTTTTTTGTGGTTAGACCGTTTTAGTCTTGATCGTTGTAGAGCACCGTGATACTCATGCGACGGTTACGCGGATCGCGTGGGTCTTTCGGGTTGAACGGATCGGTATCGGCCACACCCTCAATGCGGGCGAATCGGCTTTCTTTGATACCGCTCTTTTCCAGCAGGGCACGGGTCACTTCTGCGCGCTCCGCCGAGAGCGACCAGTTGTTGCGGCCTTCTTTGTTGTTAAACGGCACGCTGTCGGTGTGGCCGCGAATGGCGATCTTGTTGGGCATTTCTGCCAACGACGCTGCAATTTCGCTGATCAGATTCGAGGCTTTGCCTTGCATACTCATGCCGCCGCTAGGGAACATGGCAAAGTCGGCTTTGTCGATGATCTCAATGCGAAGGCCTTGCTTGTCACGCGTGACTGACACCTGGTCTTTCAGACCACCGAGCTTTTTGTTTTCTGACAGCTTTTGCTCAATTTCTTTTTCGAGCTTGTCAAAGTCGGCTTTCTCTTGCGCAGCAGCAATTTCTTTCTTCTGCTCAGGCGTCAGTTTGTCTGGGTCTGAGTAGGGGTTGTTGTTTTCTTGACCGGGGTCGGTGCTGGGGTTGGGGCCACCTTCTGAGCGAGGGGTCAAACGTTCGAGCAACGCCGTTTGCTTGGCCGCAAACGGAAAACCATCGGGGTCAATGATGGAGCGGCCACCCAACACACCGTTGGAGCCAGCCAATTGGCCAATCGCCACCAAGCTTTGCGAGGTGGGTTTGAAGTAATCAGCAATACTTTTACGCTGGTCTTCGTTGGACGCGCCCAACAGCCACATCAACAAGAAGAAGGCCATCATCGCCGTCATCATGTCGGCCAGCGCAATCTTCCAAGCACCACCGTGAGCGCCACCGTGACCATCATCAATGATTTTCTTGATGATGATGACGGGAGCTGGAGCTTCCTCTTTTTCTTCTTCCGCTTTCGCAGCTTCAGCAGCGGCAGCAGCCGCTGCTGCGGCTTCTGCTGCTGCCTTTTCGGCGTCTTCGGGTGCGGCGGCCGCGTCTTTTTCGTCAGCCATTATTTCCTCAACGCATCAAAGAGTTCACCGAAGGTCGGCTGTGCGTGGTGGTTGATACACACGCGGGCGGCTTCAATGATCAAAGGAACGGGGTAACCATGCATGTTGCCAATGATCACCTGCTGTGCCACTTTCAATGACTCGCTGTCTTCGTCAATGATCTGCACCAAGCGCTTACCAAACGGTTCAAAAATACCGTAAGCCAAGAACACCCCCAAGAACGTACCCACCAACGCACCACCAATCAGGGCACCCAGCACAGGAGGAGGTTGGTCAATCGCACCCATGGTCTTCACCACACCCAACACACACGCCACAATACCCAGCGCAGGCAAAGCGCCAGCGAGAGTAGACAGGGCATCTGCGTTTTGCATTTCGCTGTGGTGGTGGTGTTTGATCGCCGTGGTCATCACGTCTTCCACCGCATAAGGGCTCAAAGTGCCTGAAGACACCACCATCAAACGGATGGTGTCGCAAATCAAGCCCACCAAGCCGTGGTCGTGCAGCATCTTGGGACATTCGCCAAAAATAGCACTGGCCTCGGGGTTCTCCACGTGCGATTCCATCGCCACGGCACCCTCGGCCTTGAGTGTTTTCATCAGCTTAGAGATCACGGCGATGATGCCGATGTAGTCTTCCTTGTGGTACTTGGGACCTTTGAGCACGCGGCCCATGCCACCCCAAGCGCCTTTGAAAATCGCACCTGAGTTGCCGGTGATCATGCCGCCAACGCCAGCGCCACCAATAATGAACATCTCGAAGGGAGTGGCTTTGATAATGGGCGCCAAGCTACCGCCGGCGATCACGAAACCGCCGAACACGCAAATGAACAGTACGACCAAACCAATAATTGCTGACATCTAACACTCTCCCCAAGCAGGTTGGCGCACCCAAGTTGAAAACTTGGATGCGCCTAAAAATTGTCCCGAATAGCCTGCAAGATTAACTGATAAATACGCCAATTCTGCTAAAAAGCAGAAAAGCCGCATCAGTTCATCATGCTGGCAGGTCGGTTGCTCGCTGGCACCAAGGAAGGCATGCCTTCCCAAGCGTCGCGAATTTCGCGCATCAAACCGTGAATCTCGTCCAACACCGCCACATCGTTGTGTGCGTTGGCGTGAAACAAACGACGGGTCACATAGCTGTACAACTCATTGAGATTGCTCGCCAGATCGCCACCTTTTTCGAAATCCAAGGCACCTTGCAGGCCAATCACGATGCGGCTGGCACGTGCAATGGCTTTGGACTTCTCTGTGATATTTTTGTGCTGGATATGACCACGCGCAGCGGACAAACTCTCCAACAAGCCATCAAACAACATTTGAATCAATTGCACATTGTTCGCCGTGGCAACGCCGCTGCTGACTTTGACATCACCGTAACTTTGAATGGCTCGTGAATTGGCTCGCATCTGATAACTCCTGTGTATTTCTTAGCGTACACAAGCAGTATCGGAAGAGGCTGCGCAAACTTGAGCGGCATTCGTCACAGGATCAAAAGAAGTCATATCAAGCAGGCTTGGCCTCAAGCGTCGCTGTAGATGAATGCACATCTTCGGCATGCATGACGGCATCAATCGTTTCAGCGGCAATTTCTTGCCGCTGTTGATCTTCATAGGCTTGCACATGCTCCAAACCTTGCGCCAAATCTTCGGGGCTGAGTTCGCGCTCGCGGCTGTTTTCCAGCAAGCCCTCACCCAAGCCGTGCGCATGCGCTGATTCATCGGTCAACGCCAACAAAGCGTCTTCGGTTTGCTGCACTTCATCGGCAACAGGCACCACCTCAAACAAGAATTCAGAGAACGGCACCTCGTTGATGATGCCCACGCGTTGGTAGAGCATGTCCACCACGCTGTCCACGGTTTGTTTCAGACGCACCAAGACCTCTGGCTCTGGATCATGCACATACGTGCTGGCAAACTCCAGTGCACTGCGGTAAATGCTGCCCAAATGCTGGGGTGGCAACCACGATTGGATGAAGCCACGCGCCGTTGAAATTTTTCGCATGGAGCTGGGAACTTTGCTGTCATCGCCGCCCACATCTTCGAGGCCGTCTTTGAAGGTTGCCGTGATGTGCTCACGCAACATAGGTTCGTAATGTGGGCGCAAAGCCTCAATCATGCTGGCATCAAAGCCATCGACTTGCTTGCCACTCATGGCATCCCACAGCTTCTTGCCTTCCAAGCCCGCAAACAACAAGTCGCCAGGCACCTCAGTTTCAAACTCAGGCAAAGCAGGGGTTTCAGGTTTGGGCGCCTCGTACAACTTGGCCAAATGGTTGATCTTGTCGATGAGGTACAGCGTCAAGATGACCAACAGCAGCAAGATCCAAGAGATCATGTTCATCATGAAGTTACTCATGCGCGTCTCCTTGTCTCAACCTTTTCTGTCTCGGCGCTGTTGTCGACCTTCAAGGTCCCACGCAATTTTTTGACCACCGACGACAAAATCTGGCTCACGCGTGATTCGCTCACGCCCAAGGTTTCACCAATCTCTTTGAGGTTGAACTCTTCAACGTAGTAGAGTTGCATGACCAACTGCTCACGCTCGGGCAGCTGGGCAATGGCGTCGGTCACGGCATCCATGAACTGCGCTTCTTCCACGATCACTTCAGGCTGTTGCGAGCTGTCATCGGCAATGGTCATCACCTCTTCGGTGACCACTTCCATCGAATAGGTTTCAAAGCGTTTAGCTTTGCCGCGCTCTTTGTGGAACTCTTCGAGGTCTTTACCCATGTACTCGGCAATTTCGGCTTGCGTGGGCGTGCGACCCAACTCAGCCGCCAAAGCGTGCACCGTGGTGTTGTGTTCTTTGTTGAAAGCCACCGCTGAGCGAGGCAAGAACGACAAGCGTCGCACTTCGTCCAGCATGGCACCGCGCACACGGCTGTGGGCGAAATTTTCAAACTCAATGCCTTTGACGGGGTCAAACGCACGCGAGGCTTCGAGCAGGCCAATCATGCCCACTTGAATCAACTCATCGAGCTCCATGAACGCAGGGATGCGGGCCTTCAAGTGCAAGGCCACGCGTTTGACCAAGCCCAAATGGGCCATGACCAAATCCTCGCCTTTGGGCTTGCAGGATTCGTACATTTGTACGGGTGAAAGTGTTCTCATGTGTCAGACGAGCTGTTTTGCATCAGTCGCTCCATGAAGAATTGCAGACCGCCCGAAGGGTGGTCAATCGGACGCAAGTGCGTGCATGCCTCAGCTAAGCGCATGTAGTCACGAGCGGCTGCTGTACCGGGGGCGAGTTCCATCACCGATTGGTATTTTTTGAGAGCGCGCAACACCATCTCGTCCTCTTCGATCGAGGTGAGGTAGTGCACCGACTCGCCCAAGAAACGCACACAGACGTCATTGAGTTTTTTGTAGAGCTTCCAGCCTTCTGACTGGCTCTTGACCATGTTGGGCAAAAGATAGATTTCGTCCAAACCCATTTCTTTGCTCAAAATTTTGATGGTGCCGTAGGCATCAGCAATCGACGATGGGTCGTCTTTCACCACGATGAAGCGGCGTTGGCAAGCAGCCAAGAACGACAACACAGAAGGCGAAATGCCTGCGGCTACGTCGACGATCAAATAGTCCACGTCATCAGCCAACACACCAAATGACTGCACGATGCTCGCCGCTTGGATGTCGCTCAGGCCCGCCAACTCTTGCATGCCCGAGGCACCAGGAATGAGCTTCACGCCTTGACGGGTGGTGATGAGAATTTCTTGCAGCGTTTTTTGACCGGCCAAGAAGTGACCCAAGTTGTACTCGGCGCGTGCGCCCAGTGCAATTTGTGCGTTGGCCAAACCAAGATCCGCGTCAAACAGCATGACGCTGTGGCCCAACTGCGTGAGCGCCACCGCCAAGTTGATGGAGGTGGTGGTTTTACCGACGCCACCTTTGCCGCTGGCAACGCCGATGACTTCTGTTTTGCGTGGATTACTCATGGGTCAAGCCTGTGGTTTCGGTTTTGAATTTAGCTGCGATTTGCGACAACTTGGATACCGCCAGTTCATTCACGGCGGCATCGCGTGCATTTTGCTGCGCTTGTTCTTCGGTTTCTGGCAAAGGCAAATTGTCGAGGGCGCATTGCACCAAACCTGCCAATGACACGTCTTGCACCAAATCAACCGTACGGTCGCCATGGCTGGCCACCGAGACGCTCAATGACTTGTCGGTCAAGAACTGCAACAAAGCCCAAGGCTGTGTTGATTCGTCGAGCTTGCTCAACATCAAAGATGTCCAGGCATTGTCGGCATGGTCAAACACGCGACGGATGTTAGCCGCTGAGGCATCGGCCGGAATCACGGCATGGCATTGCACATTCAGGTTCATCGCGCGGATCTCAGCCAAGCGCTCGTTCATTTGCACGCCAGCTGTGTCAATCAAGATGAGTTGACGGTCGGTGTGCTCGTCGAGCAACAGCTTCAACGTGGATGCGTTGGTGGCACGGAACGAGTCCACGCCCGACTGCGCACACAGCAATTGGGTTTGGTTCCAAGCGCCAGCACGCTGGTCTTGGAAGCTGATGACCATGACTTTTTCGCTACCGTGTAACTGCGCCGCATGTTGGGCCAAACGGGCCACCATCATCGACTTGCCAGCACCCGAAGGGCCCGCCAAAGCATGAATGCCAGACACAGGTGTTTGGGCTTGTTCTTGTTCCACAGAGTGCGCCAATTGACGGCTCAAAGCGCCCATGGCGTCGGCCATGTTGTTGTGGTCTTTGATGTTGTCAATCAACAAGGCGCGCAAAGCGACAGGAATCGGCGCATCGTTCAAAGCGTCACGCAGTGGCGCAATAGCGGCGGGCAAAGGCATGCCGCCTTGTTGCCATGCAGCCATTTGCTGACCCAGTTTGAATTCACGACGCAGCGAATTGAGTTCTTCACGCACCAGCGCCACGATTTCACGGCCACGCAAGGTGTCGTGTTCTTCGGCAGCGCGTTTGGCGGATTCGTCAACGGGTTGTGCCACGGCTTTGACAGCTGATTTAGCTTTGGACGCAGCAGGTTTTGCCGCCATTTCCACAATGGGCTTGGCCACTTTGGTGGCTTGGCGCTCGCGGGCATCACGCTTGTTTTGGTCAATGGTTTGACCCAGCAACACATCAAACTTGCCCGAGGGCTTGCCTGTGGTCGCGTATTGGGTTTTCACAAACGGATCGGCTTCCTCGGGCGTCAAAGGTGCCAGATCCACCGCCACGATCAGCTCAGTCAAACCATTGACTTGGCCACTCGAGATGACGAGCACGTCGGGGCCGTATTGGGCCACGGCCTTTTCGTTGGCAGCGCGGATGTCGCGGGCAAGGATGCGTTTGAGTTCCATAGGGTCAGCTCACTCTGTCTTTGTTATAGGTTTACGGTTTATCGGGCTTTGGCGTCCACGGTGTGGATCACTTTGACGGCCTGATCGTCCGGAATTTCGCTGTAAGACAGCACAGTCAAATCGTTCACGCGGAATCGTGCGGCTTTGGACAGCCAGCCACGAATCACGGGGGACACCACCAACACAGCGGGGTGACCCATGTCTTCTACGGTGCGCGCGCCTTCGCGCAAACCGGCAAATAAGTTTTCTGACAAGCCCGGCTCCATCACCACAGCTTGGCCAGGTTGGCTTTGTTGCAGCACGTTGTGCAGCAGTTGTTCCAATGAAGGCTCCAGAGTCATCACTTGCAAACCGTTGTCGCCGTCGATCAAGCTTTGCATGATCATGCGGCCGAGTTTGGGACGAACCATGGCAGTGAGTTGTTCAGGGTCTTGCGTGCGGGTGCTGGCTTCGGTCAATGCTTCCGCAATGGTGCGCATGTCACGAATCGACACAGATTCTTGCAACAAGTTTTGCAGTGTGCGGGTCAAGATGCCCAATGACAACTTGCCTGGTACCAAGTCTTCCACGATCTTGGGTGACTTGGCTGCGAGCTTGTCGAGCAGCTGTTGGGTTTCGTCATGGCTCAACAAGTCAGAGGCGTTTTCGCGCAGCACTTTGTTGAGGTGGGTAGAAATCGCGGTGGCAGCATCGACCACGGTGTAGCCGAGGGTGCGGGCTTGATCACGTTGTGAAGGTTCAATCCACACAGCTTCCAAACCAAATGCGGGTTCGCGGGTGGCAATGCCTTCCAACTGGCCATACACATGGCCGGGGTTGATGGCCAATTCGCGGCCGACTTTGACTTCGCCCTTGCCACGCACCACGCCTTTGAGCACGATGTTGTAAGCGTCTGGATCGATGTTCAAGTCGTCACGGATACGCACGGGTTGCACCAAGAAGCCCAACTCGGCAGACAGTTTTTTACGCACGCCTTTGACGCGTGTCATCAGCTCACCGCCAGTTTCGGCATTGACCAAAGGAATCAGGCCATAGCCGATTTCCAAACCAATCAGGTCGACTTGGTCCACATCGTCCCAGTCGAGTTCTTTGGGAGCATCCGCCGGTGCAGCGTCTTTGACGGCCTGCTCGGCTTGTTCGTCTTGCACTTCGCGGGTGACGATCATCAAACCCAAACCGGCTGAAGCCATGGCCAAGGTGATGAACATCAAATGCGGCATGCCGGGCACCATGCCCAAGATCAACAAGATCACGGCCGAGATGAACAAGGCGGTGGGGTTGGCCAATTGAACAGAGGCCTGCTCAGAAATCGATTCAGCGGTCGTGACGCGGGTCACGATGATGGCGGTGGCCAGTGACAACAACAAAGAAGGGATCTGAGCGACCAAGCCGTCACCAATGGTGAGCAAGGTGTAAATCTTGCCGGCTTCGGCCACTGGCAAGTCATGCTGCGCCACACCGATGATCAAGCCGCCAATCAAGTTGATCAACAGAATCAACAAACCGGCCATGGCATCACCGCTCACGAATTTAGAGGCACCGTCCATCGAACCGAAGAAGTCTGATTCTTGGGCCAGCTCGGCGCGGCGTTGTTTGGCGGTGTCTTGGTCAATCACGCCAGCGTTCAAGTCAGCGTCGATCGACATTTGTTTGCCGGGCATGGCATCCAAGGTGAAACGTGCGTTCACTTCTGAGACGCGGCCCGCACCTTTGGTCACCACGACGAAGTTGATGATCATCAAAATCGCGAAGATGATGAAACCCACCACATAGTTACCGGCAATCACGAACTCACCAAAGGCCTGCACCACCTTACCGGCAGCGTGTGCGCCTTCATGGCCATTGACCAAGACCACGCGGGTCGATGCCACGTTCAGCGCCAAGCGCAACATGGTGGCAAACAGCAAGACGGTGGGGAAGGATGAAAACTCGAGGGGCTTGCGTGTGCCGATGGCGATCATGATCACCACCAAGCTGCAAAGAATGTTGAAAGTAAACAAAAAGTCCAACAACAGCGGTGGCAGTGGCAGCACCAGCATCGCCATGATGACGAGCACCACCACCGGAATACTTAGTCCGGAGAGGTCAAATTTCGACAAGTTGTGTCGAATCGTTGACAGAGTGAGAGTGCTCATGGAGGGAATCCAGTTGTAAATGGAACGTTTAGGTTTCTTTTTGCCTTGAAAAAACTTTCGAGGCATGTTCAATAAGCAATCGATGTGCCAAGTCAAACTGACACTGATGAGCCTCTGGGCCGAAAGCGGCAAGAACTGACCTGTCACAGTTCTTGCTTAACTCCTTGGCAAACTCGTTTAAAGACCACCATGAACCTGTCCAGTTATCTCCAAATGCCACCAGCCCCGCTGGTGCCAACCAACACCAGTCAGGCGGTGCCACAAGGCACGCGCACTGGTGTGGGCCCGTCTGCGGGTGCAAGTTTGGGGTTTGATTTCGCGCAAGTCATGGCACGCCAAATGGTGCGCTTGGTCCCGCAAGAGCGGCAAACTATTGCCGCTGATGTCTCTAAATACGCCGAGTCAGAAGCACGCGCACAAGATTCAGGCCCTGTGGACGACAAGTCCAACACAGCCGATCGTGCAGCGCAAGAACCTCGCAACACACGTGCAGACGACCGCGATGCCGATGACGACAGCAGCGATCGCCCCTCTGCACACGCTCGCCAACGCAGCAAAAACACGCCACACCAAACTGAGCGCGCCGATGTCGACGCTCTCTTAGAAGGGTTGATGCAGGGTGCGCCGATTGCGCAAACACCTGCCGCCTCAACGGCCACGTTGCCTACAACAGAAGCATCTGGCGCAGCTACATCCAACACAGAAGTTCAAGCCACCGGCTTGGCGGGCTCGGCATCGCTACAAACCGTGGAACTCAGCCCACAGATGCGCATCATCACAGACCCCAAAGCGGCACCCAGCCCTGAGAGCTTGGCTGCGTTTGCCAAAGCCATGGGACTGGATGAGTCAGCCATTCAAAACTTATTGGCTCAGCAACCCATCACACCGGCAACTGGGCTTGCAAATGCATCCATGGCCAATGTGGCGGGCGGCACGCCCAACGCCCTGCAAGCGGCCATGAGCGCAGCGCTTCATGGCGCATCTCAACACACCACATCAACAGACAGCGCTGTGGCCGCACAACTGGTGGCCATGGCCGCCTCGAGCGAACAGCCTGTGGTCATGTCTGGCGCAGGCTTGGCCGCAGCGGCCACGACCTTGGTCGCCCCAACTGCAACTGGTTTGCCTGGCTTGACGCCCACCGACATGGCCGCCATCCAACAATTGCAAATCACGGTGTTGCCGGCTGCGGTACTGCCAGTCAACACCAACGTCGCCAATGCGCCGACTCCCAGCACGCTCGACATGTTGTCGCTCTTGGGCTCGGGCGTGGATGAACAAGATGTGAGCGCCCTCTTGTCTCGCTTCTCTGAAGACACAGGAGGCGATAGCAACTCCGAGCAAAACCAATCACAAGGCGAAGACGCCCCTCTGAGCAGCTTTGCGCAAGCACTCAACAACACAAAAACTGCAGCCAATACAGGCGCAGCAGTCAGTGCCACCCCTGGTGCCAACATGAGCGAGGCCTACGACCAGCTCAGCGACAAAATGGCCACCGAAATGGCGGCACGCATGCACAAGCAACTCAGCGACGGCGAGTGGAAGATGAAATTTGCGCTGCGTCCATCCAATTTGGGAGGCGTGGAAATTCAGCTCGAAATGAAGGACGGCAAGCTCGATGCCGTGTTCCGTGCCGACAACCCTCTCACCCGAGATTTGCTGCAAAACAGCAGCCAACGTCTGCGTGAAGCACTTGGAAACTTTGGCATTAACGCCGGCCAAGTCAACGTGGGCCAAGGCGGCGGCAACGCCCAACACAACCACTCGGGTCGCTCAAGTCAGCAAGCCCAAGTTAGAGACAATTCATCTTCGCAAGTCAACGGCACAAGCAGCGCTTCTGGCGCAGCCTCATCCCGCAACAAGGCCAATGCGTCCTTGCTTGACCTCTATGCATAAATTACGCATGACAATCTGAACACTAGGAGAACGATATGGCAGAAGCAGAAGCAGCACCGGCAGAAGAAGTTGTCGAAGGCGAACCGAAGAAAAAGAAACCGATTCTTTTGATCTTGGTGATTGTGTTGTCCGTGATCATCCTGATCATGTCCGTGATGTTCGGCACACTTTATTTCTCTGGCTACTTCGAGCACAAGAGCGAAGCAGCTGCCCACGAAAAAGTGGACGAGTTAGAGAAAGAAGCCGAGAACGCACACGGCGCGACGCCCGAAGGCCCATCCAAAGTGAAGAAGGAAGCCGAAGCCACGCGCTTTGAAAACACTTATTTGGAAATCGACAAAGAGTTCATGACCAACATCACGAGCTCGAAAAAAATCATGGTCGTGAAAGTGGCCGTGATGACCCACTACGACTCACGCGTGTTTGACAACGTGAAGAAGCATGAATTTGCCATTCGTTCAGCGGTCTTGGACGTGATGCGTCAAAGCACCGAAGCCGATGTGGCCAAGCCAGACTTCCGCGTCGAATTGGCGTCCAAGATCAAGGTCGTGATGAACGAAATGCTGATGAAGTACGAAGACTTCGGTGGCATTGAAGACGTGTTCTTCACCTCTTTTGTGATGCAGTAAGCACTTAAACCCATGAAATCAAACCTGCTCTCGGACGAAGAACTGGCCGCGCTGTCGGAAGGCGTGCGCGACGGTTCGATCGAGACCGACACTGGCTTCAACGAAAGCGTGCGCGTGCGCAAGCACGACCTCGCCAGCGAAGACAGCAGCTTGGGTGTGAACGTCTCGTCGATCGACATGATCAACGAACGCTTCATCCGACTGTTCCGTCTTGGCTTGCTCGAAGTGCTTCGCACCAGCCCACGTGTGAACCCCACACGCGTGCAAATTTTGAAGTTTGGCGACTACCTCAAAGGCCTGCGCGCCCCCTTGTCGGTCAACATGATTCGCATGAACCCGCTGCGCGGCAATTCGGTGATCATCATCGACCCCAATGTGGTGTTCAGCTCGCTCGACAGCTTCTTTGGTGGTTTTGGCAAAGGCGTGGGCGAACTGCCCCCCAGCCGTTTGTTCACACCCACTGAGTCACGCATCATCAAGATCATTCTTGAAGTGTTCTTCCGCTCGCTCACCGAAGCGTGGGGCCCTTTGATGCCCATCGAGTGCGAGCATGTGAGCTCTGAGATCAATCCTCAGTTTGCACAAATCGCCGATGAAAACGATTTGGTGGTTTTGAGCCGCTTTGAGGCCGATGCCACAGCCAGCGGCGGCAAAGGCTTCATTGACTTGGTCTACCCCTACGCCACCTTGAAGCCTGTGCGCGAACTGCTCAGCAGCCGTGTGCAAAGCGGCGAAGGCAACGAAGAATCAGACAAGAAATGGCGCCTCGCGCTCGCCGCAGCGGTGGGCGATGCGAAGCTGGAATTGCAAGTCACCATGGGTGAAATCAAAACCACGCTGCATCACTTGAACCATTTGCAAGAAGGCGATTTGCTGTTCTTCAAGAAAGACGACACCGCACTGATGAGCACCAATGGTGTTCCCGCATTCCACGTCAACGTGGGCACACGCGGCTCACAAGTGGCGGTACAAATTGACCACGAACACGTTCACGGCAAACCCTGAGACAGGATCACATCATGACTGACGAAAAAGAAAACCCAACCCCAGAACACGACGAAGCAGAAGTGGCAGCTGCGGAAGCTTCTGCACACGACGTCGTGGCAGCAGCGCCAGCCCATGAAGAAGTCGAGCCCAGCTTGGATGACTTCAAACCCACCATGCCCGGCAACATCAACCCCGAGGTGTTGCAAAACATCGTGGTGAACTTGTCGATTGAAGTGGGCCGTGCACAGATCAAAATCAAAGACTTGATGCGCCTCACCCAAGGCAGCGTGGTCGAACTCGACCGCATTGCGGGCGAACCACTCGATCTGTTGGTCAACAACTCTGTGGTTGCCCAAGGCGAAATCGTGTTGGTGAACGACCGCTATGGCGTTCGCTTGACGCGTGTGGTGCCCTCTTCAGAGCGCCTCAAGCTGATTTAATACCGAGCGGGCGCATGACTGCTGATCTCATCGACCCGCAGGCCCTGCTTCGCCTCAGAATTCTTTGCAAGTTGACGCATGCGCAAGTGGCGCGCTTATCGGGTCTGACACAAGATCAGGTGCGTGAACTCGAAGAAGGTGGCAGCCACCAATTCGCCTCAAACGATCAGAAGCTTCAAGCCGCTTTGAAAATCGCCGCCACCTTGAGCGGCACACAAAGCAATGGCATGCCCGTGGTCAGCGTGTTTCGCTCGCGCGCTGCGGCTGACGGTTTGGGCGTGCAACTCCCTCCATTCAAAATCGAGCAAACACCGCCACCCAAGCCCAAATTTCCAGACACGCCTGAGTTCTTCAAATTGCTGCTCATCTTGGTGGTGATGGTGTTTCTGTTAGTCGCGGTGGCCATGCCTTTGCTTTACACACTGCCCTCACCTCCGCCTAAAATTTCCTAAATCTTTTAGGAAATCCAATGAATTTACCTTCGCATCAACTCACGATGACGGTGTTGATGACACCCGACATGTCCAATTTTTCTGGCAATGTTCACGGGGGCACGATTCTGAAGTTTCTCGACCAAGTGGCCTATGCGTGCGCCAGCCGCTACGCTGGTCGCTACGTCGTCACCTTGTCTGTGGATCAAGTGATGTTTCGACAACCTATCCATGTGGGTGAGTTGGTGACATTTTTGGCAGCGGTCAATCACACGGGAACGTCCTCGATGGAAGTGGGCATCAAAGTCGTGGCCGAAAACATCCAGACACAAAAAGTGCGACATGCCAATAGTTGTTTCTTCACCATGGTGGCGGTGGACGACCAGAGAAAACCTGTGGCGGTGTCACCCTTCACACCCGACACCGAAGTCGAGAAGCGCAGATATGCAGCGGCTGAAATGAGAAAGAAGCTTCGCCAAGAATTCGCCAAGCAATTTGACGCACTCAAAACATAAGTCAAAAAAAAACCTGCATCGCGATGCAGGCTTTTTTTCTAGGCGCAGTGCCAATTAATTCGCATTGATCTTGCGGCCATTCAAAGGCTGTACAGGACGAGCATTGCGCTTGAAGGGGAAGTCCACCACTTGCTTTTTGCCAATGTCGACTGGCGTCTTCAAGATGTAGAAGTTCACGCCTTCGGTACAAGGTGGCGTTGTCAACGAACCTTCGTAGCTGTAGTGCGTCAAGGCGGCAGGCACCAAGCTGCTGGGGTCAAACTTGACCTTGTCGACCACCACCTCGGGGCCCTCAGCTTTGGGGGCGTTGTTCCACAAAGTTTGGATGGCTGCGTTGTCTTTGCCATCGTTGAGCAACACGCCCAACACAGCCAACTTGCCTTCGGCGTTTTTGTGCACAAAGTGCGCCACCATGGCCATGGGCTTGCCGTCGATTTGCTCTTCGCTAGGACGGTGGAAATGGAATTGCAACAGGTTGTAGACGTCCTTGTTGATCTTCAAGGTGCTGCCTGGCTCCACGTTCACTTGAATGGTGTGGCCGTTGTTCAAAATTTTCAGCGGGCCTTCTTTGTAGTTGACCACCAACACATCTTTCGACTTCTCGAAAGGACCGGTGATGTTCAACGGCGATTGCTTCATGCCTTTGCCGCAGGTGGGAAACTCATCGCCCCAGTTCTCTGGGCCCATCTCACCGGCGTAGTCCCAATGAACGGCATGGCCTTTTTTGTGGCCTTTGGCTTCTTGCTTTTCAGCAGCACAGTCCGCCAACACTTTGACTTTTTGACCCGCAGCCGCCAGCGCATTTTGTGCAGCACAAATCGACTTCAAGCGTGACGACCATTCGGCCATCTCCAACGCCTTTTGAAAAGCGCTCACGGTCTCTGGGTCTTCAGCGCCCTTGGTCAACAAACGTAAAGCGCCCAAGCCCAATTGACGCTCGCTGGTCACGGGGCCTTTTTGGGCCTTGATGAAGGCTTCGTAGTCTTGCAACACCACGCCGTTGCTGAAGGACTCTTTGACCGCCATCATTTGCTGAGCAGCGGGCTCGTACTCTTCAATTTTCTCTTTGGCTTCTTCCAATTCCTTGGTCAGCTTTTCGAGTTCTTCTTGGGCTTCGGTCGCGCCTTCGCTGGCTTCTGTCAGCTCGCTCATGACGTGGTTTTTACCGGTGTAGCTCCAATAACCAAACGCCAAAGCGCCTGCGAGCAGCAGACCCATGACGATTTCAACGATCAGTCTTAAATATTTTTTCATGGCCATTCACTTGAGTGGGTGCATTTTTGATAAAGCCAAACAGCAACGCGCAATGCACGCCTTTGTTTGGGCAAGTCAGTGGGTATCGGCTTGATGTGTCACAAGCTTTAATCGCCACTTAGAACGGCAAATTATTGCCGCAACTGATAAAAGCAATAAACATGCGCAAAAGAAGCCGACACTACAATTGCCAGCTTCTTCCACAGCCTCTGGATCAACACCATGAACCGCTGCTTTTATCCCCACGGGGAGGCTCAGCCATGAGCCGCAAAGTCTTTATCAAAACCTTCGGATGCCAAATGAACGAGTACGACTCGGACAAGATGGCAGACGTCTTGGGCGAGACCCAAGGCTACGAAAAAACCAATGATGTCGAAGAAGCCGATCTGATCGTCTTCAACACCTGCTCGGTGCGCGAGAAAGCCCAAGAAAAGGTGTTCTCCGACCTAGGCCGCATCCAGCATTTGAAAGCCAAGGGCGTCAAGATTGCCGTGGGCGGCTGCGTGGCCAGCCAAGAAGGCGACACCATCATTGCTCGCGCGCCCTATGTGGACGTGGTGTTTGGCCCGCAAACCCTGCACCGCTTGCCCGATTTGCTGAACCAACGCGAAAGCTTGGCCAAGCCACAAGTCGACATCAGCTTTCCCGAAATCGAGAAGTTCGACCACTTGCCCCCCGCTCGCGTGGAAGGTGGCAGCGCCTTTGTGAGCATCATGGAAGGTTGCAGTAAATATTGCAGCTACTGCGTGGTGCCCTACACCCGAGGCGAAGAGGTGAGCCGTCCGTTTGACGACGTGCTGGTTGAAGTAGCAGGCTTGGCCGCACAAGGCGTGAAAGAAGTTACGCTCTTGGGCCAAAACGTCAACGCCTACCGTGGCGCCATGGGCGGCACGTCTGAGATTGCTGACTTTGCCCTGCTCATCGAATACGTGGCCGAGATTCCCGGCATCGAACGCATCCGCTACACCACCAGCCACCCCAACGAGTTCACGCAACGTTTGATTGATGTGTACGCCAAGGTGCCGCAGCTGGTGAGCCATTTGCACTTGCCCGTGCAGCACGGCAGCGACCGCATTTTGATGGCCATGAAGCGCGGCTACACCGCCATGGAATACAAGAGCACGGTGAAAAAGCTGCGCGCCATTCGCCCTGACATGGCCATGAGCTCGGACTTCATCGTGGGCTTTCCCGGCGAGACCGAAGAAGACCACCAAAAGCTCATCAAGCTCATGCACGATGTGTACTTTGACAACTCGTTCAGCTTCATCTTCAGCCCCCGCCCCGGCACGCCTGCGGCGAACCTACACGATGACACGCCACACGAAGTGAAACTGCGCCGCTTGCAAGAAGTGCAAAAAATCATCGAAGACAACATGCGCGACATCAACGTGCAGCGCGTGGGCACGGTGCAACGCGTGTTGGTCGATGGCTACTCGAAGAAAGACGCCACCGAGCTGCGCGCCCGCACCGAGTGCAACCGCATCGTCAACTTCAAAGGCGGCCCCAACCCTGAGCGCCTGATGAACCAACTGATTGACGTGAAGATCACCGAAGCCAACCCGCATTCATTGCGTGGCGAGGTGTTTGTGAAAGAGTCGGCTTAAACAGCTCTTTCGCCAGCCATTGAAAAGCCCTGAGGCCACGAGGCTTCAGGGCTTTTTATTTGGCGTGTGAGAGTTTCAGCGCATGCCTGGGAAGCCACCGCCTCCCATACCGCCTAAGCCTTTCATGCCACCCATGCGCTTCATCATCTTCATGAGGCCGCCGCCGCTCATCTTCTTCATCATGCTTTGCATTTGCTCAAACTCTTTGAGCAAGCGGTTCACGTCTTGCACTTGCACGCCAGCGCCTGCGGCAATGCGTCGTTTGCGCGTGGCTTTGATGAGTTCGGGCTTGGCACGCTCTTTGGGCGTCATGCTGTGGATGATGCCTTGCTTGCGGCCAATGTCTTTTTCAGCTTTGTCCATGTCGACCTGACCGGCCTTGGCCGCCATTTGTGTGGGCAACTTGTCCATGATGGTGGACAAACCACCCATGGAACGCATTTGCTGAATCTGCGCGAGAAAGTCATTCAAATCAAAGCTGTCGCCCCGCTTGACCTTTTCGGCCAGCTTTTGCGCAGCTGCCATGTCCACACCTGCAGTGACTTGCTCGACCAAGGCCAAGATGTCGCCCATGCCCAGCACACGGCCAGCATGGCGATTGGCATCGAACAACTCCAAACCATCGAGCTTCTCGCTGGTACCCGCAAACTTGATGGGCGCACCGGTGATTTGGCGCACCGACAAAGCAGCACCGCCGCGTGAATCACCATCGAGCTTGGTCAACACAATGCCAGTCAAGGGCAGCGCATCGCTGAAGGCCTTGGCCGTGTTGATGGCGTCTTGGCCTTGCATGGCGTCGACCACAAACAAGGTTTCAACAGGGTTCAACACGCTGTGCAGTTGTTTGATTTCAGCCATCAAGGCTTCGTCAATCGCCAAGCGACCGGCGGTGTCCACCAGCAACACATCAAAGTAGTGCTTGCGCGCGTAGTCCAACGCGGCACGGGCAATGTCGGCCGGCTTTTGATCGGGCGAGCTGGGGAACCATTCGGCGCCCGCTTGTGCGGTGACGGTTTTGAGCTGTTCAATGGCAGCTGGGCGATACACGTCACCTGAGACGGTCAGCACTTTTTTCTTGCGCTGGTTGATGAGCCAACGCGCCAGCTTGGCGGTGGTGGTGGTTTTACCCGCACCTTGCAAACCAGCCATCAAAATCACGGCGGGCGGTTGCGCGGCGAGGTTTAAGTCGCTCACACCTTCGCCCATGGTGGCGGCCAACTCTTTGTTGACGATGGCAACCAAGGCTTGGCCAGGCTGCAACGAGCCAATCACCTCTTGACCGAGGGCTTTTTCTTTGACACGTGCAATGAAGTCGCGCACCACGGGCAGCGCCACGTCGGCTTCCAGCAAGGCCATGCGCACCTCGCGCAACATGTCGGCCACGTTGCTTTCGGTGATGCGGGCCTGTCCGCTGATGTGTTTGACGAGGCGCGAGAGTTTGTCGGTAAGGGCTGAGGCCATATAAACCCCTTAGAAGGGCTGGTTTTTGCGTGTGTAGCGAAACGCTAAACTGTTGCCATGATTTTAGCCAGCGACATCCCGCTCAGCCTTTGGCTTGGCATTCCCACGGCAGCTGCTTACGCCTTGACGGCACTCATCGGCCCACGGGTGGCGCCAGACATGGGTCATCGCCTCTTGAGCGTGCCTTGGGCCTTGCATGGTTTGGGCCTTGTGTTTGCGTTGTTTGCGCCGCAGATCGGTGGTTTGCGCTTTGGCTTTGCGCCAGCCTTGTCTGTCACCGCTTGGCTTATGCTCACGTTTTATGTGTTGGAACATCACTGGTTTCCACAGTTGCGCACACGCTGGACGCTGTCCATCGTGGGCGTGGCGGTGGTTGTGCTGGCCGCCGTCTTTCCTGGCACGGTGCTGCACACACAAACTTCGCCGTGGCTGCCTCTGCACTTGGCGTTGGGCGTGGCCTCTTACGGTTTGTTTGCTGCTGCCGTGGTGCACGCTTGGCTGATGACCCGTGCAGAGAAGCACATGCGCTTGGGCGCTGACACCCACATTGGTTTGCCTTTGCTCACGCTGGAGCGATTGACCTTTCGTTTTGTAACGGCTGGTTTTGTGTTGCTCACCGCCACCTTGGCCGCAGGCTGGTTGTTTGGCGATAGCTTGTATGGCGCCCAAGCCGCTTGGCGCTGGGACCACAAAACGGTGTTCTCGTTGCTGTCGTGGCTCACGTTTGCCGTGCTGTTGGTGGGCCGTAGCCGCTTTGGTTGGCGGGGCCGCAAAGCCGTGCGGGTGCTCTACATCGGCACGGGCTTGTTGTTGTTGGGCTATGCGGGCTCACGCTTTGTGTTGGAAGTGGTGTTGGGGCGCGTGGCATGAAGTACCTCGTCCTGTTGCTCATCGTCTTAGCTGGCATCTGGTGGATTCGCCAGCAGCGAAAGCCCGACCAGCCTTCAAGCCAAAAGTCAGGCCCGCAAGTGATGGTGCCTTGTGCCCACTGCGGCACCCATGTGCCAGAAGACGATGCCATTCGTGGCTCACGTGGCTTGTACTGCAGCGCTGCACACCGTGACAGCCATGAAGGCTGAACCCATGACCGGTTTGTGGCGCGAGGGTTGGTACCGTTTTGCCAAACACACGCCCTCGCCCAACTTTGGGCCTCGCCCCGCAAACACCTCGATTGATTTGGTGGTGATGCACTCCATCAGTCTGCCGCCAGGCGTTTATGGTGGCCCCGAAATTGAAGCACTGTTCACCAACACGCTGGATTGGGATGCCCACCCCTACTTTCAACAAATTCGTGGCGCGGAGGTGTCGGCGCACTTTGTGATTCGCCGTGATGGCGCACTCATTCAGTTTGTCAGTTGCGAGGACCGTGCGTGGCACGCGGGCCGCTCCAGCTACCAAGGGCGTGACAACTGCAACGATTTCTCGATTGGCATTGAACTCGAAGGCTTAGAAGGCCACACCTTTGAAGCCCCTCAGTACGAAACACTGAGCAGCTTGTGCGCTGCCATCGCACAACATTACAAGTTGCATCACATCGCAGGCCACGAACATGTGGCACCGACGCGCAAACAAGACCCAGGCGCAGGGTTTGATTGGTCATTTTTGCAGCGATCTTTAGGCTGGGCAGACGACAGTTTTCCGCAGAAAAATTAATTTTTCGTCATCGCGCAAAAAAAAGTTATTTTGCACAGAGTTTGTGCATCGCAATTTCAGTTTCAGACGCCATGCGCATCAGCGCAACAAACAACTTGAAATGCGGCGTCAACGCTAGATTTTTAATTCAATTGCCCACCAATACTGAGCTCAAGCACCTGTCACAAATTGTGTCTACAACACACTTCATGACGTGAAATTTCAAATGTAATCATTTCCTACCAAAACACTACCGGTAGCGTATTGGCACCGACACAAACACCAGATATAGTGTCGGCTTGAATTTTGAAAAAGCGGTCATGAGACCGTTTTTTCTACGCACGATTGAATCGCTCACAAGGAAGAAAAAGATATGCAAACCGTTGAGACCACTGTGCACACAACATCCATGGGTCACACCTCCGTCGCGCACGACCGTGCTGCCACCGACGCACCCACCATGTTGACGCACTACCAAATCATTCGCCGCAACGGCGCCGTGGTTCCTTTCGAGCCCGCCAAGATTGCCGTCGCCATGATGAAAGCGTTTTTGGCTGTGCACGGCACACAAGGCGCAGCATCGGCCAGCGTGCGCGAGATGGTGGAAGCCCTCACCCAAGGTGTGGTGCGCGCACTGATGCGTTCACGTCCAGGCGGCGGCACGTTCCACATCGAAGACGTGCAAGACCAAGTGGAATTGGGTTTGATGCGCGGTGGTCACCACGAAATCGCACGTGCGTACGTGCTGTACCGTGAGCGCCGCAACCAAGAGCGTGCGCACATCAAAGAAGAGCAAACACCTGCAGCACCTGCATTGCACGTGATCGACAACGGCCAACGCGTGGCCTTGGATCTGAAAAACCTGCAACGCCTGATCAACGATTCATGCGCCGGCTTGGGCGCTGACGTCAAACCCGACCCCATCTTGGCTGAAACCATGCGCAACCTGTACGACGGCGTGCCCATGGACGAGGTGTACAAAGCCGCCATCTTGGCCACACGTACGCTGATCGAGAAAGACCCAGACTACACCTACGCCACCGCACGTTTGTTGATGCACACCATCGCCAAAGAAGTGTTGGGCAAAGAAGTGCTGCACGCCGACATGGGCCAGCACTATGCCGAGTACTTCCCTCAGTTCATCCAAAAAGGCGTGGACAACGACCTGCTCGACCAAGCCATGTTGCAGTTTGACCTGCCACGCTTGGGCGCGGCGCTTAAGGCCGACCGTGACTTGAAATTTGATTACCTCGGCCTGCAAACCCTGTATGACCGCTACTTTTTGCACGTGCGCAAGACCCGCATCGAACTGCCACAGGCATTCTTCATGCGCGTGGCCATGGGCTTGTCACTGAACGAAGTGGATCGCGAAGCCCGCGCCATTGAGTTCTACGAAGTGTTGTCGTCGTTCGATTTCATGTCGAGCACACCGACGCTATTCAACAGCGGTACCTTGCGTTCACAGCTCTCAAGCTGCTACTTGTCGACCGTGCCTGACCACTTGGATGGCATCTATGAGTTGATCAAAGAAAACGCTTTGTTGTCTAAATTTGCCGGCGGCTTGGGCAACGACTGGACCCGCGTGCGCGCTTTGGGCAGCCACATCAAGGGCACCAATGGCGAATCACAAGGCGTGGTGCCATTCTTGAAAGTGGTCAACGACACTGCGGTGGCGGTGAACCAAGGCGGCAAGCGCAAAGGCGCGGTGTGTACCTACCTCGAAACATGGCACTTGGACATCGAAGAGTTTCTCGAGTTGCGCAAGAACACCGGTGACGACCGCCGTCGTACCCACGACATGAACACCGCCAACTGGATCCCCGACTTGTTCATGCGTCGCGTCATGGAAAAAGGCGAGTGGACCTTGTTCTCTCCCTCTGACGTGCCTGATTTGCACGATTTGTTCGGCGCAGAGTTCGAGCAAGCCTATGTGGCCTACGAAGCCAAAGCCAAGCGCGGCGAAATCAAGCCTTGCAAAACGGTGCAAGCCACCGACATGTGGCGCAAGATGCTGACCATGTTGTTCGAAACGGGCCACCCATGGATCACCTTCAAAGATCCTTGCAACGTGCGTTCACCCCAACAACACGTCGGCGTGGTGCACTCGTCTAACCTGTGTACCGAAATCACGCTCAACACCAGCGACACCGAAACTGCGGTGTGTAACTTGGGCTCCGTCAACCTGTCTCAACATTTGAAAGACGGCCCCAACGGCAAAGAACTCGACCACGACAAACTCAAGCGCACCATCAAAGTGGCCATGCGCATGCTGGACAACGTGATCGATATCAACTACTACGCGGTCAAAAAAGCGCGTGACTCTAACTTGCGTCACCGCCCCGTGGGTATGGGCATCATGGCCTTCCAAGACAGCTTGTACGAAATGCGCGTGCCTTACGCTTCACAAGCAGCGGTTGAGTTCGCTGACCGTTCTATGGAAGCCGTTTGCTACTACGCTTACTGGGCCTCATCAGAATTGGCCAAAGAACGCGGCCAATACGCCAGCTACAAAGGTTCGTTGTGGGACAAAGGCATCTTGCCGATCGACTCGCTCGACATGCTCGCCCAAGCACGCGGTGGCTACCTCGAAGTGGACCGCAGCAAAACTTTGGATTGGGACGCCCTGCGCGCCAAGATCGCCAAAGACGGCATGCGCAACTCCAACTGCGTGGCCATCGCCCCAACCGCAACCATCTCCAACATCATTGGTGTGGACGCCTCGATTGAGCCTTGCTTTGGCAACTTGTCGGTCAAGTCCAACTTGTCGGGCGAGTTCACCATCATCAACCACTACTTGGTGCACGACTTGAAGCGCCTCGGTTTGTGGGACGACGTGATGGTCATGGACCTCAAACACTTCGACGGCTCACTGCGCCCCATCGACCGCGTGCCACAAGACATCAAAGCCTTGTACGCCACTGCGTTCGAAGTGGAGCCAACTTGGTTGGTCGAAGCTGCATCGCGTCGCCAAAAGTGGATCGACCAAGCGCAATCGCTCAACATTTACATGGCCGGCGCCTCTGGCAAGAAGCTCGACGAGACCTACAAGCTCGCTTGGTTGCGTGGCTTGAAGACCACGTACTACCTCCGCACATCCAGCGCACAACAAGTTGAAAAATCAACCGTGCAAGCTGGTTCACACAATGCGGTGTCTTCGGGCCCAGCCGCAGGTGGCATGAGTGCACTCGAAGCAGCTGCCGCTGCAGCGCAAGCACAGATGAATGCCATCCCTGCCACCGACATCAAGTTCTGCGGTGTGGATGACCCCACCTGCGAATCGTGTCAGTGATACAACAAAAACACGCAACGAAGTTCACGAATGCTTTGCGTTTGTCTTCGTTGCATTCATAATTCGCACATTGGATAATTTTTTATGTTGACCTGGGACGAAGACGTCAAGCCCTCATCGCCATCACCTCTTGCAAGCGGTTTGCCAAACCGCTCGATGGAACTCCCACCTCTTTCTGCGACACCTGCCTTGCAGCCTGTTGCGGCCGTTCGTCCTCTGAACGATGGTGTGGCACCTACGCCCGCCACGGCCCCCACGCAAACCAGCTCAGCCGCAGCAACCAGCACACGCCGCGTGACGGCAGCTGACAAGCGCATCATCAACGGCCAAACCGACGTGAACCAGTTGGTGCCGTTCAAATACAAATGGGCGTGGGAAAAATACCTCGCCACGTGCGCAAACCACTGGATGCCGCAAGAAGTGAACATGACGCGCGACATCGCTTTGTGGAAAGACCCCAATGGTCTGACCGATGACGAGCGCCGCTTGATCATGCGTAACCTCGGCTTCTTCGTGACCGCCGACTCATTGGCCGCGAACAACATCGTGTTGGGCACTTACCGCCACATCACCGCGCCTGAGTGCCGCCAGTTCTTGTTGCGTCAAGCGTTTGAAGAAGCGATTCACACACACGCTTACCAATACATCGTCGAGTCTTTGGGCTTGGACGAAGGCGAAATCTTCAACGCGTACCACGAAGTCAAATCCATCCGCGACAAAGACGAGTTCCTGATTCCGTTCATCGACGCCATCATGGATCCCAACTTCCACACGGGCACACTGCAAACCGATCAAACTTTGTTGAAGTCCTTGATCGTGTTCGCTTGCTTGATGGAAGGTTTGTTCTTCTATGTGGGCTTCACCCAAATTTTGGCCTTGGGCCGTCAAAACAAAATGACTGGTGCTGCAGAGCAGTACCAGTACATCTTGCGTGACGAGTCCATGCACTGCAACTTCGGCATCGACTTGATCAACCAAATCAAACTCGAAAACCCACAACTGTGGACAGCCGAGTTCAAAGAAGAAATCAAAGGTTTGTTCATGCAAGCCGTTGAACTCGAATACCGCTATGCCGAAGACACCATGCCACGTGGCGTGTTGGGCTTGAACGCCTCGATGTTCAAAGGCTACTTGCGCTACATCGCCAACCGCCGTGCCACGCAAATCGGTTTGGAAGCGCTGTTCCCCAATGAAGAGAATCCCTTCCCTTGGATGAGCGAGATGATCGACCTCAAGAAAGAACGCAACTTCTTTGAAACCCGTGTGATTGAGTACCAATCTGGCGGTGCTCTGTCTTGGGATTGACGGCTTAAATACACATGTCACCGAATTTGTTCACCACACCCACAAACACCCGTGCACGAGGTGTGGTGGTGGACGCACCCTGTTCATGGGGTTGGACCCGGGTCCAGCGCCATGAATCGCTTTGCACACAAAAACCCGTGCGAAGTGTTTTTCACCCAATGATCTAAATTCGATCTAGGAGAACAGAAATGGCAACTGCAAAAAAACCGGCCGCTAAAAAGGCCCCTGCAAAGAAAGCTGTCGCGGCCAAAAAGCCAGCAGCTAAGAAAGTCGCGGCTAAAAAGCCAGCAGCTAAAAAAGTAGCGGCTAAGAAGCCTGCTGCTAAAAAAGTTGCAGCTAAAAAGCCAGCAGCTAAAAAAGTAGCGGCCAAAAAGCCTGCTGCAAAGAAAGTTGCGGCTAAAAAGCCAGCAGCTAAAAAAGTAGCCGCTAAGAAACCAGTCGTTAAAAAAGCCGCTGCTAAAAAGCCTGCTGCTAAGAAAACAGCTGCTAAAAAAGTAGCTAAAAAAACAGCTGCTAAAAAGCCTGCTGCCAAAAAACCAGCTGCTAAAAAAGCCGCTAAAAAGCCTGCTGCAAAGAAAGCTGCGAAAGCACCCGCTGCCCGCGCACAGACCACGTTGAACCCGCAAGCTGCTTGGCCTTTCCCAACAGCAAGCAAGCCTTAATCTTCACTGATCAAGGTAGCGGTTTACCGTAAAGCTCAAGCCCGATGCCGCAAGGCCTCGGGCTTTTTCTTGGCCCTCTCATGACGCTTCCTACAACCACTTACCTTCGCTTAGAAAAAACAGGTGCAGTCATCGTGGATATCCACGTCATCCCCAACGCCTCGCGCACTCAAGCCGATGGTGAGCACGATGGTGCCTTGCGTGTGCGTTTGCATGCACCGCCCGTGGACGGCAAAGCTAACTTGGCACTTCAAGCGTGGCTGGCAGATGCACTGGGTTTGCCCAAGCGCGATGTGGAACTCGTGCGTGGACAGACGTCCAAACGAAAACAGCTGCGGGTGAGTGCAGCTGCTTGCGCCAAAGCCGATTGGTCGGCTTTGGTGGTTTAAATGCTTGTGGTTAAGCGATGCTCAAACCATTCACGTTGTAGTTCTGTGGTCCGCGCTGTGCAATCTTGAGCGCACCCACTTGGTTACCCAAGGCCGCGCACTTCGCCAAAGACCAGCCTTGCTCCAAGCCGAACAACAACGCGCCACGCCATGCGTCGCCGCAACCTGTGGGGTCAACCACGGCCGCTGCTTTGACAGGCGGCACAAGGGTTTTCTCACCATTCACCCACACTTCACAGCCTTCAGCACCCAAGGTCACGATCAAGCCTTGCACGCGACGTGAAATGTCGGCATGGCTCAAGCCTGTGCGGTCGCTCAACATCTTGCCTTCGTAGTCATTCACCGTGACCCAAGTGGCCTGGTCGATGAAGCGCGCCAAGTCGGCGCCATCAAACATGGGCAAGCCTTGGCCTGGGTCGAACACAAAAGGAATATCTGCGGCTTTGAGTTGCTCGGCATGCTGCAACATGGCGTCACGCCCATCCGGTGAAATGATGGCCAACTTGATGTCATCGCGTTTTTCAATCTGGGTGATATGCGCTTGCATCATGGCGCCCGGATGGAACGCCGTGATTTGGTTGTTGTCACGGTCGGTCATGATCATCGCTTGCGCGGTGTAAGTGCCTTCGACTTGACTCACGAATTCGGTCGAGATACCCAATGTGTCCAGGCGTTGCAAATAATCAGCCGCATCGGTACCCAAAGTGGCCATAGGCAGCGGCGAGCCACCCAACACTTTCAAGCTGTAGGCGATGTTGCCGGCGCAACCGCCAAAGTCGCGACGCAAAGCAGGCACCAAGAACGACACGTTCAAGATGTGCAGTTGGTCAGGCAAGATTTGCTCAGCAAATCGGCCTTCGAAATCCATGATGGTGTCAAACGCGAGCGAGCCGCAAATCAGCGATGCCATAAAAATACTTTCAAAAATGGGGGGGGGGAGATTAAGGATAAAAAACGATGGCGCGAAAACCGGTGATGCGTTTGCTCACCTTGTCGTCAAGGTCGAAGTTCAAAGTTGAACGCACATCGCGCAAGGCTTGCACATGGTCTTTGCCTAACAACTCCTGAGCCGTGAACACACGGCGCACCAACACTTGGTCTTGTAAATCCGTCAAGCTCAGCTCCAAAGCAGGCATGGCCACAGGGTGATGCTGGGTGTTTTTCAGCCGCAGTTGCACCGTGTAGCCGCCATCTGGGCTCTCGGTAAAGCTACTGCTTTCAATCAGCACAGCCTCTGGCTCGCGTGGCCATGTCACCTCACACGCACACAGCGCTGACAGCATGGGGCGCAGTGCGGGCTCTTCGGCACCCAACCAGTTGCGCTGAGCCACCACAAACTGCATGAACAAAACGAGCACCAACACGCCTGTGGCAAGCAGCCACTTCAAAGGCTGCGCAGGCTCTTCAGCATCCGTTTGCTCGGTGTTCTTGGGTGAAGGGGAAGGCTTGAGCTCATTCGCAGCCACTGCGGGCGCCATTGCTGCACGAAACAACGAAGGGGCCTCTGCGCTGGGCAGCGGCGCTACCGGAATATCGGGCGGTGTCTCAAAATGCAGCGCAGCCTCAAACACATGCGCACAACGACCACACCGCACCCACCCTTTGGCCAGCTCAAGCTGTTGGGGCGACACCTTGAAGGCGGTCTCGCATTGGGGGCAGTGGGTGATTTGCATCAGCAGTGGGCGGTCATCAAAATCCAGCCGTCTTCAGAGTCGCTCACTTGCAAGGTGCAATACGGCGCATAAGCGTCTTTGAGTTCTTGGGCTTGTCGCTCAAGAATACCTGCCAACACCAAGTAGCCACCAGCAGCGACATGGCTACGCAGCAGCGGTGCCAACACTTTGAGTGGTGTGGCCAAGATGTTGGCCAACACGGTTTGGTAATGGCCTGTGGCTTTGTCGGGCAAGCCAGCATTCAAGCGCACATTGTTGGCATCAGCATTGAGTACCGTCGCTGTGACAGCCGCTTCGTCAATGTCAACCGCATCAATCGCGCTGGCACCATGCAACGCCGCACCAATCGCCAAAATGCCAGAGCCGCAACCGTAGTCGAGCACGCGTTGGTTGGCCACATCGTGCGTGGCGATCCAACGCAAACACATGCGCGTGGTGGGGTGCGTGCCTGTGCCAAACGCCAGACCGGGGTCTAAGCGAATGACTTTTTTGGCTTGCTCGGGTGGCTCGTGCCATGTCGGAACAATCCAAAACTCAGGCGTGATGTCTACAGGCGCAAATTGCGACTGCGTCAAACGCACCCAATCTTGGTCAGCCACGGGTTGAATGCCCAACACTTCACTGCCAGCAAAGAAGTCTTGCAAGGCCAACAAGTGCGATGCGTCCTTGGCCACCGCCTCCTCAGCAAACAAGGCCACGATGCGCGAGCGCTTCCAGCCTTCTTTGGGGGGCGGCATACCGGGTTCGCCAAACAAGGCTTGCTCGGCATCGGTTTGGGCATCGGCATCTTCGACAGACACACTCAAGGCATCGAGTGCATCCAGTGCCTCGCAGACAGCTTCGACGCTGTCTTCGGGGCACATCAGTCGCAGTTCAAACATCAACGCTTGTGAGCGGCGAGCCACTCCTCCAAATAATGAATGTTGGTGCCACCGGCCATGAACTTGGCGTCCACCATCAACTCGCGGTGCAGCGGGATGTTGGTGTTGATGCCTTCAACCAAAGTTTCATTCAAAGCTGTGCGCATGCGTGCCAACGCTTCGTCACGGGTGTCACCGTGCACGATGATCTTGCCGATCATCGAGTCGTAGTTTGGCGGCACGTAGTAGTTGGTGTAGATGTGTGAATCCACACGCACACCAGGGCCACCGGGCGCGTGCCACATGGTGATGCGGCCAGGCGACGGGATGAACTTGAACGGGTCTTCTGCGTTGATGCGGCACTCAATGGAGTGACCGCGCACATGGACGTCGCGCTGCGCAAAAGGCAACTTCAAGCCAGCAGCCACCATGATTTGCGTCTTCACGATGTCGATGCCGGTGATGTATTCGGTCACAGGATGTTCCACCTGAACGCGGGTGTTCATTTCAATGAAATAGAACTCACCGTTTTCGTACAAGAACTCAAACGTGCCCGCACCGCGGTAGTTGATTTTTTTACAAGCGGCCGCGCAACGCTCACCAATCTTCTCGATCAATTTGCGTGGAATGCCCGGCGCTGGTGCCTCTTCGATCACTTTTTGGTGACGACGTTGCATCGAGCAATCGCGCTCACCCAAGTACACCGCGTTCTTGTGCTTGTCAGCCAAGATTTGGATTTCGATATGACGTGGGTTTTGGAGGTACTTCTCCATGTACACCGCGGGGTTGCCAAAGGCTGTGCCCGCTTCCGCTTTGGTCATCGCCACCGCGTTGATCAAAGCAGCTTCGGTGTGCACCACACGCATGCCACGACCACCACCACCGCCAGCGGCTTTGATGATGACGGGGTAACCCACGCTCTTGGCGATGCGCTTGATAGCAGCAGGGTCGTCAGGCAACTCACCTTCAGAGCCAGGCACGCAAGGCACGCCCGCTTTGATCATGGCTTGCTTGGCCGACACCTTGTCGCCCATGATGCGGATGGATTCAGCAGTGGGGCCAATGAATTGGAAACCGCTCTTTTCGACGCGCTCCGCAAAGTCAGCGTTCTCGCTCAAGAAACCGTAGCCAGGGTGAATGGCTTCTGCATCGGTCACTTCAGCTGCCGCAATGATGGCCGGCATATTGAGGTAGCTCAGCGTGGAAGCGGCTGGGCCAATACAGACGGCTTCGTCAGCCAACTTGACGTACTTGGCATCGCGATCGGCTTCGGAATACACCATCACCGCTTTGACACCCAGCTCGCGACAGGCGCGTTGAATGCGCAGCGCGATTTCGCCACGGTTGGCGATCAGGATTTTTTTAAACATGGGAAGCCCGCCCGTTATTCAATGATGAACAGGGGTGCGCCGTATTCCACAGCCTGGCCGTTCTCAGCCAAGATCTTGGTGATGGTGCCGGACTTGTCAGCCTCGATCTCGTTCAAGATCTTCATGGCTTCAATGATGCAAATGGTGTCGCCTTCTTTGACTTGCTGACCCACTTCGGCAAATGCCTTGGCGCCAGGACTAGAAGAACGGTAGAACGTGCCAACCATCGGTGACTTGACCGTGTGACCTGCAGGCACAGCTTCCACCACGGGGGCGGCAGGTGCAGCAGCAGGTGCTGGCGCAGCGGCCACAGGCGCGGCAACCGCGACAGGGGCAGCCATTTGCGTCACCATCGCCACAGGGGCGGGTGCACTCTTAACGATACGGACCGTGCCTTCTGCCTCGGTGATTTCGAGTTCAGACACATTGGAGTCGGAGACCAGGTCAATCAACGTCTTGAGTTTTCGCAAATCCATAACTACATCCTATTTGTTGTAAATAAGGTGCTAATTTACACCAATTTCAAAATCTTTGCCTGTTAAAACTACCTACACAGACCATTTTTTGATGTCATCCGGCGTTAATTTCCCCAGTTTTCTTTGAATGAGTTCGCCATTTGCACCTAAAACCACCGTAAAAGGCAATCCACCCATCTCATTTCCAAGCATTTTGGCGAGTTCAGTCCCATTCAATCCAGCCAAACCAATCTTGTAATTCACAGGAAATTGCGTCAAAAATTGCCGCACACGGCTCGGTTGATCAATGGCAAGGCCAACAACTTGCCATCCTTTCGATTCATTTTCACGAAAAAACGCATCAATTAAAGGCATTTCTTCAATACAAGGGGTGCACCAGGTGGCCCAGAAGTTGATCACCAAGGGGCGACCTTGTAAAAGCCTCATCGACAAAGTCTCACCAGCGGGTGTGTCGAACTCAGCAGCCCACAAAGCGGTCAACGCTTCAGGACCCATAGCGCCCACAGACTGACGCCTCCATGCCACCCCCGCCCCTGCGATGGCAGCCAGCGCGGCCACGCCTGCATACATCACCCCCCGTCTATTTGCACTCATCGTCATTCAATTTCCTTCATCAATCGCTGTAACGCAGCCAAGTCACCTCTGTAGGTTCGCCCTTGCCCGTCGGGCTTCAATGCCCCACGCAGGTCATCCAAGTCGTAAATCATCAGGTGCACCAACACTTTTTGCGACAGGCCTGGGCAGCTGCTCAAGATGCTCAGCGCATCCACCGCCTCGCCTTGGAAGCCTTGAACCGTGCTGACTTCGTAGCGCACATTGTGGTCAATGAGGCTAATTTCTGCCGATTTGGGGTCATCGCAAAACAATTGCAGATAAATATCCGACAAACCAGTGGCCGTGCCGCGCCACACGGCGCCACCCAAATGTGGCCGAAAAGCCGCCATGCGTTCCATCCATACCGCCGCCAGCGCTCGCAAGGCAGCTAGCTCGGCAGGCTGGGTGTCGGCACAAAAGAGATCTAAGTATTCACGCACCGCGTCTTCCACTTGGTCGTTGTTGGGCAGCTGCGCACGTGCATTCAACCCCAGCTGTTTGACCGCTCGACGTTTGGCGGGGCCGTACTCAAGTCCCTCTTCCACCACCATGCGGGCGGCTGTGGCTGCAATTTCTTCTTGAACCGTATTCATATAGACGCGATTGTGGGGCCACCCAGGTCTGCACGCTCAGGCACACCTGAAACACCCTCCTAGAATAGATGAATGCATATACATATTTTGGGAATTTGCGGCACGTTCATGGGTGGACTGGCTGCGTTGGCGCGTGAAGCGGGCCACAAGGTGACAGGTTGCGATGCGGGCGTCTACCCACCCATGAGCGACCAACTCCGTGCCTTGGGCATTGAATTGATTGAAGGCTTTGGCGCAGACCAAATGGCTTTGAAACCCGATGTGTACGTGATTGGCAACGTCGTCTCGCGCGCGCGCTTGCCCGATGGCCGCGCGAAGTTCCCACTGATGGAAGCCATTTTGGAAAGTGGCGCCACCTACACCAGCGGCCCCCAGTGGCTGGCCGAACATGTGTTGCACCACCCCAGCCAACCGCGTCATGTGCTGGCCGTAGCCGGTACGCACGGTAAAACCACCACCACCTCCATGCTGGCTTGGATTCTTCAAGCCGCAGGCTTAGAGCCCGGTTTTTTGGTCGGCGGCGTCCCCATGAACTTTGGCGTGTCTGCCCGTTTGGGCCGTTTGAGCAGTACAGCCGATGTGGCTGCGCACAAGCGCACGCACTTCGTCATTGAGGCCGACGAGTACGACACCGCCTTCTTCGACAAACGCAGCAAGTTTGTGCACTACCACCCGCGCACAGCGATTCTGAACAACCTTGAGTTTGACCATGCCGACATCTTCGACAACCTCGCCGCCATCGAGCGCCAGTTCCACCACTTGGTGCGCACCGTGCCCGGCAGTGGCCGCGTGGTGGTCAACGCCGACGAAGACAGCTTGCAACGCGTGTTAGACCAAGGCTGCTGGAGCGGCGTGGCCAAGTTTGGTGTGAGCGCCAACGCCACAGACCTCAAGGGTCCTGATGACTGGTCCGTGCAAGGCGAGCCCGATAACTTTGCTGTGTTGCATCACGGCCAAGAAGTGGGCCGCGTGCAATGGGGCATCACCGGCGTACACAACCAACTCAACGCCTTAGCCGCCATCGCCGCAGCGGAACACTTGGGCGTTTCCCCCGTACAAGCCGCTGCTTCGTTGACTGAATTTCAAAACGTGCGTCGCCGCATGGAAGTGCGCGGTACGGTACCGCGTGCAGGTGGAGACATCACGGTGTACGACGACTTTGCCCACCACCCCACCGCCATTCGCACCACGGTCGACGGCCTGCGCCGCAAAGTGGGCCCCAACGCTCGCATCTTGGCGGTGTTTGAGCCACGCAGCAACACAATGAAGCTGGGCACGATGAAGTCGCAACTGCCTTGGAGTTTGGAAGACACTGACCTCGCGTTTTGTCACTCGGGCGGTTTGGACTGGGATGCCGTCGACGCTTTGTCGCCCATGGGGGCGCGGGCTTCAGTGGCGGGCACTGTGGATGAGGTGATTGCGCAGGTCGTGGCTGCTGCGCAGGCGGGTGACCATGTGCTGTGTATGAGCAATGGTGGCTTTGGTGGGATTCACGCAAAGTTGCTCACGGCTTTGGCTGGTTAACTTCTCTCGTACGCACACAGAGCGGCCAGCACCTGACACGGCTTAACGTCCCTGCGGGCCGTGATGCGCCGTATCAGGCGCTGACCACTCTGCGTGCTGAGAGTGAGCATGCCAACTGTTATTGCAGGGGCTGCTGCTACGCAGTTCGGCGATACCGAAGCACATCTGTTCATATGAAATCTTCCGAACACAAAAACGCCGAGAGCGCGGTGTCTGATTTGGCGCCATCACGGCCCGAAGGGACGTTAAGCCAAGTCAGATACCGCGCTCTCGGCGCGCAAGACATCGAAGAAGAGCAGCGCTAACGCAAGGAAAGCAAAACGCAATTACCCGCGTTTGCGACGCGCCGCCACAGCCTCAGACAACACGTCCAATGAAGCGACAGAGTCGTTCCAATCCAAACACGCATCAGTGATGCTCTTGCCGTATTCCAGCTGAGACACATCGTCTTTGCCCGGCGTGAACTTTTGAGCGCCGCCTTGAATGTGACTTTCAATCATCACGCCGAACACTTGGTTTGAGCCACCGCTGATTTGGTCGGCAATGTCTTTGGCCACCACCAACTGACGCTCGTGTTGCTTGCTGCTGTTGGCGTGGCTGCAGTCCACCATCAACGTGGCTGGCAACTTGGCTTTGGCCAACTCTTCGCAAGCAGCGGTCACACTGGCTGCGTCGTAGTTGGGCGTTTTGCCGCCGCGCAGAATGACGTGGCAGTCTTTGTTGCCCTTGGTTTGCACAATCGCCACTTGTCCGTTTTTGTGCACCGACAAGAAGTGGTGTGCGCCAGCAGCCGCTTGAATCGCATCGGTGGCGATTTTGATGTTGCCGTCGGTGCCGTTCTTGAAGCCGATAGGCGCAGAAATACCGGAGGCCAACTCGCGATGCACTTGGCTCTCGGTCGTGCGCGCACCAATCGCACCCCACGAAATCAAATCGCCAATGTATTGCGGGCTGATGGCATCCAAGAACTCACTGCCCGCAGGCAAACCAAGGCGGTTGATTTCAATCAGCAGCTGACGTGCAATGCGCAAGCCTTCGTCGATGCGGTAGCTCTCATCCAAGTACGGGTCGTTGATTAAGCCTTTCCAACCCACGGTCGTGCGTGGTTTTTCGAAGTACACGCGCATCACGATTTCCAAGGTGTCGGCGTACTTCTCACGCAGCGGTTGCAAACGGCGCGCGTAGTCGATCGCGGCAGCGGGATCGTGGATAGAGCATGGGCCAATCACCACCAGCAAGCGGTCGTCTGTGCCGTGCATGATGTTGTGAATGGTTTTTCGGGTCTTGGTGATCAGCTTCTCCACGGGCGAGCCCTGAATGGGGAAGAAGCGAATCAAATGTTCGGGAGGAGGTAGCACGGTGATGTCCTTGATACGTTGATCGTCGGTTTGACTGGTGTGTTCAACGTGGCTTGGATAACTGGTGTTCGTTTTCATGGTCTCGTCCTGAAGTTTGAAGAAAGTGATTTAAGAATTTGGCAAAAAAAAACCGCCGGGGGTCCGGCGGTTGGTTTGGGAGTTCAGAGCGTTTGGGCTACGTTCAGATCTCTCGACCGCCGTGGGGGCGTGAGATAAAAAAGTAAGCAAAGTAAAAACGGGCTGAACTCATGGATTGGAATGTAGCACAAGGAATCTGGCAGTTTGCTGACAAGTGGCTAGGGTTTACGCGAGGCGTTTAGGCTGTCCCGAACACGGCATTTATGCCGTTCCACCCACCGTCAAACCATCAATGCGCAAAGTAGGTTGCCCCACTCCCACAGGCACACTTTGGCCTTCTTTGCCGCAGGTGCCCACACCTGGGTCGAGCTTCATGTCATTGCCGATCAAGCTCACACGCGTCAGCGCATCTGGGCCGTTGCCCACCAAGGTCGCACCTTTGACGGGGTATTGAATCTTGCCGTTCTCTACCCAAAACGCTTGACTGGTCGAAAACACAAACTTACCTGAGGTGATGTCTACTTGGCCGCCACCAAAGTTCACGGCGTACAAACCCTTCTTGAGGCTAGACACAATTTCTTCTGGCGATTTATCGCCACCCAACATATAGGTGTTGGTCATGCGAGGCATGGGCACATGGGCGTAGCTTTCGCGACGGCCGTTGCCCGTGGGCTTCACACCCATCAAGCGGGCATTCATGCTGTCTTGGATATAGCCCTTCAAGATGCCGTCTTCAATCAACACATTGCGTTGGCTGGGATTGCCCTCGTCGTCCACATTGAGTGAACCTCGGCGGTCTGGAATCGTGCCGTCATCCAACACGGTCACGCCTTTGGCGGCCACGCGTTGGCCAATGCGGCCACTGAACGCGCTAGAGCCCTTGCGGTTGAAGTCACCTTCCAAACCGTGGCCAATCGCTTCGTGCAACAAGATGCCGGGCCAACCTGGGCCCAACACCACACTCATCTCGCCCGCAGGGGCTGGGCGTGCATCGAGGTTGGTGAGTGCGAGTTGCACGGCTTCGTCTACATAGCTTTGCGCCAACGCATCGTCAAAATGGTCCAAGCCAAAGCGGCCACCACCGCCGGCCGAGCCCACTTCGCGACGGCCGTTTTGTTCGGCAATCACCGTCACGCTCAGGCGCACGAGGGGACGCACATCGGCGGCCAAAGTGCCATCGGCACGCACCACCATCACCACGTCGTATTCACTGGCCAAACCGGCCATGACTTGAATCACGCGTGGGTCTTTGGCGCGAGCCATTTGTTCGACACGGCCGAGCAGCTCGACCTTTTCGGTGCTGTTGAGCGAAGAAATCGGGTCCAAGCCACCATACAAAGAACGGCTTGATGCCACTTTGCGCGTGGGCACTTTGACACGGCCACCTTTGGCTGCTGCGCCAATGGTGCGCACGGTGCGTGCGGCGTCCATCAAAGAGGCTTTGGAAATATCGTCTGAATACGCGAAAGCGGTTTTCTCGCCACTCACAGCGCGAACGCCAACGCCTTGGTCGATGCTGAATGAACCAGTTTTGACGATGCCCTCTTCCAAACTCCAGCCTTCGGCACGGGTGTATTGAAAGTACAAATCGGCTTCGTCGACCTTGTGCGCTTTGATTTCGGCCAATGTTTTGGCCAAGTCGGTTTCATCCAAACCGAAAGGCTCTAACAACAGTTGACGGGCAATGGCCAATCGCTCAAGGGTGGGTTCGCGTGAAATCATGCGCGAATTATGACTGCACCAACTGTTTGGCCTTGGCCACCGACATCAATATCCCTAAGCCCAACCCCAATGTCACCATGGCCGTGCCGCCATAGCTGATGAAGGGTAATGGCACGCCCACCACCGGCAACATGCCGCTGACCATGCCCATGTTCACAAAGGCATAAATGAAGAAGCTCAAGGTCACGCTACCCGCCAACAAACGGGCAAACAACGTAGGGCCTTCCACCGCAATGGCCAAGCCACGCAGAATCAAAAAGATGAAAGAGGCGATCAACATCAAGTTGCCCACCAAGCCAAACTCTTCACCAAAGGCGGCAAACACAAAGTCGGTGGTGCGCTCAGGAATGAAGTCCAAATGGGTTTGGGTGCCTTGCATGAAGCCCTTGCCCCAAAAACCACCCGAACCAATCGCAATAATGCCTTGGATGATGTGAAAGCCTTTACCCAGCGGGTCTCGCGACGGGTCTAGCAAGGTGCAAATGCGTTGCTGTTGGTAGTCGTGCAGGATGGGCCAACGGAACCCATCGGCACACAAGGTGGGTTCAAACAACACCACCAAACCCACACCAATCACACCTAGGATGATGGGCGGAACGATCAACCACCAGCTCAAACCCGCAAAGAAAATCACAGCCATGCCTGCGGACAACACCAAAATGGCCGTCCCCAAATCGGGCTGACGCACGATCAAACCCACAGGCACCATCAGCAACAAACCTGCCACCAAAAAGTCGAGCGGTCGCAACTGACCTTCGCGCTTTTGAAACCACCAGGCCAACATCAGCGGCATGGCAATTTTCATGATCTCGCTGGGCTGAATCACGATGCCCACATTCAGCCAACGACGTGCGCCCTTTTTGGTCAAACCAAACAACGCCACTGCGATCAGCAAGGCAACACCCACGGTGTAGAGCGGCACCGCAAATGCCATCAAACGCTGCGGTGGAATCTGAGCCACCACAAACATGATGAAGCCCGCAATCATCATGTTGCGACCATGGTCAAAGAAGCGCGCACCGTTGGCAAAGCCCGACGAGTACATGGTCAACAAGCCCGCACATGCCAACAAAAAAATACCAAACGCCAACGGGCCATCAAAGCCTTGAAGCAAAGGCATCAAGCGTTGAAATGGACTGGGTTTGTGAATGACGGTGGACATGTTTAGATTATCCCCTGTCGCGAGTCGGTCCTTGGCGCCGCTGATAGCATTCAGCATGACTTTGCCCAACGCGTCGCTCGCCCCTCGCTTGCCCACCACCCATGTTCTGTATTTGCATGGATTTCGCTCGTCACCCCAATCCACCAAAGCACGGCAAGTGGCTGCGGTCATGGCCACGCAATTTCCACACATCACATGGTGGTGCCCGCAGTTGCCGCCCTCGCCCAAAGCTGCCGCCGCCCTGATTGCAGAGGGCACAGCCGATTGGCCTACGGACCGCATGGCGGTCATCGGCTCATCGTTGGGCGGCTTTTACGCCACCTGGCTGGCTGCGCAGCGTGGCTGCAAAGCAGCGTTGCTCAACCCTGCCATCGACCCCGCCCGCGACTTGGCCAAATACATTGGCGAGCAAAGCGCGTGGCACGACCCTGGCGAACGCTTTTACTTTGCGCCTGAATTTGTAGACGAATTGCGCACCCTAGAAGTCGGCCCTTTGCCTCACCCCGAGCGCGTGTGGGCGCTCATGGCCAAAGGTGACGAAGTGCTGGATTGGCGCGAGATGACAGCCCGTTACCCTGGCTCGCAACAGGTGGTCATGGAAGGTGGCGATCATGCCATCAGCAACTTCGACCAGTACCTACCGCAGCTGTTGGAATTTCTAGATTTGCAGCCTGCGCCCTAGGTGGAGCATGGGACAATGCCGCCCATGTACGCATTGTTTGAAGAAGCTGGAAAATTCCAGACGGGCCGCATCCTTTCCGAAGCTGAGAGCTCGGCCCAAATCGAGCTGGAATCCGGCAAACGGGTCAAGGTCAAGGCCGCCCATTTACTGCTCAAATTTGAGAAACCCTCCCCCGCCGACCTGATGCGCGAAGCACAAGCGTTGAGCGCCACCATCGAGCTCGAGCTGGCTTGGGAATTCGCCCCTGAAGACGAATTTGGCTTTGCCGACCTCGCCCGCGAATACTTCAGCGCGCAAGCCACCCTGACCGAACAAACCGCTGCGCTGTTTCGCTTGTTTGAGGCGCCGCATTACTTTCGCCGCGCCGGCAAAGGCCGCTTCAAGAAAGCCTCGGCCGAGGTGATTGCCCAAGCGCTGGCGGGCATCGAAAAGAAAAAACAAATCCAAGCGCAAATCGAGGCGTGGGCTGCCGAGTTGGGCCAAGGCACTTGCCCTGCGCCCATTCAGACGCAACTCTACAAAATCTTGTTCAAGCCCGACAAGAACGCACCCGAATACAAAGCGGTGGTCGAAGCCGCGCGCGCCACACAAACAGCACCACTCGCTTTGCTGCAAAAAGCCGGCGCCATCACCTCGGCCTACCAGTTCCATTGGCAACGCTTTTTGTTTGACAACTTCCCCAAGGGCACAGGCTTTCCTCACTTGCAAGCCCCCGCCATTGCGGACGAGTTGCCACTGGCCAACGTGCAGGCGTATTCGATTGACGACTCGCACACCACCGAGATTGACGATGCTTTGTCTGTGCAAGGCTTGGGCACAGGCACGGTCACGCTGGGCATTCACATCGCGGCCCCTGCGCTGGCCTTGAAGCCCGGTGATGCGATTGACCAGCTGGGCCGCCAACGCTTGTCCACCGTCTACATGCCGGGCTACAAAATTACCATGCTGCCCGACGACGTGGTGCAAACCTACACCTTGCAAGAAGGGCGCGACTGCCCTGCGGTGTCGCTGTACGCCACGTTTGACGAAGCCACGCTGGCTTTGCAAAACACAGAAACACGCGTGGAGCGTGTGTCGATTGCCGCCAACTTGCGCCACGACCAGCTCGATGCCATCGTCACCGAAGCTTGGTTGAATGACGCCAACTTCATACACACCGCAGGCACGGTTGAGCCCGCCATGCCACGCACGGAATTGGCGTTCCTGTTCCGCTTGGCCCAACACCTCAAAGCGCAACGCGAAGTGGTGCGCGGCAAGCCCGAGAACTTCAACCGTCCTGACTACAACTTCCGCCTTGTTGGCAACAACGGTGCCGAGCCCACGGGCAGCGAGCAAGTTCAAATCAGCATCCGCCAACGCGGTGCGCCCCTCGACCTGATGGTGGCCGAGGCCATGATTCTGGCCAACAGCACCTGGGGCAACTGGATGGCTGAGCTGGGCGTGCCTGGCATCTACCGCAGCCAAGCCAGCTTGTTGCCCGGCGTCAAAGTGCGCATGGGCACCAAGGCTTTGCCGCACGCCGGCATTGGCGTGCCCAGCTATGCGTGGAGCACCTCGCCGCTGCGTCGCTACACCGACTTGGTGAACCAATGGCAAATCATTGCGTGCGCCAAGCACGGCAGCACCGCCGCTTTGGCGGCGCCATTTAAACCCAAAGACGCAGAACTGTTCTCCATCATCTCTGCGTTCGATGGCGCCTATGGTGCGTACAACGCCTACCAAAACGGCATGGAACGTTTTTGGACGCTGCAGTACTTGAAGCAGAACCACATCACCGAACTCAGCGCCACCGTGTTCAAAGCCTTCCCCGGCCAGCCGCCCATGGCGCGTGCCGATGACCTGCCTTTGGTCTTGCCCGTGTTTGGCGGTGGCGATTTGCCACGCGGTGCACACGTGCAACTGCGCTTGAGCGAGATTGACGACATCAGCCTCGACATCAGCGGTCATCTGCTGCACCTGTTGGAAGCAGACGCCCCCTCTAGCGCTGACGAAGCCGAAATGACGGACGACGAAGACGACAGCGCCGCAGGCCCGATTGCTTTGGCCATGGATGTGAACGAGGCACCCACAACGGAAGGAACGGCCGCGTAATGCTCTCGCGTTTGTCATGGAAGCATTGGTCAAGGCTGCAAAAGGCCTTGTTCATCTCATTTGCTATCCACGGCGCGTTGCTGACGTTGCGCATTGCAGCCCCTGAGCGTTTTGATCGCTTGTTCAGCGATGCCCCGCTGGATGTGATTTTGGTGAACACCCGCGCCAAAGCAGATGCGCCTGACAAAGCCCAAGCCTTGGCGCAAACCCAATTGGCAGGCGGCGGCGAACTCAAAAGTGGCCGTGCGGCATCACCACTCCCCACCGCGGCGACCACCTCTGTGGGTGACATGACCGAGTCCATGCAGCGCCAAGTGGCCCAGATGCGCAAAGAGCAGTCCTTGCTGCTGGCCCAAGTGAAAAACTTGCTCGCCCAACTGCCGCCGCCACAGCCACAAAAATCGCAAGCCGAACAAGACGTCGTGGAGCAAAAGCGCCGTCAGTTGCTCAAACTTCTGGCTGAAATTGAACAGCGCATCAACCAAGACAACGCGCGCCCACGCAAACACTACGTGAGCCCAGCCACCAAGCAAGTGGCCTATGCGCTGTACTACGACACCCTGCGCCGCAAAGTGGAAGACCGCGGCACGCGCTACTTTCCTGCCACCTCAAGCGGGCAAAAGCTCTACGGCGAGTTGACCATGATCATCACCGTCAACACCGATGGTCGTGTGCTGGCCACCGAAGTGGTGCAAAGTTCGGGCCTTGCTGACCTCGACCGCCGTGCGCAAGCCATTGCCACAGCAGCAGGACCATTTGGGGAATTCACCGAAGAGATGCGCAAACAAGCTGACCAACTGGCGGTGGTCTCGCGCTTCATCTTCAGCCGCGACAACACCCTGCAAACCAAAGGCGGCGAAGCCCGATGAACACCACACGCTTTCGCCCATGGTTGCGCTGGTTGCTACTGGTGCTGGTCGCGTGGGTTGCGCTGCAAGTTTTCTTCTTGGCACGTATTGCGGTCATGGCGCGCATCGCGCCTGAGTCCACCTCATTTGAACGTTCGGAAGCTTGGCGCATTGTCAACACCAAAGATCGTTTGCGCTGGCGCCAAGACTGGGTGCCTTATGCCCAAATCTCCAACAACCTCAAACGCGCGGTGATCGCGTCTGAAGACGACATCTTTGCGCAACACGATGGTGTGCAGTGGGATGCGATTGAAAAGGCGTGGGCCAAAAACGCGAAAGCAGAGTTGCAAGCCAGCCGCAAAGCACAAGGCAAGGCAGCGCCCAAAGTGGTAGGAGGGTCCACCATCACGCAGCAACTGGCAAAGAACTTGTTTCTCTCCGGCGAACGCACGTTCATCCGCAAAGGCCAAGAGTTTGTGCTGACGGTGATGCTCGAAGCCGTGCTGGGTAAAAAACGCATCTTGGAGATTTACCTCAACCATGTGGAGTGGGGCGAAGGCATTTTTGGGGCAGAGGCGGCCGCGCAACATTACTTTCAAAAGCCGGCCTCGCAACTCACTGCGTGGGAAGCGGGTCGCTTGGCCGTGATGTTGCCTCGTCCCAAGCACTACCAAAAGTTCCCACAATCTGAATACCTTGCGGGGCGAACCGAAATTATTTTGACGCGCATGGGCAGCGCTCAGGTGCCTTAATGCGAATTCTTGGCATTGACCCCGGCCTGCGCACCACAGGCTTTGGCGTAGTGGAAAAGCACGGCAACCAATTGCTGTACGTCGCCAGCGGCACCATCAAAACCAACAAAGAAGCGCAAGGCAATTTGGCCGAGCGTTTGAAAATCTTGTTTGACGGCATCCACGAAGTGGTGGCGCGTTATCAACCTGAAGCCTCAGCCGTCGAGATTGTGTTTGTCAACGTCAACCCACAAGCCACCCTTTTATTAGGCCAAGCACGTGGCGCGTGCATCACGGCGCTGGCCACTTGCAACTTAAGCGTTGCCGAATACACCGCCTTGCAAATGAAACAAGCCGTGGCTGGCCATGGCCTAGCCAAAAAAGAGCAAGTGCAAGAAATGGTGAAGCGCCTACTCAACCTTCCTGGGCTGCCTGGACCCGATGCCGCCGATGCCTTGGGCATTGCCATCACCCATGCACATGCAGGTCACTCCATGGCCAAGTTGGCGGCCGCCACTGAGTTGCAGCGCAGCACCAATGGCATGTACAAAGCAGGCCGAAGCCGATAAGCGCGACATGTGTCAGTGCGAAACAGCTGGCAAACTCAACTCAACGATGGCGCCACCATCGACCGCATTTGAAATAGCCAAACTTCCGCTGTGCATTTGTGCAATGGTTGTTGAGATCGACAAGCCAACGCCTAAACCATGCTCTTTGGATGTGACAAACGGCTGGCCCACCGAGTTTTTCAAATCGACTGAAATACCGGGGCCGTTGTCATGGACACGCAACACCACGCGGTCATTCAAGCTCTCCAAAGAGACATGGATTTTTTTATCCGTGCAGTTTTCCATGGCCTCCATCGCATTGCGGTACACATTCAAAATAATTTGCGAGAGTTGAATGCGATCGCCATGAACCACGCACGGAGTTGCGTCTAAGTCAAAGTCGAACTGGATGTTCTGACTGCGTATTTGGTACGCCAGCAGCTGCGCCACATCTTGCAGCAGTGTTTTTAAATCCACGTACTCATAGTCGGTTTTCGCAGGTCGAATGAAGTTGCGAATTCGCTCGACCAAGGTGACCGTTCGGTACGTGCTCTTTTCTATTTCTTCAATCGATTCCAAGATTTCTTTTGAATTTGATTCACCCGAAGCCACACTGGTTTTGATGGCTTGCGCATCCATCAAGATGGCGGTGAGGGGCTGGCTAAGCTCGTGCGCAAATGAGGCCGACATGGCACCCAATGTGCGCTGACGCTCCAGCTGTGCAATTTGCTCACCCAAACGTGCGCTTTCTTCTTGGCGCACACGTTCTGCGGCTTCGTTGATTTGGCCCTTCGTCGAACGTTCCAAAAACATACCGATAAAGGCGAAATTTCCAATGACGGCAATCAACAAACCAGGCACCACGGTTAAGGCGCTGTCGGCGCCTTGCGCCACGATATCGGGCTCAGTAACACCCCACACCACGCGCAACGCTCTGAAAGACATGGTGGCCGCCGTGATGTCGTACACCGCAGACAACCACCGTGCGCTTTTGAGCTGATGAACTGATGCAATGCGCCAACACAAAAAAGCATTGAAGCAAAAAACCGACACGAAGATCAGCATGGACCACGTGAAACGCAACACGGCGTCTTGCTGGATCAAGCGGAAAAATTCAAAGACAGACATACACACAGCAACCAGCAGTGCGACCCACTTCAGAGTCAACCGTTGATCGAGGGCGCGTTGCAAAGCCACGGTCTGAATGAACACGGCCGTCCACATGAGCGCATTGGCAAAGGTGTAGCTCACCCAAACAGGCAGGTGCGCCCGCAAACCCACCATGATCAAACCCACGCCTAAGAGTTCGCCCGCCACGCACCAGAGCGACTTCATCTGAGAAGGCTGGTCGAACAGCACGAACCAAACCATCAAAGGCAGAAGGAGGTAAAGAATACCGATGATGAGATAGACCGTGGGAATGTGATACACCGCCATCTCAAACTCTTTCTCGCCTCAACGGCGACGCCATGACGCAGTGTTTACCAAGCAGGCGCGAGTTGCGCTAAACCCGGTGGGGCTTTGCGCACATCGTCAAAGGTGACGATGTCATAGGCATCTGGTTGGCTGAGCAGCTCACGCAACAGTTTGTTGTTCATGGCGTGACCTGAACGGAAGGCCACATACGATGCCAGCAAAGGCCTGCCAATCAAAAACAAATCGCCCATGGCATCGAGGATTTTGTGTTTCACAAACTCATCGTCGTAGCGCAGGCCATCGCTGTTCAAGACTTTGTAATCGTCCATCACGATGGCGTTGTCTAAACCGCCGCCCAAGGCCAAGCCGTTGGCGCGCATCATCTCGACGTCACGCGTGAAGCCAAAGGTACGCGCGCGCGCGATGTCACGGGTGTACACATCGGTGTCCATGTCGAACACCACGCTCTGCCCTGTGGAGTCCACGGCGGGATGGCGGAAATCAATTTCAAAACTGAGTTTGTAACCGTGGTGAGGCTCGAGTCGCGCCCACTTCACGTTGGCGCCCTCGCCTTCGCGTACTTCAACGGTTTTCAAGACGCGAATGAAACGCTTGGGCGCGTTTTGCTCCACGATGCCCGCGCTTTGCAGCAAAAACACAAACGACGAAGCCGAGCCATCCAAAATAGGCACCTCTTCCGCCGTGATGTCGATGTAGAGGTTGTCAATGCCAAGGCCTGCACAGGCCGACATCAAATGCTCCACGGTAAACACCTTCGCACCGCCATTGGAAATGGTCGACGCCAAGCGCGTATCCGTCACCGCTGTGGCGGTGATGGGGATATCGACTGGCTGCGGCAAATCCACCCGACGGAACACGATGCCCGTGTCGGGTTGCGCAGGGCGCAGTGTCAGCTCCACGCGTTGACCGCTGTGAAGACCAACACCCACCGCTTTGGTGAGGGATTGAAGGGTTCTTTGTTTAAGCACGGTGTGATTTTAATGAATCCCCTCTCAGAAGGGGATTCATTGATTCAATGACCTTGATAGCGCCCCACCACAGGGCCTCTACTTAGTCGGCTTGCTTGCGCAAGAAAGCTGGGATTTCGTAGTCATCCATACCGCCAGAAGACAAGGCATCCACCTTGGCTGCCGCAGAGGTACGGTTGTTACGGAACACCGCTGGCGAAGTCATGGCGTCGTAGTTAGGCTGAGCAGCGCTTGCGCCCACACCAAAACCAGCAGCCAAACCAGCCAAACCAGACGAGGCGGCAGCCAACACACCTGCAGGAGATGCATTGTTGGCTTGTGTGGTCGGGAAGCCCACGCCGTCAGTGCCTGTGCGCAACACTTGCAACTGAGGTGCAGCGCGGCGGCTACCTGCCAAACCTGTGGCCACCACGGTGACGCGAATTTGGTCGCCCAAGCTTTCGTCGTACGCCGTACCGTAGATCACGTGCGCGTCTGGTGAAGCGAACTTGCGGATGGTGTTCATGGCTTCGCGAGACTCAGACAACTTCAAGCCACCCTTGGCTGCGGTGATCAACACCAACACGCCCTTGGCACCTGACATGTCCACGCCTTCGAGCAAGGGGCAAGCCACCGCTTGTTCAGCCGCGATGCGTGCACGGTCTGGGCCGTTGGCAGCAGCAGTGCCCATCATGGCTTTGCCGGTTTCGCTCATCACGGTGCGCACGTCTTCAAAGTCGACGTTCACCAACGCTTCCACGTTGATGATCTCGGCAATGCCACCGACCGAGTTTTTCAACACGTCGTTGGCAAACGCAAAGGCTTCGTCTTGGCTGGCATCGTCACCCAACACGTCCATCAATTTTTCGTTCAACACCACGATGAGTGAATCCACGTTGGCTTCGAGTTCGGCCAAACCGGTTTCGGCGTTGTTCATGCGACGGCTGCCTTCGAATTCGAAAGGCTTGGTCACCACGCCAACGGTCAAGATGCCCATTTCGCGCGCCACGCGTGCCACCACAGGTGCAGCACCTGTGCCCGTACCGCCGCCCATGCCGGCGGTCACGAACAACATGTTGGTGCCTTCCAGCGCCAAACGGATGTCGTCAATCGCGGCTTCGGCTGCTTCACGGCCGCGCTCTGGCTTGCTGCCTGCGCCGAGGCCGGTTGAGCCCAGTTGAATCACTTTGTGCGCATTGCTGACACGCAATGCTTGGGCGTCGGTGTTCGCAGTGACGAACTCAACGCCTTGAACGCCAGAGCTGATCATGTGTTCGACTGCGTTACCGCCGCCGCCACCCACGCCAATGACTTTAATTTGGGTGCCTGAGTTGAATGCTTCAACTTCAATCATTTCGATGCTCATGATGTTTCTCCTAATCTAAAAATTTGCAGTTGCCTAAGTCGTTTATGTTTTGCTTTTTGGTTCATGGCGCTCCTTCTACGAGGGTGGCGCGGTGGCAGCGCAGGGTCGCCATCGTCGCCCTGTGCGCTGTCGCTGCGGCGGACTGCCGCGCGCGAGGTGAAGCTTGGTGTGAGGAATCATGGTTAGAAGTTCCCCACAAACCAGTCTTTGAGACGGTCCATCAACGAATTGACCGACCCACTCTTTTGTGAAACTTTGAAGCCGCGTTGGCGGTCCACACCGGCTTCCGCCAACAAGCCCATCACCGTGGCGGCACGCGGCTGCGCCACCATGTCGGCCAGCGCGCTGTTGTAGTGCGGCACACCGCGACGCACAGGCTTCAAGAAAATGTCTTCGCCCAGCTCAACCATGCCCGGCATCACCGCGCTGCCGCCCGTGAGCACAATGCCCGACGACAACACTTCTTCGTAACCCGAGTCACGAATGACTTGCTGCACCAGCGAGAAGATTTCTTCCACACGTGGCTCAATCACACCGGCCAAGGCTTGGCGGCTCAACATGCGTGGTGTGCGGTCACCCAGGCCCGGCACTTCCACTTGCACGTCTGGGTCGGCCAACAGTTGTTTGGCGTAGCCCGATTCAATCTTGATTTCTTCTGCGTCTTTGGTTGGGGTGCGCAACGCCATCGCGATGTCGCTGGTGATCAAGTCACCGGCGATTGGGATGACCGCGGTGTGACGAATCGCACCATTGGTGAAGATGGCCACGTCGGTGGTGCCCGCACCAATGTCCACCAAAGCCACACCGAGTTCGCGCTCGTCATCGGTCAACACCGACATGCTGGAGGCCAAGGGGTTGAGCATGAGGCGGTCCACATCCAAGCCGCAACGACGCACACACTTGATGATGTTTTCTGCCGCACTTTGCGCACCCGTGACGATGTGCACTTTGGACTCCAAACGAATGCCACTCATGCCAATGGGCTCGCGCACGTCTTGGCCGTCAATCACAAACTCTTGGGGTTGCACCAACAACAAACGTTGATCGGTCGAGATGTTGATGGCTTTGGCCGTTTCCACCACACGGGCCACATCAGCCGCGGTGACTTCTTTGTCTTTCACCGCCACCATGCCGGTGGAGTTGATGCCGCGAATGTGGCTACCGGTGATGCCCGTGTAGACGTTGGTGATTTTGCAATCTGCCATGAACTCGGCTTCTTTCAAAGCCTGTTGAATGCTTTGCACGGTGGCATCGATGTTGACCACCACGCCGCGCTTCAAACCATTGCTGGGGGCCACGCCGAGGCCTGCGAGTTTGAGCTCGCCATCGGGCAACACTTCGGCCACGACCACCATGACCTTGGCTGTGCCAATGTCTAAGCCGACCACCAGTTCTTTGTTATCTTTTGCCATAACAGCCTCGTTCTTTCTTTTCTTCTCTCTGTGCGCGTCAACGCTTGGCGGGCACGTCTTGCGTGCTCACCCCGCGCAAACGCAGCGCATAACCGTTGTCGTATCGCAAATCGGCAGACTCAATCGCCGTCACTTTGCGACCCAACTTCTGTGTCACTTGTGCCAAGGTGTGTGACACGCGTTGCACACGTGCCATCACGTCATCCACACTGCCGCGTCCCAACTCAATCACGGCACCCTGTGCCAACTTGGCACGCCAACTCCCGCGGTCGGTCAGCACCAAGCTGTCCAGCACCAAACTCAATTCTTTGAAGGCAGGTTGCAAGGCCAAATACATCGCCAACACTTGCTGAGACTGGCTGTCAGGCCCGCTCAGGCGTGGCATCTTGTCGTCGTCCAAATCGCTCGCATTGGCTTCAAACACTTCGCCGTAGTTGTTCACCATGCGTTGCTCGCCGTCGTCGCCCCAATACGCCACGGGCTTGTGTTCTTGCAGCGTCACGCGCAAACGGTTGGGGAACTCGCGCTGCACCGAAGCCAAGCGCACCCAAGGCACGCTTTCAAATGCGGTTCGTACACGTCCCAAGTCGGCCGTGAAGAAATTGCCTGTGAACTTGGTCACCACATTGGCACGCAAAGTCACTTCGTTGTTGTGCTCCACATCGCCCTTGACGGTGATGCCTTTGAGTGCAAACGCAGGCAACTGCACCAAGGACCACACACCGCCCACCAGCGCACCCACGACCAAGCCCACAAACATGAGCGAAGCCGCCATGTGCATGAGCTTGACGTCGAGCGGCACCGGCACCGAGGCATTCACCTCAGGACGGGGTCGCATGTGGGTGTAGCGCGTGGTCATACGGCTTTGGGGCCTCCGGGGTGATCGAGCGTGGCGCTCTCTAGCAACATCAAGCACAGGTCTTCGTAGCTGATGCCCGCTGCACGTGCAGACATGGGCACCAAGGAGTGGCTGGTCATGCCGGGCGATGTGTTCATCTCCAGCAAGAACGGTTTGCGATCCGACGCACGCAACATGATGTCGGCGCGGCCCCAACCCCGGCAACCCAAGGCGCGGTACGCGGCCACCACCAAGCGTTGGATCTCTTGTTCTTCAGCTTCAGGCAAACCGCTGGGGCAGTGGTACTTCACGTCGTCGGTGAAGTACTTGTGGTTGTAGTCGTACGCACCATCGGGCGCGGCGATGCGCACCACAGGCAAGGCGCGGGCGTTCGGACCATTGCCCAAGATGGGGCAAGTCAGCTCTTCGCCAGTGATGAACTCTTCGCACAACAAATCGGGGTCGTACTTCGTGGCCAACTCAGCGGCGGCTGTGATCTCGCCCGCTTGCGTGACCTTGCTCATGCCAATCGATGAGCCCTCACGCGGAGGTTTGACGATCAATGGCAAACCCAACTTCGCAGGAATGGCATTGATGTTGTCGGCGGTTTGGTCTTCGGGCGTCAACCACACGTAGCCAGGCGTGGACAAACCCACGGCACTCCACACGCGCTTGGTCATCACTTTGTCCATCGCCATGGCGGAGGCCATCACACCAGAGCCCGTGTAGGGAATGCCCAACAGCTCCAGCGCACCTTGCACCGCACCGTCTTCACCGTAGCGGCCATGCAGCGCGATGAAGGCGTGTGTGTAGCCTTCGCGTTTGAGTTCGTCCAAGCTGCGCTCGGCGGGATCAAATGCCGTCGCGTTCACACCCTTGCTTTGCAAAGCCTTGAGCACACCGCTGCCCGACATGATGGACACATCACGCTCGGCGGACAGGCCACCCATGAGGACAGCGACTTTGGCGGTTTGAAGATTGAAAGTCATAACTCAGCTCTTACGTTGTTGCACCAGCTCCAGCACCTTGGCTGGCACTTGGCCAATCGACCCTGCGCCCATACACATCACCACATCGCCGTCTTGGGCGTTGTCAGCAATGACTTGGGCCATTTTTTGAATGTCATCCACGAAGACCAAGGCTTCATGGCCCGCCACGCGCATGGCACGCGACAGTGCACGGCCATCCGCCGCAGCAATTGGGGTTTCGCCTGCGGCGTAAATCTCAGACAGCCACAACACATCGGCGCGGCCCATGACTTCCACGAAGTCTTCAAAGCAGTCACGTGTGCGGGTGTAGCGGTGTGGCTGAAACGCCAACACCAAACGACGACCTGGAAACGCGCCACGTGCGGCGGCCAAGGTGGCAGCCAACTCCACGGGGTGGTGGCCATAGTCTTCAATCAGGGTGAACTGGCCACCATTCTTCGCCGCCACTTCGCCGTGGCGTTGGAAACGACGGCCCACGCCTTTGAACTCGGCCAAGGCTTTTTGCAACGCCGCATCGGGCACGTTCAACTCCACCGCAATCGCGATGGCAGCCAAGGCATTGAGCACGTTGTGCTCGCCCGCCAAGTTGAGCGTGATGTCGAGGTCTGGCAAAGTGATGCCATTGCGGCGCTGCACCGTGAAGCACATGCGGCCGTTGTCGGCGCGCACATTCACCGCACGCACTTGCGCGTCTTCGTTGAAGCCATAGCTGGTGATGGGGCGTGACACTTCGGACAAGATGCTGCGCACCGCGGCATCGTCCGTGCACAAAATCGCGGCGCCATAAAAAGGCATGCGATGCAAGAACTCGATGAAGGCGCCCTTCAACTTGTTGAAGTCATGGCCATAGGTGTCCATGTGGTCCGCATCGATGTTGGTGATCACCGCCATCACAGGCAATAGGTTCAAGAACGACGCGTCTGACTCGTCAGCTTCCACCACGATGTAGTCGCCCGAGCCCAACTTGGCATTGGCGCCTGCGCTGTTGAGCTTGCCGCCAATCACAAAGGTAGGGTCCATGCCCGCCTCGGCCAACACGCTGGCCACCAAACTGGTGGTGGTGGTTTTGCCATGTGTGCCGGCAATAGCGACGCCCGTTTTCAAGCGCATCAATTCAGCCAGCATCACTGCGCGTGGCACCACAGGAATCAGTTTCGCGTGGGCCGCCACCACTTCGGGGTTGTCTGCATGCACCGCCGTGGAGGTGACCACCGCATCAGCACCAGCAATGTTTGCGGCGTCGTGGCCCACATGGGTTTGAATGCCCAAGCTTTGCAAGCGTTTCAAGGCCGCGCTGTCCGACAAGTCAGAGCCAGAGATGACGTAGCCCAAGTTCAACAGAACCTCAGCAATGCCGCTCATGCCTGCACCACCGATGCCGACGAAATGGATGTGACGAATGGCGTGTTTCATTTTTGTTTTCCCTTCGCTGCGAGCTGCTCGCAAGCGGCCACCACTTGGCTGACGGCTTCGACTTGACGCACGGCATAGGCCTTTTCGGCACAAGCCAACAAGGTGCGACGTGTCATGAATTGCAAACGGTCAGCCAAATCTTGGGCTTTCAATTCGTGTTGTGGCACCAACCAACCGCCGCCTGCGTCGACGACGAAGCGCGCGTTGGTGGTTTGGTGGTCATCCACCGCGTGGGGAAACGGCACATACATCGCCGCAGCACCCACGGCTGCCAATTCGGTGACGGTGCTGGCACCGGCACGGGCAATCACTACATCTGCATCAGCAAAGGCTTGTGCGGTGTCGTCAATGAAAGGTGTCAACTCAGCCTCGACACGCGCTTCTTCGTACGCCGCACGCAAGGCATCAATTTGTTTGGCGCCACTTTGGTGGGTGACGAGGGGGCGTTGGTCATGTGGGATCTTGGCCAAGGCTTGGGGAACCACGGTGTTGAGGGCTTGTGCGCCCAAGCTGCCGCCGACCACCAACACGCGCAACGGACCTGTGCGATCGGCAAACCGCTGGGCAGGTTCGGGTTGATTCACAAAACCATCGCGCATGGGGTTACCCACCCACTCGGCTTTGGGCAACACCTTGGGGAACGCGCTGAACACGCGGTCTGCTACGCCACTCAACACTTTGTTGGCCATACCGGCCACTGAATTTTGTTCGTGCAAGACCAAAGGCTTGCCACACAGCACCGCCATCATGCCGGCGGGGAACGTGATGTAGCCACCCAAACCCACCACCACATCGGGTTTGACGCGACGCACCACGCACAGGCTTTGCCAGAAGGCGCGCAACAACTTGAAAGGCAACAGCGCCAAGGTTTTGACACCTTTGCCGCGCACACCACCGAACTGAATGGTCTCGTACGCAAAGCCGCGTGGTGGCACCAATTGGCTTTCCATGCTGGGTTCGGGCGCACCCAACCAATGCACGTTCCAACCTTGGGCGCGCAGTTGCTCCGCCACGGCCAAGCCTGGGAAGATGTGGCCGCCTGTGCCACCCGCCATGATGAGCGCGGTACGTGGGGTCATGCTCATAGACGACCTCCATGCATCACAACTTTGTTTTCAAAGTCCACGCGCAACACCACCGCAATGGCAATCAGGTTCAACAAAATTGCAGAACCGCCGTAGCTCATGAGCGGCAAGGTCAAGCCCTTGGTCGGCAGTGCGCCTAAGTTCACACCCATGTTGATGAAGGACTGAAAACCCATCCAAATGCCCACGCCTTGTGCGACCAAGCCTGCAAACACGCGGTCCATAGCAATGGCTTGGCGACCGATGTACATGATGCGGCGCGTCAACCACATGAACAGGCCAATCACCGCCACCACGCCCACAAAGCCAAACTCTTCGCCAATCACAGCCAGCAAAAAGTCAGTGTGCGCCTCGGGCAACCAATGCAGTTTTTCCACACTGCCGCCCAAACCCACGCCAAAAATTTCACCGCGACCAATCGCAATCAATGAGTGCGACAACTGGTAGCCCTTGCCCAATGCATGCTCCATGCTCCAAGGGTCGAGGTAAGCAAAGATGCGCTCACGACGCCACTCGGACGTAGCAATGATCAAACCAAACACGCCAATCAACGCAGTGGCAATCAAGAAGAACATGCGCGCATTCACACCGCCCAAGAACAAGATGCCCATGGCAATCACAGCGATCACCATGAAGGCGCCCATGTCTGGCTCAGACAACAACAGCAAACCCACCGCCGCCACTGCGGCGCCCATGGGCGTGACGGCGGCGAAGAAGTTTTCTTTCACATCCATCTTGCGCACCATGTAGTTGGCGGCATACAGCAACACGCCCCACTTGGCTAACTCAGACGGCTGAAAGTTCATGAAGCCCAAACCAATCCAGCGACGTGCGCCGTTGACTGATTTGCCAATGAAGGGAATCAACACGGCAATCAACAACACGATGGCGGCAATGAACACCCACGGCGCAATGCGCTCCCACGTGTTGAGCGGAATTTGAAATGCCAACAAGGCCGCCACAAACGCCACGAACAGCGACAGCGCATGGCGCAGCAAGAAATGGGTTTGGGTGTAACCCGCGCCCATGCGTGGGTTATCAGGAATGGCAATGGACGCGGAATACACCATGACCAAGCCAAACATCAGCAAGGCAAAAGTGACCCACACCAGCGGCTGGTCAAAGCCCTTCACATGCACAGGCGACGCCGCCGTGCGTGTGAACTCGGTGCCGTGCACACGTACGGGCAAGGCATCCATACCGGTCTCAGGCTCAGCCCCGAACAGGCGGCTCAAGCGTTGCTTGATGCGTTGCATGGCGCTCACACCATACCTCCTGCTTCTTCCACCAAGTGATTCACTGCGTTCACAAACACTTCGGCGCGGTGCGCGTAGTTGCGGAACATGTCCATGCTCGCGCAGGCGGGTGACAACAGCACCGCGTCACCCGAGTGGGCTTGCTCGCTGCACAGCTTGACGGCTTCTTCTAGGGTCGCGGCATCTAACAAGGTGACGCCACTGTGTTGCAACACCTCGCGCAAGACGGGTGCATCACGACCAATCAGAACGACGGCGCGTGCGTAGCGCGACACGGGTTCGCTCAAAGGCGCAAAGTCTTGGCCTTTGCCATCACCACCCAAGATGACCACCAAGCGACGGTCCACACCGAGGCCATGCAAAGCAGCCACGGTGGCGCCGACATTGGTGCCTTTGCTGTCGTCGAAATATTCCACGCCGTTCAACACGGTGACGGCTTCCACACGGTGCGACTCGCCTTGGTACTCACGCAAGCCAAACAACATGGGTGCCAAATCGCCACCTGCGCTACCGGCCAACGCCAAAGCGGCCAAGGCATTGAGCGCGTTGTGGCGGCCACGGATGCGCAATGCATCAGCGGGCATCAGGCGTTGGATGTGAATTTCTTCTTCGTCGTCTTTGCGACGTTTGCGGGTTTCGTCGGCTTCTAGCGCACGCACCAACCAGGTCATGCCGTTGACGGTTTCAATGCCGTAGTCGCCAGGGCGCTGTGGCAAGTCACCCCCAAAGGTGAGGTGCGCACGCACTTGCGGCTTTTGCAACTTCACGCGCACAGGCTCGGGCAACATGGCCATGACACCGGCATCTTCGCGGTTGAGCACCAGCACGCCTTGCTTGCCAAAGATGCGCGCTTTGGCGGCGGCATAGCTGTCCATGCTGCCGTGCCAATCGAGGTGATCTTGTGTGAGGTTGAGCACCGTGGCAGCGGTGGGCTCGAAGTTGTCCACGCCATCCAACTGGAAGCTCGACAACTCCAACACCCACACCTGCGGCAGGTACGGATGGTCTGCAGGCGGTGGCGGTGGTGGCACCAGCGGTGGCAAGTCCACTTCAAACGGTTCGTCGTCTGTGGTCACCGCTTCGGCAGCTGGCTCGGTCTCAGTGCCTGTCAGTGCCATTTGCGATTCAGCATCCCCCTCAGCGGCAGCGTCTTGTGCCAGCGCTTCTTCGGCATCGAGCGCCAATTGCGCAGCTTGCGCCGCTGCGGCATGTTCTTTGGCTTCGGCCTCAGCACGCGCTTGCTCGGCCAAGGCTTCGTCTGCGGCGAGTGCAGCAGCTTCTTCGGCGGCCACCACATCGGCAGCGGCCTGCTGTTCAGCGGCTTGGTCCAGCGCTTGCGACAAGGTGTCGAGCAAGGTCGGGCCAATGTTGCCAGCCACGGCCACGCGCTTGCCTGCACGTTCCAACAACTGCCCCGTCAACGACGTGACGGTGGTTTTGCCGTTGGTGCCTGTGATGGCCAACACCTTGGGGTGATAGGCCATGCTCGTTTGCAAGTCACTCAGGGCTTGTGCAAACAAAGTCAACTCGGTGCCCACCCACAAACCGGCAGCCACAGCGGCGTTCCACACAGGCGCCACTGACTCGGGGCTCAGGCCTGGGCTCTTGAACACCGCACGCACATCTTGGCCTTCGACCAAGCTGGCTTCAAACGCACCATGCACAAATTTGACACTTGGCAACTCTGCACGCAAGGCCGCCAAATGTGGCGGCTCAGCGCGTGTGTCCACGACCTGCACTTGCGCGCCGAAGCGCGCGCACCAACGCGCCATCGCCAGGCCGGAATCACCCAAGCCCAGAATCAGCACCGATTGGTTGTGGAGTTGCTGCATCGTCTTATCTCAACTTCAAGGTAGACAGACCCACCAAGCACAGCAGCATGGTGATGATCCAAAAACGCACGACGACTTGGGTTTCTTTCCAGCCGCTCTTTTCAAAGTGGTGATGCAAAGGCGCCATCTTCAAAATGCGACGGCCTTCGCCATATTTCTTCTTGGTGTACTTGAAGTACGTCACTTGCAACATGACCGACAAGGCTTCCACCACAAAGATGCCGCCCATGATGGCCAGCACAATTTCTTGACGCACGATCACCGCAATCGTGCCCAGCGCACCGCCCAAAGCAAGCGCACCCACGTCGCCCATGAACACTTGCGCAGGGTGTGTGTTGAACCACAAGAAGGCCAAGCCAGCGCCCGCCATGGCGGCGCAGAAAATCATCAACTCACCTGAGCCTGGGATGTAGGGAAACAACAGGTATTTGGAATACACCGAGCTGCCGGTCACATAGGCGAACACGCCCAAAGCCGAACCCACCATCACCACGGGCATGATGGCCAAGCCATCCAAACCATCCGTCAAGTTCACGGCATTGCTTGAGCCCACGATGACCAAGTAGGTCATGATCACGAAACCAAACACGCCGAGTGGGTAGCTCACCTCTTTGATGAAGGGCAGCAACAAACCCGCCTTGGGCGGCAAGTTCACATCAAAGCCCGACTTCACCCATGAATAAAACAACTCCATCACACGGAAGTTGCTGCTCTCAGAAATGCTGAACACCAAATACAAAGCAGCGGTCAAACCGATGATAGATTGCCACATGTATTTCTCGCGTGAACGCATGCCCTCTGGGTCTTTGTTCACCACCTTGCGCCAATCATCCACCCAACCGATGGCACCAAAGCCAAAGGTGACGATCATCACAATCCACACAAAACGGTTGGACAAATCAGCCCACAACAAAGTGGACACCGCGATACCGATCAAGATCAACACCCCCCCCATGGTGGGTGTGCCGCTCTTGGCCAAATGCGATTGCATGGCGTATTCGCGAATGGGTTGGCCAATCTTCAACGCGGCCAAACGACGAATCACAACGGGGCCCGCAATCAAGCCAATCAACAAGGCCGTCACAGCCGCCATCACCGCGCGGAACGTGATGTACTGGAACACGCGGAAAAAGCCAAATTCTGGCGAGAGGGTTTGCAGCCATTGGGCCAGGGTCAGCAGCATGGCGTGGTTTCCTTTTTGTTCTGGTCGTGACAGGCGTTGATCGCGTCGATCACACGCTCCATCTTCATGAATCGCGAGCCTTTGACCAACACACTGCCCAGCTGTGGCAACTGTTGCAGCACGCGTTGGTTCAGGGTGTCGATGTCGCTCAGGTGTTGGGCATTGGCGCCACAAGCGGTCGCTGTGTGTACGGCCAAGTCACCCAAACACAGCACGTGGTCAATGCCCATCTGTGCGGCATGCAAGCCCACTTCTTGGTGAAACTCAGGGCCTTGTGTGCCGACCTCGCCCATGTCACCCAACACGAGCAAACGCGGTGCTGGCAACTCGGCCAACACATCAATCGCAGCGCGCACGGAATCGGGGTTGGCGTTGTAGGTGTCGTCCACCACAGTGATGTCACGGCCTTGGCACTGAATGCCAAAAGCGCGTGAACGGCCTTTGACGGGTTCGAAACTGTGCAGACCTTGCGCAATCACATCCAGCGGCACATCCGCCGCCAAAGCACACGCGGTCGCGGCCAAAGCGTTGCCCACGTTGTGACGGCCAGCGATGTGCAGCTGTGTGCGCAACACGCCTGCGGGGGTGTGTGCCTCCACGGCCCAGTGGTCGTTCAACCAATCGGCTTTGCGCAACTGCACTTCGGCCTCATCGGTTGCATTGGCCGTCATGGAGAAACGCATGCATGCGCGACTGCCTGCCAAGGTCTTCCACAAGGGGCTGTAGACGTCATGCGCGGGGAACACCGCCACACCGTCTGCTGGCAAGGCCTGGATGGCTTCGCCGTTTTCTTGTGCCACGGCTTCGACCGTGGCCATGTGCTCTTGGTGCTCGCGCTGGGCGTTGTTCACCAATGCCACGGTGGCTTGCGTCATGTCGGCCAAGCCTGCGATCTCGCCGGGATGGTTCATGCCCAACTCCACCACTGCGCTGCGGTGATGCGCACGCAAGCGCAGCAGCGTTTGGGGCACGCCAATGTCGTTATTCAAATTGCCTTGGGTGGCCAGGGCGTCGTCACCAAAGCCTGCACGCAAGATGCTGGCAATCATTTGTGTGACGGTGGTCTTGCCGTTGCTGCCTGTGACGGCAATGACGGGTAAATTGAATTGACCGCGCCAGCCTTTGGCCAATTGACCCAAAGCGATGCGTGTGTCTGGCACTTGTACGCCGGCCAAGCCAGCCGCGTCTAAACCGTGATGCGCCAAAGCAGCGGTGGCACCGTTGGCAGCAACTTGCGATAAAAAATCATTGGCATCAAAGCGCTCGCCCTTCAAGGCCACGAACAAGTCACCCGCTTGGCAGGTGCGGCTGTCGGTGTTGACGCGTTGGATGGTCAAGTTGGCATCGCCATGCAGTTGCGCATGTGCGAGCCACTGACTGATTTGTTGAAGGCTGAGGTTCATGTCAGACATGGGTCCTCCTTTGCAACAACGCCTCACGCGCGTGCTGCACATCGCTGAACGGATGTTTGACGCCCGCCACTTCTTGGTAATCCTCGTGGCCTTTTCCGGCCACCAACACCACGTCTTGGGCGCGAACGTTTTGTACCGTTTGGGCAATGGCTTGCGCACGGTCGTTGATCACGATGGCGTTTGCTGCGTGCTGCAGACCCGCGCGCATGTGATTCAAGATTGTTTGTGGGTCTTCACTGCGTGGGTTGTCGCTGGTCAGCACCACATGCTGTGCGTATTGCTCGGCCGCTGCCGCCATCAAGGGGCGCTTGGCGGCATCGCGGTCACCACCGCAACCCAACACACAGGTGAGTTCGCCACCGCGCGATTGAGCCAGTGGCAACAAGGCTTGCACGGCTTGTGCCACGGCATCGGGCGTATGCGCATAGTCAATCACCACCAAAGGCTCCCCCACCTCGCCCACGGTTTGCATGCGGCCTGGCACGGCGGGCAAGACGCGACAGGCTTGCACGGCATCGGCCAAGCTGCATCCCAACGCGCGCAAACAAGCGATGACGCCCAACACATTGCTCACGTTGTAGTGGCCCACCAACTGGGTAGTCAGCGCGTGCGTCTCGTCACCCTCGGTGACGTCAAAACACAAGCCCATGGCGCCGTGTTGAATGTGGCGCGCCACGATGTGTTGTGCAGTTGGCGCGGCAGCCGCCGCACAAGAAACCGTCCACACGCGCAGATCACCACGCGCGTTCAGTTGCTCAGCCAAGGCTGCACCTTGTGCATCGTCCACATTCACCACCGCCGCTTGCAAACCAACCCAGCTGAACAAGGCCAGCTTGGCTTGCCAGTAGCTGGCCATGTCACCGTGGTAATCCAAATGGTCTTGCGTGAAATTGGTGAACATGGCCACACGCACCTGCATGCCGTCTAAGCGATGTTCTGCCAAACCAATCGATGAAGCTTCAATGGCGCAGGCGTTCACACCCGCATCCACCATGTCGCGCAAGCGGGCTTGCAGCAGCACAGGGTCGGGGGTGGTCATGCCGGTGACTTCGAGGTGACCTACTTCACCCACCCCCAAGGTGCCCACGATGGCGCAACGCTTGCCCGTGTTTTGCAGAGCATGTGCCAGCCACCACGCGGTCGATGTTTTGCCGTTGGTACCCGTGATGGCCACCACGTCCAGCGCAAGGCTGGGCTGTTCGTAATACGCTGCAGCGATCAAACCACTGGCCGCTTTCAAACCGTCATAGGTGGCGATGGCGTCGTGGTCGCCCCAAGCAAAGGCATCAGCGCCTGAATGCTCCACCACACAAGCGGTTGCGCCTTGCTTCAACGCAGAGGCGACAAATTGACGACCATCCGTCACGCCACCAGGCCAAGCGATGAAGCCATCACCCGCGCCCACGCGACGGCTGTCGGTGTGCAGCGTGCCGCACACTTGCGCGTGAAGCCACTGCGCGGCGTCTTGGGGGCTATGCAGTCGTTTCATTAAAACGACTCCTTCTCAACTTGGGTCACCACTTGGGGTTTGACCGCCATGTCGGGCTGCACGCCCATCATGCGCAAAGTTTGCTGCACGGTCTGGCTGAACACAGGTGCGGCCACATCACCACCGAAGTACGCGCCATTGGTGGGCTCATCCACCATCACCGCCACCACAATGCGCGGGTTGTCAATGGGTGCAATGCCCACGAAGAAGCCGCGGTATTTTTTGCTGGCGTAGCCCTTGCCTTCGACCTTGTGGGCGGTGCCGGTTTTACCACCCACGGCATAGCCCATGGTTTGCGCCTTGGGCGCAGTACCACCTTGGATCGTGACCAGGTGCAACATATTGCGCATCGCTGCGGCGTTCTTCGAAGAAAAAACACGAGCTCCGGTGACGGGTTGATTGGTCTTGAGCAAACTCACAGGCACCACTTCGCCATCATGGGCGAACACGGTGTAGGCCTGTGCCAACTGAAACAAACTGGCAGACAAGCCGTAGCCATAGCTCATCGTGGCTTGCTCAATAGGGCGCCACGTTTTGTAAGCGCGCACTTTGCCAGATACAGCGCCTGGGAATGGCACATGCGGCTTTTGACCCAAACCGACTTGTGTGAACACTTCCCACATGTCATGCGGCTCCATTTGCAAAGCCAACTTAGATGCACCAATGTTGCTGGACTTTTGAATCACTTGATTAATCGTCAACAAGCCATGGGCATGTTCATCTGTGATGGTGGCAGTGCCCACCTTGAATTTGCCGTTACCAATTTGGATCGTGCTCTCTGGGGTCACAAGTCCTTTTTCCAAGGCCAAGCCAACAACAATGGGCTTCATCGTTGAACCCGGCTCAAAGGTATCGGTCAGCGCACGATTGCGCAACTGCGCACCACTCAAATTGCCGCGCTTACCTGGTGAGTAGCTTGGGTAATTGGTCAACGCCAAAATCTCACCCGTTTTGACATCGAGCACAACGACGCTACCTGCCGCAGCCTTATTGCTGACCACCGCTTCTTTGATTTTTTCGTAGGCGAAGTACTGCACCTTGCTGTCGATGCTCAGCTGCAAATCTTCCCCATCCAAAGGGGGGACCATTTCGCCAACATCTTCCACCACACGACCCAAACGGTCTTTGATGACACGACGCGTACCGGCTTTGCCGCCCAAGGCTTTGTTGAAAGTCAGCTCTACGCCTTCTTGACCCAAGTTCTCGACGTTGGTGAAGCCCACCACGTGCGCCACCGACTCGCCCTCTGGATAAATGCGTTTGTACTCTTTGCGGTCGTAAACGCCTTTGATTTTGAGCGCAGCAATTTCTTTGGCCACAGACTCATCGACTTGCCGTTTGAGCCACACAAAGGTTTTGTCTTCGTCTTGCAGTTTCTTATCGAGCTCTGCCGAGGTCATGCCCAACAACTTGGCCAAGGCTTTGAGCTTGGCAGGATCACGTTCGATGTCTTCTGGGTTTCCCCAAATGCTGGGAACAGGCACGCTCGACGCCAAGATGTTGCCATTGCGATCCAAGATGCGACCGCGGTTGGCAGGTAAATCCAAAGTGCGCACAAAACGCACTGTGCCTTGGCGCTTGAAAAATGCGTTGTCAATGACCTGCACATACGCAGCGCGCGCCACCAAACCCAAGAAGCCCGCCGCAATGACGGCCACGATGAACTGGCTACGCCAAATGGGCGTCTTGCTAGCAAGCAAAGGGCTGGAGGTGTATTGCACGCTGCGACTGCTCATGGACGAACCTCTGCAGGCGCCGATGCAACAGCACCACCCGAGACGGTGGCGTATTGCGTGATCGCTGGCGTGATGGTGCGCATGTGCAATTGCTCACGCGCCAATTTTTCAACGCGCAGCGGTGTGGCTTGCGCACGGCGCTCCACATCCAAGCGGTCGTTTTCTGTTTCTAGGTTGCGAGCCAAACTGGTGGCGCGGTCAATCTCAGTGGTGAGTGAACGTGACTCGTATTGCGTGCGCACCAAATACAGCGCACTTGCCATCACAGCAATCATCAGCAAGAAGCTCACGCGGCTCATGCGTCAGCTCCTAAGCGCTCGGCCACGCGCATGATGGCACTGCGTGAGCGGGGATTGCCCTCCACCTCGGCAGCACTGGGCTTGATGCGATCAATCGCTTTGAAGTCCATCACTTTGGGCGCCGCAAAAGGCGCACGGCGGTCATACACCTCACGCGAATGTTGCGTGATGAACTGTTTGACGATGCGGTCTTCCAAAGAATGGAAACTGATCACAGCCAATCGACCTCCGGGGCGCAGCACTTGCAACGAAGCGCTTAACGCTTGTTGCAGCTCCTCAAGCTCGGCATTGATGAAAATCCGAAAAGCCTGAAATGTGCGCGTTGCAGGGTCCTTGCCCGGCTCGCGGGTTTTGACCGTGTCAGCCACGAGCTGGGCCAGTTCAGAGGTGGATGTAGGCACGCCCCGTTCTTGTCGGCGAGCATCAATCGCCTTTGCAATCTGTAGAGCAAACCGTTCTTCGCCATATTCACGTATCACCTCCGCGATGTGTTGGACTTCTGCCTCGGCCAGCCACTCAGACACGCTTTGGCCACGGGTGGTGTCCATGCGCATGTCCAAAGGACCGTCGTTTCGAAAAGAGAACCCGCGTGCTGGGTTGTCGATCTGGGGTGAGCTCACCCCCAAATCCATCAGCACACCGTCGATTGAGCCCGCCTCCAATTCGCCCAAGTGCGTGAAGCCTTGGTGGCGAATGGAAAAACGCGGGTCTTGGATTTGTTCGGCCGCTGCAATCGCATCGAGGTCTTTGTCGAATGCAATCAAGCGCCCCCTGGGCGACAGCTTGGACAAGATGAGACGGGAGTGCCCACCACGACCAAAGGTCGCATCTACGTAGGTACCGTCCGGCTTGATGTCGAGGGCATCGACAGCTTCGCTGAGTAGGACGGTGGTGTGCAGCCATGCCGTGTCCACCGTGATCCTTTAAAAAGAAAATTCCTTGAACACATCGGGCATTTCGCCCTGCATGGCTTGGGCTTCTTGCGCCTCGTAGGTCGCCTTGTCCCAAAGTTCAAAGTGGTTACCCATGCCCAACAGCATGGTGTCTTTGCTGATGCCGGCTGCCGTGCGCAACTCAGGCGAGATGAGGACACGGCCTGTGCCATCCATCTCCATATCCATCGCGTTACCCAAGAAGATGCGCTTCCACCATTGCGCACTCATCGGCAAAGCGGCAATGCGTTCACGGAACTTTTCCCACTCGGTGCGCGGAAAGATCATCAAACAGCCGTGGGGGTGACGCGTGATCGTGAGCTGCCCAGCCGCAGTCGCGCTCAAGACGTCGCGATGCCGAGTTGGCACCGACAGACGACCTTTGGCGTCGAGACTCAGCGATGAAGCGCCTTGAAACACGTTGGTGACCCTTTTTCCACGGACAAACAAAACAAACAAGCAGCAGGAAAAGCACCAAAGGCACTTTTCACCACTTAATTGCACTTATTTGCACTGTAGCAGGAAAACGAGTTCTGAACGCCTAAATTTGGAATTTTTTCAATGAAATCAACAACTTACAGCGATTTTAACATCTTGCAAGCAGGCTAAAAATCGTTATAAATGAAGCACTTAGAAAAGGCATTCAAAGTGCCTTATGAAGATAAAAAGACATAAAAAAAGCAGGCTGAGTAGCCTGCTTTTTGATGATTTTTGGCGTTTTTGCCATCAATCCCCGAACATGCGCTGTTTGATTTCGCGGCGTTCTTGTGCTTCAAGCGACAAACTGGCCGTGGGGCGGGCCAACAAGCGACCCACACCAATGGCTTCACCCGTTTCGTCGCAATAGCCGTAGTCACCCTCATCGATGCGTTGGATGGACTGCTCAATCTTCTTGAGCAACTTGCGCTCACGGTCACGCGTGCGCAATTCCAAGGCATGCTCTTCTTCAATGGTCGCGCGATCGGCTGGATCGGGCACCACCACAGTGTCTTCACGCAGATGCTCTGTGGTTTCGCTGGCATTGCTGAGCACTTCGTTCTTCAAATTCACGAGTTTGATTCGGAAGAAGGCCATTTGGGTGGCATTCATGTACTCGCTGTCGGGCATGGCGATGATTTCTGCATCGGTCAGTTGGTCGGCCGTTTTGGTCTTCCAGTTATTAGCGAGCTTGGCGTCTTTTTTAGGTATCACAGGAACAATGGTTGGAGCGGAGGGTGCCGTCATCGGCATAAAGCTGTTCTTGGCTGCGTTAGACGCAACCACTTGAGCTGGCGGGGGTGGAACCAAAGCCGCCATCTTGGCAGCTCTGGAGTTTTTCTTGTGCACCACAGGGGTGTAACCAGGAATGATGGGCGTCACATGCACCACAGGTGCAGGAGCCGCCGCCACAGGCTTGGCTTTGGGTTCTTTGGCAGGCTTAGCGGCCTTGGCCACCACGGCTTTAGCAGGTGTGGGTTTCGCAGCCGGCGCCTTCTTGGCGGGCGCCGCCTTGACGACGGGTTTAGCCACGGCTTTGGTCACAACTTTAGGAGCCGACTTTGGCGCAGCCTTGGTTGCAACTTTGACAGCAGGCTTCGCTGCTGCTTTTTTAGCCACAGGTTTGGCGGTGACTTTGACCGCCTTTGCCGGGGCCTTCACAACCTTGACTGGCGCTTTCTTAGCCACGGCTTTTTTAGCAGGTGCAGCAGCCTTCTTAGCGACCACTTTTTTAGGGGCTGCCTTGGGCGCAACTGGCTTTTTAGCAGGCGCTTTTTTGGCGACCACCTTCTTTGCAACCGCTTTCGCGGGTGCAGCTTTTTTAGCCACGGGCTTGGCCGCTGGCTTGGCAGACTTTGCGGGGGTCTTCACCGCCACAGGTTTTTTCACAACTTTCTTCGCAACCGCTTTGGGCGTTGCAGCTGTTTTAGCCGCTTTTTTAGCGGGAACAGGCTTCTTAGAGGCGGTTTTCTTGGATTTAGCGTTCACTGTGGGTCTCCTAGCGGCCTCTGACAGCACGGGTGTGCTGGCAGGGTCTGGCGCGCGGGATTGTAGCCACAAACCCCAAGGCTTCATTAATTTAGAGAAATCTAACAAAATTCATCAAACCAAGGATTGATCGAGGCCTTGGATCAAGATGTCTTTGGGCAGGTCAATGCCAATAAACACCATCTTGCTGACGCGCTCTTCGCCCTCGGCCCAATCAGGGCCTAAGTCGCTGCCCATCAACTGGTGCACGCCTTGGAAGATCACCTTCTTGTCGGTGCCCTTCATATTGAGCACGCCTTTGTAGCGCAGCATTTTGGGGCCATAAATATTGACGATGGCGCCCAAGAAGTCTTCCAACTTGGCGGGATCGAACTGGCGCTTGGACTTGTAGACAAAGCTCTTCACGTCGTCATCGTGGTGGTGATGGTGGCCGTGGTTGCAGTGTTCGTCGTGCACATGGTCATGGTCGCAATGGGCGTGATCATGACCGTGGTCGTGTGCATGGTCGTGCTTGTGCGAGGGATGGTCGCAGTGCTCGCCGTGGTGGTGATGGTCGTCGTCCGACAAAAAGTCAGGATCGATGTCGAGCTTGGCGTTCAGGTTGAAGCCGCGCAGGTCAAACACTTCACTCAAAGACACCTCACCGAAGTGCGCCACTTTTTGTGGGGCGCGTGGGTTCATATGCTTCAGGCGGTGTTGCAGGGCATCCAACTCAGCAGGTGACACGAGATCAGCCTTGCTGATGAAAATCTGGTCGGCAAAGCCCACCTGGCGGCGCGCCTCTTGGCGGTCGTTCAGCTGCTGGGCAGCGTGTTTGGCGTCGACCAGCGTGAGGATGGAATCGAGCAAAAAGCTCTCTGCAATTTCGTCATCCATGAAGAAGGTTTGCGCAACGGGGCCGGGGTCGGCCAAGCCGGTGGTTTCAATCACCACGCGCTCGAAATCGAGCAAGCCTTTGCGTTTTTTGGCGGCCAACAGTTGCAGCGTGGTGCGCAAGTCTTCACGGATGGAGCAGCACACACAGCCGTTGTTCATCTGAATGATTTGCTCGTTGGTGTCAGACACCAAGATTTCGTTGTCGATGTTTTCTTCACCAAACTCGTTTTCGATGATGGCAATTTTTTGGCCATGGGCCTCGGTCAGCACGCGCTTGAGCAAGGTGGTTTTGCCCGAGCCCAAAAAGCCGGTCAGGATGGTGGCGGGGATCAACATAGAAGAGAAGCCTTATTTCTGAACGTTTCAATCAACCCGATATTGTGGCCGACTTGGGTTTTTCAACCAGCTTCGCCGCTTTAACAACCACCAAACCCTTGAGGTATTCGCCCTCGGGAAAGGTCAGCGTCATCGGATGGTCGGGCGCACCTTGCATACGTTCACTGATGTAACCATCACACGGTGCATCAATGCCTGCGGAGGCAATGATTTTGTGGAACAAATCCGCGCTGATGCCGCCCGAACAGCTGTAGGTGAACAGCACGCCACCGGGCTCTAGCAGCTTGAAGGCCAAGCGGTTGATGTCTTTGTAAGCGCGCGCTGCGCGGTCGGCGTGTGCGGCAGACGGCGCGAACTTGGGTGGGTCAAGCACGATGGCGTCAAAGGTTCGGCCTTCTTGAATGAATTGACGCAACGAGGCGTTCACATCGGCATCCATCATGGTGGTGCGTGCAGCATCAAAGCCGTTCAGCGCCACGTTGGCTTTGGCCAGCTCTATCGCAGGGCCGGATGAATCAATCGACGTCACATGTGCCGCACCGCCGGCCAATGCGGCCACGGTAAAGCCGCCCGTGTAGCAATAGCAATTGAGCACACGCTGGAACTGCAAGCGTTTGGCGTAATCAGCAAATTTCTTGCGGCTGTCGCGTTGGTCCAAATAAAAACCCGTCTTGTGGCCTTCAGCCACATTCAGCGACAACTGCCAATCATGCTCACGCAGCACCACGCCTGTAGCGCCCTCGCCGCGCAACCAGCCTGTGACTTCGGGCAAACCTTCGAGCTTGCGCACGTTGGAATCTGAGCGTTCGTAGAGTTGGGTCAGGCCTGTTTGCGCCAGCAACTCGTCGGCAATCACAGCCTTCCAGCGCTCAGTGCCGCACGACAGAAACGAAGCCACCAAGATGTCGTCGTAGCGGTCCACGATGAGGCCAGGTAAACCATCGGACTCGCCATGAATCAAACGCACGCCGTTGCTTTGAATGTCAAAGCGGCTGCGTGCTGCGATGGCGCGGGCGATAGAGGCTTTGAAGAACGAGGCGTCAATGCGCTGACCCTCGTCAAAGCTCCAAATGCGCGCGCGAATTTTCGATTCGGGACTGAACGAAGCCCAGCCGAGGAACTTGCCATCGTTGGCTTCCACACGCACGGTTTCACCCGCGTCACCGCTGCCTTTGGCAATGGCGCTGTCAAAAATCCACGGGTGGCGGCGCAAGGCTGAACGCTCTTTGCCTTCTCTTAACTTGATTGTTTTCATTGACTCAATTGTCGTTTGAGTCATTGATGGTTTGCCTCGTGTTTTGCGGTTTATTTCGCTTCGCCAACAGCGTTACTTTTTACGAGCCCGAGGATGCGCAGAGTCATAAGCCTGCGCCAAGTGCTGAAAGTCCAGCCGCGTGTACACCTGCGTGGTGGTGATGTTGGCGTGCCCCAGCAGCTCTTGCACGCCACGCAAATCTTGGCTGGACTGCAACACATGACTGGCAAACGAGTGGCGCAGCATGTGGGGATGCACCGGCGTAGACAAACCCGCTTTCAAGCTGCGCTGACGCAAGCGCTGCCACACCGTTTGCGCCGTCAGGCGTGTGCCGTTGCGGCCAATGAACATCGCGATTTGTTCGGCAGTGGCGGGGGTGAGGCCTTGGTCACGCACCGCCACCCAGGCTTGCATAGCTTCTAGCGCTTTGCCACCAATCGGCACGCTGCGGCGCTTGCTGCCTTTGCCCAACACGTGGGCTTCACCACCGTCAAAGTCAATCCAACCTTTTGCTTGTGCGCCGGCTTGCACGTCCAAGCCCACCAGCTCACCCACACGCAGGCCGCAGCCGTACAGCAGCTCCACAAGGGCGGCATCGCGGCACTCTAGCCACGGATCAGCGGCGTCGGGGGCAGCTTGGTATTCGGCCAGTTGCACGGCATCGTCCACGCTCAGGGCTTTGGGCAAAGGCTTGGGCGCTTTGGGGGCGCGCACATCTTGCACGGGGTTGCTGCTGACTAAGCCTTGGCGACCCAGCCACACATAAAAACCGCGCCAGCCCGAGAGGATGAGCGCGATGCCGCGCCCACTGCGGCCACCGCTGTGCATCTGCGACACCCAGCGGCGGATGTGTGTGCTTTGCACCGCCTCTAGCGCCACGTTGGCCTGAGCGGCGTAGTCGGCGAGCTTTTCTAGGTCTAGGGTGTAGAGCGTGACCGTGCGCTCGGCCAAGCGCTTTTCAAAACGAACGTGGTCGAGGTAGCGGGCGACCAAGTCCATGTGCTTTGACTGTTTGTTTTTTTAACGAAGGTGAGAAAGTGCCGCGCTGGCCAAGTCACCCATGCGTTCGATGATGGTGGTGCCCATGCCTTCGTAATAGCGCTGTGGGTCGGGCGAGGCCAAGACCAACAAACCAATCACGGGCTGCTCGGCAGCGGTTTGTGGGGTGTCTTCGGGACGCGTGGCACGCAAGGCGATGAAGGCCACCGACTGTGCGGCAGCTGGGTCAGCCAACCACTGCACGGCGTCGAAGTTGTTGTTGATGCCGACGTAGGGGGTGGTCAACGAAGCGGCGAAGTCTTTGATGGGGTCAATCACGCTTTGCGCGAAGGGCTCAATTTTGAAATCCTCACGCACGTCCCACACCTTGATGGCCACTTGCGGCACCATGAAGTCATGCTGGATGTGGTCGGCAATGGTGTGTGGCAAATCGCGGGCGTTGCTGGTCATCAACAAGGTTTTGACCCAGCGTTGCATGCGCTCAATCAGCACCTCGTTTTCTGTGCCGTGGCGCATCATGTCCATCATGCGCAGCTCTAACGCACGAATCTTCTCGCGCATCATTTCAGCCTGGCGTTCTTGCAAGCTCACCGCGCGATGGCTGTGGGGGCTGGTCAGTTTGACGGCTGACAACAGCTCGGCGTGACGTTCAAAAAAATCAGGCGTGTTCACCAAAAAGTTGGCGATGTCGTCTTCGGTGATGGGGTTCATGGCTGCGTTGTTCATAGGGTGTCTGGAATGGTGATGTCGCCTTGAAAGACGGTGGTGGCTGGGCCGGTCATGCGCACAGGTGTGTCGCCGCCCTGCCATTCAATGGTGAGTGTGCCGCCGTGGGTTTGCACGGTCACGCGTGGGTCAAGCAAGCCCCAGCGAATGCCGGTGACCACTGCCGCGCAAGCGCCAGTGCCACACGCCAAGGTTTCGCCCGAGCCGCGCTCGAACACACGCAAACGCACGGCGTCGCGGCTGAGCACTTGCATGAAGCCGGCGTTCACGCGCTTAGGAAAAGCGGCGTGGTTTTCAATCAACGGGCCTTGCGCCAACACGGGTGCGGTGTCCACATCGGCCACCACTTGCACCGCATGCGGGTTACCCATGGAGACAACGCCCACATTCACGGCGTCGCCGTTGCTCAGTGCCAGTTGCCAGGTGGTGTCGTTCACGGCAGTGGCGTGTGCGGCAGCAAACGGCACTTGGGGCAAGTCAAACACAGGTGCGCCCATGTCCACCGTCACTTGGCCGTCTGGCATTTCTTGGAGGGTAATGACGCCGCCATGCACTTTGACGCGCACCGTGGTTTTGTCGGTCAGGCCTTGTTCGCGCACAAAACGCACAAAGCAGCGCGAGCCGTTGCCGCACTGCTCCACCTCGCCGCCATCGGCATTGTGGATGACGTATTCAAAGTCCACGTCAGGCTGCGGCGCGGGGCGCACAGTGAGAATTTGGTCTGCGCCCACGCCAAAGTGGCGGTCGGCCAGAAAACGGTAGTGAGCGGGCGTGAGGTGCAGACGCTGCGTGGTCTCGTCCAAGACCACGAAGTCGTTGCCTGCGCCCTGCATTTTGGTGAAGCGAATTCGCATGCGCTGATTATCGGGCACGCAGAGATTGGGGTCAGGGCTGTCGCTGAGTAGTCAGGCATTGGGTTGTTCTGCACGTATGCTTCACCACTGCTTTTAACCAACCACCGACTCACATGCGCATTCCTGCCTGGACCCCCGAACAAAAACACCAACCCCAAGACTTGGTTGACGCCATCCTCGCCCGTCGTGGCGGTGAACTGATGAACCTTGACCGCGCCCTGCTGTGGAGCGAACCCGTGGCACGCGGCTGGAACGTGTATTTGAAAAACGTGCGCACCGGTTTGCCCACCAGCCGCAAGCTGTGCGAATTGGGCATTTGCACCGTGGCCTTGCTGACCGGCGCCAAGTATGAGTACCACCACCATGCGCCCGACTTCTTAACCGCAGGCGGCACACAAGCCGAACTAGACGCCTTGAACCGCGTGGTGCAAGGCGATGCCTGTGAGGCCGTGACCGATGCTGCCTTGAGCGACACCGAACGCTTGGTGGTGCAATACGCCGCGCAGATGACACGCAACGTCAAGGTAGACGATGCGTTGTTTGCGGCCCTGCAAGCGCGCTTCACCACCACGGAGCTGGTCGAGCTGACCATCGCGATTGCCACGTACAACATGGTGGCGCGCTTTTTGGTGGCGCTGCAAATCACACCCGAAGGCGAAGCACCGCGTTAAGCCACGCACCTTGCAGCGTCACGCTGCAAGGCACATGAAAAAGGCCACCCGACTGGGTGGCCTTTTTCATTGGCGAATGCGATTGAAAAATTAATCGGCTTTGATGGCGTTGTCTTTCACGACCTTGGCCCACGTGGCGATTTGTTTGTCGATGAAAACGCCCGCTTGCGCTGGTGTGCCACCCATGATGTCAATGCCTTGTGCATCGAGCTTCTTGGCGACTTCAGGGTTCTTCAACACTTTGTTGAGTTCTTCATTCATGCGCTTGACGATCTCGGGTGGCGTCTTGGCTGGGGCCAACACCGCCCACCATGCGGGGGCTTCAAAGCCTGGGTAGCCGTTTTCAGCCACGGTAGGCACATTGGGCAAATCGGCTGCGCGCTTGCTGGTGGTCACAGCCAAGGGGCGCATGCGACCGCTGTCAATGTGGGGCTTGGTCACAAACACCGATGCGATGGACAAAGGCACATGGCCCGAAATCGCATCGCTCATCAAGGGGCCGCCGCCTTTGTAGGGCACGTGCGTCCATTCCACATTGGCTTCTTTGCCCAACAAGGCCATGGCCAAATGGCCCAAGCTGCCGTTACTGATCGAGCCAAAGCTCACATTCTTTTTGGCCTTGGCCGCATCCACCACATCTTTGAAGGTTTTGTATTCAGAGTTGACGTGCGTGGCCAACACCATGGGCGATGTGCCCACCAACACCAAAGGTGTCAGGTCTTTTTTGGTGTCGTAGGGCAGGTGTGGGTTGAGGCTGGGGTTCACGCCGTGTGTGTCAAACACCACGGCAAAGGTGTAACCATCGGGCGCCGACTGCGCCACGGCAGCCGTGCCAATCGCACCTGATGCACCGCCACGGTTTTCCACAATCACGCTTTGGCCGAGTTGCTGTGACATGGCTTGCGCCAAGATGCGCGCCACTTGATCGACCGAGCCGCCAGGTGGGAACACCGCCACAAACTTGATCGGTTGCTTAGCAGGCCACGCTTGTGCTGCGGCGAATTGCGGCAGGCTGAGTGCGGCCAAAGCCAGCGCGAAACCGAGGGCGGCTTTGAATGTGCGTCGTTGCATGCAGGTCACTCCTTAAAAATATCTTGGGCAAATTGTTGGTGAAACTCACCCTTCATATGATGCGGCAATTACGCAAGGGTAAACGCGAATAAACCTTGAAATTTCTCCTATCTCCATAATGTGTCTATGGCCCGCTCTACCCAACTCTTACACCCCCACCAAGAACCCGCCCGCCTCTTGTCGGCCGCGACCGTGCTGTTGCTGCGCGATGGCCCGCAAGGGCTAGAAGTGCTGATGACGCGTCGTGCCATGACAGCCAGCTTCGCGCCAGGCGCCTATGTGTTTCCAGGCGGTGGCATCGACGCTGCAGATGCGCTGGCACACCCCCATGCGCAACAACGCCCCACGCAAAGCGACACGGCACTGACCCAAGCCATCGCAGCCATCCGTGAAAGTTTTGAAGAGCTGGGCGTTTTACTGGCCCGTCACGCCAACGGGCAAATGGCCCATGCCGCCGATATCGCCGCACTCGACCGCCACGCCGCCCAAGGCGACTTTGCAACGCAGTGCGCCGCACATGGCCTGACGTTGGCAGCTGACGAGGTGTTTGTGTTGGCCCACTGGATCACCGACCGTGACCTGCCGCGCCGCTTTGACGTGCCCTTCCTCGTGGCGCGTATGCCCGATGCACAAACGCCAGTGGCTGACGAAAAAGAGCAGTTCGAGCCCGTGTGGGTCCGCCCTGTAGATGCGCTGAGTCGCCATGCCGAAGGTGACTTCTTCATCATCTTTCCCACCATCAAAACTCTGGAGCGCTTACAAAGCTACGCCACGGTAGACAGCGTGTTGGCCGACTGCGCCACCGAGCAACCCTGGTTCACCAGCTGCCCACGTGCGGGTTGGCTAGAGGGCAAAGAAGCACGCTACATGGAGCACGAAGCACCGTTTGGCGAACTGGCCCTCACCTGCCCCGATGGGCAAATGCTGCACCACCTCGATTGGGTGACCGACCAACCCGTGCTGCTGCTGAAGAACGTGCAACGCCTCACCGCCCCCAACCCCGGCGTGATGACTGGCCCTGGCACCAACAGCTACTTGGTGGGCGACCCCGACACCGGCTACGCCGCCATCGACCCCGGGCCTGCCGACCACGAACACCTAGACCGCTTGTGGCGTGCCGCAGGCGGCAACATCCGTTACATCGTGTGCACCCATTCGCACCCCGATCACTCGCCGGGCGCGGCACCGTTGCAAGCGCTGTGCGTGCAACACGGGCACACGCCGCCGATTCTGGGTTTGGCTTCACACCCTACCGCACGCGCAGCCAGTGCCTTCACCCCCGATCGCGAAGTCAGCGATGGCGAGCGTTTGGTACTGCAAGGCGCAGACATCGCACACACCCTGCGTGTGGTGCACACACCCGGCCATGCGGCCAATCACTTGTGTTTGGTGTTGGAAGAAGATGGTTTGTTGTTCAGCGGCGACCATGTGCTCAACGGCAGCACCACCGTCATCGACCCACCCGATGGCAACATGAACGACTATCTGAATTCACTCGACAAACTGCTGAATGCTTGCGAGCAAGACCGCATTGATTTCATCTTGCCTGCACACGGCTATGTGCTGGGCAATTTGTGGGATGAGCCGCACGATGCCCGTGCCTGCATCCGTCACCTCAAAGCGCACCGCCTCAAACGCGAAGCCAAGATTTTGAAAGTCATGCAGCAACACCCCGAGGCCAGCATGGACGATTGGGTCAAGCTGGCCTATGACGATGTGCCGCCGCGTTTGTGGCCGGTGGCCATGCGCTCGCTACTGGCGCATGTGGAGCGCATTCGCACCCTTGCCTAAAGCAACGCTAAACAAGTTGGGTGTGTTGGGTTGCCAAAAACACCCGCGCCACACTGGATGAAATTTGCGCCCACGCCTCATCGCTCATGTGCAAAGGCTTGTGTTTGCTGAACGTGAGCTTTGTCTCTTTAGAAAAATCGTGCGCCGCAAACACTACGCAGTTGGTCGTGCCCGGTGCATTGACCACCCAGAGCGCACCGTCAAACGCCGCTTCGATGCGGTCGACATACACATCGCGGTAAGCGCTGAACCGATGCAAGTTGGCCACCATCACACCGCCGCTGTTCAACACGCGGCGACAGTCTGAATAAAACTGCGGTGAACACAACTGCTCGGGCATGCCGTGCTGGTCAAAACCATCGACAAACACCACGTCAAAGGTTTGTTCGGTGTGCGCCATGAACTCTGCCGCATCCATCTGCACCACCTGAAAACGCGCATCGTCATCGGGGATACAAAAACTCTGGCGCAAGGCAATGACGTGCGGGTTGATTTCCACCACCGTGATGTGCGCATCGGGCAAATGTTTGTAACAAAACTTGGCCAACGAACCACCGCCCAAGCCGACCATCAAGATGCGTTTGGGTTGAGGTTGCAACAACAGCATGCCCATCATCAAACGCGTGTATTCAAACTGCAGCTCGTCGGGCCGCGCTACGCTCATGCGGCTTTGGATGTCGATGTCTGAAAATACCATCGATTTGCTGAGTGCGGTTTCTTGCACGATGGGTTGCTCAAAGCCGTCTTTGGAAATGGGGTCTGACATCTGCGGCCTTGAGTAAATGAAAAGTGTGAAGCTCGCCGATACGCCGGATTCTGTGCACCGTGGTTACCCACGGCGTGACCGTCATTAATCTGGGCCGAGGGTTGCCCACTCGGCTCGGTGCTACCTACCCGCCAACTCTGCGGAACCACATCAACGTTGGCCTACTTGGTATTGCTGCGCGTAGAGATTGCCCGTTTCACCCGCACTAAAGCGGCTCGTCTCTGTTGCTCTAATCCTCACCTCACGGTGGAGAGGTGTTACCTCTTACGCTGTCCTACGCAGTCCGGACGTTCCTCCAGTGCCTGGTTTCCCAGATTGCACCGGCGACGGCCTAGCGAGCTTCACGTCTAGATTATCGCTAATGCACGTATACCTATATTTGCAAGCCCAACTCGGCACAGCACCACGACAGATTACTGAGAATCGCTTGGCACTGAGTTTGTTAAAGAAAGAAGGTTTTGCGTGAATCAAAAACACCAACAAACATGGTGGTCACCTGTGGTGCACTTTGGTGTTCACATTGTGGTGGGTTCATTGATTTTTGTATTGATATCGCTGCCTGCTTTTGGCCTAGGCTTGTTGGTGCAATACCTAGCCTTCAAAGGAACCGCACCATATGTGATTCAGGTGCTGACTTTATTAGAATATGCCATCGTCACCATTGATGCCATGGCTTTCTTGGCTTATCTGGTGATTACCGGCATCAATGCCGTGAGGGAGATGACGGAATGAACAAACTTCTGCACGAAATGCAAATTGCAGCCAAGCAAGCGCCTAGGCTCTACTTCGCGCCATTTGTAGGGGCCATCACAGCCATGAAAAAAGAAATTCGGGCCTTACGTCGCGCTTCAAACCCACCAGAGAATAAAGACACCAACAGCAAAGTAGCTGTTTAATTTCTAAACTTCGCTCAACCCGCCTCGCATATTGCAGGCGGGTTTTTCAATCTCAAACATGCCTTGCCCGATGAACACGGGCCACATACGCCATGATTCGACTCTCAGAACTCAAACTCCCGCTGTCGGCTCTTCCCCTTGAAGAACGCCGCGCCGCCGATGCGCCCGCCGAAACCGAGGCAGACCGCCAGCTTCCACCTCACCCCGTCGATGCCCTGCGCGCTCTAGCTGCCGAAGCATTGGGCGTATCCAAAGAAGATATCGCCACGCTGGAAGTGTTCAAGCGCAGCTTTGACGCCCGCAAACAAAACTTGTTGGTGGTCTACATCGTGGACATCACGTTGGTAGACGCATCGCAAGAAGCTGCGCTGTTGGCCCAATACGCAAAGAACTCACACATCCAAACCACGCCCGACATGACGTGGCACGCGCCTGCACATGCGCCGGGTGACTGGGGCATGAATACAGGCGAACGCCCCGTGGTGGTGGGCTTTGGGCCGTGCGGTATTTTTGCGGCACTGGTGTTGGCGCAAATGGGTTTCAAACCCATCGTGATTGAGCGCGGCACCACCGTGCGTCAACGCACCAAAGACACCTGGGGCTTGTGGCGTAAAAAGATTTTGAATGTCGAAAGCAATGTCCAATTCGGCGAAGGCGGTGCAGGCACGTTCTCGGACGGCAAGCTGTACAGCCAAATCAAAGACCCACGTCACTTGGGCCGCAAGGTGATGAACGAGTTTGTGCGCTTTGGTGCGCCCGAAGAAATCTTATTCACCGCACACCCGCACATCGGCACTTTCAAGCTGGTGAAAGTGGTGGAAGGTCTGCGCGAAAAAATCATTCGTCTCGGTGGCGAAGTGCGCTTTGAGCAGCGCGTGACCGATGTGGAATACAACGACCAACGGGAATTGCAAGCCCTGCGCATCCACAACCACGCCACGGGCGAAAACTACACCCTGCCCACCCACCATGTGGTGATGGCACTGGGCCACAGTTCACGCGACACCTTCACCATGCTGCACCGCCACGCGGTGGCGATGGAGGCCAAACCGTTCTCAGTGGGCGTACGCATTGAGCACCCGCAAGGCGTGATTGACCGCGCCCGTTGGGGCCAACACGCCGGTCACCCCCTGCTGGGCGCCGCCGACTACAAGCTGGTGCACCATGCCGAGAATGGCCGTGCCGTGTATAGCTTTTGCATGTGCCCCGGCGGCACGGTGGTAGCGGCCACCAGCGAAGCAGGCCGCGTGGTGACCAACGGCATGAGCCAATACTCACGCGCAGAGCGCAATGCCAATGCCGGCATCGTGGTGGGCATTGACCCCAGCGACTACCCCACAGACCCCGCCGCCTTTGAAGCCGAGTTGGGTCAAGAGCTGGGCAACGCCGTGCGTCACACCACGCACGATGCGCCCGGTGGCTACCACCCTCTCGCAGGATTGGTACTGCAACGCCAACTCGAAGCCCACGCCTACACCTTAGGCGGCAGCAGCTACGAAGCGCCCGCGCAACTGGTGGGCGACTTTGTGGCTGACCGTGCATCCACCGCGCTCGGCAGCGTAGAACCCTCCTACAAACCTGGCGTGAAGATGGTGAGCCTCAACAGCGCGCTGCCCCACTACGCCATCATCGCCATGCGCGAAGCGCTGCCCGTGTTCGGCCAAAAAATCAAAGGCTTTGACATGCACGATGCAGTGATGACGGGTGTGGAAACACGAACCTCATCGCCCCTGCGCATCGCCCGCGAAGACGACACCTTGCAAAGCCCCAACCTTGCAGGCCTCTACCCCGCAGGCGAAGGCGCAGGTTATGCGGGCGGCATTTTGTCGGCGGGCGTGGATGGCATTAAAGTCGGTGAAGCCGTCGCACGACACATCATTTCTTCTAGGAGCAACCCATGAAAGCCAACAGCGTTTTAGACACCATCGGCCACACGCCGCACATTCGCATCAACCGTTTGTTTGGTAACACGCATCAGGTGTGGATCAAGTCCGAGCGCAGCAACCCCGGTGGCTCCATCAAGGACCGCATTGCCTTGGCCATGGTGGAAGCGGCTGAAAAATCGGGCGCACTCAAAGCGGGTGGCACCATCATCGAGCCCACCTCAGGCAACACAGGCGTGGGCCTCGCCATGGTGGCCGCTGTGAAAGGCTACAAACTCATCTTGGTCATGCCCGACAGCATGAGCATTGAGCGCCGCCGCTTGATGCTGGCCTACGGTGCATCGTTTGATTTGACGCCCCGCGAAAAAGGCATGAAGGGCGCCATCGCACGCGCCGAAGAACTGGCCGCACAAACACCGGGCGCGTGGATTCCACAGCAATTTGAAAACCCTGCCAACATCGAAGTACACACACGCACCACAGCGCAAGAAATCATCGCGGATTTTCCCGATGGCGTGGATGTGCTCATCACCGGCGTGGGCACGGGCGGTCACTTAACAGGCACGGCCAAAGTGCTCAAAGCCAAATGGCCCAACCTCAAGGTGTATGCGGTGGAGCCCACAGCCTCACCTGTCATCTCTGGCGGCGCCCCTGCCCCCCACCCCATCCAAGGCATTGGTGCTGGCTTCATCCCTAAAAACTTAGACACCACGTTGCTCGATGGCGTGATTCAAGTCGAAGCCGACGCCGCCCGCGAAATGGGCCGTCGCAGTGCGACTGAAGAAGGTTTGTTGGTCGGCATTTCGTCGGGCGCTACGCTGGCTGCGATTGCACAGAAGCTGCCAGAAATTCCAGCAGGCGCCACCGTGTTGGGCTTTAACTACGACACGGGCGAGCGCTATCTGTCGGTTGAAGGCTACTTGCCGGTTTAAGCAAAAGGAGTCTGACATGTCTGATCGCACCATTCACCTTCACCGTGTGTTGAAAACATCACCCGACAAGGTCTATCGCGCCTTCCTCGAAGGCAACGCGTTGGCCAAGTGGCTGCCACCGTATGGCTTCACTTGCACCGTGCATCACCTCGAGGCAAAAGTGGGCGGCACCTTCCGCATGTCGTTTCATAACTTCGGCAGTGGCAATGGGCATTCGTTTGGTGGCGAGTACCTTGAACTCGTGCCTAACGAGCGCATCCGCTACAACGACAAGTTTGACGATGCCAATTTGCCAGGCACCATGGAGGTCACCGTGTCACTGACGCCCGTGATTTGCGGGACAGAGCTCAGCGCCACACAAGCCGGCATTCCAGATGTCATTCCCTTGGAGATGTGCTACCTCGGATGGCAAGAGTCGCTGGAACAATTGGCCAAATTGGTTGAGCCAGAGATTCCGGGCTAACAACTCAGCCATTGAAAGCGACAACAGCGCCCATCTTGGGCGCTGTTTTTTTTATCGGTACAACAAGCGATCTAAATCCGTCAACTCAGCCCGCGCCTCTTTGGCCAACTGCGCTTGCTCTTTGAGCCAACGTTTCAGCTCTGCGTCATTTTGAATGCGACGCAAATCACGCTCTAGCGTGTCAACCTCGTGCTCTTTGTCGCGCAGTTGAATGGCCAGTGCGCGGGCCAAACTTTCGGCGCTGATGTGGTCGAGCTCATTCACGCCAAGGTAGTGGCGAATTTCAAACTGGGCTTGTGCTTCGTCTTCTTCCAACGCTTCCACTTGCTCTTTGAGCAGCAAGCACATGGCGTTGAGTTTGTCGTCAGCCATGCGGCTCAAGGCCGCGCTGTCGATTTGGGCGATGTGCAATTGCAGCTTGAGCAACTCCGACAAATTTTTGCGGTCATACGCGGCGTTGACTTCGCTCATCAGCGCGGTCTTGCGCAAGCGCTCGGCCTCATTAGGCTCGCGGTCAGGGTGCAAAGCGCTGGCGAGTTGGCGATACACCGTGCGCAACGCGGTGTTGGCATCCATCTTTTGCTGCGCGTCTTTGAGCTGACGCGCCGCTGGCTTCTTCTTGGCCTTCTTGGCTTGGCGTTTGTCTTCTAAACGCTGTTGTTGCTCGCGGTATTGGCGCAAGCCCGCCTCAAATACCGCCTCAGCCGTGTGCAGGTCATCAGCGCCGTGCAAAGGTTTGCCAAACAAATCTTCAAATACGGCTTTGGCATGTTCAGCACCGGCACGGGCTTCTTCGGCCAAAGCGTGTGCGTCTTCTTCGCTGTGGTGTTGGTTGAACACGGCTTGCACTTGGGCATCGTTCTTGTGCGTCAAGGCTTCGCAAAGGCCAAGGATGATTTGCGTGGCGCTGCGTCGGTGTGTGGCGGTGAGCTCGGCGCTGTGCAAACGCCCATCTAAAAACAGCACCAGGTTTTTACGTGCGGCGTCTTCTTGAAGCTTCAAAGCGCTCATTGCGTTCAAGTGACTGCTGCGGTGTTGGGTAGACAAAGCCTCTAGTGTGGCGATCGACTCCGATAACGCCGACACGCGCGCCAACAGGGTATTGAAACGTTTTTGCGCAGGCGTGAGTTCAGCGTCAGGCTGAATGGCAACGGTCGCCACTGCTTGCACAGAGGCGACCGTCCAGGGAGATTGGGGTGCGCTCAACGATCAGCGCGCGTTTTGCAATGCTGCAATACGCTCTTCCAACGGTGGGTGCGAGGCAAACAACTTGCCCAAACCACCGGTGATGCCCATGGCTGCCACGCTGGCTGGCAAGTCACCCGCTTGCATGCTATTCAAACGGGCCAAAGCGTTGATCATGGGTTGCTTGTTGCCCAAGAGCTGTGCCGAGCCTTCGTCCGCACGGAACTCACGCTGGCGGCTGAACCACGCCACGATCATGCTGGCCACAAAACCCAGCACGATGTCCAGCACAAAACTGGTGATGTAGTAACCCATGCCAGGACCGGTGGACTCGTCATCTTTGCCGCGCAGCATGTTGTCGACAAAGTAGCCAATTACACGGCTCAAGAACACCACAAAGGTGTTGAGCACACCCTGGATGAGCGTGAGCGTGACCATGTCGCCATTCGCCACGTGGGCAATTTCGTGACCCAACACGGCTTCAATTTCTTCGCGGGTCATGCCCTGCAACAAACCGGTGGACACGGCCACCAAGGCTGAATTCTTAAAAGCGCCGGTGGCAAACGCATTGGGCTCGCCTTCGTAAATGGCCACTTCAGGCATGGCAATGCCAGCGCGTTCAGACAGACGTTGCACCACGCCGACCAACCAAGCTTCATCTTGGTTGCTGGGTTGGTTGATGACGTGCGCGCCCGTGCTCCACTTGGCCATGGGCTTGCTCATCAAGAGCGAAATGATGGCACCACCAAAACCCATGATGAGCGAGAAGCCCAGCAAGGCAGACAGGTTCAAACCGTTGGCCGTGAGGTAGCGGTTGACGCCCAGCAAACTGGCGACGACACCCAGCACCACCATGACGGCGAGGTTGGTGAGGACGAACAGAAGAATGCGTTTCATGGTTTCCTTTTCAGCGGGAATGAAAAAAGCCGCTGCTGCAAATGGTAGAGGTGAAATCTTGCAATTCAATGCAAGGGCTTTAAAAACCCACACGAAAACTAGGCAAAGCCATGTGACTTTGGAAGCACTTCACGCTTGGGGCGGAACACATTCGTGTCCTCGTAAAAGACACGTTCAACATTGGCAGGCCACCAGCCTGGCACGCCCAAGATGGGCAGTGGTTCATACGGTTTGGTGGCGAGCTTGGCGGGTTGCAGGTCTTGCACCAACCACGCATCCAGCGCGGCTTCGTCGTGCGGATTGACGTGGCTGTCCACGCGGTACACATGGCCGGTGATCGACTTGTACGGCGTGACGAGTTTTTCCAGCAAGGCGTGGCCAAACAACACCAGATGTACCTGCTGCCATTGCTCGCGCAAATCCACAAACAGCTTGAGCCAATCGCGCGCTTGCAGCGCCGCCCACACCTCGTCGGACGCGTGCATGAGCACCACGTTTTCATCAAACAGCGTAAGTGCATCGCGCACGGGGCCACGAGTGGCGCGAATGCCTTGGGTTTCAATCTCTGCAGCTTGCAGTTGGTTCAAGCGGCGTTTGGCCAGCGGGAAGCGGTGCCAACACAGGCCATTGAAGAAGTCGTGCAGGCCGTCGCGTGTGGGCACTTGCGCGGTTTTGAAGATGAAGTCTTCGTAGGCTTGGGCTTCGGGCAGGGCTGATTGGGGGACGAACTTTACTTCGCTGGCCTCGCGCTTGGCTGCATGATCTATTGCATTAAGCGCATCAGCCACGCTTTGTTGCTGTAGCGCTCGGTGTGCCACAGGCTCGCCGAGTTCACGCCACGGCGCGAACCACGGTTGAGACCAATCTATCTCGGCTAAAACAGCGCCTGCAAAGCCTTCAGTTTTTGGACTTAAACCACGCGCCAAGGCAAGGCCTCGCCAGAGCGCAAGGGTTTCAAATCTGCTTCGCCAAACGCAAAGCTCTCGGGCGGTGTCCAGCTTTCTTTACGCAGCATGAGCGTGCCGGTGTTGCGTGGCAAACCGTAGAAGTCTGCGCCGTGGAAGCTGGCGAAGCCTTCGAGCTTGTCGAGCGCGCCCGCGTTGTCAAACGCTTCGGCGTACATGGGCATGGCCGCGTGTGCGGTGTAGCAACCGGCACAACCAGTGGCGTGCTCTTTGAGGTGCGCAGGATGTGGCGCACTGTCGGTGCCCAAGAAAAACTTAGGCGAGCCACTGATGGCAGCTTTGACCAAGGCTTGACGGTGCGTCTCGCGCTTCAACACTGGCAAACAGTAGTAATGCGGGCGGATACCACCCGTGAAGATGGCGTTGCGGTTGTAAAGCAAGTGGTGCGCGGTGATGGTGGCACCGGTGTACTTGTCGCTCGCGGCCACATATTGCGCGGCGTCAGCAGTGGTGATGTGCTCGAACACAATTTTGAGTTCGGGAAAGTCACGGCGCAACGGAATGAGCTGCGTGTCGATGAACACCGCTTCGCGGTCAAACAAGTCGATGTCGCTGCTGGTGACTTCGCCGTGCACCAACAACAACATGCCCGCTTTTTGCATGGCTTCGAGTGTTTTGTAGGTCTTGCGCAAATCGGTCACACCGGCATCGCTGTTGGTGGTGGCGCCTGCGGGGTAGAGCTTGGCCGCGACCACGCCTGCGTCTTTGGCACGGGCGATTTCGTCGGCGGGCAAGTTGTCGGTGAGGTAGAGCGTCATCAGAGGCTCGAAGCTCATGCCTTGTGGCACGGCGGCCAAGATGCGCTGTTTGTACGCCAAGGCTTGCGCCGCCGTGGTGACGGGGGGCTTGAGGTTGGGCATGATGATGGCACGGCCAAATTCGGCAGCGGTGTGGGGCACCACGGTGTTGAGTGCAGCGCCATCGCGCACGTGCAGGTGCCAATCGTCGGGTTTTGTGATGGTGATTTGTTGCGTCATGCCCTGATTGTCGCTTTTTTGTTTCTGGGCTCGCTGTGGGCAGAGGGCATGGGCAGGTTCCTCATGCTGGGGTACCAGAAATCCTCACCTGCCCATGCCCTCTACCCACAGACTGCGGCTTACAGAAATTTGCTCAAAGCGGTTGGCACGCCAACTGTGTGACAACAACGAATAGGCTCGTATGCATACAGCTAGCGCCGGCCAACGCAAAAGACACCCGCTGGAAATATTCCAACCGACAACTGTTGCGTGGGTTGGGTGCGGCGGCTGACGATTTCTGGTACCCCAGCATGAGGAAGCCGCCGTACTCAAGCCGCGCAACCGCCTCCGGCGAGAAACCTTCACGAATGCAAACAACAAGACAAACAAAAAGGCGTCCCATAAAGAGACGCCTTTCGAATACCAACTAAGCCGAGTTAATTAGGATCTGACCCCGATTAGCGATCAGTGAGCCAAGATTTTGTTCAAGAACTCTTTGGTCCGTGGCTGACGGTTTTCTGGGTGGTTGAAAAACTCATCCTTCGAACAATCTTCCAACACCTTGCCGCCCACATCCATGAAGATCACGCGGCTGCCCACTTTGCGGGCAAAGCCCATTTCGTGCGTCACGCACATCATGGTCATGCCCTCATTCGCCAAGTCGACCATCACGTCCAACACCTCACCCACCATCTCGGGGTCGAGTGCGGAGGTGGGTTCATCAAACAACATCACGATGGGGTCCATGCTCAAAGCACGGGCAATGGCCACGCGTTGTTGCTGACCGCCTGAGAGCTGGCCCGGGAACTTGTCTTTGTGCGCCATCAGGCCCACACGCTCTAAGTATTTCAAACCATGGGCACGGGCTTCTTCTTCGCTGCGGCCCAAAACCTTTTGCTGCGCAATGGTCAAGTTTTCGGTCACAGACAAATGTGGAAACAGCTCAAAGTGCTGAAACACCATGCCCACGCGGCTGCGCAGTTTGGGCAGGTTGGTGTCTTTGCCGTGTACGGCGATGCCGTCCACAAAAATCTCGCCTTGTTGGAAAGGCTCCAAGGCATTGATGGTTTTGATGAGGGTGGACTTGCCTGAGCCTGATGGGCCACAGACCACGACCACTTCACCTTTTTTAATATTGGTGGAGCAGTTGTTCAGCACCTGAACCGGGCCGTACCACTTGGAAACATTTTTTAATTCAATCACGATGAACTCCAGCTCGAATTTTGAACGCGCATTCTTCGCGACGCTTAACGAATGATGGCAATGCGCGCTTGCAAGCGACGCACCAGGGCCGAGAGGCCAAAACAAATCACGAAATACACCAAGGCAGCCAAGATGTACACCTCTTCCACACGGCCATAAATCTTGCCTGCGGTGACAAAGCCCTTGAGCAAGTCATAGGCGCCAATGGCGTAGACCAACGAGGTGTCTTGGAACAAGATAATGGTTTGCGTGAGCAACACAGGAATCATGTTGCGAAAGGCTTGTGGCAACACGATCAGGCGCATGTTCTGGCCATAGCTCATGCCCAAGGCTTGGCCCGCCATCACTTGGCCACGCGGGATGGACTGAATGCCCGCACGCATGATTTCGCTGAAGTACGCCGCTTCAAACGCCACAAAAGTAATCGTGGCTGATAGCTCCGCGCCAATAGAGCGGCCAATCAAAAACGGAATCAGCAAGAAGAACCACAAAATCACCATCACCAAGGGGATGGAGCGCATGCCGTTCACATAGATGACGGCTGGCAGTTCCAGCACTTTGTTGCCCGACAAACGCATCAGCGCCAAGCTGGTGCCAAACACAATGCCGCCCACGGTGGCGATGACGGTCAGCTCAATGCTGAACAGCATGCCCTTCAACACAAACTTGTTGAAGATGTCCCATTCGACAAAAGAAAAATCGAGTGCGCTCATGCTCAGTGCCCCCCGCCGACATTACCTGCAACCACGAGGCCCGGGATTTGCATGCGGCGCTCCACGAGAGCCATCACACGATTCACAGCAAAGGCTGACACGGTGTACAGCGCCGTGACGGCCAAGTACACCTCAATGCCACGCGAGGTTTCTTCTTGCACTTGCATGGCGTACATGGTGAGTTCGGCAATCGACACCGCAAAAGCCACCGACGAGTTCTTCAACAAGTTCATCGACTCGCTGGTGAGTGGCGGCCAAATGGTGCGAAACGCGATGGGCAACAGCACATAGCGGTACGTCTGCCAAGTGGTAAAGCCCATGGCCATGGCCGCATAACGCTGGCCGCGTGGCATGGCTTGAATACCGGCGCGCAACATCTCGGCCACGCGCGAGGAGGTGAAGAAGCCTAAGCCCAACACCACCAACACAAACCCCGGCACTTGTTGCATGGCCGGAAAGACCTTGGGCAACACAAAGTACCAGAGAAAAATTTGGACCAACACAGGGATGTTGCGAAACAGCTCCACCCACGCATTGGCGAGTCTGGCTAACCAAACATTCAAACGCGTGTCTTGTGGCAAGGTGCGCAGAATGCCCATCAGGCACCCTGACGCCATCGCCACCACCCAAGCACTGCCCGCGACTGAAAGCGTCCAGCCCCAAGCCTCAAACATCCACTCGAGGTAGGTTCGTCCCCCACCGTCGTCCTGAAGAAAAACCTGCCAATCGAGTGTCATGTCTTTGCGCTTTTAAGAATTACTTGAAATTACTTCTTGGCGTAGGCTTCGACAGGCTTGTCGTTCAAGTTTTTCCAAGCATCCTTGTTGGCATCGCTGGCAGGCATGCTCAGTTTGATGTTCTTTGGAGGAATGGCTTGCACGAACCACTTGTCGTACAGCTTGGCGAGCTCGCCAGACTTGGCCATGCCAGCAATGGTGTCGTCAGCCAATTTCTTGAACGCAGGGTCGTCCTTGCGGAACATGATGGCGATGGGCTCAACGTTCAACACTTCGCCCACTTGTTTGAAATCAGCAGGAGCTTTGGAGTTGGCGATATTGCCCGCCAGAATTTGGCCGTCCATCACAAACGCGTCAGCGCGGCCAGACTCGAGCAACAAGAAGCTGTCTGCGTGGTCTTTGCCGAACACTTCTTTGAAGTCAACGCCTGTGGCGCGCTCGTTCTTGCGCAGCAGTTGCACAGAGGTGGTACCTGTGGTGGTCGCCACGTTTTTGCCGTTCAACTGAGCGATCGAGGTGATGCCAGAGTTAGCGCGCACAGCGATGCGCACTTCTTCCACATAAGTGGTGAACGCGAAAGCCACTTGCTTTTGGCGCGCTTCGTTGTTGGTGGTCGAGCCGCACTCGATGTCCACGGTGCCGTTCTCCACCAAAGGAATGCGGTTTTGTGAGGTCACTGGGGTGTACTTCACTTCCAGTTTTTTGCCGACGGCTTTTTCAACGTTGGCAATGATGCGTTGGCAAATCTCAACGTGGTAGCCCACATACTTGCCGTCACCCAAGGTGTAGGACAAAGCGCCCGACGAATCGCGCACACCCATGGTGATGCTGCCTGCGGCTTTGACTTTGGCGAGGGTGTCATTGGCTTGCGCGAAGGCGGTGCCAACCAATAAGGTGGCGACGGCCAAGGTGACGAACTGCTTTTTCATGTGAGGCTCCAGGTGTAATTGAGAGAAGTCAAAATGGTCATTCTAGAGACAAGTTTGCACGGGAAATCCCTGTGTATTTTTTTGTTGTCGATAATTCCTAGTTGTTTTATAGCCGTCGCCCATCACCTCCTCAACCATGCACCATTTACAAACCGAAAACGCAAGCATCACCCTTGAGCGGGTGACTTTGGTGCGCGGCAGCACCGTTGTGTTGCACGACCTGTCGTTAACGCTCAACACGCGCCGCATTGGTTTGATCGGTGACAACGGCGCCGGAAAAAGCAGTTTGTTTCGTTTACTCTGCGGTCTCGACCTTGCGCAAACAGGGCAGGTTCTCATGCCACGTACAGAAACGGATCGCACCGCACCCTTAGTTGGCATGATGTTTCAAAACCCCGACGAGCAAATTATTTTTCCCACCGTGGAAGAAGAGCTGGCCTTGAGCCTGCGCCATTTGCGTTTGTCACGCGCAGAAGCACAAACACAGGTTCGCGCTTGGCTGGCTGCTCGCGGCTTGGCCGATTGGGCACCGCGTGCCATTGGCAGTTTGAGCCAAGGGCAGCGACAGCATGTGTGCTGGCTGGCTTTGCTGATTGGGGCACACCAAACCTTGTTGCTGGACGAACCGTTTTCCAGCCTTGACCTGCCAGGACAAGCGTTGCTGCATAAAGAAATTGCAGCAGCACCGCAACAAGTCATTGTGTCGACGCATGCGCTGAACCATGTGCGCCACTTTGAGCGCGTCATTTGGTTAGACAAAGGGCAAATCCGTGCAGATGGTTTGGGGGCCGAGGTATGCGCCCAATACGAGGTCGATGTGGCCGCGCGAATGGCCTAAACCATGGGCAGTCTTTACAGCGATCAACGCACGTGGTTGCACGGCGTGCCTGCGGCTATCAAGCTGGTGTTTTTGGCACTGCTGGGCACTGGCGTTTTTTTGACCCACAACCTCGCCGTTTTGCTGACCAGTGCGGCAGGTTGTTTGTTAATTTTTATCTTTCTAGGCCAAGCCACCACACGCACAAAACCTTTGCTGCTGGGTTTGCTGTTTGCCAGCCTCTTGATTGGCCTGTTTCACATCTACATGCAACAGCCCATGCTTGGAGCCGTGAGTGTGTTGCGCTTGTTCTGCACCACCTTGATGGGCGTGGCGCTGACCCTCACCACACGTCACACCGATTTGCTCGCGGTCTTTGAATGGCTGCTCACCCCACTGCGTTACTTCGGTGTGGAGCCCGAACGTTTATCGTTACAAGTGGCATTGATGCTGCGCTTCACCGAACATTTCTTCATTCTTTGGCGTCGCTTGGATGATGCACACCGCTTGCGAACGGGCCAAGCTGGCGGTTTTAAAATACTCGCACCACTCACCATTCAAATGTTGGTCGCCGCAAGACGTGTGGCCGACACACTGCATGTGCGCTTTCGCCGTTGAACCAGCGAGCTACTCATCTTTCTTATGAACACCTCTTCCTTATCCATCGCCTTGGTCTCACTCTTTGCGGCCTTGATTGCCGTTTTTGGTTTGATTCCAAAAATTGATTTGCCATTGGGTGTGCCCATCACCTTGCAAACCCTGGGCGTCATGTTGGCAGGCTGCATGCTGGGGCCAAAGCGCGCACTGCAAGCGTTGTTGCTTTTCTTGGCAGCCGTGGCCATTGGTTTGCCTTTGTTGTCGGGTGGGCGTGGCGGCATGGGCGTCTTCTTTGCACCTGCCAGTGGCTATTTGATCGGTTGGCCGGTGGGTGCTTTTGTGGCGGGTTGGGTCATGCACATGCTGCCGCGCACCACACCACGCAGTGCAGCGATCAGCGCGTTCATCGCCTCGGCCATCGGTGGCTTGCTGGTGGTGCATGTGTTTGGCGTGGTTGGATTGGTCAACATTGCCAACCTGTCGTGGGAGCAAGCCATCATGGGTACCTTGGTGTTTGTGCCGGGCGACTTGATCAAGTGCGCCTTGTGCGCCACCGTGGTTCACACCGTGGCACGTGGCTTGCCCGATTGGCGTTTTGGTGGCTGACACCCTGGTTCACGCCCCCCTCGCGCACTGGGCCACGGCCCGTGCCCACGTGGTGGCGATGGACGATGGTCAAACACAGCTGACCTTTGCGCAGCTGCATGCGGCAGTTCAACAACAGGCAGAAGCACTGACCCACGCTTGCGCACCCGACACGGTGTTTGTGGATGACCAACTCAGCATCATTCAACAGATGGTGTCGTTCATGGGCATCATCCAAAGTGGCCGATGTGCTGCAGTGAGTGACCCCGATTGGCCCAGCGCTGTACGCGCCAGTGTGCAAAGCGTTTTTTCAAACCAACCTGCGACGACACCACCGCCCACACCCACCACCCCGTTCTACATTGGTTTTACCTCGGGCAGCACCGGTATGCCCAAGGGGTTTCGTCGTCACCACCAATCGTGGACCGAAAGCTTGCGTGTGTGCTTAGACACCTTTGGTCCCGATGCAGCCAGCTGCGTGATGGCGCCCGGTCGCTTCTCGCACTCACTGTTTTTGTTTGGCATGGTGCTTGGTCTGTGGAGCGGTGCAGGCGTGGTGGTGCAAGAACGTTTTTCTGCGCCACGCATGATGGACACCTTGCGCTCAGGCCGCACGCCATGTCTGGTGGCGGTACCCAGTCAACTGCTGCTGATGCTGGAGCTGGCCGCACGTCGCGCCCTAGCCCCCATTGATGGCGTGCGTTTGATTTTGATCAGTGGCGCACGCTGGATGCGCGACCGCACTGCCGAGCTTCAAGCGCTGTTCCCCAAAGCGCGCATCGTGGAGTTTTACGGCGCTTCTGAAACCAGCTTCATGGCGTGGATGGATGCCGATGCATCAGCCCCAGCCAACGCTGTGGGCAAGCTCTTTTCGAATGTTGACCTCGACATTCGTCACCCTGAGCCCCCTCACGGCACAGGACAGATTTTTGTACGCAGCCCCATGCTGTTCATGGACTATGTAGGCGTGCACGCAGACAACACAGCCGCCGTGCGTGATGGCGATTGGCTCTCTGTGCGCGATGTGGGCTATTTGGATGCGCAGGGTTTTTTGTGTTTAGTGGGCCGAGAAAACCGCATGCTCGTGACGCAAGGTAAAAACTTATTCCCCGAAGAACTTGAAGCCGTGCTCATGTCGCACCCAGGCGTGCGCCAAGCCTCGGTGCATGGCTTGCCTGATCCGATTCGCGGCCAACACGTGGTCGCCGTGGTGCACCTTCACCCAACAGAACCCTTGGTGACGGCACAACAACTCTCCACCGCCTGCCGCACTCAGCTAGAAGGCTACAAAGTTCCCAAACGGTTTCTGATGTGCAGCGACTGGCCCCTGACTGCCAGCGGCAAAACAGACCATCTGGCACTGGCAAAGGTATTGGCATGTCTACCCCCACTCCCTTGATTGCCGCATGGGCACGCAGTGCTGTGGTGCCACGCAACGGGGCATTCAAAGCCTTGCATGCGCACGAGATCGCAGCGCCCGTGGTGCAAGGCTTGTTGGCGCGGGCAGGCATTGAAGCCGCCAGCGTGGATGCTGTGGTGCTTGGCAATGCACTGGGTGCGGGCGGCAACCCCGCACGCATGGTGGCGCTTCATGCGGGTTTGCCACAAACTTGCGCTGCACTCACCGTCGATACCCAGTGCTGTGCAGGGTTAGATGCCGTTGCGGTGGGCGTGGGTTTGATTGCCTCAGGTCAAGCCGAGGTGGTGGTGGCTGGCGGCGTGGAGGCGTGGAGCCGTTCACCCATTCGCATGCATCGACCACTGCATGCCAACGAGATGGCGGTGCCTTATGAGCGCCCTGCGTTTGCACCAAGCCCTGAGCAAGACCCAGACATGCTCTTATCTGCCGCACGCTATGCCGCGCAGCATGGCTACACGCGCGTGCAACAAGAGGCGTACGCCCTGCAAAGCCATCAACGCGCGATGGCACACGCAGCACAGATGACGCCAGAAATCGTGCCCATCGCTGGCGTACTGCACGATGCTTATCCCCGGCACATAGACAGCCATCGCGCAGCGCGCATGCCCGTGGTAGCCCGTACCGATGCGATGGGTACCGACCACAACGCATCTTGTGCACTCAGCGCGCTCACCATTTCAGCCCAAGCAGATGGCGCGGCGTGTGTGTTGCTCATCAGCCCTCGCGCCGCTGCACGTTTACAGATCCACCCACAAGCCATGTGGGCGGCCCATGCTTCGGTCGGCAGTGCGCCGGAGTGGCCATTACTGGCGGCTGAGCATGCAGCGCGTGCCGCCCTCAAACGCGCCCACTTGGCCGATGCAAGCACCATGCGCTTCGTCGAATTACACGATGCCTTTGCCGTCCAAGGCTTGAGCTTTGCAGAACACCTAGGCCTTGCCCCAGAGCGCCTCAACCCCACAGGGGGCGGACTGGCCCGAGGCCACCCCATTGGCGCATCTGCCGCAATTGCCTTGGTGCGTTTGTTGGCTAACTTGGCGCAGCAACACACATCCGACTCAGAAGGACTTGTGGCTGTTGCAGGTGCAGGTGGGCTTGGGGCTGCCACCGTGGTGCGCTGGCTCTAAGTGCTTGGGCGATCAACCCATCACTTGAAAATACTCATCCAAATCACAACGCGTGGTGCGTGTTTGGTTCACAGATGCTGCAGGGTCCGCATAACCCAAGGCCATGCCACACACAATGTGCGACGACGCATCCAAACCCAAGTGCTGACGAATCACACTGGGATAAGACGCCATGGCACCAATGGCGCAGGTTGACAAACCCTTGGCCTGTGCGGCCAACATCAAACCGTACAGCGTCATGCCGAGATCCATATAGCCACCGCTGCCAAAGTCATGCGTCATCGTCACGATCAAAGCCACGGGTGCGTCAAAGAAACAGAAATTGCGTTCAAACTGCGCATCGCGCCCAGCGCGGTCATCCCGTGCCACACCTAGAGCGCCATACAGCGCTTGCGCGGCAGCCACTTGGCGGCGACGCAAGGTCATAGGCATGGGGTTGGGGAAATAGTCGTAGTCTTCCTTTTCCTGCGCCCCCGCCCGCCAAGTGGCAAGCAATGCTGAGGATAAGTCTGCTCTGACACGGCCCTGCACAGCAATGAACACACCCGGCTGTAAATTAGCCCCACTCGGCGCGAGGCGTGCCAAGGTCATCACCTCACGCAGCAAATCATCGGGTACGGGAGTTGACAGATAGCCACGCACCGAGTGGCGCTCACGGGCTAAAGAAGAAAAGAAATCAGAAGATGGCACAGTGAAAATTATCGATGCAATTCGTTGGTGCATGAAAAAACCCATCACTCTTTCGAGTGATAGGTTTTAGACTTTTAAATCCTTAACTGGCTAAGCCAGCGGGGGGATTAGAAGTTGTGTTGCAAACCGATCAAAGAAGTCTTGATGTCTTTTTTGTCCCAAGTGCTTGCAGTAGCAACGTTGTCCATCTTCTCGCTCACAACGCGGCCATACAAAGATGTACGTGGGCTCAGTGTGTACTTGACGCCAACAGCAACGATCTTGCGGTCGAAGTTGTCAACGGTTTTATCATTCAACTTACCAACGTTGGCCAACAAGTTGATGTTGGAAGCCAAAGCGTAGTCAGCAGCGATGTTTTGACCAGTCAACTTACCTGCATTCAATGTTGTCACACCTGCTTGACCAGTGTATGCATTGACATGGTTAGTCGTGTCGATTGCAACTGCTGCGTCGTAAGTTTTGCCAGAGACTTTATTCAAACGATTGTCGCGGTTGAAACCGTAAGTCACTTTCAAGGCGCCAACGGTGTAAGCAACGTAACCGTGAGTTTGCTTGTAAATGTCTTTTTGTTGGTACTGAGCAATCACAGCAGTCAAAGGACCGTTGACATAGCTCAAGCCCAAGTCAGTACGTGCGGCTGCACGAGCAACTGCTGTGTTGTTTGCATTGGTGGCACCAATTGCATCAGTGTTGAATTGGTAACCAATTTTTGGTGTGAAACCAGACATTGTTGGTGCCGTGTAAACAATAGAGTTGTTTTCACGCACGTGGCCCAAACCTTGCACGCCATAAGTCGTAGTGCCTTTGCCAGTACCAGTGCTACCACCGTTAGCAAAGCCAGAACCGATTTTGGTACCGAAAGGAGTACGGTTAGCCACATCCAAAGAAGGAGTGTTAGGTGCGCCAACTTGGAAAGCACCGAAACCACCAGACAAGCCAACAAACTGTTCGCCGCCTTTAGAGCCGATGTTGCCAGTAGCATCATTCTTCGTGTCGAAGTCGTTTTCGAACAAGAAGTTGGCCTTCAAGCCAGCGCCGAGGTCTTCAGTACCCAAGAAAGTCACTTGAGAAGTGCCTTGGCTGTTGTTAGAAATGGCTTGAGTGGAAGAAGTATTGCCGCCACCATAAGTAGCCTTCTGCTGCATGATAGATGGGTCAAAAGTACCCTTCAAAGTAACAGTAGATTGAGCTTGTGCGCCGAAAGCGGCGAGTGCTGCGATAGCAACGAGGGTTTTTTTCATTTCAAGGTTCTCCAAGGTTTGAACAGGGGCTCTGGTTTTTCCAGAGCCAACCTCCGTTTTCGGGAAGTTGGACGTATTGAACCAGACGAGCGTGCATTGGGCTATGACAAGCCCCAAAAATAGCGAATTTACGTTGCATTCATGCAACAACTCAAGCACAAACCGCTCGCTAACCCTTGGAAACTGGCGAATCTTCAAAAAACGACAAGTCTATTGAACGCACCTGCCAAGCCAAGCAACGCGGGCTTGTGCAGAGGTCTTAAACTTGCCCCATGGACCGCTTACTCACCGCCGCCGACAGCGCCTTGCGCACCGTTTTTGCCCGCCATCACGCCAACCGCCCCACACCCATGTGGGCGGCAGAAGTGCCCACGCCCGCCCCGCTGACCGAGGTCGAAAAAACCGAGGCCGCTGCACTGATGCGCGTGAACCACGTGGGTGAGGTGTGTGCACAAGCGCTTTACACCGCGCAAGCCTTGGCCACGAAGGACCACGCGTTGCGCCAGCACTTAACCACAGCCTGCAACGAAGAAACCGACCATTTGGCTTGGTGTGAGCAACGTTTAGAGGCCCTCGGTGGGCGCCCTAGTCTGTTGAACCCCCTTTGGTATGCAGGCGCATTTGGCATTGGTTACGTCGCAGCCAAGCTAGGCGGTGACCGCATGAGCCTAGGGTTTGTGGTGGAGACTGAGCGTCAGGTTGAAGCCCATTTAGAAAGCCACCTCGGCCTATTGCCCGCGAATGACGGGCCCAGCCGCGCCATCGTGGCGCAAATGAAGGTGGATGAAGCGCAGCACGCCAAAGAAGCGCAGCTGGCAGGCGCTGCCGAGCTGCCCGCGCCCTTCAAAGCCATGATGCAAGTGGCCGCCAAGGTGATGACCACCGTGGCGCACCGCATCTAAGCCTTTGTTTTAAGCCTCGACCAGCTCAAAGCTGGTAGTAATTTCCGCCGTTTTGCCCAGCATGATGCTGGCTGAGCAGTATTTGTCGTGGCTCATGGCAATGGCACGCTCCACCGCACTGGCAGGCACGCCTTGGCCTGTGACGGTGAAGTGCATATTGATTTTGGTGAACACCTTGGGGTCTTCGGTGGCACGCTCGCTGCTGATCTTCACGCTACAGCCCTGCACGTTATGGCGGCCACGCTTCAAGATGAGCACCACGTCATACGCCGTGCAACCGCCTGTGCCAGCCAACAACAGCTCCATTGGACGCGGGGCCAAGTTTTGACCGCCGTTCTCGGGCTTGGTCGCATCAGGTGCGCCATCCATGGCCACCACATGGCCGCTGCCGGTTTCTGCAATAAAGCCCATGCCTGAACGGGTGCCAGAGTTGCCGGTCCAGCTGACGGTGCATTCCATGAAAGTTCTCCAAATAATTTCGACCTCAATTGTCTGCGAAATGTTGCAGCGCAACAAATTTTGCATACAATTTGGGCTTGTCTCCTCCACCCTCAAAAGTGGATTCATGCCCCGAGTTGCAAAACTCGGGGTTTTTTTTCGTCTTTTTTCATAAGAGACAATCACCCCATGTCTACCCGCACCCCTAAAGCGCGCGCACTACAGCCCGCCGATTACCTGAAAAAAATCTTGACCGCCCGTGTGTATGACGTGGCGACCGAATCTGCGCTGGAGGTGGCAAAAAACCTCAGCCGCCGCATTCACAACACCGTGCTTTTGAAGCGCGAGGACCAGCAGCCCGTGCACAGCTTCAAGCTGCGTGGCGCGTACAACAAGATGGCGCACCTCACGCCCGCGCAACTGAAGAAAGGCGTCATTTGCGCCTCAGCCGGCAACCACGCACAAGGCGTGGCACTGGGCGCCAAGCGCCTAGACACCAAAGCCATCATCGTCATGCCCACCACCACGCCCAGCGTGAAGATTGAAGCCGTCAAGGCTTTGGGTGGCGAAGTGGTGCTGGCGGGTGACAGCTACTCGGACGCCTACACCCACGCGCTCACGCTGGAAAAGAAAAACGGCATGACGTTCGTCCACCCGTTTGACGACCCAGAAGTGATTGCAGGCCAAGGCACGATTGCCATGGAAATGCTGCGCCAACACCAAGGGCCGCTCGACGCGGTGTTTGTGGCGATTGGCGGCGGCGGCCTGATTGCAGGCGTGGCCAACTACATCAAGGCGGTGCGCCCCGAAATCAAAGTGATTGGCGTGCAAATGGACGACTCGTCGGCCATGATGCAGTCTGTTGCTAAAGGTAAGCGCGTCACACTGCACGACGTGGGCTTGTTCTCTGACGGCACAGCCGTCAAGCTGGTGGGCGAAGAAACCTTCCGCGTGTCGAAAAACTTGGTCGACAGCTACATCACCGTCAACACCGACGCCGTGTGCGCCGCCATCAAAGATGTGTTTGTGGACACCCGCAGCATCGTCGAACCTGCAGGCGCCTTGGCTGTGGCCGCCATCAAGCAATACGTGGCTGAACACAAAACCAAGGGCGAAACCTACGCGGCCATTCTTTGCGGCGCCAACATGAACTTCGACCGCTTGCGCTTTGTGGCCGAGCGCGCCGAGGTAGGCGAAGAACGCGAAGCCTTGTTTGCGGTGACCATCCCCGAGCAGCCAGGCAGCCTACGTCGCTTTTGCGAACTGATTGGCAAGCTGCCCAGCTTTGGCGGCAGCAAAACACCGCGCAATGTGACCGAGTTCAATTACCGCATGAGCGACCAAGCCAAGGCCCACGTGTTTGTGGGGTTGACCACGGGCGTGAAAGGCGAAAGCGGCAAGATGGCTGCGCATTTCACCAAAAACGGCTTTGAAGCGATTGACCTCACGCATGACGAACTGGCCAAAGAACACATCCGCCACATGGTGGGCGGGCATTCCTCGCTCGCACACGAAGAACGCATCTTGCGTTTTGAGTTCCCCGAGCGCCCCGGTGCGTTGATGAAGTTTTTGCTGGCCATGCGCCCCGGCTGGAACATCAGCCTCTTCCACTACCGCAACCAAGGCGCGGACTATGGCCGCATCTTGATGGGCTTGCAAGTGCCAAAGACCGACAACAAAGCGTTTACTGCGTTCTTGAATGGTTTGGGCTATCCATATGTGGAAGAAACGCAGAACCCTGCGTATCGCTTGTTTTTGCAGCGCTGAAACGCTGACGCCTCAAAGCAAAAAGGGTAGCTTGGCTACCCTTTTTTGTTTGCCTTATTTTTTAGCAGGCAGTTCCAGCACCAAAGTCTGTGACCCATCCAGCGCTGCGCCTAGGTTCACACGACGGCCTTGGGCTGACTGCAACACCAAACCATCGGCCACCACAGCACCCACACGGTAGGGCTTGGCGGGTTTGCCATCGACCGCGATCAGGGCAGCTCCCGCATCAGGTCCACCGGCCATCACGCCTTGCAACTGAAAACGGCTGGCCAAACTAGGGGCCGCCGCCGCTTGCACAGGCACAGCACCCAAACTGCGTGCCACAGCAGACACATCCACCTCGGGCAACGCTTGTGCCGCCGCGAAAACCTTGCTTGGCGCATCGCCCGTGGCGGACCAACGCAAAACCCAAGTGACCGCGCTGAACGCCACCGCACCCCACACCAGCAATGAAGCAGCTGGCAACAGCACGCGCGAAGACATGCTGAACGCAGGGAGGAAGGAAGGGCGGTCAAGAAGCATCCGCGGATTATGATTCATCCTTAATCAGTGACCCCTTGAAACGCTTGCTATGCACACCCAACTGCCCCCTCAAAAAACCCAATGCCAACGCGGCTTCACGCTGATTGAATTGATGGTGGTACTCGCCATCATCGGCGTGCTCGCCGCGCTCGTGGTGCCCAATGTGCTCAACCGTGCCGACGACGCACGCGTGACCGCCGCCAAAACCGATGTGGGCAACCTCATGCAAGCCCTCAAGCTCTACCGCTTGGACAACCAAACCTACCCCACGGCCGAGCAAGGCTTGAACGCTTTGGTGACCAAACCCACCGCGGGCCCAACCCCGCTCAACTGGAAGCCCTACATCGACAAACTGCCCAGCGACCCATGGGGCCGTCCTTACCAATACATGAACCCTGGCGTGAAGGGTGAAGTGGACGTGCTGTCGTTGGGCGCTGACGGACAACCCGGCGGCGAAGGCAAAAACGCCGACCTCGGCAGCTGGCAATAAAACGACTGGCCAAGCCCGTCATGCAGCGCCAACGCGGCCTCACCTTGTTGGAGCTGTTGGTGGTGCTGGCCATCATCGGCGTGGCCATGGCGGGGGTGAGCCTCTCGCTGCGCGACAGCAGCCAAAGCCAACTTGAGCGCGAAGCGCAACGCTTGGTAGCGGTCTTAGAGGCGGCACGCGCACAATCTCGCACCAGTGGCATGGCTTTGATTTGGCAAAGCACAGCCGAGGGTTTTGTCATTCGACCCGCGCTTGCGCCAAACCAAGCACTGAATCACACCACCGCACGCGCCGAGACTTGGCTCACGATGGGTACACAAGCCTCAATCGGCACCGTGGGGGCATCGACGAACAACACCGCACAGGCCAACCAAGTGGTACTCGGGCCTGAATCCATCCTCGCGCCGGCGCGCATCACCCTGAGCGTGGCCACAGCCAACAATGCACAACCTTCCCCAACGCTGAGCATTGGCACAGACGGGCTGCGACCTTTTCAAGTTGTGCCATGAGCTTGCCCAACATGCCACGCACACCCACTGCAACCAGCAGCGCCCCCTCACAAGGCTTCACGCTGATCGAGGTGCTCGTGGCGCTGGCCATCGTGTCCATCGCGCTGATGAGTGGGTTCAAGGTCAGCGGCGCACTCACACGCAATGCACAACGCCAAGCCGATGTGCTGCTCGCGCAAATTTGCGCGGACAACGCGCTCAACCAGCTGCGCCTGTCGCAGCAGCTGCCGGGCGTGGGCGACTCACGTGTGCCCTGCCTTCAAGCCGAGCGCAACTTTGAAGTGGCGTTGACTGTGCGCACCACGCCCAACCCAGCATTTCGCCGCGTGGACGCGCAAGTGTTTGACGCTGCCAGCCCCGTGCTCAACATCACCACCGTGCTGGGGCGTTACTGATGCGCCAACAAAAAGGCTTCACCCTGATTGAGCTGCTCATCGCCATCACCCTCATGGCGGTGTTGGCGGGCTTGAGTTGGCGAGGTCTGGACAGCCTCATGCGCAGCCGCGACATCACGCAAGCGCAGGTCGACAAAACAGCTGTGTTGCAAACCGTGTTTGCGCAATGGCAAGCCGACCTGAATGCCGTGCAGTCTGTGCCCAGCATTGCCGATGCAGGTGTGCAATGGGATGGCCGCACGCTGCGCCTCACACGCCGCGCCACCGCTTGGCGGGCCGACGGTGCCGATGCGGGCCTGTGGGTGGTGGCATGGACACGACGCGACAACCAATGGTTGCGCTGGCAATCAGCCCCCGTGCAAACACGCGCGGCCTTGCAACAGGCGTGGGTCAACGCCGAGCGCTGGGGGCAAAACCCCAGCAGCGATGACGCCGCATTTGAGACCCCCTTGATCCCGCTCGACGCTTGGCAACTCACCTACTTCCGTGGCAATGCGTGGACCAACCCGCTGTCTAGCAGTGGCAGCACAGACAGCCAAGGCGCCTTGCCCGACGCCATTCGTTTACAAGTTGACCTGCCCGCCAGCGCGGGCATGCGTGGCCGCATCACCTTAGATTGGGTGCGCCCCAACTTCAGCAACACCAAGACATGAAGACCGTCGCACATACCCCACAACGCGGCGCGGCCTTGCTCGCAGCCATGCTCACGGTGGCTTTGGTGGCCACCTTTGCGGCTGGTGCGCTGTGGCAGCAATGGAAATCCATTGAGGTTGAAGGGGCAGAGCGTCAACGCACACAAGCACGCTGGCTGTTGACAGGCGCACTCGACTGGGCATGCGTCATCTTGCGCGAAGACGCACGCGCGGGCGATGCCAACGCACCCACCGATCACTTGGCCGAACCTTGGGCCGTACCGTTGCAAGAAGCCCGCTTGTCTAGCTTCTTGGCGGCATTGCCCGATGGCACAGGCAACACCGTGGACGATGCGCCACTTGCACAACAGGTGCTGCTGTCAGGCCAAGTGAACGACTTGCAAGGCCGTCTGAACGTGACCAACTTGCTACAAGGCGAACAACTCGATGCCAAAACTGCCCTTGCATTTGAACGCTTGTTTGATGCACTGGGCGTGCCGCCCGCACAACTGAGCCTGCTCACCCAAGGTCTGTTGGCCGCGCAAAAGCAAAACAGCACCGCGCCACTCATGCCCCAGCGCGTGGGCCAACTCAGTTGGCTGGGACTGTCACCACAGGCCTTGCAAACGCTCAGCCCCTACATCACCGTGCTGCCCAGCCGCACCCCCGTGAACCTCAACACCGCCAGCGTGCCCGTGCTGTACGCCTGCGTGCCAGGCCTGAGCCTGTCGGACGCGCAGCGCTTGGTACAACAACGTGAGCGCCAGCACTGGGTAAGCATGGAAGCTTTTCAAAAATCCTTGGGGCGCACACTCAGCTTCGACGGCACACACAGTGTGAACACACGCTACTTTGAAGTATTGGGTCGCTTACGCATGCCACACACCACACGGCAAGAACGCTCCTTGGTGCAGCGTGATGGCCAAGATTTGAAGGTGCTGTGGCGTGAGTCTGGCTCTCTACAATGACTGTTCCCATGCTGATCATCGCGCTTCCCCACTCAGTCAACGCCAACACAGGCTACGCCCACGTTCACTCGGATGGGCACAGCGTGTTGCGCAGTGCTACGGGTGCAGCCACCACACTTTCGACTCATGCGGGTGAAGTGGTGGCCGTGGTGCCACACAGCCGATTGGCTTGGCTGCGCGTACAGCTGCCCCCTGCCAGTCACGGCCCACGTTTGCCAAGCGTGTTGCATGGCTTGCTAGAAGACCGCTTGCTCGACGACCCACAACAACTGCACATCGTCCTCGCGCCAGACGCCAACGACATCGCCCGTACGGGCGGCGACACCTTGGTGGCTGTGTGTGACAAAACATGGCTACGCGATGCCCTCGCCCCGCTACAAGCCGCGGGCTTGACGGTGCAGCGCATCGTGCCCGAACTCTCGCCCAGCGACAGCCCCGTGTTGCAGGTGATGGGCGAACCCGACCACGCACACAGCGTGCTGTGTCACGCGCACGGCGTGACGCTGCTGCCCCCTAACACCGCACAGTGGCGGGCCTTTGCTGAACTCAGCCAAGACGATTTACAAATTCAAGCCGAGCCCGCCATGGTGGCGCGCGTGCAAAGCACACTGCAACGCCAACCCATGCTGCAAAGCGCAGCACAGCGTTGGGTCAAGTCCAGCCAATCGGCGTGGGATTTGGCGCAAGGCGAATGGGCACAAGGCCGAACCCAACGTGTGCAGCGCCAAATATTGGCCGCATGGCACACCTTGCTGCACGCCCCTGCATGGCGACCTGTGCGTTGGGGCCTAGTGACATTGCTTGCGTTGCAAGTGCTAGGGCTGAACGCGTTGGCATGGCGTGAGCGCAGCGACCTGCAGGCACAACAAACCGCCTTGCACCACATACTCACCACCACCTTCCCATCGGTGACCTTGGTCATCGACGCACCGCTGCAAATGCAGCGTGCCGTGGATGCGCTGCAACAAAAATCAGGCGCGGCCTCCAGCACCGACCTGGAACCTTTGCTCGCCGCCTTGGCAGACGTGTTGCCTGCAGGGCAAACGCCACAGCAAATCCATTTCGCCGACCACACACTGCGTGTGCAAGGCCTGACACTGGACAACCACACCACGGCCACCGCGCGCCTCCAAGCTCAGGGCTTGAGCCTGCGCCAAGACGGCAACGACACATGGGTGTTGCAAGCGGGGGGTGCCAAATGATGACGCCCTTGCGCGCACAAGCCCATGCCCGTTGGCAAGCGTTGAGCCCACGCGAACAACGTGGCCTATCGGTGCTAGCCGCCTTGCTCGCCGTGTGGGTGTTTTGGTCTGTCGCCATCGCCCCCGCGGTGCACACCTTGCGTGACACCGACCAGCGTCGCGCGCAACTGGGTCAACAACAAGCCCACATGCTGGCTTTGCAGATGCAAGCCCAAGCCTTGCAAACGCGCACCCCCATGTCGCGAGACGAAGCGCTACGCAGTTTGCAAAGCCTCAGCGCGGGCACGGCCTTTCAACTTCAGGTGCAAGGTGACCGCGTGTCGGTACAACTCAAAGCAGTGCCGGCCCCCACCTTGGCCAACTGGTTGGCGCAAACACGCAGCCAAGCACAAGCCTTGCCCCTCGAAGCGCACCTGACGCGCAATGCCACCAGCGCGGCAAACTCAGCCGCCGTCATCTGGGATGGCACCCTGGTGTTGAGCCTGCCCACCCGCAGCGCCCCCCACTGACGCGGCACACACGCCAACACAGTCACCCCACATGCCACGCCACCCCAACTCCACTCAGCCCACCGCCAGCATCCGCTGGGCGTGGACAGGTGCAGGCTTGGGACTGGTCTTGGCCCTCATCACACAAGCCCCCGCCCATTGGTTGACCCTGGCCATTGAACAGGCCAGTGGCCAGCACATGCTGCTGCAAGACCCACAAGGCACGGTGTGGAACGGCTCCGCGCAGTGGGTGCTGAATGAAGGCCCACTCAACAACGCGGCCAACACCACATCGCTGCCCACGCGCGTGACGTGGCAGCTCGGGCCCCGCATGGACTGGGCCCATGTACGCCCCACACTCAGCGCCACCGTGGCCTCCGCCTGTTGCACACCACAACCCGTGCGTGTGGATGTGTCGCCCATGTGGCGCGGCGTGCGCGTGCAAGTCAGCGACCACACCTCCCACTGGCCAGCCAGCTGGCTCGTGGGCTTGGGTGCGCCGTGGAACACGATTCAGCCTGAAGGCCAAATGCAACTGCACACCACACAGCTGCAATGGTCACAGCAAGCGGGGGTTGAACAACTGCAAGGCCAAGCCGAACTGCAACTGCAACATCTCTCTACACGCCTCTCCACGCTACGTCCGTTGGGCACCTACCGTGTACGCGTGCAAGGCGGTGACGCCGTGGCACTGACACTGGACACACTGGAAGGCAGCTTGCAGCTCACAGGCAGCGGCCAACTCCACAACGGGCGCGTGCGCTTCAACGGTGAAGCCTCGGCAGTACCGGATGCAGAAGCCGCGCTCTCTAACTTATTGAACATCCTTGGCCAACGCCAAGGTGCCAAGTCGATTTTGAAAATGGGTTAACGCATATGGCTAAGCAACACACTGTCTTCCACCCTGGTGCCTCGACATGGGCATGTGCGCTTGCGCTAGGGTTGGGACTTGCGCCTGCAATGACGGGTTTGTCGCTCGCACAGGCGGCTCCACTGGTTAAAAAATCGGCGTCTACCGAGCCCATCACGCTCAACTTTGTGAATGCTGAGATTGAATCGGTGGCCCGCACCTTGGCCACGCTGTCCAACCGCAACTTGGTGGTGGACCCACGCGTGAAGGGCACCATCAACCTCAGCACTGAATTACCGGTGTCCCCCAACGAAGCATGGAGCCAGTTCTTGGCAGCGCTGCGTTTGCAAGGCTTTGCGATGGTCGAAACCAAAGGCCTTTACAAAATCGTGCCCGAGGCCGATGCCAAGCTGCAAGGCGGCAATGTGCAAGAAATTCAAAAAGGCAATGGCGGCTCGGGCAGCGGCCAAATCGTCACGCACATCTTCAAGCTCAACTTTGAGCAAGCCAACAACTTGGTGCCCGTGTTGCGCCCACTCATCAGCCCCAACAACACCATCAACGTCAACCCCGGCAACAACTCCATCATCATCACCGACTACGCCGACAACTTGCAGCGCATGGCCCGCATCATCGCCACGCTGGATGTGTCCAACGCCAGCGATGTGGAAGTGATTCAACTCAAGCACGCCATCGCGGTGGACTTGGCACCGTTGGTCTTACGGTTGGTGGAGTCGGGCAGCAATGCTGCACAAGCGCCTGCCACCCCAGGTCAGACCGGTGCCGAATACAAAACAACGCTGCTGGCTGAGCCGCGCAGCAACACCCTCATCTTGCGCGCGGCCAATCCAGCGCGCGTGGCATTGGTCAAGTCACTGGTCGCCAAGCTCGACCAACCCGGTGGCTCCAACCCCAGCGGCAACATCCATGTGGTGTATTTGAAAAACGCAGACGCTACCAAATTGGCCACCACCTTGCGTGCCGCAGTGAGTGGCCAAGCCACCAGCAGCACCAGCGCCAACCCCAGTGCGACCAGCACGGCAACCACACCCTTGAACGCCACCTCGGGGGCGACCACCCCTGGCACAACGTTGGGCAGCAGCACCGTCCCAACAGGCCCTGCCACCGGCGGACAAATTCAAGCTGACACGGCGACCAACTCGCTCATCATCACCGCGCCCGAACCGCAATACCGCCAACTGCGCGCCGTGATTGACATGCTCGACCAACGCCGTGCACAAGTGATGGTGGAAAGTTTGATTGCCGAGGTGAATGCCGACAAAGCTGCAGAAATGGGCATCCAATGGCAAACCGCCAACGGTCAAAAGGGTGGCACCGTGGGCATCATTGGCACCAACTTCAACAACCCCATCAGCACCACCATTGGACAGGGCAACATCATCGGCGTATCCGGTGGTGCCACGGCACTCAGTGCCTTGGGCGGTGGTCTGAACATTGGCCGCGCCAAACAAATCAACGGCACCTATGTGCTGAGTAGCTTGGCCACGTTCTTGCAACAAAACGGGGATGGCAACGTGTTGTCCACGCCCACGCTGCTGACACTTGACAACGAAGAGGCCAAGATTGTGGTGGGCCAAAACGTGCCGTTCGTCACAGGCCAGTACACCAACAACAACACGACCAACGGGTCTGTGAATCCGTTCCAAACCGTGGAGCGCAAGGACGTGGGCTTGACCTTGAAGGTCAAACCGCAAATCAGTGAAACGGGCACCGTCAAGCTCACCATCTTCCAAGAAGTGTCAAGCGTGGTGCCCAACTCTGTGGGGTCCACCACCGGTTTGATCACCAACAAACGCAGCATCGAATCGAATGTGTTGGTGGACGACGGCTCCATCATCGTGCTGGGCGGTTTGTTGTCTGACGAATACTCGGGCGCAGCCAGCCAAGTACCCGCCTTTGGCGATATTCCTGTGATTGGTTGGTTGTTCAAGAGCGAAAGCCGTACACGCACCAAGAAAAACCTCATGGTGTTCTTGCGTCCCGTGGTGATGCGCGATGCTGCAGCGTCTGATGCCTTGAGCAACAGCCGTTACCAACAAATGATGGGCTTGCAACAAAACGCACAGCCAGGCTTCAACCCCATCTTGGGCACGGGCAATTCACCTGTGTTGCCACCTGCACCTGTGCCCACTCCGTCGGCCGCGCCCACTGCAACGCCAGCCCAATAAACATGCGCCGCCCACTGCCCTACGCCTTTGCCCGTACCCACCAGCTCTTGCTGGAGGACGATGGCCACACGCTCACGTTGTGGCACAGCGATGCGCCCGATCTGAGTGCGTGGAGCGAGGTGACACGCCGCCACACCGTGCAGTCGTTTGAGTACACCGACAAAGCCACGCTGGCCAAACGCATCAGCGAAGCCTATGCGCAAGCCGACAGCAATGCCGCAGCGGTGGTGAGTGAAGTCGAGAGCGATGCAGACCTCACGCGCATGATGCAAGAGCTACCCGCGGTGGAAGACTTGCTCGAAGCTGCAGATGATGCCCCCATCATCCGCATGCTCAACGCACTGCTCACACAAGCTGCACGCGATGGCGCGAGCGACATTCACATCGAACCGTATGAGCGCCACAGCAGTGTGCGCTTCCGCGTGGACGGCACGCTGCGCGAAGTGGTGCAACCCAACCGTGCTTTGCATGCCGCTCTGATTTCGCGTCTGAAGATCATGGCCGAACTCGACATCGCCGAAAAACGTTTGCCACAAGACGGGCGTATTTCGCTGCGCCTCGGTCAACGCGCGATTGACGTGCGTGTGTCCACCTTGCCCAGCGCCCATGGCGAACGCGCCGTGCTGCGTTTGCTCGACAAGACGGAGAGCAAACTCACGTTGCAAGCCGTGGGCATGGAGGGCGACACCCTGCGCCGCTTTGAAGCCTTGGTGCAGCAACCCCACGGCATCATCTTGGTCACTGGCCCCACGGGCTCGGGCAAAACCACCACGCTGTACGCCGCGCTGCAAGGGCTAGACGCCACGCGCAACAACATCATGACGGTGGAAGACCCGATTGAATACGAGCTGGCCGGCGTGGGCCAAACGCAGGTGAACCCCAAGATTGATTTGGACTTTGCAAAGGCTCTGCGCGCCATCCTGCGCCAAGACCCAGACATCATCATGATTGGCGAGATCCGCGATTACGAGACCGCGCAAATCGCCATCCAAGCCTCACTCACCGGCCACTTGGTGTTGGCCACCTTGCACACCAACGATGCGGCCAGCGCCATCACCCGTTTGACCGACATGGGCGTGGAGCCCTTCTTGCTCAGCTCATCGCTGCTGGGCGTGCTAGCCCAACGCCTGCTGCGCAAAACCTGCACGCACTGTGCTGGCAAAGGGTGTGATGTGTGCGGCCACAGCGGCTACCAAGGCCGCACCGGCATTTTTGAATTGCTCACCACCAACGACGACATCCGTGCCCTCATCCACAACCAAGCCAGCGAAGCCCAGCTGCGTGACGCAGCGCTTCGCAACGGCATGACGCTGATGCGCGACGACGGCGAGCGTTTGGTGCGGCACGGCATTTCCACCCGCGAAGAGCTGGTGCGCGTGACCCGCGACTAAACCCTGAAAAAACACCATGCCCGCCTACGCGTTTGAAGCCCTAGACCCTCAAGGCCAAACTCGCCGTGGCGTGTTGGAAGCCGACACCGCTCGCACCGCACGCAGCCAGTTGCGTGCGCAAGACTTGGTGCCACTCAAGGTGGAGGCGGTGCAACGCAGCAACCAAGGTTTAGACACGGTCATCTGGGAACGCAAGGTGTTCAGCACGACCGAGCTGAGCGTGTGGACCAGTCAGCTCTCGGGCTTGGTCTCAGCAGGTTTGCCGATTGAACGCGCCTTGGCATCTCTCAGCGATGAAGCCGAAACACCACGCCAACGCGATTTGGTCGCCATGCTGCGCACCGAGGTGAACGCAGGCAGCACCTTTGCCAAAGCACTCAGCCTGCACGCCCGCGAGTTCTCAGCCACTTACATTGCCGTCATCGGTGCTGGTGAACAAAGCGGCCACCTCGGTTTGGTGCTTGAACGCTTGGCCGCCGATTTGGAGGAGCAACACAACTTGCGCAGCAAGCTGTTGGCAGCAGGCTTGTACCCGGCCATCGTGAGTGTGGTGGCCTTGGTCATCGTGCTGTTTTTGTTGGCGTATGTGGTGCCGCAAGTGGCGCAGGTGTTTGGCAACAATCAGCAACAACTGCCCGCACTCACCAGCTTCATGTTGGCCGTGAGCGGCTTTGTGCAAAATTTTTGGCTGTGGGGGGTGTTGCTGCTGCTCGCCGCAGCCGCAACCAGCCATGTGGCCTTGAAGCAACCGAACTTGCGTTTGCGTTTTGATGCGGCTTGGCTACAACTGCCCTTGGTGGGGCGCTTGGCCCGTGGCTACAACGCCGCACGCTTTGCCAGCACCTTGGCCATGCTCGCCACGGCGGGCGTGCCGATTTTGAAAGCGCTGCAAGCCGCCGCCGACACGCTCAGCAACACCGCACTCAAACGCGATGCGCAAGATGCTTTGGTACTGGTGCGCGAAGGCGCACCGCTGGCCTCGGCGTTGGCACAACACCCACGTTTTCCGCGTTTGCTGGTGATGTTCTCGCGCTTGGGCGAGCAAACGGGCACGCTGCCCACCATGCTGCAACGGGCAGCGACGCAGCTGAGCACTGAGGTGCAGCGCCGCACTTTACAACTGGCGACTATCCTTGAGCCGCTGCTCATCGTGGCGATGGGCGCGATGGTGATGCTGATTGTTTTAGCCGTCATGCTGCCCATCATTCAACTCAATCAATGGGTCAGATAAGCCCCCACGCTCGGCACTGTCGTGTCCTCGCTGCCCCCCGAGGGGGCTGGTCCGCCTTGGGAGCGGCCCGGCGGCGGACCACACTTGGAGAATACAAATGAGCATCTCACTCGACGGTAAATTGGTGGTGGCGATTTCGTCACGCGCCTTGTTCGACTTCGAAGAAGAAAACCAAGTCTTCGAGCAAGGCGACGACCGCGCCTACATGAACTTGCAGCTCGACCGCCTTGAGACTCCCGCCAAACCCGGCGTGGCGTTTTCGTTGGTGCAAAAGCTGTTGGCGTTCAACACGGCTGATGCGCAACGCGTGGAGGTGGTCATCCTCTCGCGCAACGACCCCGTCAGTGGCATGCGCGTGTTCCGCTCGGCGCAGCACTACGGCTTGCCGATTCAACGCGGTAGCTTCACACGCGGGCAATCACCTTGGCGCTATTTGCGTCCGCTCAACGCCAACTTGTTTTTGTCCACACATTTGTCAGATGTGCGATCAGCCCTCGATGCCGGTGTGCCTGCCGCGCAGGTGTACCCACATTCGGCCCGCGCCTCAGAAGCCAACCCACACGAAGTGCGCATTGCATTTGACGGTGATGCGGTGTTGTTCAGCGACGAAGCTGAGCGCGTGTTTCAAGCCCAAGGCTTGGACGCGTTTCAGCAACATGAAAAAACCAATGCCGCACAGCCCTTGCCTGCCGGCCCCTTCAAACCTTTGTTGGCCGCCCTGCAAGTGCTCCAACAAGCGGGCACGCCGCACATGCGCATTCGCACCGCGTTGGTCACTGCGCGTAGCGCACCCGCCCACGAGCGCGCCATTCGCACGCTGATGAACTGGAACATTGAAGTGGACGAAGCCATGTTCTTGGGCGGTCTTGAAAAAGGCGAGTTCTTGCGCGAGTTTGAGCCCGACTTTTTCTTTGACGACCAAACCGGCCACATCGAATCTGCCGCCCGTCACGTGCCAGCAGGCCATGTGGCCAGTGGCGTGCGCAACACCGAAGTTTGAAAACACATGAACGCTTTTAAAACCGTCGCCAACAACGTGGCGACGAATTGGCAAAAAAGCCGCTTGCAGCTCAGCCGCGTCTGGGCTTTGTCGCTGCCTTATTTCCAGTCAGAAGAAAAATGGCGTGCCCGCTTGCTGCTGGCCGCCTGCGTGGGCCTGAACCTTGGCATGGTTTACATGATGGTCTTGCTCAACGACTGGAACCGCGTGTTCTACGATGCGCTGCAAAACCGCAATGCCGAGGTGTTCTGGAAGCAACTCGGCGTGTTCGCCCTGCTGGCCACGTGCTTCATCATCGTGGCGGTGTACCGCTTCTACCTCACGCAGCTGCTGGAAATGCGTTGGCGCGCGTGGATGACGCGCGACTACTTGCAACGCTGGCTCAAAGGCCATGTGTTCTACCAACTCGAATTGCAAAGCAAGAACGGCACAGACAACCCCGACCAACGGATTCAAGAAGACGTGCAGCAGTTCACTGCGGACACCGTGGGCTTGTCGCTCGGCTTGCTCGATGCCACAGTCACGCTGCTGAGCTTTGTGGGCATCTTGTGGGGTCTTTCGGGTGGCTTTAGTTTTGAGGTGATGGGTGAAACCTACAACCTCCCCGGTTTCATGGTGTGGATGGCTTTGGCCTACGCACTGGCGGGTAGCTTGATAGGCCACTGGATTGGCCGTTCGATGGCGTCACTCAACTTTGCACAGCAGCGACTCGAAGCCGACTTTCGTCACCACCTGATGCGCGTGCGTGAATACAGCGAAGCCATTGCGTTAGACCGTGGCGGCCGCGTAGAACGTCTGTCACTGCAAGAACGCTTTGCGCAAGTGCTGGACAACTTCATGCGTTTGCTGCGCGTGCAAAAGCGCTACACCTGGTTCAACTCAGGCTACGGCCAAGCGGCGGTGGTGTTTCCCATGTTGGTGGCGTCGCCGCGCTATTTCAGTGGTGCGATCCAACTGGGTGAGTTGATGCAAATCTCCTCGGCGTTTGGCCAAGTGCAAGAGTCGCTCAGCTGGTTCATCAGCAACTACAGTCGCTTGGCGTCGTGGCAAGCCACCACCCTGCGTTTGACGAGCTTTCAAGATCAGATGTTGGCGATCAAGGTGAACGAGGTGACAGAATCTGAAGCCGCGCCGCTGTCCTTCACGGGCGCAACCCCTGTCACGCACACGGGCATCAACGCCTTGCACACCACCCCCCTCACGGTGTCTCTGCCCAATGGCGAAGTGCTGCTGGCCGACACCTCGCTCAACGCCGCAGCGGGCGACACCGTGTTGATCCGCGGCCCCTCCGGCTGCGGCAAATCCACCTTGCTGCGTGTGTTGGCCGGTATTTGGCCGTATGTCAGCGCCCCCACACACGACCGACGCGGCGAGCCCATCACCTACGGCCCTGTGGTGCTGCCCGAGCGCAGCGTGTTCATGCCACAGCGCCCCTATTTCCCCGAAGGAACTTTGCGCCAAGCGCTGGCCTATCCAGATAGCGCCGCACACTACACCGACGAAGCATTGAAGAACGCGTTGTACGACGCGTTGCTGCCCCATTTGGTGGATGAGCTCGACGTGGCAGGCCATTGGACACAACAACTCTCAGGTGGCGAACAACAACGCTTGGCCTTGGCCCGTGTGCTGCTCAAGCGCCCACGCTGGGTGTTTGCTGACGAAGCCACCAGCGCCTTGGATGAAGCCGGCGAAAAAGTGCTTTACGAAAAACTGTTGACGATGGTGCGCGAAGAAGGCGGCGGCTTGGTATCCATCGCCCACCGCGCCAGTGTGGCCAACTACCACGACACGGTTTGGCAATTTGCGCCTGCACCAGAAGGCGGCACGGCTAAGTTCATTCTTATCGCCGAATGAAAAAAGCGCTTAAGCCTTCCAGCGTTCCCAACCTTTAGCGCGCAAGTCACACGCAGGACAGGTGCCACAGCCGTAGCCCCAATCGTGGCGGTGTGTGCGGTCGCCCATGTAGCAGGTGTGGGTGTGCTCGACGATGAGGTCGACCAACTGATCGCCGCCATTGGCATGTGCTTTTTGACCAAGGTCGTAGGCCAGTTGCCAGGTCTGCGCTTTGTCGATCCACATCAACGGTGTCTCAATCAGCAAGCGACGATCCATGCCCAACGACAAGGCGATTTGCATAGCCTTCATGGTGTCGTCGCGGCAGTCGGGGTAGCCTGAAAAATCGGTTTCACACACGCCGGTGACGATGACATCCAAATCGCGGCGATAGGCCAATGCAGCCGCCAACGTGAGGAACAACAGGTTACGGCCCGGTACAAAGGTATTGGGCAAGCCCGAGGCTTCCATCTTGAAGGCCATGTCACGCGTGAGCGAGGTTTCGCTCACCTGCCCCAACACGCCGAGGTCGAGCAAATGGTCTTCGCCCAGCTTATGACCCCATTGCGGAAACTGCGCGCGCACTTGCGCCAGCACTTGCAGGCGGGCTTCTAGCTCCACCAAATGACGCTGGCGGTAATCAAACGCCAAGGTCTCCACGCGCTCGTATTGCGCCAGCGCATGGGCCAAACAGGTGGTGGAGTCTTGCCCGCCCGAGAACAAAACCAATGCGTTGCGGTGAATGGGGTGACGTGCTTGCATGGGGCTCTCAGTGTGAAGACGTTGGGGCGTGTGAAATTTTGTCAGTCAAGGCAATCGCCAAAGCACTGAGCAAGAAGGTGATGTGGATGATGGTTTGCCACATCAACACCTTCTCGTCGTAGTTGGCGGCGTTGATGAAGGTCTTGAGCAAGTGGATGGACGAAATGCCAATGATGGCCATGCCCAACTTCACCTTTAGCACCGAGGCATTCACATGGCTGAGCCACTCGGGTTGGTCGGGGTGATCTTCGAGGTACATGCGCGACACAAAGGTTTCATAGCCGCCCACGATGACCATGATGAGCAAGTTAGAAATCATCACCACGTCAATCAGCCCCAACACCACCAGCATGGTGATGGACTCGCTCAGGTGCGTGACGGTCATGCCATTTTTGTAGCCAATGCTGGTCACCAAAGCATCCAACGCCGCTTGGCTACCAAACGCCGCCTCAACCAAATGCACCAACTCCACCCAGAAATGAAACACATACACTGCCTGCGCCGCAATGAGTCCCAAATACAAAGGCAGCTGCAACCAACGGCTGGCAAAAATAAAACGAGGCAATGCAGGGGTTTGTTTCATACGGAACAATCTGGAGTGAATGCGTAAATTTTGCCTGAGCCCGCCTAAACTCCAGCCATGTTGATACAAATTTTCTCTTTGATCCTGCACTTCGCCGTGGGCTTGGTGGCAGGCACCTGTTTGCTGCGCATGTACATGCATTTGCAGCGCATCAATCTGTCGTCGAGTGGCGGCAACCCACTGGCTCCGTTTGTGTTCAGCATCACCAATTGGATTGTGTTGCCCGTGCGGCGCTTTGTGCCCGCGATAGGTCGTTTGGACACGGCCAGCTTGGTGGCTGCGTATGCGGTGCTGCTGGCCAAACACTCGCTGCTGTGGATCATGGCAGGCGCCACGGCACATTGGCTGGCTTTGCTCGTGAACACAGGCTTTGAACTGGCGAGCATCATTTTGTCGAGCCTCATGTGGATGGTGATTGCTTACGCGCTGATGTCTTGGTTCAGTGCGGCGTCGGATGTGCGTTACTTTTTAGCCCAGTTGGTCGAACCACTGCTGCGCCCCATTCGCCGCGTGTTGCCACAGATGGGGGGCGTGGACTTGTCGCCCATCGCGCTGATGCTGTTGATTCAAATCGCAGAGATCGTGCTGCACAGTGTGCAGATGCAATCGGTTTTTTAAAACTCGCCATTGAGGAACCACCATGACGCTCAAACACTTTTGGTTGGCTGCATCACTGGTTGTTTCCACCCTGCACGCGACCGCGCAAACCGCCGCAACGCCCACCACGCTTGCACCGGTGAACACCATTGCCGCGCTTGATGTGCCCCGTTACATGGGCACTTGGTATGAGATCGCTAAATTTCCCAACCGCTTTCAAGCCAAATGCACAGCCAACACGCGCGCCAGTTACTTGGCTACCACGGATGGTTCAGTGCAAGTGCTCAACAGCTGCATCACGGCCGATGGCAGCACCATCGACGCACTGGGTCTGGCCAAACAAGTGGGCGGTGCCACCTCGCCAAAACTGCAAGTGCGTTTTGCACCTGCATGGCTGAGCTGGTTGCCCATGGTGTGGGGCGAGTACTGGGTGATTGACTTAGACGCCGATTACCAATTGGCAGCCGTGAGTGATGCCAAGCGCGACTACCTGTGGGTGCTGTCACGTACGCCGCACATCTCGGACAAAGCCTACGACGCGCTGATGGCGCGACTCAAAGCACAAAGCTTTGACATCAGCAAGCTTGAACGCACAAAGCAGTTTTAGTTAGACGCCTGAAAAACTATTTTGTTTTTTGGCGCAGCTCATACACCGTGAGCCAGCCACCGGCAGTGCCACACAGCGCAATCAAACCCATGCCCATCATCGAGAAGTGGTCGGGCACATGGTCAAACACCAGCCAGCCACCCAACATGGCAAACCCAATTTGCGCATACATGTAGGGCATCAAGGTGCCTGCAGGTGAGCGCTCAAACGCCATGATGAGCAAAAAGTGCCCCACGCAACCAGCCACGCCCATGAGCACCAATTCCAACAACACCCGTGTGTCGGTGACCGGCACCCAAAACCAATACAAGGGCACAGAGGCCAGCGCGGTGCCCACCCACGTGGTGTAGAACTGGGTGGTCATGGCATCTTCGGTGCGCGCCATCTTGCTGGTGAGCAGTTGAAACGCTGCATTCACGACCACCAAGGCCGCAGGAATTAGCAGCGACCAACCAAACACATCGGTGCCAGGCCGCACGATGATGAGCGTGCCCACAAAGCCGCCACACACCAACCACACGCGCTGGGCAGACACATGCTCGCCCAACAAACGCGCGGCCAGCAGGGTGACGAGCAAAGGCACCGTCATCACAATGGCGGTGAACTCGCCCACAGGCAAGAGTTTCAAACTTAAAAACGCCAAGCCCGTGACGGACGCCAGCAACACACCACGCGTGAGTTGCTGACGTGGGTTCTGGGTTTTCAAAACATCCAAACCTTTGAGCGGCAACACCACGGCGGTGGTGAGCAAGGCCTGAAAAAAGTAACGCGCCCAAACTGCCATCAAGACGGGCACCACCGTGGTGACGCGCTTGGTGGTCGTGTCCAACACCGCAAAGCACGCCACAGCGATGAGCAGCAAGCTGATGCCCAAAAGCGCAGGCGGTGATTTTTTAGGCAAGGGGTTCAGCTTTACTTTTGGCATGCCGCAAGTTGTTGCAGCGGTCATGGCTGATGGCCAAATTGTCTTGATGGCTGTTGCCGCCTTCACTCAGCGGCTGAATGTGCTCTAGCGTGGCGTCGTCATGCGCCACATGCGCCCCGCAGACCCAACACGGCACCACGCCATGCAATTGGCGCGATACCGTTTTGTAGATTTTGTCGCGGGTGAGCTTGAGGCGGCTCAAGGTGTTACTTCACCCAAGCCATCAAAGTTTTGGCGTAGGCGTCAAAGTCTTTGATGGGGCGCTTGGCCACACCCGAGGCTTCAGCCGCACGTGCCACCGCAGGCGCGATGCGCTGAATCAGGCGTGTGTCGAATGGCTTAGGAATGATGTTGTCCACGCCAAACGTCAAATCCAAACCTGGGTAAGCGGCTTGCACTTCGGCGGTCACTTCGAGCTTGGCCAAGTCTGCGATTTCGCGCACGCACGCAATCTTCATGGCGTCGGTGATTTTGGTCGCACCGCAATCCAAAGCGCCACGGAAAATGTACGGGAAGCACAACACGTTGTTCACTTGGTTGGGGTAGTCCGAACGACCTGTGGCGATGATGCAATCAGGGCGCACGGCTTTGGCCAACTCGGGACGAATTTCTGGCTCGGGATTGGCCAAAGCCAAGATGAGTGGCTTGTCAGCCATGGTCTTGACCATGTCTTGCGTCAACACCCCCGGGGCTGAGCAACCCAATAACACATCGGCGCCATTGACCGCATCAGCCAAGGTGCGCAGTTCGGTCTTTTGTGCAAAGCGCGCTTTGGAGTCGTCGTAGCCACCGGGGCGACCTTCATAAATCACGCCTTTGGAGTCACACACAAAAATGTTCTCGATCTTCACGCCCAAACCCACAAACACGCCCAAGCAAGCCAAGGCGGCGGCGCCTGCACCCGACACCGCCACTTTGATTTGGGTGATGTCTTTGCCAGCTAACTCCAAACCGTTCAGCATGGCTGCGGCAGAGATGATGGCGGTGCCGTGTTGGTCGTCGTGAAACACGGGAATGCGCATGCGCTCGCTGAGTTTTTGTTCGATGTAGAAACACTCAGGCGCTTTGATGTCTTCAAGGTTGATGCCCCCAAAGGTGGGCTCCATGGCGGCGATGATGTCCACCAGTTTGTCGGCATCGCGCTCGTCGAGTTCAATGTCGAACACGTCAATGCCCGAAAACTTCTTGAACAAGCAGCCCTTGCCTTCCATCACAGGCTTGCCGGCCAAGGCGCCGATGTCGCCCAAACCCAACACGGCGGTGCCGTTGGTGATGACGCCCACCAAGTTGCCGCGGCTGGTGTATTCGTAAGAGGTGAGTGGGTCTTTTTCAATTTCCAAACAGGGATACGCGACGCCAGGTGAATATGCCAAGCTCAGATCGTTCTGGTTGTCCAGCGGGTGCGTGGGCTCCACGCGAATCTTGCCCTTGGTGGGCGAGCGGTGGTATTCAAGCGCGGCTGCGCGCAATTCTTGTTCTGCTGGGGTCATGAAAAAGAGCTCCGAATTATTTTAAAAATGGGGTCAATCCTAGCCTGAACAGAAGCGCCAAATAAGCGGCGCGTGTCCGTGCATACACTTACGCACTTTCCTCCTACATCTGCTCACACCGCCACCCATGCAAGCCCTGCTCAACGCCATCGCCACGATGGCCCTGCCCTCCGATGCGCAGCGCATCTTCCACGGCCGTGGTGGCTTGCACCCCGGCTGCGAACAATGGGCACTGGACGCATTTCCGCCCGTGCTGGTGCTGACCAGTTTTCAGCCCGTGTCGCCCGATGAACTGGCCACCGTGGGCGCAGCCTTGTCCGCACGCTGGGCGCAGATTGCCCCCAACCAAGCACTCAACTGGGTATTTCAGTGCCGTGCCGAAGGCCACATCGACACCCGTTTGATGAGCGGCACCGTGCCCGATCCCCACGTGGTGACAGAGCACGGCGCTCGCTTTCGCGTGCATGTGCTCAAAGGTCAAAACCATGGCTTGTTCCTCGACATGGCCGAAGGCCGCGAATGGGTGAGGCAGTATGTGCGCCACTACCCTGCCACGCTGCCGCGTCTGAAAGTGCTTAACCTGTTCGCCTACACCTGTGCGTTCTCGGTGGTGGCACTGCAAGCCGGCGCCAAGCAGGTGGTGAACGTGGACATGAGCCACGGCGCATTGGCCATTGGCCAACAAAACCACCCGCTGAACGACATCAGCACGGGCGCGAGTTTTTTAGCGCATGACATTTTTAAAACCTGGGGCAAGATCACGCGCGGTGGGCCTTATGGCTTGGCCATCGTCGATCCGCCCAGCTACCAAAAAGGCAGCTTCATCGCCACCAAAGACTACGCCAAGCTCATGCGCCGCTTGCCTGATCTGTTGGCACCTGGCGGCTATGCGCTGCTGTGCTTGAATGCGCCTGAACTAGGCCTGAGCTTTTTGCAAGACCAAATGAAAGAGCTGGCACCCGAGCTGAACTTTGTGCAACGTGTGGCCAACCCAACGGCGTTTGCCGATGTGTCGAGCGAGCGCTCGCTCAAAGTGCTGGCCTATCAATTGCCACCTCTGCCGACGGCCTTGGAGAGCGCATGAGGTCACACATCTCCATCGTCAACGTAGACAACTGCGACACCTGGACCCGCTACCGCAGCGGCCTGTGCAACAGCTGCGCAGCCAACTGCTGCACCATGCCCGTGGAAGTGAAGTTGCCTGACTTGGTTCGCCTAGAACTGGTCGACCCGTTTGAAGCTGAGCACGAAGAGCCTAAGCAAATTGCCAAGCGCTTGCAAAAGATGGGCGTGATTGAACACTTCAATTTCAAGAACAGCATCTTCACGCTGTCACGCCGCGCCAATGGCGACTGCCAAAACTTGGATGCCAAAACACGGCGTTGCAATGTGTACGACAAGCGCCCCAACACCTGTCGCTTGCACCCGCAAGTGGGGCCAAGGCCTGGCTACTGCCCTTACGGCGCGGTTCGGTAAATTGCCACGCAGCGTGTGTGTGGCGAGTTGTTGCCACCTGGCAAAACGCATTCATACATCAGCGGCAAACCCTTGCCTGAGCGCTTGCTTGTGATTGCCGCCGCACGCACCACAGACGTGCAAATGCAACACAAATAGCTCATGCCACCGGTGACAAAACTTTACATTCAAGAGGTGTGTTTTTTGCTTCTTCACAGAGGGTAATTTCGCCCAGTGTAAGAAGGGAGCTCCTCATGAGCAGCATTTCTAGCGCCAGCGTCAACACGGCTTGGTTGCAGACACAAATGCAGATGAAGGCATACGCTTCGGGCACGCAAAAAAGCCAACAGGCCGAACAAGCGTTCTCGAAGATTGACACTGCAAAGTAAGGCTTTTTTGATATCGCAGGTTTGACCACAGCGGTCAACAACGCGATGTCGTCTAGCCAAAACACCAAGAACCTGAGCTTCAGTGCAACCGACATCGAAACTGCATTCAAGAAAATTGACGCAGACGGCGACGGCAAAGTCACACAACAAGAGTTCACCAGCACGGTGAGCCAGCTCAAGGGCAAAGGCGGCCACCACCACCACCACCACCACCACCACCACCACCATCATGCAGCCAGCGACGCCGCATCCACCGGCAGTGAAATGGCAGGCATGCAAGGCATGCCGCCACCACCGTCTTCATCCAGCGCTCAGGGTTCAAACGGAGCAGATGAAGGTTTCACATCAGATGAATTGAAGGCTCAACTGGATGCCATAGGTGAATCGGACGCAAAGCGCGCAACTTTAATCAGCAAGGTGTTGAACAACTTCAGCGCGGCTGATGTGGATGGCAATGGCAAGGTCAACTTTGCCGAAGCCATGCAGCTCGACAAAGCCTCATCAACCGGCACCACAGGTGCCGCGACCGTGAGCGCTACGGCGTCCGCTGCGGGCACTCAAGCTGCCAGCCAAAGCGACGTGAGTGCCGAGCAACTTCAGCAAAAACTGATGCGCCAAATCATGCGAATGATGCAGGCGTATGGCACCAATGACGCCAGTGGCACCACCACGGCATCCAGCCAGTTGTCCGTCACGGCTTAAGCCGAACTCAGATGGCCGCAGCGGCTCGAGCCATTCGCTCAAACCGTTGCGGTCTATGACGTGGATTTAGTTCAACGCATCCAACAAGTCTTGCGTGTCGCGAATGATGGGCTGCGCCAACTGCAACAACACATGACCATCCACGGCCTGTTGCGCCCAACGGTTGGAAGCTTCGAGCACGGGGTGCGTGTGCAAGTAGTCGGGCACTTCATAGTCTGGCGACTGTTGTTTGAACGCCAACAACATGCTGAGGTACCCCGAGAAGTACAAACCAAACATCAACGCATTGGCCGCTTCTTGCGTGATCTCGCGACGCCCCACCCGCTGCATAAACAAAGCCTTGGCAGTTTCTATCGTGGGTAATTCACTGGCACTCAGTTGGAACTCGTCGTCCAAGGTTTGGCATGCCTTGTCCCATTGCGCTTCGGCGTCTGTCATGTCATTCATCATTTTTTCGCTCAGGCGAGCATTGTGCCTTTGCACTTCTTGGCACCACAGCGACAGGCGTATTTGGCTTTAAGTGCATCGGTCAAAGGCTCGTCACTCACCAAACCATAGTCAAACGTCAGCTCTTCGCCGCGCCACACTTGGCGGCGCGTTTGGATGAAGATGCGGCCGTCGACCTCTACCGGTTCACAGTTGGGGCGGCAGGAGTGATTGATCCAACGCGAGGCATTGCCACCGTACAGGCCATCAATCACCCGCGTATCGTCGATATGAAAGTAAAACGTGTGCTCGGGATTACTGGGGTCATGCGGATGGCGACGCTGCGCCTCGGCCATGGAAATGACTTCGCCCACATATTCGATGACGGTTTCGCCTGCGGCCATGTGGCACAAGGCAAACACACCTTTGCCATGCACGCGAGACGACAGTACTTCGATACGCGAATCACTCACCCGTGACACGCATTCACTTAGAACTCGCGCGGCACTCAGGGCCCTTGAAATCAAACGAAGCGACTTTGCCCGCTTGAATTTCAAATATGGTTTCGCAGGTGTTGATGAAGTTCATAGACGGCGCCCATGCATTCGCACCTGGATAAATTGAATTACCCAAAAATGAGGTTTGCGCATTTGGATTCACGCCCGTGGAAGTGACCACCTCAGAGCTTTTGTAAACCAAATACTTGAACCCATTGGCTTCGTAAGTCTTCAAAGGGCGACCCCATTGACTGACCAACGCGGCTTCATCCTCGCCGAGCCAGACGTTCAACCGTTGCTCGTATCCCGCGTGGGTGGCGCAGCCTGCCAAGATGAGAAGCACCCAAAAAGTGATTGCAATTTTTTTCATCATGTGTCTTTGCCTCGCCATCAAAACCATCGAAAGATGGATTCACCTTGGTTAAAAATATGCAAGCATTTTCCTTCACTTCGAACTGTCATTGTTCGAACCTAGCAAACCTGACGATCGAAGCAACGGAAGCATGAGCTTGAGTAGGTAAAGAAAAAAGACAATGCCAACCCAATCGCCAACAATCATCACCGCAGTGCTCATGAGAAAGTCCTGTGTCTTTTCAGCATGGAAAAACCATAGCTGTTGGACGATTGGCGGGATGACCGCGAAAAGCACCGAAATTTGAAACAATTTGGCAGCGTTCAGATTTGTCAGCTGTGAATCCAGCTTCAACCACTCGACAGCCATATGATGCGCCCAGAGCGGGACCATCCCCATGATCAAACCTGTGACAGCCAACCGATCTGTCTCAACCTTTGCAAGTGCATCTTCGATTTTTTTGTATGTTTTCTTGAGGACTTTAATCTTTTGAGTGGTTTCCTTAGATTCGTCTTCTGAACCCTTCAATGATTTGTAGTCCTTTCCCAAGATTTCCACCTTGGTCAGCTCACGATAAGCCCTACTTTTCCGAATCAACTCAACGATGGTGTCCCACACCAATTCATCGGTTGCAGCGATGCCCAACGATCTGGTCATTGAGCACTCACGACCACGTTGCCATTTTTCAGACTCGGGGATTTCTTTCTTCGACCATTGCCGTTCCTTTTTGGGGCAGTAGTAATGTGCTTTTGATGGCTGCTTTAGATTGATCACACCTGACAACCATGTTCCGCAATGCCCACATCGCAAAACATTCTTCAACATGTAGAAGTGTTTTACAGCGTTGGTGCTGTTAAGCACCGATGGGGAAAAAGTGATCGTGACTCGATCAGCATATTCTGATCTTGCCGAAACTAAAAACGTTTATGAATTTCCTATTTCTGAAATTGAAAAAGTAGACTTCGGCTCATTCAAATCAACATTCAATTTGAAATCAAAAATTAAGGGGCTCACAAAAGGCGGCTTGATTAAAGCGCTCTTGCCGTTAACTATCTACGGCATCATTGCCTTTCCATTTATGCCTTCCAAAATTTTTCAAGCACGCCTGAAAGATGAGTTTGGAAATATCGATAAGTTCAAGGCTTTTTTCAAGTAAATGCAAAGAGTCGTTTCTAAAATTGAAATTGACTTCTCATTTCAGAAGAGTTTGTTCATACAAACTCTTCTCGTTTCTATGGTGATTGGCACAGGCGGATATTTAATTTCACTGATTCCAAAAGTTGGAGTCGTGGGGTTTTTGATTCTGTTTGTTGTGTATTTCATGCCTACATTAGTTGCATTTGATCTACTCTCCTCCTACCAAAAGGAATACAAAATTGAAAAACTGCTTCATCCAAAGCGTTTTTTTATATTAATTCTCAATGTAGCCTTCGGATTGACTGTGATCGGATGGCTTGCTTTGCTTGCATTTGCTTTTAAACCAGGTAGCAATGGACGCTGCTGGGGCTTACGCTGCGGGTAAAACTGCGTCATCTACCTCTGGCAAATATTTTGGTAAAAACTCGAAATTCATAAATGGCTCCAACTTTGAGAATGTTGCCAATGTCTTTCCAGACAGTGGCGTTTTGAACGTGATATCGGTTGGCTTTACTGGATTAAGTTCGAAAGCAAAAACACTCGATGAATTGCTTGAAGCACGTAAGGCGTAATCCGTTAATCACGCCTTGCCAACTCAACACTCTGAATGCTAATTTCAACCTGTTGAGCTAACCGTTCCCTCTTCAATCGAGCCTTTCGGATGATGCCGAAAACCAACTCAGGGTAGAACTGCTTACCTGACCACGAGTTCACCCCTAGGGCATTCAGGTGCTCTGAAATCTTCTTGGGAATCCAGCCCTTTTCATGAAGCCGCATGATGCGGTCTATGAGGGCTTGATGGTCTGGATTGAGGTAGACCATGGACAGAGCCTTGGTCTTGACCTTAATCTGAACACAAAGGTAGTAATTTACTTCAGCTTTGACCCCAAAGAAGGTCAAAAGAAAATTATTCCACCGTGACCGACTTCGCCAGATTGCGTGGTTTGTCCACATCCGTCCCACGCGCACACGCCGTGTGATAACTCAGCAACTGCAGCGGCACCACATGCAAGATGGGTGAGAGCACGCCGTAGTGCTCGGGCATGCGAATCACGTTCACGCCTTCGCTGCTTTCAATCTTGGTGTCGCCATCGGCCAGCACATACAACACACCACCACGGGCTCGCACTTCTTGCATGTTGCTTTTGAGCTTTTCCAACAAGGCATCGTTGGGCGCCACGGTCACCACAGGCATGGCGCTGGTGACCAAGGCCAAGGGGCCGTGCTTCAACTCGCCTGCGGCATAGGCTTCAGCGTGGATGTAGGTGATTTCTTTGAGCTTCAACGCGCCTTCCAGCGCGATAGGGTAATGCGTGCCACGGCCCAAGAACAAGGCGTTTTCTTTGCTGGCAAATTCTTGTGACCACGCAATAAGCTGTGGCTCAAGCGCCAGCACGGCTTGCAACGCGGCAGGCAAGTGACGCATGTCTTTGATGTGCGCAGCTTCTTGTTCGTCGCTCAAACGGCCTTTGGTTTGCGCCAAGGCCAAGGTGAGCAAGAACAAACCGGCCAGCTGTGTGGTGAAGGCTTTGGTGGAGGCCACGCCAATCTCTGCGCCTGCGCGCGTGACATAGGCCAGCTTGCACTCGCGCACCATCGCACTGGTAGACACGTTGCAAATGGTGAGCGTATTAATCATGCCCAAGCCTTGCGCGTGACGCAGTGCGGCCAAGGTGTCGGCCGTCTCGCCGGACTGGCTGATGGTGACCACCAAGGTGTTGGGGTTGGGCACCGATTCGCGGTAGCGGTACTCGCTGGCAATTTCCACTTGGCAAGGAATTTTGGCAATCGCCTCAATCCAATACTTGGCCACGCAACCGCTGTAGTAGCTGGTGCCGCAGGCGAGGATGAGTACGTTGTCGATGGCTTTGAACACCGAGTATGCGCCGTTGCCAAACAACTCAGGCGTGATGCCCTCAATGCCTTCGAGCGTGTCGGCAATGGCACGCGGTTGCTCGAAGATTTCTTTTTGCATGTAGTGGCGATAGGGGCCAAGCTCTGCTGCACCGCTGTGCGCTTGCACGGTTTTGACTTCACGCGTGACGGCTTTGTGGCTGCGGTCTTGCACCCAGTATTTGCCGATTTGAATGTCCACCACATCGCCCTCTTCGAGGTACACGATTTGATCGGTCACGCCGGCCAAGGCCATGGCATCGCTGGCCAAGAAAGTTTCGCTGTGTTCTTTGCCCACGCCCAAGATGAGTGGCGAGCCCGCGCGCGCGCCAATGACGCGGTGTGGTTCGTCTTTGTGGAAAACGGCAATCGCATAGGCGCCGTGCAACTGAACGATGGCGGCTTTGACCGCTTCAAACACATCGCCGTTGTAGAGACTGTCCACCAAGTGGGCAATGACCTCGGTGTCGGTTTGGCTCAGGAACTCGTAGCCCTTGGCTTGCAATGCAGCGCGCAGTTCGTCGTGGTTTTCGATGATGCCGTTGTGCACCAAGGCCACGCGACCTGCTTTGGATTCACACGCGCCAGCCCCCGTGCCGTGGCTGAAATGCGGATGCGCGTTGTGCACCGCAGGCGCGCCGTGCGTGGCCCAGCGTGTGTGCGCAATGCCAATGCCGCCTTCGATGTGGTCGGCCTTGACTTGGTCCATCAGCTCAGACACGCGTGCCGTGCTGCGTGCACGTTGCAAGCCGCCTTGTTTCGCACCCAAGCTGGCCGAGTGCACCGCCACGCCGCAAGAGTCGTAGCCACGGTATTCCAATCGCTGCAAGCCTTGCACGAGGATGGGAACGATGTTGCGGGTAGAAACGGCGCCGACGATGCCACACATAAAGAGCACTCCTAAATTGGGTTGCCCGAATATTAGGCGTCCGAACAAGAAATTTCTTCTTTATTTTTCACCTCATTTGAACGAAAATTCCACCAATTACTTATTTTGGAATTTAATTTCAATTAAATTAGCTTCATGGAACAGAAATTTCTAGACGCGACCGATTTGAAACTGCTCGACGCTTTGCAGCGCGACGCCACACTCAGCAATGTGGCCTTGGCTGAACGCCTCAAAATCTCGCCCCCCACCTGCCTGCGCCGCGTCAAACGGCTGGCGGACGAAGGTTGGATTGAGCGGCAAATCGCGGTACTCAACGTCGACAAACTCGGCGAGGCCCTGGGTCATGGCCTGACCTCATTGGTGGAAGTCACGCTAGACGCTCAAGGCGCCGAACACCTAGACGCGTTTGAGCAACGCGCCGTGGCCGACGATGCCGTGCAGCAATGTTGGCGCGTGTCACCTGGCCCAGACTTTGTGCTGGTGGTGCAAGCGGCGGACATGCCCGACTATCTGACCATCACGCAACGCCTGCTCACGCAGGATGCGAATGTGCGAAATGTGAAAGCGTTTTTTGCCACCAAGCGGGCGAAGTTCACCAGCACTTGGCCGGTGCTACGCAAAGCCTAAAAAAGGCAGCACAGGCTGCCTTTTCGTTTTAAGCCTTGGGCTTTTTCTCTGGCCGCTTGTAGTTGGCAATGCTCACCTGCTTGCCACGCGCCACGCTCAGTGCGCCAGCTTCGGTGTTCTTGGTGATCGTCGAGCCACCGCCCACCGTGCCGCCTGCGCCAATGGTGACGGGCGCCACCAACACACAGTTGCTGCCCACATGCACATCGGCTTCGATGACGGTGCGGTGTTTATTGGCGCCGTCGTAATTGGCAGTGATGCTGCCTGCGCCATAGTTGACGCGTTCGCCCACAGTGGCATCGCCCAAGTAGGCCAAGTGGTTGGCTTTTGAACCTTTGGCCATGGTCGAGTTTTTGACTTCCACAAAGTTGCCAATGTGCACTTCGGCCGCCAGTTGTGCGCCGGGGCGCAAGCGGGCGAATGGACCAATCAACGCACCCTCACCGACGGTGACGCCCAGCTTCTCGCCGTCGATGTGGGTGAAGGGGTGAATCACCGCGCCGGCTTCAATGGTGCAGTTGGCAATCACGCAGTTCGCGCCAATCTTCACGCCTTGGCCCAATGACACATCGCCTTGGAAGATGCAGTTCACATCAATCTCCACGTCTTGCGCACAAGTTAACGCGCCGCGCACATCAAAGCGCGCGGGGTCGATGATGCGCACGCCGTCGGCCATGAAGGCTTGGGCTTGGCGCAGCTGAAATGCGCGCTCTAGCTCGGCCAATTGCGTAGGGCTGTTGACGCCCGCCACTTGCGTGGCATCTGAAATTTTGTGGGCCACCACAGACACACCATCGGCCTCGGCAAACTTGACCACGTCGGTCAAATAAAACTCGTGTTGCGCATTGTTGTTGTCCAAGCGAGCGAGCCATGGCTTGAGCAGCTTGGCGGGCACGGCCATGATGCCGCTGTACACCTCGTTGATGGCGCGTTGCTCATCGTTGGCATCTTTGTGCTCGACGATGGCATGCACTTGACCGCTGGGGTTGCGCACGATGCGGCCGTAGCCGGTGGGGTCGACAAAGTCGATGGTGAGCAGCGCGAGTTGTTTGCCATCGCACAAGTCCAGCAAGGCTTGCAGCGTGTCGGCTTGCGTCAAAGGCACATCGCCCGAGAGCACCACCACCACGCCGTCGTCGGCCAACAAAGGCACGGCTTGTTGCACCGCATGGCCTGTGCCGAGTTGGGGCATTTGGCGAGCGAATTGCAAGTTGTCCGTGGCGTTGGCCGCCAACAAAGCAGGCTCGACTTGCTCCGCCCCGTGACCGGTGATGACGATGGTGCGGCGCGCCTTCAAGGTGCGTGCGGTGTCGATCACGTGCTGCACCAAAGCCTTACCCGCCAGTCGATGCAAAACCTTAGGCATACTGCTCTTCATACGGGTGCCTTTGCCGGCAGCCATGATCACCACATCTAACGCTGTCATGTCATTCATCCTTATCTTGCGCAGAATTATCCGCCATGCGTCCGTCTGGGCAGCGCTGGTGATGTTGAGCGGCTGCAGCACCATCAAAGTGGTCTACAACAACAGCGACGATTTGATTTACTGGTGGCTGGATGGCTATGCCGATTTGCAAGATGGCCAAAAGCAATTCACCCGCGATGCGCTGGCCGAACTGCAACGCTGGCATCGCCAACAGCAACTGCCCGAGTACGTGGCCTTGCTCAAACACATGCAAGCCATGGCCACGAACGACGTCACACCCGCGCAAGTGTGTGCGGTGACCGAGGACATGAAGGCCAGTTTCACCCGCGTGCTGCGCCACATGGAACCGGCATCCGCCCAACTGTCTAGCCAGCTCAGCGCAGAGCAACTGCGCAGCGTACGCAAACGCTTCGACAAGACCAACAAAACATGGAAAGAAGACTGGCTAGATCCAGACACGGAAGCACGCCTGAACTACCGCATCAAACAAGCGACCAACCGACTGGAAGATTTTTATGGCCGCTTAGAAAAGCCGCAACGTGAGGTGCTGCGCCAGTGGCTGAGCACCTCCATGTTTGACCCTGCATTCAGCTACGCCGAGCGAGAGCGCCGCCAAGCCGACACCTTGCAAACCTTGCAGCGCATGGCGCAAGAAGGCAGCGCACCCAACAAACAAGAGCAAGCACAAGCGTTGCTGCGTGGCTTGGTGGACCGCAGCTTCGACTCACCCAATGAGCGCTACCGCGCCTACAACCGCAGCCTGTGGAATGAAAACTGTGCAGGCTTTGCCAAGCTGCACAACAGCACCACACCCGCACAGCGCCAGCGCATGGTGGATTCGCTGCGTGGTTACGAGCAAGACTTCAAAACATTGATGGCGCAAAAGTAAGCGCGCGAGACGCACGCAAGGCTTAGCCCATCGGCCAAACCACCCCGTTGTCATTCAGCAGCGCATCGAGCGGCATGTCGTGCGGCTCTGGCATCAAGTCCGGCAAGAAGCCGTGGGTAAAACCCAAGCCAGCCGTCACGGGTTTGGGTTGCAGTGTCGCCAGCGTGCGGTCATAAAAACCGCCGCCGTAGCCCAAACGAAAACCACCAGGCCCGTAACCCACGCAGGGCACAAACAACAAGGTGGGCACCACCACTTCGGTGTCTTTGGGTTTGGGAATGCCATAGGCATCTTCTTCCATGGGGCAACCTGGGTACCACGCATGAAAGGTGAGTGTTTTGTGCGCCTTGTCCACCACCGGCAAACCAATGCGGCGACGCTGTGGCTCGTCCAGCAACTCGCCATCTTCTTTCCAGCGATGCAGCACAGGCAGTGGGTCAAACTCGCCTTTGATGGGCCAGTAAGCGCCGATCACTGTGTCGGGTCGGTTGAACAACCAAATTCGCATCACGCGTTGCAACATGTCAGCCCGTTCCAGCCGGTCGGGCAAGTTCAAACGCTCTTCAATGAGCTGCTGGCGCAAGGTTTTTTTGTCCACAGATAATCAGGTCATGAAATTTCGAGTCATTGTGTCATTGTTTGCCAGCGTTTTCGTGACGCTGGCTGCCGTTCAACCCAGCTTGGCTGCGCCCTCGGCCAGCAATACGCAGGCCGATGCCGTCATCACCGACATGGCCCAAGCCTTCAAGCGCGGTGACCGTAAGCGCTTGACCGCCCTGCTTCCCCAAGCCAAAGGCCACACGCTAGAGCCTTGGGCCGCCTACTGGGAACTGAAAGCCCGTTTGGACGAAGCCTCGACACAAGAAGTGCGCGCCTTCTTCAACCGCTACCCCGCCACCTACCAAGAAGACCGCCTGCGCAACGACTGGTTATTGCTCTTGGGCCAACGCCGCGACTGGACCACACTCAGCGACGAGCATCCCCACTACCGCATGCGCGACGACCGCGAGCTGCGCTGTTATTTCTTAACAGTTGAACTGCTAGAAAAAGGCTCGCAAGCCAGTGCATCCATCGCCGACGAAGTGCGCAAAAACTGGATGGGCATGAAAGAGGCCGACGACGGCTGCACCTTGGCCGCTGACCGCCTGTACTTCACCAAGCAATTCACCGCGCTCGACATTTGGCGTAAAGCCCGCTTGATGGTGGAACACAACCGCCCACGCACCGCCCGCAACGCGGTGCAAATCGTGGCGCCCGATGCCGCCAACGTGGTGCCCGATGCTGTCAACAACGCCGAAAAGTTTTTGGCCAAACACATTGCGGCACCCCAACGCGTGCGTCAAGAGTTGGTGGTCATGGCCCTCATCAAAGTGGCCACCACCGACCCCGACCAAGCCGACAAGCTGATGCGCAACAAGTGGCAGCCCTACCTCACCACGGAAGAACGCCATTGGGTGTGGGGCGTGATTGGCCGTCAATCCGCCATGCGCTTGGACGACGATGCCCTCACCCACTTCGCACGTGTGGCCCACGACAAAGACCTGAACGACGACATGTTGGGCTGGAAAGTGCGTGCAGCTTTGCGCGCTGGCAACACCCCCAAGTGGTCCGTGGTTGAACACGCCATCAACGCCATGAGTGCCGATGCACGCAAAGACCCCACATGGATTTATTGGCACGCCCGTGCTCTGTTAGCCCGCAAAAAAGCGACGCCACAAATTCAGCAAGAAGCCAATGCCATGCTTGAAAGCATTGCTGGCGTACGCGGTTTTTATGAGCAGCTCGCCCTCGAAGAGCTGGGCCGCAAAGTGACTGCGCCCGCACGCCCACCCGCCCCCACCGCCGAAGAAATGGATGCGGCCCGCCGCAATCCCTCTCTGCAACGCGCGCTCTACGCCATTGGCATGGGCCTGCGCTCTGAGGGCGTGCGCGAGTGGAACTACGCCACCAACCTCGTCAATGCCGAAGGCAAAGCAGGTCTGATGAGCGACCGCGAATTACTGGCTGCCGCGCAAATCGCTTGCGACAACCAAGTGTGGGACCGCTGCATCAACACCAGCGAACGCACCCGCCAAGTGATGGACTTTGAGCAACGCTTTCCCATGCCGCACAAAGACGCCGTCATTGCACGCGCCAAAACCATCAACCTCGACCCCGCTTATGTGTATGGCCTGATTCGCCAAGAAAGCCGCTTCGTCACCGATGCGCGTTCGGGCGTAGGGGCCTCGGGCCTCATGCAAGTCATGCCTGCCACGGCCAAGTGGACCGCTCGCAAAATCGGCTTGACGAGTTTCACACCAGACCAAATCACAGACCGCGACACCAACATTGCCATTGGCACCGGCTACTTGAAACTGGTGCTCGACAGCTTTGAAGGCTCCATGCCCTTGGCCGCGGGTGCGTACAACGCAGGCCCCAGCCGCTCACGCCGTTGGCGCGCGCCCAACGACGGCACCGGCCCTGTGCTGGAAGGCGCCATCTGGGCCGAGAACGTGCCCTTCCACGAAACCCGCGACTATGTGAAAAAAGTGCTGTCCAACACCACCAACTACGCCGCGCTCATCACGGGCCAACCCCAATCCCTCAAAGCCAAACTAGGCATGGTGGGGCCACGTGATGCAGCAGCACCCGCAGAAAACTTAGAGCTGCCATAAGCCCCTGAAAATAGCCGGGACTAGGGTTAACCCTATAATTACTCCTTACTTCAGTCTGACAAAGACATTTAAGGATATTGATATGACCACGTTCGTCAACCTCAGCTACACCACCAGCCACCCTGGCGTCGCCCGTTTTGAGCGCGCCTACGCCTCAGCCACCAACATCGTTCAACGCCTGCAACAAGAAAGCACCTACGCCGCTGCTTTGCTTATGTTTGGCGCATTGAGCTTGGTGGCCTCGGTTTACGACATCGTCGATGCCTCACAAGAAGGCCAAGAACTGGGCGCTTGGGTGATCTTGTGGACCGCTGTGTTGGTAGGTTTGGTGGGCTTTGGCAAATACTGCAAGCGCCAAATCGTGGCCTGGTTCAAAGCCGACCGCGAAGCCCGTATGTGGGACAACGCGTTGACTGACTACCGTGTCATGGCAGACATTCGCTGCGCGCAAGGCCGTGAGGAATAACTGCCCATCAAACTTGGCGTCATGCGCCACGTTCTGAAAAAGCACCGCACTGCCGGTGCTTTTTTCATGGGCCCAAGCCTTGAAATCCCCCCAGATGGCCTAAAATTAGCACTCAATGGACGGGAGTGCTAACAGCACCCCTCCAGTGGCTTAATTGGCGTCCAGCGTGTCTGGGCGCTTTGCTTTCAAACCCTTAGTTCCTATTTGGAGATGCAATGAAACTTCGTCCTCTCGGCGACCGCGTGATCGTTAAACGTATCGAAAGCGAAACCAAAACTGCCTCTGGCATCGTGATTCCTGATTCAGCTGCTGAAAAGCCTGATCAAGGTGAAGTTGTGGCCGTGGGCCCAGGCAAGACCAATGACAAAGGCGAGACCAAAGCTTTGACAGTGAAAGTCGGCGACCGCGTGTTGTTCGGCAAGTACAGCGGCCAAACCGTCAAGGTGGCTGGCGACGAACTGTTGGTCATGAAAGAAGAAGACCTGTTCGCCGTTGTCGAATAAGTTCACGAATTCAGAAATTTAAGGAAATATCAAAATGGCAGCAAAAGACGTAATTTTCGGCGGCGAAGCCCGCGCACGCATGGTTGAAGGCGTGAACATTTTGGCCAACGCGGTCAAAGTGACTTTGGGCCCTAAGGGTCGTAACGTGGTGTTGGAGCGTTCTTTCGGCGCCCCTACCGTGACCAAAGACGGCGTGTCTGTGGCCAAAGAAATCGAACTCAAAGACAAGTTGCAAAACATGGGCGCTCAGATGGTCAAGG